>Ga0326727_10008550_pt1 | contig 25877 bp, 19 predicted proteins | sample MB2enrmetagenome_FD_207643 | JGI IMG/M metagenome (GOLD analysis project Ga0326727, IMG submission 207643) | Lab enriched peat soil microbial communities from McLean, Ithaca, NY, United States - MB29MY | ecosystem: Environmental > Terrestrial > Soil > Wetlands > Peat | place: USA: New York...
AGGCTGTCCTCTCGTTGCAGCGCATCGAGAATGTCGTGTTCGCCAACAGTGGAGAGATCCTGACCAGAAAAGGCCCCGAGGGAGAGCGCATAGTCACGCAGATGTTCGAGTGTAAGGACGGCCACGTCGTGTCCGTGGCTCCTCTCGAGCATCAGAAGAAAGCTCTGGCGAAGCTGCCGGAAGCGGACGGCCCGGCGCAAGCAGCGGGTGAGGATAGCACCGGCAGTTCCCAGAATTCCGAGGTCTTGCGCGAGAGACTCTCGGCCTGGATGAGGCAACACACAACCGAAGAGATCTGCACGAAAGGACAGTCCCTCGGCGTTCCGATCTCGCCCATCAGTTCGCCCAAGGATGTCGCCACATCGAAGCAGATGAACGGCAGGGGGTTCTTCGCCGAAGTGGAGCACCCGGTAGCAGGTAAGCTGAGGATGCCGGCCCGGCCTTGCCACTTCTCCAGGACTCCCTTCGCGCTGGAGCGCGCCGCCCCACTGCTCGGCGAGCACAACGAGATCATCTACTGCGAGCGGCTCGGGTATGACAAGCAAGAGCTGCGAGCGCTGCAGGAGACCGGCGTGATCTGACGCTGTCGATGAATTTGAAAGGGCCCTTCGACATGGCTCAGGACAGGCTTCGAGACGGCCCCTGAGAATCCTTCGACACGGCGCTCCGCGCTTGCTCAGGAGGGGCCTCCTCAGCCCGAACGGAAACTCTGGAGAAATCAGGAACAACAAGTTAACCGCTCGCCCTGAGGAGCCGCCCTCTCTTGGGCGGCGTCTCGAAGGGCTGTTCGCGAAAAGGCCACAATTTCCCCTGGGAGAAGCTTAGCAATGGACAACGGGCCACTGAGTGGCGTCAGAGTAACAGAATTCACTTCCGCTTGGGCGGGGCCGTACGCAACGTGTCTTCTGGGCTTCCTGGGCGCGGAGGTCATCAAGGTGGAGAGTCGGAAGCGACTTGACCATTCCCGCTTTACTTCGTTCACGACAGCGAAGACCTTCTCGGGGCCGGACGAGTCTCCGGTCTTCGACAATTTGAACCTGAACAAGCTCAGCGTCTGTCTCAACCTGAGCCAACCCAAGGCGGTCGAGATCGCCAAGCGGCTGGTCGGGACGAGTGACATCGTGGTCGAGAACATGCGGCCCGGAGTCATCACGAGGCTGGGCCTCGATTACGCGGTCTTGAGGGAAGTGAAGCCTGACATCATCTATCTCTCTTCATCTGCCTGCGGTCAGACGGGTCGCGAGCGAGAGAACGTCGGCTACGCCCCCAATTTCGCGGGGTCCGCAGGCCTGTCGTACGTTACCGGCTATCCCGACTGGCCGCCGAGTGTGTTGGCAGGGTCCGTCGATCTGCGGAGCGCGACCACCGCTGCCTTCGCGACCCTGGCGGCTCTCCTCTACCGGCAACGGACCGGGGAAGGTCAGTACATCGATCTCTCGTCGCAGGAAGCCATCGCCATCCTCAACGCTGAAGCGCTGATGGATTTCTTCATGAATCAGCGGGTGAGGACGCGAGTGGGTAACCGGCACGACGCCATGGCTCCGCACAGCTGCTACCGTTGCCGCGGCGAGGACAATTGGATCAGTATCGCCGTGGCCGATGACCAGGAATGGCGCGCGCTCTGCGGCGTCATGGGAAGACCGGAGCTGGCGCAAGATGAGCGCTTCTCCAGTGCGGCAGCTCGCTGGAAAAACCAGGATGAGCTGGATCAGATCGTCGGCCAGTGGACCACGACCCAGGCCGACTACGAAGCGATGCACCGGCTGCAGGAGGCGGGGATTGCTGCGATTCCGTCGCTGAGCAACAAGGCGCTCTTCCAAGATCCACACCTGAGGGAACGAAAGGTCTTCCTGCAGATCAGCCACCCGGTGTTGGGAGACGACTGGGTGATCGCGCCGCCTTGGCGGCTCTCCGAAACGCCCGCCGGCATTCGTTCCTGCTCGCCTCTTCTTGGTGAGCACAGTCATCCGGTGCTTGAAGAACTGCTGGGTATGTCACCCGAAGATATACGCCGGCTGGAAGAAGAACAGGTCGTCTACTGACGATACGCGAAGGGTGAGAACCAGGCCCACGGGGTGCCGCTGGAAACCGTTGACGACCTCGCCGCAGTCCTTGCGCTTTCCCCCGCTTCCCGTCAGAATGCCGCGGTTTCGACGGGTAGGAGGAAGTTCATGAACAAGGTGTTTGAGAGCGCGGAGGCCGCGGTGGCCGACATCCCCGACGGCGCGACCATCATGGTCGGCGGGTTCGGGCTGTGCGGCAACCCCGAGAACCTGATCCGGGCGCTGCACGCTAAGGGGATCAAGGGGTTGACCATCATCAGCAACAACTGCGGCATCGACACCGAGGGGCTCGGCATCCTGCTCGGCGCCGGCCAGGTCCACCAGATGATCTCCACCTACGTCGGCGAGAACAAGACGTTCGAACAGCTGTACCTGTCCGGTAAGCTCAAGGTCGAGCTGAACCCGCAGGGGACTTTTGCCGAGCGCCTGCGCGCGGGTGGCGCCGGGATCCCAGCGTTCTTCACGGCGACGGGGGTCGGGACCGTCATCGCCGAGGGCAAGGAGGTCCGCGAGTTCGATGGCCGTGAATACGTGCTCGAGCGCGGGCTCACCGCGCCGTGGGCGTTGGTGAAGGCGTGGAGGGGTGACACCCTAGGCAACCTCGTGTACCGGCGGACCGCGCGCAACTTCAACCCGATGATGGCCACTGCCGCGCGCTGCACCATCGCCGAGGTCGAAGAGCTAGTCGAGCCCGGCCAGATCGACCCCGACGGGGTGCACACGCCGGCCATCTACGTGAAGCGCATCGTGCGGGGCGCGACCTACAAGAAGCCGATCGAGCAGCGGACGGTCCGGCCGCGGCCGGGCGCGTGACGAGGGAACAGCCATGTTGACGCGAGAGCAGATCGCGAAGAGGGTGGCCCGGGAGTTCCGGGACGGTTACTACGTAAACCTGGGGATCGGGCTCCCGACCCTGGCCGCGAACTACATCCAGGAGGGGATGACCGTTTTCCTGCACACCGAGAACGGAATGCTCGGCTACGGGCCTTTCCCGTACGAAGGCGATGAGGACCCGGACCTGATCAACGCGGGCAAGCAGACGATCACGGAGCTGGCCGGCGCCTCCTACTTCTCGAGTGCGGACTCCTTCGCGATGATCCGCGGCGGCCACGTGGACGTGACGGTGCTCGGGGCCATGGAGGTCTCGCAGTACGGCGACCTCGCGAACTGGATGATCCCGGGCAAGATGGTCAAGGGGATGGGCGGCGCGATGGACCTCGTGACGGGAGGCTGCCGGGTCATCGTGGCCATGGAGCACAGCGCCAAGGGCAAGCCGAAGATCCTGCCCGAGTGCACGCTTCCACTCACCGGCAGGCGCTGCGTGAATCTGATTGTGACGGACATGGCCGTGATCGAGGTCACCAAGGACGGGCTCGTGCTTACCGAGGTCGCCCCCGGCGTCTCCGTCGAAGCCGTCCGCGCCGCCACCGCCGCGCCTTTCAGTGTCAGCCCGGAGCTGAAGGAAATCGCGGTGTAGTGCGTCGACCCGTTCAAGGGCGAGGTGCGAGTCGAGCGCAAGTTGGCGGCGGGCTTCGGCGCGCAGACGCTGTCCTCCGGCCGTTTGGAGTCGGGGGTGGTGCCGGGTTTCTGGGTCGAGGCCGGATGGTTGTGGCAAGCAGAGCTTCCATCCACCATGCGTTGTCTACGGGAGATTCTCTCGCCCTGATGCGGTGAGGTGAGCGTTAAACGTTCTTCCGCAGAACGGTGAGATACACGCTGCTGTCGACGACCGGACGCGTCACGCGTCGGTCCACGGATCTGGAAAAAGGAACCCCGCTGGCGACGCGGTCGTACTCTCGGATCACGTGGCGCCGAAACGCCACGAGGTCGGGCGCTGCGCGAATCGTTTCCGACTCCGTCGGTTTGCGCAGGATCTTGTGCGTGCGCCTCAGAGGGTGGGATCGACCAAGACGATCAATTGCGTCTTGCAGCTAGTCGACGCCGTCGGCTTGGAAGCCGAGGACAAGGTTCCGGCGCACCGCGTGAGTGGCAAGCGTAGCGAGAATGCGCGAAGGTTGCCAACGGTGCGCCTCATGAGCTATCGTTCGATGATAGCGAGGGACGCTCGATCCGCGAAGCATACGAACGGGCGTGTGCGCGGTAGAAACTACGCGGGGTGTCGCATGGTCCAAGAGGGCAAGGGCGGTATTCACACCGTATACACCGGATCCGGAAGCCAGGTTTACACCGGCCCTGAGGCCGACCTGGCCAGACGAGGCGCCTCGGAAGAAGCATGTGAGGCTGAACTCAGCGATTCCGGGTCTACGCCGGCAAGCCGTCGGTGGAGTACGCACGATTTCTCCCGCTAATCGACAAACAGGTGCAGGCGGACGTTGACGCGGTGCTGCGACGCATAGACCCGGCCCTTGTCCCGTTCGGCGTGACCCAACTCAGGCTTGGTGAGATAAAGGATTTCTCCGGACTCGCCACGGCCTCCCAGGTCCAGGGTGTCGCGATCGCAGAGGTCAACGCGGGGACCGCTGCGCAGAAGGCTTTAGCCCGAGAAGTATTTGGTGAAGTCAGCGATCAGATTATCCAGCGGACGTCGAGCCGATAGGATCGGATGATGCCCCGACCGCTGTTACCCGAAGAGGACGTGCTGATCAGCGAACTGGTGGATCACTTCGTGCAGAACCGTGAGAAGTTCGAGCTGTTTGTGGAGCAGCTCAGGGCCGTACTTCAGGGGACCCAGACCCTGCGACAATTGGTTCATTCGATGAAATGGCGGGTTAAGGATGCCGAGCACCTGCGAGACAAGCTGATCCGCAGGCTCGTCGGTGCCGATGGTGGGCAGCCCTCGTTTGACGTCACGCGTGAGAATCTGTTCGAGCGAGTAAACGACCTGGCAGGATTTCGGATCCTCCATCTTCACACGCGCCAAATGGAAGCGATCAACAAGGTCTTGCTCGATGTGTTAGACGAGGCACGGTATAGGGTCCTCGAAGGTCCAATCGCAAAGACCTGGGACGACGAAACCCGCGCCTACTTTCAGGAGATTGGAATCCAAACGGAGAGTAGCGAGTCGCTGTATACAAGTGTGTATTACGTGATCGAGGCAAACACTCGCACGAAATACACTGGCGAGATCCAGGTGCGTACGCTAGCCGAGGAGCTGTGGGGCGAGGTCGATCACTCTATCAACTATCCCAGGGCCTGCAGCGTACTGGCCTGTCGCGAGCAGATCAAGGTGCTGGCGCGCGTGACCTCAAGCTGTACGCGGTTGGTCGATGCGATATTTAGGACGCTTGAGGACGACCGCGAGCGTGCGAAAGGAGATCCTGATTCCATTTGATACCCTTGACCGGCGCCAGCAACGGTCTTTCCAAGCGCGTGGGCCGGAACCTCTGACGTAGGGGACGAAGCCGGTGGCGGTTGCGAAGGTCAGTGCGTGACGCACGGCCAGCGCGCAAGTCAGCAGGTCGAGGGAGGGTGGCGTAATCGCTCGTGCAGGGCAGGTGTAGAAATAACTCGCTGCCCGTTCGTGGCCGGCCGCCCCGGCCGGAACATCATCACAGGCTGTGATCCCGGCGCGCCTGCCTCAGATCGTGCCGCAGCGTAGACCTCCTCACTCCGGTCGGGGCCAGCGTAGAACTCCAGCGCCGAGACCAAGTAGGTATGGCCGTGGTAGCTGCCGTTTCAGTTCCGGCGCACCCTCTCGATCTGCGACTGCCGCACGTCGCTGGGGAGGTGCTCACCCGGACTATCCCCACAGTTACCCGCAAGCCACGCAGCACGGGTTCGCCGGTGTCTAGGCGCGGCAACTGTCAAGCAGCGGACAGGTCGACCTTGTCGTAAATCTCGGCGGGCTGCAGAACGCAGCCCGCAGCCGGCAGCGACACACTCTCTCCGATCGCTCGCGATTCCGACAGCAGCCACTCGCCCTTGCTCTGGCGCGTGTAACACTCCAGCGACAGACGATCCTGCGCGATCAGCACGTACTCCTGCAGCGACGGCAGACGGCGGTAGTGGGCAAACTTCTCGCCCCGGTCGTAGGCTTCGGTCGACTTGGAGAGGACCTCGATAATCACGGTCGGATTGAGCAAGACGTCCTGATTCTCGTCGTCGAACTCCGGTTTACCGCAGGCGATGGTGACGTCAGGGTAGGCGTAGAGGCCTGTTGCAGGGACACGTACCCGCATGTCGCTCGGGTACACCCTGCACGGCCGTCCTTTGAGTTGGGCGCGAAGCTCCGCAATAACGTTTGCGACGATGACGTTGTGGCGCTCGCTGGCGCCGCTCATCGCGAAGACCTCACCGCTGAGGAACTCGCTCTTCTGCGCTGCTGCACGGTCTGCCGCGAGGTACTGCTCCGGAGTCACCTTAGGTCGAGGCTGCGACGTCATGGTTTTTGTTTAGCATACGGCCATCGCCTTCACTACGGCGCTGGCCCGCGTTGAGTTCAGCGCTTCCGTTTGCTCGCGCGGCCCTTCGGGGGGGTTGCGGTCCGCTGGCTGCCTCCACCCACCTCCGCACGAGGCGGACGGGGGCATCCATCTCGGCCGCTCGCCATCTGGCTTTGTGCGCTGCAGTAGGCTAAGGAAACCCGGTCTTGAGGAGCCGGTTACGTCTCAGGCAGCGTAGGACGAATACTCAGGAGGAGATGAGGCATGATCGAATTTCAGCCCGGAAACCTTAGGGTTCCGAAATGGACACGCCCGGTGTTCATGGTCGCAGCGGGGACAACGGATTATCGCAAGCGCTACCCGGAGAAGAAGCTCGAAGAACTCTGCATGATGGCGTTTCGGATGCTGCTCGAAGAAAACGACCTGAAGATGGACCCGTTGGAGGTCAAAGGGCTGATCAACTTCGCGTGCTACGGGGAGTTCGCCGATCACTTCCAGGATCAGCTGCTCTGCGAGGCCAAGGTGCACGACTACCTGGGGCTTGACCTGCTTCCCAACCTCGGCATCAAGACCGGCGGCGCCACCGGCGGCTCTACACTGCTGACGGGAGCGATGGCCATCGCCAGCGGCATGGCTGACTGCGCCCTCGTTCTCGGCTGGGAGCGGATGGACGAGGTCCAAACCTGGACCGGCAACTATTACATCGCCTCAGCGGCCTGCAAGGACTTCGAAACCCGACTGGCCCGGAACTACGCCAGCTACTACGCGCCCATGGCGAGGCGATTCCAGGAGATGTACCACGTCGACGAACGGGTGCGCGCCGCGATCGCGGTGAAGAATCGCGGCTATGCCGTCTCGTCGCCGTACGCGCAGCAAGCCGGCCGGCACACCGTCGATGAGGTCCTGAGCGGCGAGATCGTCTCCGACCCGCTGCGCTTCCTGGAATGCTGCGCCATGAGTGTGGGTTCCGCGGCCACGCTGCTCTGCTCCGAAGAGCTGGCATTCAAGCTCACGGACAAGCCGGCGCGGGTCTATGCCGCTGGGGGATCGCACACGTTGCGGACCGGCGACCGCCGCCCGATGCGTATCCCGCTGCTTCCCAATGAGACGGAGGAGGATTACCGGGGACTCTACAAGGAGATGGAGAAGCAGGACGGTCGCTGGCCGGGGTTCGAAAGCTTTGGCGCCACCCGATTCGCGGCCTACATGGCCTACCGCATGGCCGGGGTGAAGAATCCGATCGAAGATCTGGACCTCGTCGAGACCCACGATGCCTTTACGATTTCTGACCTGCAGACCTACGGCGATGTCGGCCTGACCCTGTACGGCAAGGAACAGGAGTATGTCACATCGGGTGAGTGCTACCTGATCAACCCCCACAGCGGCAAACAAGGGAAATGCCCGGCCAACCTGTCCGGCGGACTGCTGGGGACCATGCACGCCGTCGGCGCGACCGGGATCTTCCAGGCCGGAGAGGTTTTCTGGCAGCTGCAGGGCAAGTACGACAAGTTCCATGGGGATCCGAAGCTGTGGGAGCGTTACGGAAAGAAGAAACCCGACGACTGGCAGAGCCTGCAGGTGCAGAATCCACGACGTGGCCTGGCGATCTCTCACGCCGGCGTAGGGAGCCACGTCGTCTGCTCTATCCTCGAGAAAGCGTAAGAGGAGATCGCACGATGGCTGACAAGGTCCAGCTGAAAACCCGCCCGTCTCAGATTACGGCGGTAGATGACGTCTGGTTACTGCATTTTCCGCGCTTCGGGGAGGAGGGCACTCACTACCACACGTACGGGATGCTGACCCCGTATTTCCGCGGCCTGGGAGAGGGGCGGTTGATGGCGACCCGATGCGTCAACCCGCGCTGCCCGATCAGCAAGGGGCACGGGGAGCTGTGGCTGCCCCCGCGTGCCGATTGCCCCGACTGCCACCAGCCGATGGTCTGGGAGCAGATCAAGGATCCATCGGGCTACATCTATGCCTACACGCACGTGGAGCGTGGCGGAACCGGACTCGAGATCGAGTGCCCGTACTACCAGGTTGACGTCAAGATCGCGGGCGTCTGCACCATCATCAAGGGCTACTTGCTCGACCGTAAGCCGATCAAGATCGGCGACAAGGTGCGCGCAGGTTTCCGCACCGGCGCGGACGCCACCCACACCTGCCTCGACATCTACTGGGATCTCGTTTGACTGCAGAGCGCTTACGCGTCTCGAAGAAACGCGCGGCCCCTTGTGTCGCCAGCCCGTTGCCCCACCTGCAACGCGAGCCGTTAGATACGGCGTGCCGTGCTCCTCATCGGTTTCGTATGTCACGGAGTAGAGTGCATTGAGCTAACGCCTCAGGCCTCAGGCGATCATGAGGCCGCATATTACGGCGCTATTGGGGCGGCGTGCCGCGGCCGAAGGCAATGTAGAACCTGCCCCCCACAAGGGCCGGGTCGTCGGGATAGCCCAGGGCCTTGAAATCGATCCGGTTCTTCACATCCGGATAGACCGCGCGGCGGTGCTCCGGGAGGTCCATCCCCTGGGCGCCCTTGTGGCAGCGCGTGCAGGTGACCGCCTCCGCGCTGTGGCAATCGGAACAACCCAGCGCCTGCTTGGCCGGCACTACCTCGTGATGGATGGAGGAGTACATCCTGGTCTCCACGAAATCGTACTGGCCTGAATAGGGAACCCCAGCCCGCTTCATCCCCTCGTCGATGGCTGTGGACCAGTTGAAATTCTTCCAGAAATCATCGAGGAGTTTCGGTACTGCCAGAATGCTGTTTCCCATGTCATAGGGCTGTACCGCCGCGTGCGTCTGGAAGGGGAAGATACGCGCTGCCGGGTTCCGCTTCTCTCCCACGGGAGCATTCAGAATCACGATATCGGAGGCATCAATTTTATCCCCCACGAGGGAAGCATTGCGGGTGCCATCGTACCACAGGTACACGGGCACCAGATCCTTGCCCCAAGTCAGCGTGCCGAACTTTTTATCGTACTGGGGCATGCCATACTTATCCAGGGTAACGGTCCGCTCCTGCCCCGCTTGGGAATAATCGCGGCGCAAGAGGGTCGGTGCCGCACGGGCAATGGAAGGAATGTGACAGGTCTCGCAAGCTACGGACCGGACGTGATCATCCAGATGGCGGCTCAACATGCCTGCGACCCCGTGGGGCGTAGGGCCGTGGCACTTTTCACAGCTGACGCGACCTTCGACCGCGGGCGCGCTCATGGACATTCCCGCGATCCGGTGCGCGGTGGTCGTGTGGCAGTCCTGGCAGCGCATCTCCAGCGTGCCCATGTGCTGGTCGAGGCCAGGGGATGGGTCTGCCATGGCAGCCTCCAAATCCCCATGCTTGGTGTACGGAGTCCCGCCGCTGACAAAATGGCAGGACCCGCAGGCGCGGCGCGAGGGCCGTCCAACCCGCCGAGCGATCTCGGCAAGGTTCAGCGCGGGATCCGGCAGGCCGCCCTTGCCTATGTCTTTCCGGTACAAGCCGGTGGTGTCGTGGCAGACGAGGCAATCAATGTTGGCTGGATCAGAGAAGTCATAGCTTGAATCCACCCATCCGTACCCGATGTGGCAGGATGCGCACTCCTGGAGGTTGGGTCCGATGGCGATGCAGGCGTTGTTGACCATCAAGGTCAAGCTGATATCAATGCGGTGCTCATAGCCCTTGAGCGTTGGCGAATACCCCTTCCAATTCCAATGGGCGGTGTTCAGCAGGTCCTGTCCCACTTTCGGGTGGCAAAGTAGGCAGGACCGGGTGACTTCCTGCGGACTGGGCTTGTCTCTCAAGGTCACCAGGCTGGAGTGGTCCGGCGTCCACGGATGATGGCAGGCGGCACACGCCGTTGGGGCGGAAGCCGGCTTGAGCTGGCGCTCATGGCAACCGATGCACTGGCGGTGATAGGCCCCCTTGAGACCAATGCGGGCCGGATCGTCCGGCTCGTCAGGCAAGCCGTGGCACCGGCTGCAGCTTTGCGGGGCGTTCTGCTCCATGTTGTCATGGCATGAGGAACAGGGCCCACCCAATTTGACATCGTTCGACGCGTGGAACTCCTTGATGTCTTCCCCGACGCGGTCATTCTCGGATGTAGCATAGCGGTGGTGGCAAACCCCGCAGTCGCCTCCCACCAGTTCATCGTGGATGCGGTGGGAAAAGCCGACCGGCTCATAGTCATCCGACTTGGAGTTGAGCAACGGGCTGTCGAGCAGATAAAAGTTCTTGTAGGCCGCCGGACGCTGAGGATAAGAAGGTGCTTCGACAGCATCAGCCGCGACCGGTAGTGCGACCTTCACGCGCTCGATGCCCTGCACTGTGGTTAGAGATGCCTGCATGGCTTCGATGTGTACGAGGCTGTACAAGACGACAAAGCTCAAAAGACAGGCGACGGCGGCGCCCCGAATTACCCAGGTCCAGAATGGATTGACGGTCGTTTCGCGCTCTTCGCGGATGCGGGCGAGCTCAACCTCGGTGGCAGGCAGGTAACCTGGAAGGATGGGGAAAAAAGTGACGAAAAAACGATAACAGAACAGGATGCTCGAGACGATCGCCATGGTCATGGCGATCTCCCCGACCGACGGGAAGTAGGCCTTGGTGGCGTACGGCGGATTGTAACCTACAAGAAAGACGTTGATGCGGTTCATGATGACGCCGCAAATAATCAGCGAGACGGTGAAGAACAGCCATCCCATGGAACGCCGCACTGCCGTGTTGAGGAAAAGGAGGAAAGGGGCAACCACACCCAGGAGAATCTCAATGACCAGTGAAATTGTGGCTGCAGGGTGCGATAGGAAATCCAGCTGACTATGCCGGACAATCAGGTCGCCGATTTTCACGGTGCCGTAGGCGGCGAGAAACCAGGGGATGATCTTGGCCAAGGGAGTGAGCAGATCCATCTCCGGGTTGCGGCCAAAGCTGATGTTGGCGTAGATGGATTCCAGGATCACCATAGGAAATCCCACCATGATCGCCGATAGGAGAAAGAGCGCCGGAAGAATGGGGGTGTTCCACAGCGTACTCAGCTTCGTGGGCGCAATCAGCATCAGCGTTCCCAGTGAGGACTGATGCATGAAGGAGAGGACCACGCCCATCACGATGAACAACGGCAGGATGATCCTAACCACGGCATACAGTCCGAGGAGAGGCTTCTCGACCTTGAGAAGAACCTTCGCTCCCCACTCGCCATGATCCAACCTGGCTTTAAGCCCTTCCAATACAGAAGGACTCATCTCGACACCCAGGACAATCAGGTAGAAGGTAACGCACATGCCGACTTCGAAGAGCACCGAGTTGCCCTGCCAGTTGAAGATCGGACGCCAGATGTTCCAGTAGCGCCCCAGGTCGAAGCTCAACGCGATGGCGACCCAGAGGTAGCCTAGAAACGCGGTGAGGATGGCAGGACGGAGGAGAGGCCGGTATTTTCGACGGCCGAAAATATCTACCAGGGCTGCCGTGGTGAATCCGCCGGCAGCCAGCGCAACACCGCAGGCTACGTCGAAGGAGATCCAGATCCCCCAGGGGCTGTAATTGTCCAGATTGGTCACCGTTCCCAATCCCAGGAGCATGCGTGTGATGCCGAAGGAAAAGCCGATTCCCATGATGATCAGAAGGGTCAGCGTCCCGAATGTGAAGAGCGGTTTCGTGACTCGGTGAGGGCGATCGTTATGCATCACTGGGGTCATTTGCACCTCCCATCAGGTCGAGGGGAGGGACGCATGCTATCGGACGTCCCCGCAGCCGGATCTTCGTCCGGATGCCTGCGGTGGTTGAACCACATCAGGGCGGAAAGAAGGCCGTAGAATGCGATCGGGATGGCCCAGTACTCGAAAATCCCATGTTGGATGGCCTCGGTCCTGCGTGGGGGAGGCGCATCGGGCAGTTTCAGCATACCGATCTCCTCCACAGGCCGGCCAGTCAGGTATAACCAGGAAGTCCCGCCCACTTCCGTTTCTCCGTAGACGTGGTTGATATAGCGGTCGGGGCGGCGCTTCAGGCGGTCTTTTGCCATTGCAACCAGTTCCGCCCGGTGGCCGAAAACAAGTGCCTCGGTGGGGCACGATGCGGCACATGCCGGATTTGCTCCGGTCTTCTTGGCTCTATCGGTGCAAAACTCGCACTTGCGTACGCGCGGTTTGAGCGGCTCGTTGAACTCGTAGGCTGGGATCTGGAAGGGACAGGCGACCTGGCAATACCTGCAGCCGATGCAAATCGAGGGGTCGTAAACCACGGCTCCGTCCGGCCACTTGGTCAGTGCGCCGACGATGCAGGCCGATACACAGGAGGGATAGAGACAGTGCATGCACTGGGCCTTGACAAAAGTCTGGGGCAGGCCGGCCTGGTCGGGAGATGGGCTCCCGGGGAACTGGTTCACAACCGTGAACGCATTCTCGGAGGGTCGGCGAAAAGTGCGGAGCACATTCCGATCCGAGAAGGATTCGGCCGTACGGGGGAGGTGGTTGCGGTGATTACAGGCCTCTTCGCACTTGCGACACCCGATGCAGAGCGTGGTGTCCACAAGGACACTCGCGTAGTTCAGAGATGGCGAGGACCGTTCGCTTGCGGTCTGGAGCGCGCGGGCCGCCCTGATAGGTGCAGCGGCTCCCGAGGTTGCTGCAAGCCCAAGCTTCAATAGGGTGCGACGACTTAGCTTCATGAAGAAGGTCCTTTAAAAAAGCGGGTGCGGCCTTCTCTGGTGGCAACCTAACTTACAACTCTTGTGCGGCGACCAAACGCTCCACGGCATCGTGGAGCCGCTAAAACCGTGCCAGCGACTGCGCGGGCCGCCTTCGAGGTGCGCTTCCTAAGAAGCCCAGGGGACAGCGAAATTTCACGCAGCTCGCTGTGGGCTTTCACGCTTTCCGACGCAGAAAATCGGTGAGGGTCGCGCGCAGCGCATGGCGACCACCAGCCCGGAGGGCGGCAAGTCAAGCTTCATAGTGCGTAGCCAGCCGCGGAAGGTCTGCCAGACGGTGGCGCTAAAGTGGATAGCGAGGTACTGCAGCAGCCCCTGGGCGATACAGCCGAGCTGGATGTGTACGTGGTAGGCGCGTAGCTTAGAATGGCGGAGCCCGGGGCCGCGAAGGGAACAGGAGGATAAGCTCATGGCGAGCGTCAAGGAGTTTGGATTAGCCCTGGAGATGGCGGACGCCTCCGAGGTGATGCGGAGCGCAGGACTCGCCGAACAGGTTGGCTTTGGGAGTTTTTGGATCCTTGAGGACCCGTTCTTCCACGGCGCCTTTTCTCTGGCCACTGCGGTTGCATGCCAGACCGAGTCGCTCCGCATCGGCATCAGCATCATCAATCCCTATACGCGCCACCCGGCGGTAACGGCTATGGAATTCGCCACGCTGGACGAGATCTCGCGCGGCCGCGCCGTGCTCGGCGTTGGCGCCGGGGCGCCGTTCTGGATCAAAGACCAACTGCACCTCACCTGGGAGAGGCCGGCCGGCCGCGCAATCCGAGAGGCGGTGGACCTCATTCGCCGTCTCGTGCGGGGCGAGCAAGTGACGTCCAGCGGGCAGATCTTCAGGGTCACTGACGCGATGCTGCACTTCCCGCCGCTGCGAAGCAGCCCGCCCATTTACCTCGGTGTAACGGGACCCAAGAACCTACAGATGGCGGGAGCCATCGCGGACGGCGTGATTCTCAGCACGATGAGCAGCCCCGCGTACGTTCGCTTCGCCCGTGAGCAAGTGCGACTCGGAGCGCAACGGGCCGGAAGAACGCTCGAGGGATTTGAGATCTCGGCCATCCTGCCGATCTCCATCTCGCAAGACGAAACGCTGGCCAGGGAAGCGGTCAAACCCATTCTGGCGGTGCTGCTGGGGCTGGGAGTACCGGACGCGACGAGCCCCATCCTACGGTGCGTGGATTTTCCCGAGGCACGGGTGCACCAGTTCAGAGAACGCTTCGCGAACGGCGATATTCCCGTGGACCTCGTCGACGAGGACATGGTCGACACCTTTACGATCGCGGGATCGCCGAGGCGTTGTGTAAAAAAGATGAGGGAGTTCATCGAGGCGGGACTCGACACCCCGATCGCGTACGAGATCCCTGGAGTGACTCCGGAACGAACCATCCTCAACGTCAAGGAGCATCTATTCGCCGAGTTTGTGTGATTCAGCGCTAGCCTTTCGCTCTCATGAACGGACCCCCTTTTTCGAGAAATGAAACCCCCGCTCTGTGGCTGCGTCCGAAACGGACTCGACCAGCTGGTTGGCGAGCTTGGCCAGCTCGGCGAGCGAGACGCGCCTGGGGTCGATGAACCATTGGATGCTCGCGCCGCCGCTGGCGCTGACGAGTAGCGCCGCAAGATTTCGTCTCTGCGGCGCTGCGATTCCGGAGCCATCGAGACACTCCAAAATCAACGTGGCGGCCTGCGCGAGGTCCTGCAAGGGCTCGCGCTATTGTTCGGCACGGATCCGGCGGCCGCATGAATCTCGTCGCGCGACCGAACGGCGTAACGGCCTCACCCTGCAGACTTCATATTTCTCAAGGTCGCCAGCGATCGCAATCTCCATCAAGGTATTCCACGATGCGCTTCGTGGCGTTGTTCTTTACGCACCGACTCGTCCGCAAAGAGGGCATCGAGTCGGCGGGTCACCGCGGCATCTCGCCGAGCACGCACCGCGAGCCGTAAGACGCGGCTGATGAATCGGCTGCGCGACTCGCCGCGTTCGCGCGCGCTGCGATCCACTTCTTCGAGGATGTCCTCGGGTACCGTAATCGCCGTCTTTCGATGCGACCCCGGGGCGGTGCGCGACAAGTTTGTGGGGAAAGCGTGAGATTGCGGAATTGAGGACGTTCTTACATCCACAACCTGATTGTTACTCGCCGCAATTCACGGCACCAGCGTTAGCGCCGACTCCGTCTGTGCTCCCGTATCCTTGTCACGCGTGGTTAAGAGATGGTACTCGTCCCGTCGCCACGGGCCGATCATATCGTCGTAGTGAGGCGACGCCGGGATGTCCGACTCCCCGGTATGGTTCATCGCGAACGCGCGCTCCGGATGCGCCAGGTCGACGATGAAGCGATAGGAGGAGATCTGCGTGGTCGCAAAGGGGTCCCTGAGATCGAACCAGCTGTTGTTGACGGTGTGCCGACCGCCGGCGTCAGGGTACGGCCCGCGATTGAAGTACGAGCCGAGAACGCGGGAGAGGAGACCGCCACCTTCACTGATCTGGTTCCTGAACGTCACGGTGTGCAGCCGTTCCCAACTCCATCGGCTCCGATTCCCGCCAAGTCGCTCGGTCAGCAGGGCCAGCGCGTCTCTCAAGGCGCCACGGATCAGCTTCATGCGTTCCTCCGCGGCGGGGGGCCACAACTGGCTGTCGGGTCGCGCCACGATGGCTTCGCTGGCGTTGTAAGCTTCGGTGTCGGCAACGGCGAGAAGGCCGCGGTAGTCGTCGCCGAGCAACGGTCTGAGCACCCGCGCCGGCAGGGTGACCTGCACGGCGGCGCACAGAGCCGCAGCGCGGCTGGTGCCGCTCATCGCCCCGTCCCAAGCGCGCAACTCGGAAAGCGCCCAAGCGAGATCCGCATCGCCGCCATCGCCGGCCTCGATCACGAGATCGCGTACCAAGCGCGCGTAGAGCGAAATGCGGTCGCTCTGGATCGTCTTGAAATCCTCGACGCTCAACCGCTCGCGAGCGGCGAGCAACTGTGCGATACGATCGCGTCGCCACGGCGGCATCCAGTCGCCGCTATACGCTACGTCGGCGACTCGGTCGTTGGCGGTGACGATGAAATGCTCGGGCGGATTCTCGATGTGCGGCAACTGATCGTACGGAATCATGCCGCGCCATTCGAACTCGCCGCTCGCACACGGCATCGGGTACTTGCCCGTGAAGCCATCGCGATCAGGCACGGCCCCGACGACGTGCCAGCCGATGTTGCCGGCCTCGTCCGCCCACACGAGGTTGAGCACCGCGCCGGTGAAGTGGCGGTACGCCTCGACCAGCTCGCCACCGTTCCGGGCGCGCGCCGCTTCGCTGCCCGTCCACGCCATCGCCCCTGGCGGCGCCGCCAAGCGCAAGGCTAAGGCGTAGCGATGGCGCAGGATCACGGTCGTGAGTGATGTGCCGCGCCTCATCAGCAAGTCGTCGATCAGCGGGCCGTGCCGCGTCGAACGGACCACAGCAGTTTCATCCGGCCGGCCTTTGACACCAATGGTTACCGGCCGCTCTTCCACCGGTAACCACTCTCCGCGGAAGAGATAGCTCTTGCCGTCGGGCGATAGCTCCTCGATGCAGAGATCCATGACGTCGGCTTGCACATTGGTCACCCCCCACGCGACGTGGCCGTTCGTCCCGATAGCCATTGACTGAGAGCCCGCCACCATTGCGCCGGCCGTAAACGTGTCCGGCGTGCTGAGCACGGCTTCGTACCAGATCGACGGCAAGCTCTGCGGCAGGTGCGGATCGTTGGCCAACATCGGCTTACCTGATACCGATTTGCTGCCGTCAACGACCCAGTTGTTACTTGCGGCGATCCCTGTCTTCAGAGCGCGTGGAATCGTTAGTGGCCAAAGTCCGGCCGATCTTGTGGCATGAATAAACTCGGTCGTGACCGCTGGCGGCGGCTCCAGCGCCAGCCCCAAACCGACTGGCATCAGCTCTGCGATCACATTCGGCTGCAACCGCGGCGCGAGATTGAGGTACAGCACCTCGCTGTTGAGATTGGTGCTCAGCAGCAGCGACACGGGAAGCACGCCGGCAATCATGTCGACCGCGGAGACTCGACGCGGCCTGATACCCAGCAGCCAAAATGCCAGTGGCGGCCGATCACTGAGCTCGTCGATCCAGGCGTTGATGCCTTCGGCAAACGCCTCGACCTCCGCCCGTGCCTCCGGCGGATACATCGCGAGCGTGGCGCGCGCGAAGCCTTCCGCATCAAAGGTGCGAAACACGCGGTCGCTCTCCACCAGATCAGGCCCGACAATCTCTGCCAACCGCCCTTCGCCCAGTCGGATGCCCAGCTCGATTTGAAGCAGCCGATCCTGCGCCTGCACGTACCCCAGCGCCCGCGCGAGGTCGCGGCGATTCCGAGCGTGGATGTGTGGAATGCCCGCTTGATCGCGGATGACGCTCACGGGCGCGCTCAATCCCGGCAGCTGGAGCGTGCCACTTCGCCCGGCGAGGCCGCGACGCGTGAGGAACCAGCCGGCGCAAACGAAGATGCTGGCCGTAATCATCGCCCCGCACACCGTGACCCAGAGCCACCTCTGTCGACGTGACATCGCTAATCCCTCACCTCAGCCCGGCACGGAGCCAGGCGCAATCGCTCCAGGTATTGATCCACCAGGATCGTCTGGCGTTTTGGCGTCAAGCAGCGGGGATCGAGGGTAGCCTGCACACCCAAGCCGTCGATAAACTTCACCAAGGCATCGACTTCCTGCGCCGCATCGCAATCAGGGGAAAAGGTTTCTAGAGCATCTCGAGGAGCTTTTCCTGGAACGTCTCCAACATAGCCAGGGTATCCTTCTTCCTCAGATCGAAAAAGACGGAGAACAGGCCGATGCCTTCATGGAAGCCCACCAGGGACATGGCCAGCCAGTTTGTCTTTTTCTGATCGCTGCTTTCACCCTGCATAATATTTACCACGCCCCGGATCCATTCGGTATAAATCTTCTTCATCCTGGCATTGACCGCTGGATTGTACATGGCGATCTCCCAGATCTCCACGAAAACGGTCTGCAGCTTCTTGTCCGTGGTGATCTGCGTATTCACGAAATGGAACGCCTGTCTGAGGATCTGTTGGCGCGTCAGTCCCTTTTCCCGGAACTTCAGTACCTCCCGGTCAAAGAGGGCCTGGTAGTGTTCGTAGACGCGGTCGATGAAACAAACAAGGATATCTTCCTTGTTCTTGAAGTAATAGTGGAGCATGGCGTAGTTGATGCCCGCCTCGGAACCGATGTCCTTGATGGAGGTCTCGCAGTAGGGCTTCCTCAGGAGGCACCGATAGAGGGCATCCAGGATCTCTCTGCGGCGCTGCTCGCGGATAGGTTTCCTTCCCATGATCTGAGAATCTTTATTTCACCAGCGCCCCAACCAACTCCCCGATGGTCCTCACATAGTGGTCCACATCCTTCTCCGTTGCCGTGGGGCCCACCAGGGCCATCTCATGGACAGGGGTTAGCAGGACGCCCCGGTTGGCGCACCAGACGTGGATGAGGGCATCCAGCGGACCGGTCATGCCCTCGGTTATGATGTCCACGGCGTTGTAGTCCACATCCGCCAACGCGGCCTCGGTCCCGTTCTTCGGAGGCTTCGGGAGGAACCGGAACTCCACCCGGCACCCGATGCGGGCCACATACCAGGCCAGGCCGTTCGCTTTGATGATCGCCGCCAGGCCATCCTCCATGCGTTTAGCCAGCTTGATCATGCGCGCGAAATTCTCATCGTTGATCGCGTGCTCGAAGGCGGTGCGGATACCTGCGACGGCCGTGGCATTGCCGGAAAGCGTGCCTCCGAAACCGAAAAAAGTGTGCCACGGCGGGCGCCTTGCCATCCAGTCGGAGATCTCCTTGGTGAACCCGAGGATGGACGCCGGGTAGCCGCCAGCGATGAACTTGCCGGCCACGAAGATGTCGGGCTTCAGCCCCATTTCGCCGGTGACGCCGCGGGGGCCGGCGCACATGCTGTGGGTCTCGTCGATGTGCAGCAGGGTCCCGTATTTTTTCGTGATGGCCCGCAGTGCCTCGTGGAACCCGGGCTCCGGGGAGATGATGCCGATGTTCGTCATGACGGGCTCCGTGATAACGCATGCGATGTCACCGGGCGCCAGGGCTTTCTCCAACGCGTCCACGTCGTTGAAGTCGATCATCCTCGTCATCTGGGAGGGATCCCGTACGATGGGCCCCAGCATGCCCGGGACATCGATGAGCTGGCCCATGAAGTTCACCACCAGCGTCTCGTCCACGCTGCCGTGGTATGTGCCGTTGAAGGCAAGGATGAGCTGGCGCCCCGTGAAAGACCGCGCCACCTTCAACGCCATGCGGTTGGCGTCGGTGGCGGTCATGAGCACCTGCCAGTACGGCAGTCCGAACCGCCGCTCAAGCTCCTGGCCCACCCATATGCAATCCTCCGTCGGCAGCATGGTGGTGGTGCCCCGGTTCTTCATCTGCTTTGTGATGGCCTCCACGATCTTCGGGTGAGCATGGCCGCACAGGCCGCCGGTGTCTCCCAGGCAGAGGTCCAGGTAACGGTGGCCGTCCACGTCGGTGATGTATACCCCCTCTGCTTTGTCCACGAAGACCGGGTACCCCCCGGTCCAGATGCGCATCCACGACATGGGTACGCCGCCCATCAGGTTTTTTTTCGCTTTTTCGAAGAGGGCCTTGGACTTCGGACGTTCTCTAACGAAGCGCTCTTCTTCCTGCGCGAGCAGAGTCTTTACCTTTTCCGGCGTTATCGTTGCCATAGTCTCCTCCTTACGTCTTGGGATTAGGGCGTTTTTATTTATTTGTCGGCCATTAAATTCGCTACCACGTTTCTTCCCGGTCGTCAACGACAGTCAGGCCCGGCAGGGAAATAGGAACGAGTATTCCGAGTTCACCACGAGTGACCATACACCCGAACGGGTGTGCGCGGGTCGCAAGGGATCCGCCGGTTTCCTGTGCTTCGCGACGGATCGCCATCGTGGTAGAAGCGCGTTTGTACAGGACCGTCGTTCATCACCTCGACATCATCAGTTCTGCTTGACTGGCAGCGGGTTTGGGGATACCTGGGACGCCGCAACGAGCGCTGATCGCGTCTGAGTTCGAAGGGAAAACCCATGGGTGAAACACACCTGTCCGGTCGCAAGCGCCGGGCGCTCGAATGACCCGGTAGCGATCTTCGAGAAGCGCAGATGAGCCGACCATTCCCGTGGCGTGCGTGGGTATATCGGTGGCGACGTTGGCTGATTGCCGCGGCGGTTGTCTTCGTCGTCCGCGCGCTGTTGCCCTTCGTGTTGCAGCGCGTGATCGCATCGCAAGCCTCGCAGATGCTCCACGCCCGGGTGGAAGTGGGCGACGTCGATCTGGCGCTCCTCCAAGGTGGGGTGGCGTTGAAGAACGTGGCCGTATTGCCCACCAATGCGGCCGCCGCCGCGCACCCGCTGGTTGCGTGGAAACTGTTCTCGGTCAAGCTGCGGTGGCTCGCGTTGTTTCACAAGACGATTCAGTTGGAAGAGCTTGTACTCGACTCGCCTTATGTATCGCTCGAACGGTTGCGGGACGGCGGGTTGAACCTTTCGGCGCTCGTGCCCAAGGCTGGCGCAAAGCCAGCACCGGCGGCAGCGCCCCCCGAGTCTTCGCCGAAACCCGGTTGGGGGTTCGGCGTGGACCGTGTGGTGTTGCGGGCCGGGAATCTGCGCTTTCAGGATTTCATGATGGCGGAAAGCGAGCCGGTCGAGATCGAGCTGCCGGCGATCGAGGTGAACAACATCGCCGTCCGTCCTGGCCTGTACGACCAACCGGCGCGCGCGCTCATCGAGATGAAGATCGACGAGGGCGCGCTGAAGATCGATTCCAGCGCAACGGTGCGCGCCGACGGCATCGCGGCCGAAACCCTGATCATCGCAGAGCGCCTGCCGCTGCGCCGCGCGCGCGTGTACATCCCAAAGGTCGGCTGGAGCGACCTGCGTGGGACCCTCTCCATCGACATCACGCACCGGATCGACACCAACGGTTCGCGACACGACATTCGCGGCACCATAGGCCTCCAGGACGTGACGGTGCATGCTCCTGGGTTCGAGGACACCGCTCTTGCCTGGCGCAGCTTCAGCGTGCAGGTAGATCCGGTTGATCTGATCGAAGACCGCATCACGGTCGCGAAGGTGGATTTGGACGGCCTGTCGCTTCCAGTGCGCACCGGTGGCAAGGAGCCGTTGCCGGTTCTTGGTGCCCTGCTAGGTACGCCCAGTGGGGCGCCGCCGGCGGCACCCAGCCCGGTCCCGAGCCCCGCTGTGGCACAACCCCCCTCGAAGCCGTGGCATTGGTCGCTGGCCGCAGCCGAACTGAGCGATGCGAAGCTCCTCGTCCTGCACAACACCGGCCGGTTGGACGTGGGGGTCACAGCCGAGATGCACGATCTCGCTAGCGAGGGTGAGCAGCCGGCCACGGTGAAACTTGCCGTCGGGATCGGCGCCGGTTCGCTCAACGTCGATGGCAAGCTGCGACTCGTTCCGGTGGGCTTCGCGGGCCATGCCGTCATCGACAAGTTGAACCTGCCTGACGTGGTGACAGCATCCGGCGCGGTTGCGCCCGAGATCCTGCCCGCGGGGCGGCTCGCACTCGATTTGAACGTCGATGCGGGCGCGCTGGCGCCGGCGCCGGGAGATCTCAACGTCACCGGGAGGATCGTGCTGAGCGACGCGCAAGTTGCGCCGCCGGCGTCGAAAGGGCTCGGTCTCGGTGTGCAATCGCTCGCGTTTGCATGTGATCAGCTGCACGTCAGCGGCATTCTGGCATCGCAACCGGCGCCGGATCAGGGCGATGTGCGCCTGCGCGGCAAGCTGCGCGTGGTCGAACCACGGGTAGTCGGAACGAATCCGAAGGAGTTCGCGGTGGGCGTAAAGTCCATCGCGGTGGGCCTTGATGAAGTGTTGGTACCCAATCCGAAACGTCCCAAGGCCGGACCGATGCATGTGCGCCTCGGAGCCATTCGCATCGCCTCTCCGAACGTCCAGGTAACGCGGACCAAGGATGGCATCGTGCTCCCGCAACTCACAGGCACGCCAGCTGCCTCGCCACGACCTTCACGGCAAGCGGCACCTGAACCGAGCGCGACCGCCGTCGCGCCGACGACGCCCGCCGTCGATGTCACGCTCGCCTCGTTTCAGCTCACGAAGGGGCGCATCGCGTTTACCGATCGTGCCGTCAAGCCGTTCTACTCCGGTGTAATATCGCCGCTCGACATTGACCTCAGGGACGTCCGCTTTCCGCCGTTCGCGGCGAATCGAGTTCGCATCGACGCGGCGGTGGCGTCGCAAGGAACTATCAGGGCCACCGGCAGCATGAAGCCGTCAGGCGGCAGTGCCGAGTTGAAGGTCGATGACGTTGCCCTGCGGCCATTCAATCCCTACGCAACCACATACTCACCGTACGGCATCGGCGACGGAAGCTTGACCGTGAGCACGAAAGCCTCCTTCGCGCCCGGTGGGTACAAGGTGGACAGCTCCATCGTGTTGCACAACCTGGATGTCACCGGCGCGGAAGGTGACTCGCTGTTCCAGCAGAACTTCGGCATCCCGCTCACGGTGGCGCTGGCGCTGCTCAAGGATATGTCGGGCAACATCACGCTCGACGTTCCCATCGCAGCCGATAAGGGCGGCATGAAGGTGGGCATCGGAACGGTCATTGCAGGAGCGTTGCGCAGCGCGCTGGTGGGCGTGTTGGCGTCACCGTTGAAGTTGATTGGAATGGCGGTGGGTGGGGGCAAAGCGCAATCGGCGGCGCCGCCGCAGATCGCCTTTCGCGTGGGCCGCGCGGAACCCACGGCTGAGAGCGCGGGGCAGATCAAGCAACTCGGCGCATTCGTGGCGAGTCGACCGGGGATGGGTGTGACGCTGGAGCCGGCGTCGAGCACGCGCGACGTGCGCTGGCTGCGCGAGCAAGCGCTCGCCGCGGAACTCGGCAAGCCGCAGGGAATGTGGGGAGCAGTGAGGAACATCGGCCAAGGCGGCACGCGCGAGCGGATCGCCAAGGCGCTCGCTGAGCGCGCCCAGGACAAGCCGGGCGAGCTTGACGAGGCGGACAGCAAGACCCTGGAGGAGTGGCTCGACCAACGCCCGTCGCCGACCGCGGCGCAGATCCGCGCGCTCACCGAGGCGCGCCTGGCGAAGCTGGAGCACATTCTGCACGAGGACTATGGCGTCGATCCGTCGCGCATCACTCGAGGTGAAACCGTTGCCGAGGCCACAGACGACCCACCGGTCGTGCGCCTGCACGTGGGTCCCGTAAGAAGGGCAGAGCAGAGCCCGTGAGGGAGGGCAATGGAGTTGAAAACCGGGGCGATGCTGCTGCTCGTCATCCTCTCACTAGGTTGCGATGCGCGGCGCGTCCGCATGGCATCGCCTGCCGCACCGGTATCCGTTCACGCCATCCTGCTTCCAGCGGCACCGAAGGAAGGCGTGTTCACGGACCGTGGTGGCGGCCCCTGGGGCGCGCAATGCCGTGGCCACTGAGGGGGGAACCGTCTATCTCACGGATTCAGCCGAGGGCAAGATCCTTATGCTGGCGCCTCCGGCCTTCCCCTAACCATAGTGGCCTAGAAGACAGTGTCCGCTCCTGTTTCAACTGGAAGCTGGCAGCAGCGCATCCTCCTCGAACTCTCGGGCAACAAGCGGCGCTCAAGGACCATCGAGATCCCGGCCCCGCCGAGGGCAACTGAGCTCACATCCATGAACCTCCGAGCCATCCAGTGCGCCGCTTGGGAGGAGCTGCCCCCCCGTGCTACGCTCCAACAGGCTTGTCGAACGGCTGAGTCGGACACGCGATGGCTTTCCTCGTCACGCTCTTTGGATTGATCATCGCCGCCGTGGGCGTCGTCGGGATGATGCGCCCGGCGCAGCTGTTCGCCGGCATGTTGAATTGGCCGGCCGCGGTTCTCCTCGCTGTAGCGGTGGCGGTCCGCCTGATGCTGGGCATCGTCTTCATTCTGGCAGCGCCTAGCTGTCGCTTTCCCAGGGTGATGTACGCGTTGGGGATTGTCGCGCTCCTCGCGGCCCTTGTTGTCCTGCTCCTCGGCCCCGACGGCGTCCGATCGCTCGTGCAATGGTGCTCTCGGCAACCGTCGCTGGCCGTCCGTGCCATGTACGCAGCCACAGTTCTCTTCGGTGCGTTCCTCGTGTATTCCAGCGCCGGCACGGCGCCGCGATGAGCGACGCGCGTCCGTCGTGTTCGGGCGAATCATCTTTGCCCACATCGTCGGGTTGTGGAGACGGGCTACGCCGAAGGCGTTACGCACCCTAGCCCTGGGTTGCCGCATCTTTCCGACGGCTACCCAGGGCGAGAGGTGCCAGCAACCCTGCACGAAACGCTTCGAACCAGCGTGATCGCCGCCATGCCGCCTTTTCCTGGAAACCTCAGTATGATTTAGTGCCACGATGGTCGTGTCCGCGATGAGAGGGGGCCGGGGACGTTGGGCTGCCATTGTGCTGTATGGCGTTGCCTGCTTGGTGACCGCCGGTAGCGTCGCCCGCGCCGATTGGTCCCTGATCCCGCTGCCGGAGGTCATCGTCGATCCAAACGAGGGGACCACCGTTGGTTTCCTGCCGGTGATCGTGGTCGCGAGCGAAAGCAAGAGCATCCGCAGCATCATCGCTCCCGACGTGCGCTACAACGACACCTTCGGGTTGTACCCGACGCTGCGCTTTTTCGACTATCCGGATCCCAAGCAGAAGTATTTCATCATGGGCGGGAAGGGCACGCTGCGGGGAGAGTACGCCGAGGCCGACTACAAGGGCCAGGATCTGCTCGACGGCTGGCTCGACCTGTGGGCCAACGGCCGCCACGAACAAGACCCGTTCGAGCGTTTCTTCGGCTTCGGCAATCGCACCCCGAGCTCCAATGAGAGCAACTACACCTCGACGACGGAGCGGGCGTCGTTGTTCACCGGCCTGAACTTCTACGACTCGTTCCAAGGCTTCTGGGCGTCGCGCATCAGCGAGGTGAGGGTGGGGAGTGGCGGCGTGACCCACCTGCCCCAGGTGCGCGACCCCGCATCCGGCTTCTCTAACGTCAATGGCGTCACCGGCGACACCACGGTCGGACAGCAATTCGGGCTGGCGTTCGACACCCGTGACGCCCGCGACATTCCCACGCAGGGCGTGTTCGCCAACAGCGCCATCGAGGTCGTCGACAAATCTCTTGGCAGTTCCCACTCGTTCATCAAGTATGGGTTCGAGGGCAAAGCGTTCGTACCGCTGCGGTCGGACAGGAAGTTCATCGTCGCCCTCCATGCGGCGTTGGATTACTTGCAACACGGAGACAACGCACCGTTCTACGAGAAGAACGCCATCGGCGGCATCCACAGCCTGCGTGCGTACGGCAGCGGCCGATTCAGGGACAACGATTGCTTCGTCTTCCAGAGCGAGCTGCGCAGCAATGTGTACGAGCGCGAGATCTTCGGCGTGCGGGCGCACCTGGAGATGGCGCCGTTTCTCGATGTCGGCCAGGTGTTCAACTCGTCACGGGAGTTCCCGTTGGAGGACCTGCACATCGTCGGGGGCCTCGGGTTCCGCGCCGTCGTCGTGCCGCAAGTGGTGGCGTATGTCGACTTCGGCAGCTCGGGCGGAGCGCCAGCCGCGTTCACAGGGATCGATTATCCGTTCTAGCACTCCGGCCGCACAGACGCCCTTGGCGCCTTGAGACTCTTCCCGGGCGGCCCCTCAGCGTGAGGTCTTGATAACGTCCGGGCTCTCGGCCGATACTGCTGGCCTCATGAGCACCGACAGCACAGCGGGTTTCGAGTTCGATGTCGTCGCCACGAGCGATCTCGG
>Ga0326727_10008551_pt1 | contig 25875 bp, 26 predicted proteins | sample MB2enrmetagenome_FD_207643 | JGI IMG/M metagenome (GOLD analysis project Ga0326727, IMG submission 207643) | Lab enriched peat soil microbial communities from McLean, Ithaca, NY, United States - MB29MY | ecosystem: Environmental > Terrestrial > Soil > Wetlands > Peat | place: USA: New York...
GCCATTCAGAAATTCTTCCTGGAGAAGAGCCGACTGGGGATTCCGGTGGTGTTTCACGAAGAGTGTCTGCACGGCCATGCGGCGCCCGGCGGCACCAGCTTCTCGCAACCCATCGGCCTGGCCTCGACATTCGATCCCGATCTGGTGGAATCGCTCTTCACCATGACCGCGGCCGAGGCCCGCTCCCGCGGTACTCATCAGGCTCTGACGCCGGTGGTGGACGTTGCGCGCGACCCACGCTGGGGACGCGTTGAAGAGACCTACGGCGAAGATCCGTATCTGGTCTCGCGTATGGGCATCGCGGCCGTGCGTGGTTTCCAGGGCGACGCCACGTTTAGCGACAAACGGCGCGTCATGGCTACGCTGAAGCACTTCGTCGGGCATGGCCAGCCGGAATCCGGCATGAACTGCGCACCCGCGAATGTATCTCTTCGTCTCTTGCGCGAGACATTCTTCTACACGTTTCAGCAGGCGCTGAAGCAGGCTGGCGCGGTGAGCGTGATGGCTTCGTACAACGAGGTGGACGGCCTGCCCTCGCACGCCAACAAGTGGCTGATGCGCGACGTGCTCCGCAAGGAATGGGGCTTCAAAGGCTTCGTCGTTTCCGATTACTACGCGATCTGGGAGCTGGGATACCGGCCGGACACCCATGGTCACTTTGTCGCGAAGGATAAGAAGGAATCGTGCGCGCTCGCGGTGGAAGCCGGCATTAATATCGAACTGCCCGACCCGGATTGCTACCTGCACCTGCAGGAGCTGGTTGAGAAGGGCCGATTAAAGGAGTCGCAGCTCGATGAATTAGTGGCCCCGATGCTTCTGTGGAAATTCCAGATGGGCCTCTTCGACGATCCTTATGTCGATCCCGATGAGGCACACCGCATCGTCGGTTGCGACGCGCATCGCGAGTTGGCTCTGGCGGCTGCCCGCGACACTATCACGCTGCTAAAGAACGAGAACAATCTTGCACCGCTGAATCTCGAAGGAATTCGTTCTATCGCCGTGATTGGGCCTAATGCGCACCGCAGTCTGTTGGGCGGTTACAGCGGCGTGCCGAAGCACAATGTCACTGTGCTGGAGGGCATTCAGCAGAAGGTGGGCAAGCGCGTGAAGGTGCTCTACAGCGAGGGCTGCAAGATCACCATTGGCGGCTCCTGGAATCAGGACGAAGTGGTCCCCAGCGATCCCGAAGAAGATCGCAAACAGATCGCCGAAGCGGTGAAGGTGGCGAAGAAAGCGGACGTCATCGTGCTGGCCATCGGCGGCAATGAGCAGACTTCCCGCGAAGCCTGGGGTTTGAATCACATGGGCGACCGCACCAGCCTGGATCTCATCGGCCGGCAGGAAGAACTGGTGAAGGCGATGGTTGCACTGGGTAAGCCGGTGATCGTGTTCCTTTTCAACGGCCGTCCGCTGTCCATCAATTACGTCAGCCAGAAAGTGCCGGTGATTTTCGAATGCTGGTATCTTGGCCAGGAAACTGGCCGCGCGGTAGCCGATGTTCTGTTCGGCGATCACAACCCCGGCGGCAAGCTGCCCATCAGCATTCCGCGTTCGGCCGGCCACCTGCCGATCTTCTACAACTACAAGCCGTCGGCGCGCCGGGGCTATCTCTTCGACGACGTAACGCCGCTCTACGCTTTTGGCTATGGCCTGAGCTACACCACTTTCTCGGTTGGGAACGTGCGGCTGGCGAAGAAGAGGATCGCGCGGGACGGCTCCACGCGGGTCTTTGCCGACGTCACCAACACCGGTTCGCGGCGGGGCACCGAAGTGGTGCAAATGTATATTCGCGACCTGATCAGCTCGGTCACGCGGCCCATCAAGGAGCTAAAGGGATTCCGCAAAATCAGCCTGGAACCGGGAGAAACCCAAACGTTGGAATTCGAGATCACGCCGGAATCGCTGGCCTTCTTCGACGTGAACATGAGGTATGTCGTGGAGCCGGGCGACTTCGAAATCATGGCGGGCACGTCTTCGCGCGACGCCGACCTGCAGAAGGTTATTCTGCGCGTGTCCGAATAGCATCGGCAATCGAGGCCATTCATGACGAATAGCGTGGAAAAAATCTCCATCAAAGAGAAGATCGGCTACAGCCTCGGCGACGCGGCGGCGAATTTTGTCTTCCAGGCCATGCTCGCGCTGCAGCTTAGTTTTTACACCGGTACGTTCGGGCTGACGGCGGCCCAGGCGGGAACATTGTTTGGGGTGGTGGGCCTGGTGGCGGCCTGTTTTACCCCGGTGATGGGCGTCATCGCCGAGCGCACCAACACGCGCTGGGGCAAGTTCCGCCCGTGGCTGCTGTGGACGGCGATTCCCTTCGGCATCATCATGGTGCTGACATTCACCACGCCGAACCTCAGCCCGGCCAACAAAGTCATTTACGCCTGGACCACGTACCTCCTGCTGCGCCTGATTTATACCGTGAACAACGTGCCTTACGCTTCGCTGATGGCCGTGATCACCGGCGACCCGGACGAGCGCACCAGCATCTCCTCGTGGCGCCAGTTCTTCGTCAACTGCGTGGGACTCATCGTGCAAAGCCTGGCCGTGCCCATGGTGATCTTCTTCGGTGGCGGCGACAGCGCGAAGGGATATCAGTGGACCATGGGTCTGTTCGCCGCGCTGTGCGTGGTGATGTTTCTGATCGCATTTGCAACCACGAAAGAAAGAATTCAGCCCGACCCGCAACAGAAGACCTCGACGACGCAGGATCTGGCGGACCTGATGCGGAACGGGCCATGGGTTGCCCTGTTTCTGGCTACGCTGTGTTATTTTGCGGCCATCGCCATGCGCAGCGGCGTCATGCTGCCCTTTTTTACGTACAACGCGGGGAACACCGCTCTGTTTAGCTGGTTCAACGGATTCGGGCTGGCGTCGCTGCTGGTTGGGATCACTGTCTCCACGAAGCTGTCCAAGCGGATTGGCAAACGCAATCTGTTCATCCTGAGCATGGTGCTGGCGGGGATCTTCAATACCGCGCTGCTGTTTCTGCCGGCCACCGCGACGGTTCCGATTTTTGTTTCCGAAGTATTGCGGCAATTTGCATATGGCTGGTCATGCCCCATCCTGTGGTCCATGATCGCCGACGTGGCCGATTACGGCGAGTGGAAGACCGGGCGCCGCGCGACGGGCACGGTGACGTCGGCGGTGGTGTTCGCGCTGTGGGCCGGGCTGGCGCTGGGCGGCGCGATCTCGGGCTGGCTGTTCCAGGCCTACGGTTACGTGTCGAACGCTGCGGTGCAGACGCCCGAGGCTCTCCACGGTATTCTTTTGACGGCCAGCGTGTACTCGGGGCTGGCGTTCTTTGCCACGGCGGTGTGCCTGCTGTTCTACCCAATTACGCGGCAGAAGAACCAGCAGATCTCGGAAGAACTGGCCGCACGCAGAAAGAAGTTCACGGTATGAAAACTAGTTTCCTGCTTGCGATTGCGGTGCTGGCGGCACAGGCTTCGGCGCCGGCAACGTTGAAGGACGCGTTCAAGGGTTCGTTCCTGATTGGCGCGGCGGTCAGCGCGGCCATAACCACGGGCGCCGACGGTCGCGACGCCGCCATCGTGAAGGCGCAGTTCAACACCATCTCGCCCGAGAACGAACTCAAGTGGGAGCGAATCCACCCGCAGCCCGGCCGTTATTACTTCGAGCTCGCGGATCGCTATGTCGACTTCGGCGAAAAGAATCGCATGTTCATCGTGGGTCATTGTCTGGTGTGGCACAACCAGACGCCGGCATGGGTTTTCCATGATGACAAAGGCAATTTCGTAGACCGCGACACGCTCCTCGAACGCATGCACGATCACATCCGCACCGTGGTGGGCCGGTACAAGGGACGAATTCAGAGCTGGGATGTTGTGAATGAAGCGCTGGATGAAGATGGTACGTTGCGACAGTCGCCGTGGCTGAAGATCATTGGCCCGGATTACATCGCGAAGGCGTTTCAGTTCGCGCACGAAGCCGACCCGTCGGCGATCCTGAACTACAACGACTACAATCTTGCGGACCAGCCAAAGCGCGACGGCGCCATCAAGCTCATCAAAGACCTGCGCGATCAGGGCCTGCCGGTTTCAGTGGTCGGGCTACAGGATCACGATCACATCGATTCCCCCTCCGCCGAAGCCGAAGACGCGACGATCAGCGCGTTTGCCGCGATCGGCGTGAAGGTTGCCATCACCGAGCTGGACATCGATGTGCTTCCCCGCGCCACCCGTCAGCAGACCGCCGAGGCTTCGTTGAACGTTCAGGCACGGGCAGAACTGAATCCGTACGCTGCGGGTTTGCCCGATTCGGTGCAGGACGCTCTTGCGAAGCGCTACGCGGATCTCTTCGCGGTGTTCCTGCAGCACAGGGACACGGTCACGCGCGTGACCTTCTGGGGCGTGACCGATGCCCATTCCTGGTTGAACAACTGGCCCGTGAGAGGAAGAACGAGTTACCCGCTCTTGTTCGATCGCAGCGGCCAACCGAAGCCAGCATTTGAGGCGGTGGTCCGAGAGGCAATTCAGTAGCGCCGGCAACCACTGTTATTTCTTTTCCTGCTTTGGCGGTTTCTGTTTTGGCTCATCGTCAGGGCATCGCCATGAGCCGTCGCCCTGCTTTTCGAAGACAAAGTTGTACCCTTTGCCGATCATGCCGTTCGGCATCTCGTTGGCGCTTATAATCGCGCTTTTCAGCTTCAGCCTTTCAGCATCCTGCTTGAGGACGACCCAGATTTCGTCAGCCTCTTTACGCAGGGCGGCGCTATCACTGATTTTCAAATCCGTCTGGTATTTCAAGATGAGACCGACGGTTCCGTCACGGAACTTCAGCTCTCCTTCCGCGATGACTTTGATCTTCCTGCCTGAAGGCAGGGTCGCCTCCTGCGTGGGCTGATATTGCGACAATGCACAAGACACCAGACACAGAAACGGGGCAAACAGAGCACGGCGGAATTTCACGGTAGTAGCATATCGCGCTTTTCCAGGAAGCACACGTCCAGTGAATCGTCGCAGCCGCTTACCTGTTCGTCTCGATCACCGCGCTTAGCTCTTCCCACTCTTTCATGAGCGCTTCGTTCTTGGCGCGATGGTCCTCGATTTGCTTCGTCAGCCGCGTCGTTTCTTCCACGCTGACGAAGTGCCCCAATTCCTGCTCAACACTGGCGATCTCCCCTTCGCGCCGCGCCATCTCCCGTTCGATCTCGCCCGCGCGCTCTTCCATCTGCTTCAGCTTGAGCGGATTCAGCCGTTTCCCTTTTGGGGTGGTCTGCACAGGTTCGGGTGCAGGAGCAGCCCGCTCCTGTACAATCCCGCCCAGATCCACCGTGCCGCCCTGCTTCCGCCACAAATAATCCTCGTAATTGCCCGGGAAAACGCGCACTTCGCCCTCGCCGATCTCGAACACGCGCGTGGCCAGCTTGTCGATGAAATAACGGTCGTGCGAGACGAACACCACCGTGCCGGTGAACTCTTCCAGCGATTCCAGCAGCACGTCCTTGGCGCGCATGTCCAGGTGATTGGTGGGCTCGTCGAGCAGCAGGAAATTCGAGGGTTGCAGCAGCATCCGCGCCAGCGCGTAGCGATTCCGCTCGCCGCCTGACAGCACGCCGATGCGCTTGAATACGTCGTCCTCACTGAACAGGAAGCACCCCAACAGATTCCGCAGCTCGGTCTGTGTTGAACGAGTGGCGACCGAACTCAGATCGTCCAGGATGCGCGCGTTGGGATCGAGCTCCTTATATTGATCCTGCGCGAAATAATCCGGTTCAACGTTGTGGCCCAGTTTGTACGTGCCCGACGTCAGCGCCTCGGTGCCGGCCAGCAGCTTGATCAGTGTCGATTTGCCCGCGCCGTTCACGCCCACCAGCGCGATGCGGTCGCCACGCTCGATCATAAAATCGACGCCGCTGAACACGTGCTTTTCGCCATAGCTCTTCGATACGCCGTGGAACTCGGCGACGATGCGGCCGCTCGGCTTGGGCTGCGGGAACGAGAAGTGGATGGTCTTCTCCTCCGGCGGCAGCTCGATGCGCTCGATCTTGTCCAGCTCCTTGATGCGGCTCTGCACCTGTTTCGCTTTCGTCGCCTGATAGCGAAAGCGGTTGATGAACGTTTCGAGCTGCTGGATTCGTTCCTGCTGGTTGCGTTGCGCTGCCTCCAGTTGCGCCAGCCGCTCGGCCTTGCGCGTCAGATACTGCTCGTAATTCCCGGGATAGAACTGGACCGCCTTGTTCCAGATCTCCACGATCTTCTCCACCGTGACATCCAGAAAGTAACGGTCGTGCGAGATCAGTACGAAGGCGTTCGGATACGACGTGAGATAACCTTCGAGCCAGTTCCTGGCTTCAAGGTCCAGATGGTTGGTGGGCTCATCCAGCAGCAGAAGATTGGGCTTCTCCAGAAGCAGCTTCGCCAGCGCGATACGCATCTGCCAGCCGCCGGAGAACTCTTCGGTGCGGCGAGTCCAGTCCTCGCGAGGGAATCCCAGGCCTCCCAGCACAGTGCCCACCTGTGCCTCGACAGCGTAGCCATCGCGGGCGCTGAACTCATTTTCCAGCGTGTGGTAGCGCTCGGAAACCTGGAGGTACTCATCGGACGCGGGGTCGAGGTCGGGCATACGGTGCGTGAGCGCCTCCATCTCCACCTCCATTTCCTGAAGCGAGGCGAACACGGTCATGCACTCGTTGAACACGCTGCGGCCGGACAGGCTGAGGCCTTCCTGCGGCAAATAGCCGGCGCTGATGCCCTTCATTTGCTGCATGGAGCCGTAGTCGAGCGTGTCGATTCCGGCCAGGACTTTGAGCAGCGTGGACTTGCCCGTGCCGTTGGCGCCCACCAGACCTACGCGGTCGCGCGGCGTAACCAGCCAGTTGAGCTCTTCGAACAGCAGTTTGGGGCCGAACCGTTTGCCGGCGGACGTAAGCTGGATCAATTCCGATTGTAGTTTAGGGGCGGCGGCCGGCTTGAGGAATTGTGAGACGAAGGCGCGGGCGCGGGAACTTAAGGGCAGGCCGGAAAGCCGGTTTGCAGGACCAAATGCCCGATCAACCAGATTTCGGTTCGTGGACGCCCCGGCAACTCGCGGCGGCCGAAAACGCGGCGATCGAGTTCCTGAATCAGAACATCAACGGGATCGCCGACGTGTTCGACAAACGCGCGTCGCTGATACGCCGGGTGATTACAATGATGCGTTCGGGCGACGCGACCTTCGAGGAGCGGATGATGTACCTGTCGCTGCTGCAGGAGATCGCCGCTTCGGTGAGCGAGAGCGCCCGGGACTTTTTCGAGATTGGGTGCGTGCCCCACGTCGCCCACATCGTGCGCGATTAGCGAGTGGGGCATCTGACAGGCTTGGACCGCTTGCTGACGCGCGCGGCTCGGTAGCTGAGCCGCGACGGTAACGGAGCGGAGGCCAGAAGGCCTTTTTCAGCATCCTAATTAGCGCATCGCGCTCGCTTCCTTGTTCATCACCAGCGCGTTGTGCGCGGCCTGATCCTGATATTGGCTCTTGATGGCGGCGCACTGCTGGCTGAACTTCGCGCCCTGCAGCACCTGCCCCCTGTTCAAACCGACTTTGCCGAGTTGGTAGTTTGCCACGCCAAGATTAAACAGCGCGGTGGCGGTCTGCATGTCATCGCCCTTGATCAGCGGAAGCGCGGCGCGGAGTTCCTGATCGGCCCGGTAGTAATTGGTCTGCGCCACCAGAATGACGCCGGCAACCAGGTGCGCGCGTCCCAGCATCGCGGTCTTCTTCTTGGTCCAGTCGGCGTCCGGCATTATGTCCGATTTATTCCGCCTGCCCAGCACGGCGATCAGTCTCTGCGCGTAAACGACGGCTTTCTCGTTCTGTTGCTTTTGCGCGGCCAGGTCCAACAGCTCAGCGAGCACATCGGGACTGTTTGGCAGACTCTTGAGGGCCTTTTCGGCGATCGCCGGAACCTTCGCAGCGGCTCCCGTCTGGATCAGCGCACCGAAGTAATACGCGTACCCGTCGTTCAGATATTTGCTGGTGGGGCTTTCCTTCTCCAGCGTCGCGAAGAGGTCCACGCGCACGTCGGGTTCAGCCTCCAGCGCGGTGCTGTACAGCGCGTACTCGGCGAAATCCGTGGCCTCATGCGCGCGGGCCACCAGGTCCTTGTCGATTTCGGTTTCCGGGGCGGGCCCCGAAGTAATCTTCTTAGCGGCCTCTAAGGTTGTCACGGCCAGCGTTTTGATTTGGGCCGTGTCTTTCTTGGAAACGGCGTCCCGGAGGTTCTGCAGAGAATCGTCAACGGAATCCTGTGCAGACACGACGAGTCCGGTTGAGATGAAAGCGATAAAGGTGAGGAAGAGTGTTCTCATTCGTCAGACTCCTTTCGGTCGCCATTATATTGCTGTTGGAGGGCGAGTGGGGGCGGGGCAGGGGCGGGGCGGGCTCTCAGCCTGCGGCGGCAGTTAACGGTGGGGCAGCTTTTCAAGCTGCAAGCCGGTTTTCCAACCGGCGCTATTGGTTGAGCGCTTCGCAAACCGCTTTGGGAATTCGCGAGTCGGCAGGTCGATCTCCCCACGGACGTGCCGCAGGACGTCGCGCATTCCGGCGATGAGAGCTCTGCCCAACGGCGTTTCGCCGCGAAATTGCCGGGGCTGCTTCGCAGTTCGTTTGGGTTTTACGGTCCGGCTGGTAGTCATTGATAGCGACCTATCGGTCCGGCGTCGCCGTTTCTCTTGCGAGACGGGCGAGGCCACGCTGCTTCACTTCATCAGCCAGGTCCCGCATGGATTGCTCCGTGATGATGCGGCCCTCGCCACGCGCAAGGGAAGCTTCGGCCAGGTCGACGGCCGCCAGAATCTCGGCGCGGGTGCGTTCGCGCTCTTCCCATAGCGACAAGGCTTCCCGCAACGCGTCTTCCTCACGGCTGTACCGGCCACTCTCGATAGCCTCGGCGAGTTGGACTTCCATCGCCCTGATTCCTAGTTTGGCACGAGACAGGGAAGTCGTGGATGCCGATGATTCCTCTGCCATGCTGCGCGAGGCTCGGGAGGAGACCCGTTAGGCGATGGGTCCAGTCACTTTAAAGCCGCCGTCGTCGGACTCTACTATTATTTGCGCTTTACGGCGATCGTCTAGTTCGAGCTCTATGACCTTCCCCATTGCCAGTCCCAGATCACCGCGCGACAGGCCCGTAGCTACACCTTGCGCGCCGGTGATGGTTGGTACGTCATCATCGAAGTACTGAAAACGCCGGATTTCGTAGCGGACTGGCACGTATCGGTCTGCTAATCGCACCCGCCCCTCACCTCTAAGAACTTCCAGTTGTTGGCTCCGTTCCATGTCGGGGCTACCTCTCAACGGCCATCGCTCTGTCGTAACGGACCTTCGAGCTGTCCGTCGAGGTGCTTTCTGCAGTCGCGAATCTCGCAAGGCACGCCCTCTTCAGTGCCAACGACGAAACAACGATCGCAGCCGTCACAACGCAGGTGGACACGTGCGGCGCAGCCTGGGCTGTACGTCGCAATCTGGCCACAATGGCCACATTCGATGTGGAACTCGCCGCACTGGCTGCAGTATCCCATTCTTGTATCGGTTTCACTGTAGTCCCAGTTGATTGATCCCCAGCACTGGCCCAAACTCCTACATCTTCGGCCAGCAAATCCATCGTCCTCTTCCTGACCTAAGGACTCGACGCGTTCCTTCAGCTTCGACCAACTGGTGAAGCCGTACTCTCGGGCAACGACGTGTTGTGCATCGGCGAGCTTGAAGCCTGCAGGGGCTGGTGACGAGACAAAATCGCTTAAGCGCTCCCTTGCAGCGGTGCCACCCCGCCGGGCTTCGCGCAGCAGATCCTTGGCCTGTTTCTTGAGATGTTCGAGGCTTGGCTTGACAGGTAATTCGAGAGACATCACTACTCCTTCCTATGGCCCTGTGTCCGCTATGACGGGCAGAAGTGAGCTTGATGTTCAGTATCGCCCTGAACCAGGTGGGATCATCCCTTCCCGCGGACGGGGTGCAACCTGGATTGCAATCCTCAGTTTAGCCAAACGACCTCCGATACGCAATGCTGGCCATTCGGTCCCTTCTTAGGACCGCAGTCGGCACCAGCCAGCCATGCAAAGGTCTAGAATCTAGAAGGACGAGATGAGCGACGTGTCGAGAGCCTCGATCGCTGCGGTGGCTGCTGCGGTAGCGATGTGCCTGACAGCGGTCGCCTGTACCAGCAACGATCGACAAGCGGAAGCCACGCCCAAGCCGACAGAAACTACGCGCACAGTGCCCGAGGCTCCGCCGCCGAAGAAGCTGCCTTGCCCAGTCAAACTGACGCACTCGCAAATGGTTCACAATCTTGAAGAGGACGTGTACACCACGGTGGTGAATATATCCGGCTCTGACATCACCGCGATCGCATTTGGCGCTGCTCACACCGATAAATTTGGAAACACGTGGACGCCATACAAAACCGACCTGACCTCCGAGGATGTCATTAAGCGAGGTCGCTCTAGGTCGATGCACTGGGAAGTACTGATGGAGGAGCCTACCGCATTCCACGGAAGACCGGCGAGCTCGGAAATGTACGTGAGCAAGCTGGCATTTTCCGATGGTCGTGTGGTAGACGGTACAGACATTGAGGACTGCTCCTTCACATTCTGACGCAATTGGGGCCCGCTCCACGCTCGAAGGCAACGGGAGGAAGTAGAAATGGCGATTGATGACCCAATAGGAATCGTAATCTGTCAAGCTGAGGAAGCAGTCCAAGCGGACGCTTACCTGCCTGCTCAGCTCGCGAAACTGGGATTATCTGCGGGGGCAGCGGCGACCATCGGAACAACGATGCCATTTGTGGCGAGCGTTCTCACGAACCTCTTCGGTCGATCTTCCGCCCGGTTTGAAAGGCGCTTCCTAAAAGTGGCAGAGGAACTGAACGCCCAACAGAAGCGGATCGAGGACAAAATCCCTGACAAGAAATACTACGAGTCCGAAGAATTCCAATCACTGCTCATTCTGATTCTAGAAAAGATTCATACCACCCATGATGATGAAAAGCTCCGGAGGTTTGCCGCCGCTCTTGCAAACAGCGGCAGGGGTGATTTCCAGTCTGATGATCGGGAAGCGTACATTCGCATCCTGCGCGACCTCAGTAACGGGGATTTGCAGATATTGAATGACCCAAGGCTAAAGGGCTGGCTCCCCCACATCAAGACCATTCAGTACGGTCAGGAAGTGCTGAGCAGCTTATCCCGGCTTGCTGGCATGGGGTTGGTGAACGAGAAGCTCGAAATGAAAAGCTCCTCAGGGGCCAGCGCCGGCAGTGCTCGTGTGGATGCCGAGAACGCTCTCAAAGAGCTTCTTACCAATCCCCCCAAGCGTACTTACTACCTGTCGCCATTTGGCGAGAAATTTTTGGAGTTCATTTGCGCCTCTGACGGCCGCACGCAACACCCGATATGACCTAGTCCACGGTCGGCCTCGGGACGGGCAGACTTGCGATCAGGTCCGCCTTCACCTTTTCGAGCGGGATGCGTCTCTCATGCCGGCGCGACCGCGACACCAGCACGTCCTCGATATCCTCCCACAGCGCCCTGTGTTTTTTCAGGTCGATGACCGCCGCCGTCTTGCGGCCTTTCGCGTCGGTGATGAACTGAATTCCGGTCATGGGTCGAATGTTCCCGTGAGGATCTGTCCTCACTCTAAACCAAATGCCTCAACATTTGCTACACTGGATAAGGAAGTAAATCCGCTGTATCCCGCTCGACGTTAGATCGGCTCGCCGATTCCCCTTCCCAAGAATCTGAATGAAAAACTTTTCCGAACTCTCTCTGTCTCCTGTCCTGGTGAGCAATCTCACCCGTAACGGCTTCGTCACCATGACGCCCGTACAGACAGAAGCAATCCCCCCGGCGCTCGACGGCCGCGACCTCATCGCGACCGCGCAAACAGGCACCGGCAAGACACTCGCATTCGTGCTCCCCCTGCTGGAGACGCTGCTCAAACACAAAACCGCCAAAGGCATCCAGGCCATCGTCCTGAGCCCCACGCGCGAACTCGCCATGCAGATCCACGCGGTCTTCGGCACGCTCGCGCAGGGCAGCGGCATCAGCGCCGCGGTGGTGGTGGGCGGCATGAACGAAGATCGCCAACTCACCAACATCAAGAAGGGTGCGGCGGTCCTCATCGCCACCCCGGGCCGCCTGGCCGACTTCATGGAGCGCCGCCTGGTCCGGCTGGCGGGCGTGCGCGTGCTGGTCCTCGACGAAGCCGACCGTATGCTGGACATGGGCTTTCTGCCCACCATCAAGCGCATCCTATCCGAACTGCCGGCCACCCGCCAGACGCTGTTCTTCTCAGCCACCATCGAGAACTCGGTGGCGCACCTGATGCACCAGCACCTCAAGGACCCCGTGCGCGTGGCCGTCGGCGAAATCACCCGGCCGGTGGAGAGCATCGACCTGCACCTCTACGAAACCGAGCAAACCGATAAGGTCAGCCTGCTCGGGTCGCTGCTGGACCGCGAGAAGGGCACGTTCCTGGTCTTCACGCGCACCAAGCACGGGGCGGATCGCCTGGCGAAACAGCTCGACCGGCGCGGCGTGAACGCCACGCGCATTCACGGCAACCGCAGCCAGGGACAGCGCAACGCGGCGCTGAAGGGATTCCAGGAGGGCCAGTACCGGGTGCTGGTGGCCACCGATGTCGCCGCGCGCGGTATTCATGTGGAGGGCATCGCCCACGTGGTGAATTTCGATCTGCCGATGGTGCCTGAGGACTTCATCCATCGCGTTGGCCGTACCGGTCGCGCTGGCAAAGGCGGAACCGCATCCACATTCGCCACCATCGCCGAGCGGGGCGAGATCAAGCGCATCGAGCGAACGCTCAACATCAAATTGAAGCGGGCCGTGCAGGCTTCGAAGCGGGCCATCGCATAATCTGGAGCGATGGCGGCGTACGGAACCGACCTCGCTTACATTCATGACGCCGGCTTCGGCGAATTCGCGCTGCAGTCCGCGCCTGGCCTGCTGAAGCTGCTTAGGCAAAACGGCGTCGACCACGGCCTCGTCGTCGATCTCGGTTGCGGCAGCGGCATCTGGGCGCGTCAGCTCGGCTTCGCGGGCTACGACGTGATCGGCGTGGATGCGTCGTCCGCAATGATCCGCCTTGCACGAAAGAAAGCGCCAAAGGCGAAGTTCATCAGAGCATCACTCGCGGACGTCGCGATTCCGCGTTGCGATGCGGTCACGTCTATAGGCGAATGCATCAGCTACGCGTTCGCCGCCGACAGGAGCGGCAGGAAGCTGCAACGTTTCTTTCGACGAGTCCATCGCGCCCTGCGGCCGGGCGGCGTCTTCATCTTCGATCTCGCCGGCCCCGGCATCCTGAACGGCCACTGGACCGGCGACGACTGGGCCGTTCTGGTGGAGGGCGTCAGGAACGGTGATCTGTTCACCCGCCATATTACGACCTTCCGCCGAGTCGGCAAAGCGTACCGGCGCACGGAAGAAACCCACGTCGTCCGGCTCTACGAAATCGATCCAATCCACGACGCGCTGGCCCTGGCGGGCTTTATCACCAAGCACTTGCGGGGATTTGGCGACTATCGCTTCCGTAGCGGTCACTTCGCCGTGCTGGCCCGAAAGCCATAGATTTGTCTTGACTCTCATCTTCAGTCAAACGTATAATTAAAACGAACGTATGACTGAGGAAGCCAAGTCCACCGAAGCAAGGTCCACTAAAGACCGCATCCTCGATGCCGCCGAAACCCTGCTGGGCGAGCGTGGCCCGGGCGAGACTTCCTTAAGAGACATCACCGCCGCTGCCGGAGTGAACTTGGCGGCAGTCAATTACCACTTCCAATCCAAGGAAGCCCTGCTGCGGGCCGTCGTGGACCGCCGCATCATCCCCCTGCAGCAACGTCGTCTGGAGCTGCTGGATGCCGCCGAAGCCGAAGCCGGCGAGGGCGAGCCCGATCTCGCGCGAGTCATCGAGGCCTTCCTGCTTCCACCGCTCGAGATGATTGTCAGGGCACCTCAATTCGTGCCGCTGATGGGCCGCATCTATACCGAGCCGCAGTTTGTTGAAGAGATCATCCGGAAGCACATGGTTCCCTATAAGACGAGGATCCTCGCGGCACTTCGGCGTGCATGCCCCGGGCTCTCCGACGAGGCGCTTGTCTGGAGGATCCACTTCTCGCTCGGTGCAATGACGCACGTGCTGGCAGGCGCTCATCTGATCCGTCTGTCTTCCGACGGACGTTGCGATCCTTCCAACCTTGACACGATCAGGCGTCAGATCGTCGCGTTTGTGGTGGCCGGATTCCGCGCCCCGGAGCCAAAGGACACGTAATATGCGCAGATTTGCATCAGCATTATTGTTGATAATTCCGACATTCGCCGCCTCACCCGACGCATTGCAGCTTAGCCTGAAAAAGGCGGTGGAGATCGCAACCGCGCCCGACGGCGCCACGCGCGTGAAGCTGGCCGAAGAAGAATTGCGCCAGGCGAAAGCGCGAGCAGGTGAGGCACGGTCCGCGTTGCTGCCCAACGTGGACGCGACTTTGTCATATCAAAGCGAGACGACGAATCTGAAGGCGTATGGATTGAACATCCAGATACCGCCGATCCTCGGTTTTAAGATCCCCACCTTCGTGGGGCCCTTTGACGTTATGGACGCCCGCGCCAACGCCACCCAGAGCGTTTTCGATTTGAGCTCCATCCTGCGCTATCGCGGCTCGCGGGTGCTGGTGGAGGCCACGAAGCAGGACCGCGAATCCACGAACCGCCAGGTTACCGATCAGGTTGCCCGCGCGTATCTGGCCGGTCTGCGCGCTGATGCCGCACTGGAAACGGCGCACGCCAACGTGGATCTGTCGCAAGCGCTGCTTCAGCTCGCGCAGTCGCAGAAAGATGCGGGCACCGGAACCGGCATCGAAGTGACCCGAGCTGAAGTGCAACTCGCCAACGACAAGCAGCTTCTTCTGGTGGCCCAAAACGACCGCGACCGTGCGCTTCTGCAGTTGCTCAAAACCATGGGATTGAAGCTGGAGACCACCGTGGAACTTACCGACAAGATGAGTTACCAGCCCACCGATGTGATGGAGGAAGCCAAAGCGGTGGAGACCGCCCGCCGCAATCGGACTGAGCTGAAGGCGCAGCTTGAGCGCGAGCATAATGCCCGGCTCGGCTACGATGCGGCGAAGTTCGACCGCCTGCCCACGGTCTCGGCCTTCGGCAATTACGGCGATCTTGGTACGGGCGTTGGCGAAGCCCTTCCTACACGCGCGGTGGGTATCAGTGTTCGGGTGCCGGTATTCGACGGTGGACGCACCGATGCCCAGCGCGTCGAAAGCGCCTCCGCGATGCGCTCGGAGCAGATTCGCACCGCGGACCTGCGCGATCAGATCGACCTCGATGTCCGACTCGCGCTCGACTCTCTGCGATCTGCCGATGCGCAGGTGAAGACCGCTGAAGAGGGTCTGCAACTTTCGGAGCAGGAACTGGCGCAAGCCGAACGCCGCTACAAAGCGGGCGTCACCAACAGCGTGGAAGTCACCGATGCGCAGACGCGCCTCAGCCGCGCTCGCGAGAACCGCATTGACGCGCTCTACAACTACAACGTGGCCCGTATCGACCTGGGAACGGCGATGGGCAACATCGAAAACATGATTCAGTGAGGCCGCATATGAACCAAAACCTTATCAATGGATACGCGGCGACGGCCGCATTTGTTGGGCTCGCAATACTACTGTCAGGTTGCTCACGCCGCCCGTCCAACATCGTGCACGTCAGTGGCAACATTGAACTGACCGAAGTCGACATGTCCTTCAAGACCGCAGGCCGTTTAGTAGAGCGCCGCTTCGACGAAGGCGACACCGTGAAGACAGGCGACATCGTCGCTGAACTCGACCGCGATCAGCTCGCCCAGCAGAAGGATCGCGACGTGGCCGCCGTCGCCTCCGCTGATTCGCAATACCAGCAGTTACAGACTTCCATCGCCATGCAGAAAGAGACGCTGGCCGGCGATATCGCGGCGCGAAAAGCCGATCTCGCGCAGGCGCAGGCGCATCTGGAGGAACTGCTGAACGGTTCACGTCCGCAGGAGATTCAGCAATCCCGAGCCAGCGCCTCCGATGCGCGCGCGCAGTATCAGCTCGCCAAGGCCGATTGGGATCGGGCGCAGATGCTGTTCAAGAACGAAGACATCTCGCGTCAGCAGTATGACCAGTACCACACGCGGCTCGACAGCGCTCAGGCCATTCTTCACGAATCGGAGCATCGTCTCTCTCTGGTGGAAGAAGGCCCGCGCAAAGAGGACATCGCCGCCGCCAGAGATCAGGTGGCATCGGCCGAGCAGGCCGTCAAACTGGCCGAAGCGAACCGGCTGGAGCTGCAGCGCAAAGAAGAGCAACTGGGGCAGCAGAAAGCGGCCATAGACGAGGCTAAAGCGCAGGCCGGAATCACCAGCGTGATGTTGAGCGACACGATCATCAGCTCGCCCATCGACGGAGTGGTGCTGGTGAAGTCTGCTGAACCCGGCGAAGTGCTGGCCGCCGGCACAACCGTGCTCACCATCGGCGACATCGATCATCTCTGGTTGCGCGGCTATATCACCGAGGGCGATCTGGGCCGCGTGAAGCAGGGACAGAAAGCCGACATCACCAGCGATTCATTTCCCGGTAAGACTTACCCGGGCCGCGTTTCGTTTATCGCCTCCGACGCCGAATTCACGCCCAAACAGATTCAGACCAACGAAGAGCGCGTGAAGCTGATGTATCGCATCAAGATCGACGTCGACAACCAGCGCCACGAGCTGAAGAACAACATGCCCGTGGAAGCGGACATCCACGTGGGGGATTGAACGAATGGCCACCGACGCCATCATCCGCGCATCCGGTTTGACCCGCCGGTTCGGCGAGCTCACCGCCGTGGATCATCTCGATCTTGAAATCGAGCGCGGCGAGATTTTTGGACTCGTCGGTCCCGACGGTGCCGGAAAAACCACCACTTTACGCCTTCTCTGCGGCCTGATGGATGCGACCGAAGGGCAGGCTGTTGTTGGCGGATATGATGTGGCGCGCCATCTGAACGAGGTGAAGGATCAGATCGGTTACATGGCCCAGCGTTTCGGCCTTTACAGCGACCTGACGGTGGAAGAGAACATGGTCTTCTACTCGGACCTGTTCGGGCTTCGCCGCGCCGATCGTGATCAGCTTATGCGCCAACTGCTGGCCATGACCCGCATGGAACCGTTCCGCAAGCGGCCGGCCGGGAATCTGTCCGGCGGCATGAAACAGAAGCTGGGTCTGATGTGTACGCTGCTTCATCATCCGCGCATTCTGTTTCTGGACGAGCCGACAAACGGAGTTGATCCCGTTTCACGCCGCGATTTCTGGGCGATTCTGTATCAGCTCGTACGCGACGGACTTACCCTCTTTGTAACTACCGCGTATCTGGACGAAGCCGAGCGTTGTAACCGGGTTGGCCTGATGAACCGGGGTAAGTTGATCCGCTGCGATACGCCGCGCAATCTGCGGGAGCATCTGGAAGACGGGTGTTACCGAGTAGGCACTGCAAATCAGGCGGCTGCGCGCGAATTGATGACCGGTCTGCCTGGCGTTCTAACCGTGGAGCCGTCGGGCGCGCGTTTGCATGTATTCGTCACGCCGGACGGATCGCCGGAGAAGATTCGGCAGAAGCTCGTCGACCGAGGATTGGCGCCGGAAGAATTCGAGCGAATTACTCCGTCTCTCGAAGACGTTTTCATTGACTTAGTGCGTAGATCCGGAGGCGATGATGCCAACTAACCAGGCTGTCGCGTCCGCCGTTTCCACTCGTGCGCTTGTGAAACGCTTCGGCAGCTTCGTTGCGGTGGATCACGTGACCCTTGAGGTAAGCAAGGGAGAAATCTTCGGTTTTCTCGGCCCCAACGGCGCGGGGAAGTCCACCACCATCCGCATCCTTTGCGGGTTGCTGGAGCCGACCGAAGGAGAAGCCACGGTGGGCGGGATGGATGTTGCCACGCAGTCCGAGCTCATTAAACATCATATCGGCTACATGTCGCAGCGCTTTTCTCTCTACGACGATCTGACCGTGGAAGAGAACATCGATTTCTTCAGCGGCATTTATGGCGTTGCGGATGACAAGCGTGCCGCGCGCAAGGATTACGTGCTGAAGATGGCCGGCCTGCAGCATCGCCGCAGCAGTCTCACGCGCCTGCTCTCCGGCGGGTGGAAACAGCGCCTGGCGCTCGGGTGCGCCATTCTCCACGAACCGCCAATCCTGTTTCTGGACGAGCCGACATCGGGCGTCGATCCCATCGCCCGCCGCCAGTTCTGGGATCTTATTTATCAGCTCTCCGGCGCCGGCCACACCGTTTTCGTCAGTACTCATTACATGGATGAAGCGGAGTATTGCCACCGCATCGCGCTCATGTATGCGGGGAAGGTGGTTGCTCTCGGGACGCCTGCCGACCTGAAGCAGTCGCTTGAATCGCATCAGATTCTTTATGTGGAGAGCTCCGATATTCGCGGAAGTATGACGCTGATCGAGAAGTTGCCCGGAGTAGCTGACGTAGCTGTGTTCGGCGGCGGCCTGCATGTCACCGTGGACCACGCCGAAACGGCCTCACCCGCGATTCGGCGCGCCCTCGAAGACGCGCACATCTCCACCATGCAAATAGAGCGCATTCAGCCCTCTATGGAAGACGTCTTCGTGGCGAAGATCGAGCAGGAAGAGAGGAACGCCGCATGAACTTCGTACGATGGCGTGCCGTGGCCCGCAAGGAATTCCTGCACATCCGGCGGGATCCGCGCAGCCTCGCGCTTTCACTCGCCGTGCCGTTGCTTATGCTGCTGATGTTCGGCTGGGCCCTCACATTGGATGTGGACCGCATCCCGACCTATGTCTACGATTGGGATGCCACTCCCGAAAGCCGCGCCCTGATCGATCAATTCCGCGGTTCCCGTTACTTCGATGTGCAGCGATACGTGCACGATTACGCGCCCATCGATAAGGAGATCGATCGCAGTCGTATCCTGATGGCGATCGTGGTGCCCCGGAATTATGCGCGCGACATCCAGGAAGGCCGCGAAGCAGACATTCAGGTGATCCTCGATGGCAGCGATTCGAATACCGCTTCCATCGCGCTCGGCTATGCACAAAGCGTGATCGCAGCGTACGGCGCGGAACTGCGGTCCGAAGCGCAGATCCGGCGCGGCGCCGGCAAGTTGAAGGCCGCCGTCGATCCCCAGGTTCGAGTTCTATACAACAGCGATCTGGAATCGAAGAACTTCATCGTGCCCGGGCTGATCGCCGTCACCATGATGATCATCGCGGCGCTGCTCACTTCGCTTACCGTCGCGCGGGAGTGGGAAACCGGAACCATGGAACCGTTGCTTTCCACGCCGCTGCGGCCCGTTGAGATCATCCTCGGCAAACTTTCGGCCTTCTTCACTATTGGCTTTGCCGACATGCTGATCTGCGTCCTTGTAGGTGTGTTTATCTTTCACGTGCCGTTCCGCGGAAGTGTGTGGTTCCTGCTGTTCTCAAGCTTCCTCTTTCTCTTTGGGGCATTGTGCTGGGGCATCCTGATCTCCACGCTCGCACGCACCCAGTTAGTCGCCTATCAAATCGGAATACTAACTTCGTTTCTGCCGGCTTTCTTGTTGTCGGGCTTCATTTACTCTATTGAGAACATGCCCACCGCAATCCAGGTGGTGACTTATGTAGTCCCCGCGCGGTACTTCGTCTCGATTCTGAAAGGCGTTTTCCTGAAAGGCGTAGGCATCAGGGTACTTTGGGCGGAGACCGCGTTTTTGTTCGGATACATGGCCCTCGCGTTCTTTCTGGCGGTAAGAAAGATGAGGCAGAAAGTAGCATGACCAACCCATCGTTTCGGCGCATTCGTGAGATCATCCTCAAGGAGTTTCGCCAGACCTTACGCGAACCGCGCATGCGGGTATTGCTGTTTATTCCACCGATCATCCAGTTGATCGTCTTCGGATATGCGGCCAACCTCGACGTCGATAACAGCCGTATCGCCTGGTGCGATCTCGACCACACGCCTCAGAGCCGCGACGTGCTGGCCGACTTTGTTGGATCGAACCGGTTCGAGATCGCTGACACCCCCTCCACCAGCACCCAGGTCCAGCACCTGCTGGATGCCGGACGAGTTCAGGGCGCCGTGGTGATTCTGCCCGGTTTCGGGCGCGACATCGCGCATGGCCGCACTACCGCCGTGCAGGTGCTGGTGGACGGGAGCAATTCCAACACGGCGTCCATTATCGCCAACTATGCCAGCAGCATCCTGGCTGGCTATGGCGCAACTGCACTGAATCAGCAGAATCTCGACAAGCTGGTAGGCCGCGCCGTCCAATCCCCGATACACGCCGGCATCCCCACGCTCAATATGCAGAGCCGCATCTGGTTCAACCCCGACCTGCGCAGCCGCAACTACTTTGTGCCCGGCGTGGTGGCGAACATCATAGCCCTGGTGACGCTCATGCTTACAGCTATGGCCATTGTTCGGGAGAAAGAGATCGGCACCATGGAACAACTGATGGTCACGCCCATTCGTCCGGTTGAGCTGATGCTGGGGAAGACCCTGCCATTCGCGTTGATCGGAATCGTGCAGGTGACGCTGGTATCCACAGTGGCGCTTCTGTTTTTCAAGGTTCCATTTCACGGCAGTTTTCTCATGTTATTCGGTTGCGTCGTGTTGTTTCTGATGACCACCCTCGGCGCCGGACTGTTCATCTCCACCATCTCGCATACACAGCAACAGGCCATGCTTAGCACATTCCTGTTCTTCCAGCCTTTCTTCTTATTAAGTGGCTTTGCATTCCCGATTCGTAACATGCCGCTGATCGCGCAGTATCTCACCTGGCTCGACCCGGTCCGTTATTTTATGGAGATCGTGCGCGGCGTGTTCCTGAAAGGCGTCGGCCCGGAGATTCTCTGGCCGCAGATGGTGGCGCTGGCTGTGTTCGGCGTGTCGATTTTGTCGCTCAGCGCATCGCGATTCCGCAAGAAGCTGGATTAACCAACATCGCCCAGTAACTCGGCGGCCGAAGCGAGCGCCTCATCTGCGTCGGACCACCGCCCCCGGCCACCCAGAACGCGCACGCGCTCGCCGCGCGGTCCCCAGACAGCGGGATCGCTTGGGCCGAAGATCGCTACGACAGGAGTGCCCACGGCAGCGGCGAGGTGAGTAATTCCCGAATCATTCCCGATGTAGAGCCGCGCGCTCGCCAACCACAGCGCGAGTTTATACAGGTCGTCGAAGCGGATTGCATCGGGTAGCGCTTCCTCCGGTCCCGCGCACCAGCGCACCGGGATGTTCAGGTGCTTCGCCACATACTGAAAACGATCGAGAGGCCAGTTCTTACCCGCGCCCCCGGAGAACGGATGTATCGTGGCAAATCCGCCGTTTGATCGCGGACAGGGGATGCGCGGCACGGCTGGTCCGTCGCCTCCCACTTGCCGCAGAAAGTAATCCGCGGCGTGAACGCTCTTCGGCTCCCGAGGAAGAGCATCGAAGAATTGGAAGGGCAACCCAAGCCGGCCAACCTCCGCGCGGAACTCCGATCGGTTCGTTCCATACCAGGAGATAATCGAGTCAAACTGCGCAAGCGCCGCAATAGCATGTTGCGGTGGTTCGACATCCGGCACGCCCAGGAGGTCGAGTCCCGTCGATGACAAACTACGCACTCGATCTGCGAAGCGAATAATTGGCGCCACGGCGCCCGGTACCCAGACCTCCGTGTAATCGGCGGCAAGGTATTCCAGTGCGGGCAGCGACAGAATGCAATCGCCGATGGCGCCGGGCCGAATGAGCAACCTTCGCAAGATGCCAGTTTAGTCCATGCGGACTGGAAGAATTTGCCTTCGATGCCTTGCCGCGCGGTGGCCGCGATCGCCCAATTCGCCTGTTATCCCCGCATCGCCAAGCACTTACGCGCCGATACTCCACTGGTAGCTAACGTGCTCGCAAGACGGCGTCCGAGAGAGTGGTGAACACTTGAGGAGCCGTGAAAAGAACATGACAAGAGAAGAATACGGAGCTGCGTATCAAAAGGGCTATGGGATGACAGTGCGCTTTCTGATCTCGCGTGGGTTGGTCTGGGACACCGCGCAGGAAACCGCGCAAGCAGCGTGGGCACGGGGATGGGAAAGGCGCGAGCAGTTGCGCGATCCTAAGATGGTGCTGACCTGGATGAACAGCATTGCGCTGAACATCCATCGGAGCTATCTCCGGCGCGAACCCGTGCCGCACGCATTGCCGGAAATCTCCACGCCCCCGAAAATCAATCTTGCCGTGATCGATGTCAACAGGATTCTGCAGTACTGCCGCAAGAAGGACCGCATCGTCCTTGAGAGCCATTATCTCGAAGGGTTCAAGGTTCGCGAAATCGCCAACGAACATGGCTGGACCGAAACCGCCGTCCGCATTCGCCTGCTGCGCGCCCGCCGCTCCGTCGGTCAACGCCTTGGCCGGGTGATCCCCGAGCGCGAACCCGCCGCCCAACCGAAGGCTGCGGCTGCCTGATCTGGCCTGCGAAAGGTCTCCCGGGGGGTTGGTAGCCGTGTTTTTCGTGATTCGACGCAGCAAGTTCGCAAGCCGTCTCCACTCTTAAGAAGGGAGTTCGAAAATGAACCTGCGAGGGATGCGGTTTCCGGCGAGCCTGCTTCTGGCTTTTGCGTTCGCCCCGCTTGTGCTCGCCGCCAGCGAGGAGACCGATAACTACAAGCGCATTCGCGCTGCGAGCGACGTTTTCGATGAAATCATGCACGCGCCGGACAAGGGAATCCCACGGGACCTGCTGCGGCGCGCCGAATGCGTCGGCATCGTACCGAGTCTGAAGCGGGCCGGATTCGTGGTCGGCGCTCAATATGGCAAGGGCGTGCTCGTGTGTCGTACCGCCACGGGTCGCTGGAGCGGTCCCTCGGTGATCCGCATCGAGGGCGGGTCCATCGGATTTCAGATCGGCGTCGGCGAAACCGACCTTGTTTTTCTGGTGATGAATCGGCATGGCGAGGACCAGCTCACGAGCGACCGGTTTACCGTGGGCGGCGATGCTTCGGCCATGGGCGGTCCTGTCGGTCGCACGGCCGAGGCGCAAACCGACGCACTGATGAGGGCCGAGATTCTGTCCTGGTCGCGCAGCCACGGCTTATTTGCCGGTGTTTCGCTTCAAGGCGCCACGCTGCGGCCCGACAACGACGACAACTGGCGGTTGTACGGTAAACATGTGACTCATCGCGAGATCCTCACCGGCGAAGTTCCACCTCCGCACGGGACCGGTATGCTTTACGCCGCGCTCGACCGCCACATCCCGAGCCGTAGTTCCCGCGGCTGAGTCATCCCGAATTCTCCCCATCGGCAGGCACAAAAAAGAATTTTGCTTCCGGGGTATTCCGGTACGCATCCACTGTGTGGTAAGATTTTTTACACTCTGACGAAATCCTCTGGAGGGGAGAACGTCCACCGTCGATGCCGCAGGTCTTCCACCGAAGTGCCAATAGCATTTCGCGCGTCAGCATATTTGTAATCCTGTTTGGCGTGGCCGCGTTGATCGCCGCTGCGTACGGGCTTGACCGCGGAGATTACAACACCGACGTCCACGTGGCGAAGGATCAACCGATCCCGTTCAGCCATAAGCACCACGTCACGGACGATGGCATCGATTGCCGGTACTGCCATACCTCAGTGGAGACAGCGCCGTACGCGGGCATCCCGGCTACTGAAATCTGCATGAGCTGTCACTCGCAGATCTGGTCGAACGCCACCATGCTGGAGCCGTTGCGCGAGAGTTTCCGCACCGGACAGTCGATCGCCTGGACGCGCGTACACGACCTTCCCGAGTTCGTCTACTTCAATCACAGCATTCACCTGAAGAAGGGCATCGGGTGCGCCAGCTGCCATGGGCGAGTGGACAAGATGCCGCTGATGATGAAGGTCAACACGCTGAACATGAACTGGTGCGTCGAGTGCCACCGCAACCCCGAAAAGTACATTCGCCCGCGCGAGGAAGTGTTCAACATGGCCTACGAAGCGCCCAGTGACCAGCTCACGCGCCTGGGGCCTGAACTGGTGAAGAAATACCACGTGCAGAAGCTCGAAGACTGTTATACGTGCCATCGATGAAGACTGAGCTAACTCAAATCGGACGGGCCAAGATCGATCTCGCGGCGCTGCGCGAGCGGCTGGACAAGGCCAAGGGCCCGGCGTATTGGAAGAGTCTCGAAGAGCTTGCCGAGACCGAGGAATTCAAGTCTTTCATCGACGACGAATTTCCGACGCGGTCGCCCGAGTGGCTGAAGGCGCCGGACCGCCGCACGGTGATGAAGCTGATGGGCGCTTCCTTCGCGCTCGCCGGCCTGAGCGCCTGTACGAAACAGCCGAAGGAATTGATCGTTCCCTACGTGCGCGAGCCGGAGGAGTTTGTCCCGGGCAAGCCGCTGTTCTTCGCCACTGCGTTTCCAATGGGCGGAGTGGGAACGGGCGTTCTGGTGGAGAGCCATCTCGGCCGGCCGACCAAGGTCGAGGGCAATCCCGATCATCCGGGCAGTCTTGGCAGCACGAACATTTTTGCGCAGGCCTCCGTTCTGGAGCTGTGGGATCCGGATCGAGCGCAATCGGTCACTCACTATGGCGAGCTCAGCACGTGGCCCGCGGCTTTAGCAGCTCTCATTACCGCGCGTTCGGCCGCGGTCGCGAAGAATGGCGCGGGCCTGTACATCCTGACGCAGCGGGTGGTTTCGCCGACGCTGGAAGACCAGATGAAGGCGCTGCTGGGCAAACTGCCGGGCGCGAAATGGCATCAGTACGAACCGGTATCGGCGTCGAACGCGCAGGATGGGGCGCAGCTCGCTTTCGGCCGTCCGGTGAATCCGGTCTATCATTTCGAAAACGCCGATGTCGTCGTCTCGCTGGATGCCGATTTTCTCCGCTGGGGAACGGCCAACGTTCGCTATGCCCGGGATTTTGCCTCGCGCCGGCGCATTCTCACCGACGCGCAGAAGCTGGAGCAGCCTAAGGAAAACCAGCAGGAAGGATATCAGCCCGGGCCGGATGCGCCGTTCCGCAATCAGGCGTCCACGCATTCTCTGCTCGATCATAGCCCCGAGCAATATCCGCCGCAGGTGCGCGCTACAGGCGTTCCGCCCGAACAGGCCACGCAGCCGCGTTTGTACGTTGTCGAGCCTGCGCCATCCCTGGCGGGAAGCATGGCCGATCATCGGTTCATCTTGCGGGCTGGTGAGGTGGAGGGCTTCGCATGGGATCTGGCGGCGGCCATCGGAATTTCCGGTGCCACCGCGGGATCGAATCCGCACAAAGCAATTGCGGCAATCGCGAAAGATCTGCAGGCGCATCGCGGCCGCTGCCTGATCATCCCCGGCGAGTTCCAGACGCCCGCGGTGCACGCACTGTCGCACGCCATGAATGAAGCGCTGGGTAACGTGGGGACCACCGTCGTCTACACGGACCCGCTCGAAGCAAGCCCGGTTAATAACGTCGACTCTCTGCGGCAGCTTGCCGGCGACATGAAGGCCGGCAAGGTGGACACGCTGGTGATCCTCGGCGGAAACCCGGTCTACGATGCGCCCGTCGATGTTGATTTTGCCGGCGCGATGAATAAGGTAGCACAGCGCTTCCATGTCGGCCTCTACAGCAACGAAACATCGATGCTGTGCCATTGGCAGATCCCCGAGGCGCATTACCTGGAATCCTGGGGTGACATCCGCGGCTATGACGGCACGGTGACCATCATGCAACCGCTCATTGAGCCTTTGTACGGTGGCAAGACGGCGGTGGAGATCCTCTCCGCGCTGACTGAGCCTTCCGGGAAAACCGCGCACACGCTGTTGAAGGATTACTGGCGGGCACAGTCGGGCGTCGCCAACTTCGAGCCATGGTGGGAGACGTGTCTGCATAATG
>Ga0326727_10008552_pt1 | contig 25872 bp, 20 predicted proteins | sample MB2enrmetagenome_FD_207643 | JGI IMG/M metagenome (GOLD analysis project Ga0326727, IMG submission 207643) | Lab enriched peat soil microbial communities from McLean, Ithaca, NY, United States - MB29MY | ecosystem: Environmental > Terrestrial > Soil > Wetlands > Peat | place: USA: New York...
TCGACCTGGGTTGCGGAATCGGCTTCTGGCTGGTGGAACTCCACCAGCGGGGCTGCCGCGCCATTCACGCCGCGGACCTGACCTTCAAAGCCCTGGAGCTGTCGCGGGAACGCTGCCTGGCATACGGGTTCGAGCCGTCGTTTTCCGTGCAGAACGCAGAAAACCTGGGCTTCCACGATGGAAGCTTCAGCCACGTCAACTGCCACGGCGTCATCCACCACACCCCGAGGACTGAGGCCTGTGTGGGGGAGATCGCACGGGTGCTCGAACCCGGCGGCACGGCCAGCCTTTCGGTCTACTACCGCAACGCCATCCTGAAATCATGGCCCGCTCTGCGTTTGTTGGGCGGCACGCTGACACGCCTGGGCTTCGGCCTCAAGGGGCGAGGCCGCGAGAACATCTTTTCGGTCAAGGATGTGAACGAAATCGTTCAGTATTACGACGGTTCGGACAACCCACTCGGTAAGTGCTACTCACGCAGGGAGTTCCAGGCCATGCTCGCGCCGCATTTCACCGTGGAGGACGTATTCTTTCACTTCTTTCCGGCCGAGGCCTTTCCCTTTCGCCTGCCCAGAGCGGTCCACCGGTTTCTTGACACCCACTCCCCTTTATGATCTACTTGATTGCCAGGAAATGCAAGCCTGGCAAACGTGCGAGTCATGCGTCACTGTCACTTAAGGCACACCCCCTGCTCAAAGATCTCCTGCGGAAAACCGCCCTCAGCAGCGCCAACTCCGCCGTTGGAAAACGCCTCGCGGATAAGCATGTCCCATAGAGATTGACCATGTGCGGCATTGTTGGTTTTACTGGACCGCCTCGACCGGAGCTTGTCCGGGCCATGTGCCGGGCCATCTTCCACCGCGGCCCGGACGACGAGGGCTACCTGGACCACCCGAAGCTCAGCCTGGGCATGCGCCGCCTGGCCATCGTGGACCTGGCCGGGGGCCGTCAGCCCATCGCCAACGAGGACGGCTCGGTGGTCACGGTCTTCAACGGTGAGATATACAACCACGTCGACATCCGCCGGGACCTGGAAACGCTTGGCCACCGATTCCGCACCCACCACTGCGACACTGAGGCCGTGGTCCACGCCTATGAGCAATACGGCGACCTCTGGCCCGAAAAAGCCCGAGCCAACGGCATGTTCGGGCTGGCCTTGTGGGACGGGCGGCGCGAGCGGCTGCTCCTGTACCGCGACCGCATGGGCAAGAAGCCCCTGTACTGGGCGCCCATCCCCACGGGCATCGTCTTCGCCTCCGAGATCAAGGCCCTGCTCGAACATCCGGACGTCTCCCGGGACTGGGATTTCGGAGCCCTGTACCACTATTTCGGCCTCAAGAACCTGAGCGCCCCGCGCACGGCTTACCGCCAGATCAGCCAGATCGAGCCGGGCCATGTCCTGGTCTGGACTTCGGAGGGGGGCGTCGAGACGCCCCGCCCCTACTGGAGCCCAGACTTCTCTCCCCTGGAGACGGTCCCCTCCGAGGAGCGGGCCGCCGCGCGCATCCTGGATCTGCTCACCGACGCGGTGCGCCTGCGCATGGACTGTGACGTGTCCTACGGGGCCTATCTCTCCGGGGGCCTGGACTCCTCGGCGGTGGCCTCGCTCATGACCAGGTTCCAGTCCAGGCCGGTGAAGACCTTCTGCCTGGGCTACGCCGACCTGGACGGCGGGCAGCAGGTCGGGAAATCCCAGGATATCCTCTTCTCGCGCCGGATGGCCGACCGCCTGGGCTCCGACCACCACGAGCACATCATCACCGCCGGAGACTTCGCCCGGGACTTCCCTCAGGTGATGCGGGCCTTCGACGAGCCCTTTTCCGGCACGGTGTCCACGTTCTTCCTGTCCGAATACATGCGCCGCCACATCACCGTGGCCGTATCCGGCGACGGCGCGGACGAACTCTTCGGCAGCTACATGGCCCACCGGCTGGCCGTGCCGGTCGAGGTCTGGCTGGCCCTCAAGGCCTCCGGGAAATCCCGCCCCGAGGACCTGTCTCCGGATGACCGCCAGGCCCTGGCCCCCTTCGACACCGCGGAACAGCTGGCCTTCCTGGACCGGGTGGCCGCGCCGGGGCTTGCCGCCTGGCGCGAGCGCCTGGACGTGTTCAGCCACGCCGAGCGCCGCGAGCTGCTCACCCCGGAGTTCCTTGACGCCGCCGGGCAGGACGTGGGCCGCAACCCCTACGCGGCCATCGAGGCCGGGCTCACCGGGCGCGGCCCCCTGAACCGCGCCCTGGAGACCGACCAGCGGGAGCTCCTGGCCAATCAGGTGCTGCCCTTCGTGGACCGGCTGTCCATGGCCCACTCCATCGAGGTGCGCTGTCCCTTCCTGGACCACCGGCTGGTCTCGTTCGTGAACCGCCTGCCCGGGGCGTACAAGATCCGGGGAACCGCCACCAAGCGCGTCCTGCGCCAGTCCCTGGCCGGGCTCCTGCCGCAAGATTTGATCGACCGACCCAAGGAGGGCTTCGTGCAACCGGTGTACACCTGGATGCGGGGGCCGCTCAAAGATTTCGTCACCGCGCATCTCGAAAGCCTCCCGGAAAGGGTGGTCGACCCGGGCGTCACCCGCGGCCTGTTGGAGGCCTTTCTTTCCGGCGACAACGCCACGAACGCCAGGATATGGAACCTGGTCTGCTTCGGGGTCTGGCTGGAGAGCGTTTCATGAGCGACGGAACCCGGACGGTGCTGGAGGGCGTCCTGGTGCGGCTCATCTCCCTGGGCGAGGAACATTTGGCCAAGTCCCTGGCCTGGGTCAACGATCCCTTCATCATGGCCACCGTGCTCCGGGTCCTCCCGGTTACCTGGGAGGACCAGAAACGCTGGTACGAGAACCTTCGCTCGGACCCTTCCAAGAGGGGCTACGCCATCCACTGGCGGGAGGACGGACGGCACATCGGCAACACCGGACTCTACCACATCGACCGGCGCCACCTGCGGGCCGAATTCTGGATTTACCTCGGGGAGCCCGCCTACCGGGGCAAGGGCGCGGCAGGCGAGGCCCTGACCCTCATGCGGACCCTGGCCTTCGAGGAGCTTGGCCTGGAGCGGCTCTACCTGCACGTCGGGGTGGACAACCGGCCAGCCCGTAACCTATACAACCGTCACGGTTTCGTGGAGGAAGGCATCCTGAGGCGTCACTACGTCATCGAAGGCCGACCCGTGGACGTGGCCGTGATGTCCCAGCTCAGAAGCGAGTATGACCCACAAAAGTACTATTCATAGGGCCGACCGGACCGAGGAAGCACTCGATTTCCCGGCCGTGGTCCTCCTCGACAACTGCAACGCCTGCAACCTGCGCTGCTCCATGTGCGACCACCCCAACATGACCAGGCACCGCAAGGTGCAGCTCATGGACATGGGGCTCTACAAGCGGCTCATCGACGAGATCGCAGTGGAGAATCCCGCCGCGCGGGTCTGGCAGATCTTCTTCGGCGACCCCTTCATGTGCCGGGACATGCCCGAACGCATCCGCTACGCCAAGGACAAGGGGCTGGCCGACGTAGTGCTCAACACCAACGGCGTGCTCATGAAGCCCGAGAAGGCCCGGGCGCTCATCGCGGCCGGACTGGATGCCATGTACGTGGGAGTGGACGCCGCCAAGGCCGGCACTTACGAAAAGATCCGTGTGGGCGGGAAGTTCGACACCACCGTTGCCAACGTGCTGGCCTACCGGGACATCCTGCGCGAGATCGGACGGCCGGGCCAGAAACTGTTTGTCCAATTCGTGGTCAGCGACATCAACGAAAGCGAGGTGGAGGACTTCAAGGCCTTCTGGAACGCCCAGGGCGTGAACGTGAAGATCCGCCCCAAGGTGAGCTGGGCCGGTCTGGTGAGCGCGGACAACCTCCTGGACAACCAGGCCGTTGACCGCCGCCCCTGCTACTGGCTCATGCGCACCATCAACATCTGCGCCGACGGCCGGGCCGCCCTGTGCTCCGTGGACGTGCACTGCCGGGTCCCCTGCGGCGACACCAACGTCAGCACCATACGGAAGCTCTGGGCCGGGCTCAAGGCCTACCGCCAGATGCATAAGGAAGGCCGCTTCGACGAACTGCCTCAAATGTGCCGCGACTGCCGCGACTGGCAATCCGGCTATGCCGACTACCTCACCATCTGACAGGGACTCCATGATCAGCGTTGTCATACCGGTATACAACAATGCCCCCTGCCTGGAGGAACTGGTCCGGCGCACCGCAGCGTCCCTGACCGGTCAAGACTTCGAGATCATTTTCATAAACGACGGCAGCACCGACAACACCCTGGAGGGGCTGCGCCGCCTGGCCCAGGCGGACCCCCGGGTGAAGGCCATTTCCCTGTCGCGCAATTTCGGCCAGCATCCGGCCACCGGCGCGGGCCTGGAGCACGCTTCCGGGGACCGGATCGTGGTCATGGACGGCGACCTGCAGGACAGGCCCGAGGACATCCCGCACTTGCTGGACCGGCTGACCGCCGGGGTGGAGATCGTCTACACCATCAAGTCGGACAACAGCGAATCCTTCCTGACCAATTTCACTTCGCGCCTGTTCCACTACACCTACGCCCGGACAACCAGGGTGAGCGTGCCCAACGGAATCGGCACCTTCCGGGCTTTCACCAGGAAATTCCTCGACGCGCTGCTCCTGTACAAGGAGCGCAACATTCTCTACGGCCCGCTCATGGTGTACATGGGCTTTCCCCATGACTCCTACCGTGTACCCCACGAGGTCAGGGCTCATGGGAAGGGCTCCTACACGTTCCTCAAGCGCCTGTCCCTGGCCATCAACTCCCTGGTCACCTACACGGATACGCCCTACCAGATGCTCATGTTCCTGGGAGCGGGAACCCTCGGTTTCTCCATCGTCTACGGGCTGTTCAACCTGCTGCAGTACCTGGTGGCCGGACGCATCCTTATGGGCGGCCTGACGGTGGTGGTCATGCTCATCCTGTTCTTCGGCGGCGCCCTGTTCACCGCCCTGGGGCTTCTAGGCATCTACATCTTTCGGATATTCCAGGAGGTCCTGGGCAGGCCCCGCTGTCTGGTGGCCGAGCGCATCAATTTCGGCCCGGCGACGGGAAGGCCGGAAGACAAAACCTCGGCTGAGTCCGAGGCCGCCCCTGAACTGCACGACTCCCCGATTGCCATCCAGAGTCCTGCCCGGCCGGGTCCTCGATGAACCTGTTTCCCACGCATTTCGGCGAGCCTGGCGCTTTGAAGAATTGTCCGCTTCGGTTTGATCCCGGACGGCTGAACAGATGCACGGGTATTCTTGAAATCGTCAGGCCCGGAAGCCGACCTGGCCATGACCCTACGATCATGACAGGGGGGATATGGTGACCGTTGAAAGGCTTGTGGAAATACTTTCCATTGCGTTCAGAAATCTCTTGTCTAAGCAGATGTTCAAGGCTCTGGAATCATACTGCCAAGGCGACGTCCTCGATGTCGGCGGGGCCTCGTTTTATAGCTACGTACGGGAAATGCGCCTGCGGATCGCCACCTGGACAAGTCTGGATGTCAATCACGACCGCCTCAACAAATCTCTCGATTCACGGCATACGGTCGTCATTGGCGACGGCTGCGACATGCAGTTCGCCGACGCCTCGTTCGACGCCGTCGTGAACAGCCAGGTTCTCGAACACGTCATGGAACCCTTGAAAATGGTGTCTGAAACTTCCAGGGTGCTGAAGCCGAGGGGGCATGTGATCTTCCTGATTCCCCAAACCGCCTGCGTGCATGCCGCTCCCCATTGTTACTACAATTTTACCATATACTGGATACGCGAAGCCTTGAAACGGAACAACCTGGAGATTGTCGAGGAACATCAGCTTGGCGGCGTCTGGAGCACGGCCCTGTACCACCACATCTATTTCTTTCTCCAGGCTTTCCGTGTGAAAGGCTTCACCTTTGATGAATCAAAACGGTCCCGCTTGTTTTATGTCCTGCTGCCCTTCATGGTGGCCTACGCTCTCGTGAGCTTGCCCCTTGTCGCCATTCTCAGCCTGGGCGACCTGAAAGAAGAACCCAACAACCACCTGGTGGTTGCCAGAAAACAATAACCTCCCCGCATTCCCAGGGGTGGTTCCCGACCGAGGCCCGAGTTCCGAATGGACCCGGGAAAGCCCCCCTCCCCGAGCGAGGGCGCGGGCGAACGGGCGTAGGCCTTATACACGAACCGGCGCATGCGGAGCGTGGCCTGGCGCGGCCCTCCCCGCGAATTCGGGCTGGACAACCGGCTTGCCCGGAACCTATACATCCATCGCGGTTTCGTTGATGACGGCATCCAGAGCAGTCACGACGTCATTGCAGGCTGACCCGCAGGCCTGGCGGTTATGTCCCCTCTCGGAAGCAAGCATGACCAACACGAGCACACTCCGCAGGACCGACCGGGCCGAGGCGACCCTCGAACTTCCGGCGGACAAAGCCCATGGCTGAGTCCAAGGCCGAAAAACTCGCCAAGATTCTGCGCCCCGGGGCCCCGAAATCCACGCCAGGCTCGTCCGGCTTTCCAGGCCGCTCGACCTCTCCCGGACTGCTCGGACGGGTGCAGCACTGGCTCAAGGCCAAGCCTGAACTCTACGACGCCCTGGTCTCCATTTTGTCCCCGGTCCGGGCCAGCCCGCAATTCAACCGCGAACTGGACCGGCTGCTCGTGACCCACGGCCAGCAGTCCGTGGTGCTCAACCTGGGCAGCGGCCCCGGCTACTTCAGGGGACGTGGGGACTTCATCAACGTGGACCTCTTCGCCCTGCCCCGTGTGGACATCCAGGCGGACGCCCGGGACGTGCCCGTGGAGAGCGACTGCGCCGATCTGGTGCTGAATATCGCCATGCTCGAGCACGTGCCGGCCCCGGAAACGGTGGTGGCCGAGATGCTCCGGGTGCTCAAACCCGGGGGAACGGCCTTCGCCTACCTGCCGTTCATGCAGCCTTTCCACGGCGCCCCAAGCGACTTCCACCGCTGGACCATCGAAGGGGCGCGCATCCTGTTCTCCAACTTCTCCACCGTGCGGGTGGGGCTGGGGGCAGGCCCGGCCTCGGGCATGCTCTGGCTCGGCCTGGAATGGTTCTCCCTGTTCCTCTCCTTCGGCAACCGCACCTTGAAGGACCTGATCTTCCTGGCGACCATGCCCCTGGTCGCCCCGTTCAAGCACCTCGACCTGCTGCTCTGCTCACACCCATGCGCCCAGGTGATGGCCAGCGGATTTTATGTGGTCGCCACAAAATAGTCCCCCGGCGGCCTCGACTACCGGATCCCCAGGGTGGTGCTGACCACCGTGGACAGCCAGGCCGTCCGTGTGGAGCGCGGCACGGGCAGCGTCTTCGCCGGGGACTACCTGGTCTGTCTGCGTTTCGACCACGACGGAGGCTAGTGATGACCCGGATCGGCATTCTGCAACCCAGCTACCTGCCCTGGCTGGGCTATCTGGATCAGGTGGCGCGATGCGCGGCGTTCGTGCTATACGACGACGTGCAGTACGACAAAGGCGGCTGGCGCAACCGCAACCGCATCAAGACCCCAAACGGCCCCCTCTGGCTCACCGTTCCGGTGCTTCTGAAAGGAGGCGGCTTCCTCCCGATCAAGGACGTGCGCATCGACACGGCCAAGCCCTGGGCCAGGAACCATCTCAAAACCCTGGCCCAGTACTACTCCAAGGCGCCGCACTTCCGGGAATACTTCCCGGAGTTCGAGGAGCTGCTCACCAGACCCTGGACCAGACTCGCCGAACTGGACCGGGCGGCACTGGCCTGGCTGTGCGCCAAGTTCGGGATCGACACGCCGCTGTACTGGTCCTCGGAGCTGGCCATGGGGGGGGACCGGATCGACAGGCTCATCGACATCGTGCGCCATTTCGGAGGGGACGTCTTCTACGAAGGCGCCGCCGGTCGGGACTACATCCCGGTGGAGCGCTTCGAGGCCCGGGGCGTCAGGATCGAGTTCCAGGAGTACCGCCATCCGTTGTATTCCCAACTGCACGGGCCGTTCGTGACCCATCTTTCGTCCATTGACCTGCTCTTCAACCACGGCCCCGGAGGCAGGGACGTTCTGTTCGGCGTCGGCTGCCGCGACGCGGACCAAAAAGAGAGTGGCACTTGGAGAACATCCTGACCTTTTGCTGCCACCGGATCACAAACAGGGTAGTTGAAGGGCTCAACAGCAAGATCATGGCCACCAAGCGCTTGGAATTATTTACGTATAAATCCTTAACTTTGTTCGCGCAATTCTGTAATGGATGCGTTGGAGGAGAGACCCACCGTGAAAACCATGCTCATCACCGGCGGGGCCGGATTCATCGGCTCCGCTTTTACGCAGTACATCTATGAAACGTACCCTGATTACAAGATCATTGTTCTTGACGCCTTGACTTATGCAGGAGCAGTCGAAAACCTTCCCGTGAAAAACTGGGAACTGAAGGACGAGCGTTTAACGTTCTGGTACGGCAACGTGCTCAACGGAGAACTCATGGACACCCTGGTCGAGGAGTCGGACATGGTGGTCCATTTTGCCGCCGAGAGCCACGTCACCCGTTCCATATACGACAACTCGCAGTTCTTCCAGACCGACGTCATGGGCACCCAGATGGTGGCCAATGCGGTCTGCAAATACAAGGACCGGGTACAGCGCTTCGTGCACATCTCCACTTCCGAGGTCTACGGCACCGCGGTCTCCGAGAAGATGGACGAGAGCCACCCGCTCAACCCCCTGAGCCCTTACGCGGCTGCCAAGTGCGGCGCGGACAGGCTGATATACTCTTACTACGCCACCTACCAGATCCCGGCGGTCATCGTGCGTCCGTTCAACAACTATGGCCCGCGCCAGCACCTGGAGAAGGTCGTGCCCCGCTTCGTCACCTCAGTCATCCTGGGCGAAAAGCTCAGGGTACACGGCGACGGCCAGTCCGCACGGGACTTCATCTTCGTTGAGGACACTTGCCGGGCCATTGACGCCATCCTGCACGCACCGGCCAAAAAGGTGGTGGGCGAGGTGTTCAACGTGGGTTCGGGCAAGCACCGCACGATCTTGTCCCTGGCCGAGGACATTACCGCCGCCATGTGCCGGGAAAAGAACTGCTTCATCAACGTGGGCGACCGTCCCGGACAGGTGATGCGCCACACCGCCGACGCCGCTAAGATTGAGCGCGTGCTGGGCTTCACCCCCAGGGTGAGCTGGGAGGAAGGGCTGCGCAAGACCATCGCCTGGTACAGTGACAACGAGGACTGGTGGCACAAACAGCTCTGGATGCGTAATATCCCAATCATCTCCGCCGCCGGCAAGGAGGAGCTACACTAGGACCTGCCGCTAAATAACATATCGAAATTGTTTAATTTTATGATACATTTTTTGCATTTGTCAACCTGGCTATGCGCAATTCTCAGCCAACTGTAAGAGCCTGTAGGGCATGGGCGGTGTGTGGACAGAGAGCCACCCGAACAACCAATACAGGTGATAAATTTTAATCACAAGACGGGGCGGCAATATTTATGTTAAAGATTTCGTGTTTACAAAGAAACTTAATCCTTGGCTTTCTATTCGCTATGTTTGTGGCTTTCGCCGGCCTTTATCCGGACCTAATGTTTTCCCGGGTTGTCAATGAGATTTCATATTTCAAGGGGGCGGCTGATGAAGATTTTTATACCAGCGAGGCTTTAAATGGAACATATCGGCTTGATAGGTCTGCAGCAGATGTAGCACTTAAAATAATATACCACTTTTTTAACGATGATCTTAGCAAAACACATGTTTTTGCACATGGTTTTTTTTCATTCGTCACGGCCCTTGCTGCCTATTGGGCAGTGTCTTTTATCGTATGTTCCAGCTCGACTAGGATTTTGCTGGCCGCGTTACTCATTTTTGGCGGAAGCATTTTTATGCCGGGATCCGAAGTTGTCTGGCCGACAGCTTTAACGAATGTTATTTCTCACTTCTTAATTCCCCTGGGAAAAACTATTTCCCCTATTTATACCACGTTTTACTTTAATATATATCGTTCCCCTGAGCCACAAACAACCTGGACGTGGGTCTTTATTGCCCTGGGCCTCATGAGTCGCTGGGCCTTAAATCCCGATAGTCGGCGAAGGCTGCTTGCGTATATGCTAGTGTTTTGCTTTGTGCCTTTTTTTTATGTTTCCTGTGTTTATGCCATTATTGCAGTTCAGACACTTTGGTTGGCTTTCGCGTTTATTAATAAGCAGTATAAACTTGCGAAAATGATGTGCATGCCCCTTGTTTGTGCTGTTGTTGCTCTCGTTTTATCTTTAACCCTTAACAAGGCAACCGCCCATGCTGCTGTATACTCGGTTTTTCACTCCAGGCTTCCTGTGCTTACATTTTCCGTGGCCATCTCTTTGGCCATGAGTGTTTTCCAGATGACCAGACTCAGGCGTGAGGCCAGGGTATCTATTATAGAATTATTATCCCTGTCTCTAGTCATGACCCCCATGGTCATTATGAATCAACAAATTGCAACAAATGCCATGGTTATGGCCAGTTCTTTCGATTTGTATATAAATTATTTATTGTTGTTGTTTGGGTTTTACTTGTGGTTCTTTTGCAAAAGACATGTCGTGTCACGCAACTTGACTGGTAAACAGGATTACAATCTACGTGGCCCAATTTTATCTGATAACAGGAGTGGCCAGATTAGGCCGAAAGCATTCTATCACTATATTTGGTTCAAAGACAAGATCCGCGTCAATGTAACAGAAGCATTTCATGCCTTGTTGTCTTTTTTATTGCATCATACTAGCAGTATCATGCTTTGTGCTGTAATAGCCTTAGTTGCCCTGGGCCAGTATAATGTTTACAACACCTATTATCAAACGAATTGCATGTTTCTAGCCTCGAGGAAGGCGCTTGATCAAGCAAATAGTCTCCTGAATAATTCCGTCAAAGATGTCGCGGCTTTTGACTTGTCACTTATGGACAATATCTTGTTATTCGAGAAAGGCTTGAAACCCGTCCAGCATTATTCTATTGCCTTCACCAGTCCGGTTGCTTCTATTGAAAGTAGTACATGGGTTGATCCTGTCCACCATCCTGTAAATCGCGGGCTATTTGAGTTTTGGATGCGCTATAATTATTCGCCCCATGATATTTCCGTCATACTAAACAATGAAGCGACATCGGGGGAGGGCTATTATTTACCTTTTTATTTTAGCTTTGTAGACTCTTGGGGACCATTTTCACTTTATAGGTCCTTAAGGCCAAATTTTATTTTAGAGCGCATTCCTTACATAGTGAACGCATACACCGACTATTTGTCAGCTTGCGGAGGGTATGACGCAAGCAAGCCCGTGATAGCTCTTTGCTCACATATGGACAACGGTAGCAAGCCGCGTTGTTTTAGCCAGAAATTAATTTCTGAAGGTTCTGTCGGGGGGACAACAGTTTACGCCTTTCTTCAAAGTGGACTCTGAAAATAATCCAGCGATGACCCGTCAATTGATCTTTAGAGTAGCATTAAATAATAACGAATCACATGATGGCCCTATGTGGATTTTGTCGATATTCCGAAATCCTGGTATACCAAACAACCACCAGCTAGCTGGGCGGTTTACAGTCTTGAAGGAGGCCATCCCATGTAATCGATTACCACGATCGGCGCCGACTTGGCAAAGAACACGCTTCAACTCCACGGCGTTGACGTCTATGGCAAGACCGTCTTGCGCAAGTCGCTCAAGCGGGATCAAGTTGTCGTTTTCTTTGCAAATTTGCCACCATGTCTTGTGGGAATGGAAGCCTGCGCCACGTCAGGTGCCTGAATTCTTCATCAAGGCTCTGGACTAATGGGCGCATGGGCGGGAAGTCTAGCTTTTGCATATCCGTCCGGGAAAATCGGTGGAAAATGGCCATATTGTAAGCTTCAACGGCCAGTTACGGGAAGAATGCCTAGTCCCCTCTCACTCATTGGCAGAGCCAAAAAGAATCATCGAGGCCTTGAGGCCCCTGATTCGTCCGCCCATTGACAATTTTTAAAATCTCGCGTTTAATATTACATGTAGACGGAGTGTAGCGTTTACCGTCATCATCCACTGCTTGCTTTAAAATCCCGATGATTTGTTCCTTGTTGAATCGGCTCTTCTTTCTTACGATGGCCTCCTTGGCCGGCGTCACGAACTATTAGCTGGGATACCTGGCGGGGGAATGGTCGATACCCGCTTGAGGATGGTCCGGTACCTCCAGTGTGGAACGGCCGCAATGCAGGTCCATTCACATGTTTGGCAGGGAGTTCATCAAGCGCCTCAAACGGGAGGCCGTTGAGATCGTTGAACAGACGTCGTGGTTTCTTATGGAAGAGGAAGGTCCTTTAATGATGGATAAGAATCAGCATGTGCGGTATATTCGCTTGGGTTAATCCTCCTCGAGATGTTCGGGAACAGGAAAGAGAAGTGCTTCAGGCGCTGGAGCACCGTGGACCGGATGACCACGGTGTTTTTTATTCTCCAGACGTTTTTTTATTGCATACGAGACTAGCAATTATTGACCTTGTCGGAGGACAACAACCCCTTTTTAATGAAAATGGTGACGTCTCGGTTGTTTTTAATGGAGAGATTTATAATTATAAAGAATTACGAAAAGATCTTGAGGAAAAAGGGCATCGTTTCACCACACGAAGCGACACAGAGGTCCTTGTACATCTCTACGAACAAGAGGGTGAAGCTTTCCTGCCGCGCTTAAACGGCATGTTCGCTTTCGCTTTGTGGGACATTCCACGTCGAAAACTCTTGGCGGCGCGTGATCGTTTCGGGATAAAGCCGTTGTATCTGGCTCGAACCGCCTCCGGTGTGGCCATTGCCTCGGAATGCAAAGTCCTGTTCGCGGCGCAGGCCGTAACACCGCGTCCTGACCTGCCAGCTTTGGACAGTTTTTTCACCCATAGATTCGTCAAGGGACCGCACACAGCTTTTGCCGGTGTGGAGTGCCTGCCACCCGGGCAGTACGTTATCTGGGAGGACGACCGTCTCCGGGGTGGAGCTTTCTGGAATCCGATGGATATTCCTTCTCTTCCGGGCATCGACTTGGGCGAGACGGTGGAGGAATATGGGCGCTTGTTGCAGGCGGCGGTGGAGAGTCAACTTATTTCCGATGTTCCTCTGGGTATGTTTCTGTCCGGCGGGTTGGATTCGAGCGTCATCTGCGCTTCCATGGGCGCTCACGGCGGACAGAGCCCCAGGACCTTCACCATCGGCTTTGAAAACCAGGCGGATGAACGCGATCAGGCGCAGCACGTTGCTGACAGACTGCGCGCGGTGCACACCGCTTTCACCATGACCGCCAAGGATTTGGCCATGTTGCCCAGGTTGCAGTGGCACCTGGACAATCCATTCGGTGACGCCATCGTCTTGCCCACGTATGTCTTGGCGCGTGAAGCCCGGCGCAAGGCTTCAGTCGTCCTCACGGGCGAAGGCGCCGATGAGACGTTTGGCGGGTATATCCATCAGAAGGCCTTGTGGCGATTGTCACGATTCCCATTGGCCCAGGGTTTGGGGGGGCGTCTTCTGGGACAGGCGGTCAAATGTCTGCCGGTGTCCTGGCTGGACACGCTCTTCGAGTATCCTGCTTCCATGGGCGTCGAGGGCCGGAACCGGCTTGCGCGGCTGCTTGCCAGCGGCAACGCGGTTGACCGCTATTACAACTTTGTGAGCCTTTTCACCTCCGAGGAGAAGGAACGCTTGTACACGCCGGCGATGGCGGAAGCAGCCAGATTCAACCAGGATCGGGATGTCACTGCAGCCCTGCTGGCGCATCAGGGGTTGGATTTCTTCCAACGTCTGATCCTGCTCGAACTGACCTCGTGGTTACCGGACAACATACTTTTCAAGATCGACAAAATCTGCATGGCCTGTGGGCTGGAGGGACGTTTCCCCTTCCTTGACAACCATTTGGCCCAGTTCGCCCTCGGCTTGCCCCGAGCATTGAAACTTTCGGGCGGCCAGAGCAAAGTTGTACTTCGTGAGGTAGGGAAAAAGTTGCTGCCAGGACTCTTGGGCGGGAGCAAAAAGTCCTTCTTCTTCTCGGTGGCGGCCATGTTCCCAGCCACCTACAAATCTTGGCTCGACACCGTACTCACTCAAGAACGGATCGAACGAACCGGCGTCATGAATTGGGAGTACGTGCGCAAGCTCAAGGACCGGGCTCGCGAGCCTGGTCTCCTGACTGAAAAACAAATAATCAGTCTCGTCTGCCTGGTGGAGTGGTATGATCAGTTTTTTGCGCAAGCTTGAAGAATTGCAGGAAAACATTTTCTGGATCGTCCCGTGCATTCTTGCTCCTCGGCTTCTGGGAATGATCGACCGCGACCCGTCCTCTTCCACATATGGCTGCGCAGACCGATATCACTGGCATTACAAACTTCATGATGTCTCCAATGCCCGCTTTCAAGAGTCCATGCATGTTTTGGCCCTCCTCCATGACCTTGACATGCCTGAGAACCCTTTTTTCCGCTCTCGGCTTTTGCGTCGCCTGGTTGAGGGGGTGTTGCGGTTCTGGCTGGCCAGCCGGCACTCTGATGGCAGCCTCGACGAAGTCTACCCTTTTGAGCGAAGCGGTTGCGCCACCGCGTTTTCCTCCTATGCCGCCAGTGCGGTCATGCTGTGGGAGCCCTCGCTCTACGATCCAGCGGTTCTTTCAACCGCCGACTGGCTGAGGGCTTCCCTGTTTGAGTGCAATCCCAATCAGAGGCTCGCGGCCATCCTGAGCCTGGTCAACTTCGCGGATCTGTCCCGCTGCCCGGGGTATGAGGAGGCGGCGCGGGTCAACTTGGCCGGGCTGGAAGGCTCCTTCGGCCCGCAGGGGTGTTTGCGTGAATACGGTGGGGAGGATATGGGCTATCACACCATCAGCATGTCGCTTTTAGCGCAGTTGTCGTTGCGGCGTCCCGACTGGCCGGAAATAGCTGCACTTATGCAGCGCGGAATGGGGGCTTTCAGCCGCAATCTGGACGCGCTGGGCCGCATTCGACCTGGAGAGTGGAGCCGAAACACCCAGTTCGTCTATCCCTTCGCGCCAGCGGCGATGCATCATGAAATGACTGTAAAATCGATAGCGGGCGGAGCCTGCCAAGGTATGGCGTTGACCCCCCTGTGGCAGGATGATCGCTACATGATACCGCTCATGGCCGACTACCTGTTGTGCTGGAATACCCTCGCCTAACTCCTCAACGCTAGGACGCAGCCTGATGACGACAATGCAACTTGTGGTTCTCCGCATCCTTTGCCAGACACTCTGCCGCGTGGGCTGGGGTTCCCGGCTGCTCAGGCGTATCCTGGTGCGCGTGGTGGTCAAGGGGAAAGGGCGCGACCGGTACGCGGCCTCAGGTGGATTTTTTAACTGGTCTGAATTGGAACGGGAAGGGAAAGGGGTCGTTCGGTGAATAATGTTTCTGTTATCAATACTCGCCGCGCGGACGAAAAACATCATTCACGATGTGGTCTTCGGCTGCTGGTGCAAGGGGAAACGCATTGGTGATCCTTCAGTGCCGCCCGTTGCCCTCATACAGTTCGCGACGACAAGGTCCAAGTCGAATTGGACAAGCAGTTCAACGGCAGTGCCATGGTCAACCCCCATGATCCCGAGGCCCGCCACGACTGACACCGATGGTCCTATCGGCTCTTCAACGCCCAGTTGGGATAACTCCTTGACTGGCAAGAGAAATTGTGCACAGTCAAGGACATGAGCAGGGCCAGCCTGACAGCCACCAAAATTTTCGACTTCTGTTTTCGTGGAGAATAAAGAGAATATTTTGTGAAGCATGCCCGCGCAAAAGAAAGCACCCAACCGACGGTTGAGGATGTTCGCCAGTACTGGGAGTCGCACCCGCTCCTCAGCTTTGAACTAGCGAATTCCGGCTCTGCCTCCTATTTCGAGGCATTAGATGCGATAAAGCGGTCTGACTCCGACGCTTTCGCCATGGGCTATTGGAACTTCCAAGGTTACCCGGGCAAGCAGGTTTTGGATGTCGGATGCGGGCCCGGATGGCTCACGGTGCAGTACGCCATGGGCGGCGCCCAGGTCAGCTCCGTGGACCTCACCCGCAAGGCGGTTGAACTCTGTGAAGCGCATCTGCGCCTGCGCGGCGTCACGGCCGACGTTCGACAGGGGAATGCCGAGGAGCTTCCCTTTGGCGACGATACCTTCGACATGGTCTTTTCCTCCGGCGTGCTGCACCACACGCCGGACACCTATAAAACATTTCAAGAGTGTTTTCGAGTGCTCAAGCCAGGGTGTGCGGCGAAGATCACCTTGTACCGCAAAGGTATTCTGCATCATCCTTTTGTCTTCGCTCTGACGCGCTGGGTCATGCTCCTCTTAGGCGTCAAGCATCCGGGGGCCGACTTGGCCAAGGAGTCATCGGATGTAAACAACTTCATACGCATGTACGACGGTGCCAGCAATCCCGTCGGCATTGGCAAGACCGATGAAGAATGGGCGGCCTTATTCTCAGCAGCTGGTTTCCAGGTCACCGGCGTGGAACGTCATTTCTTCCCGTTGCGCTTTGTGCCTTCCGCTCTGCCGTTTCGAGGCGCCCTGCATCGCCTGCTGGACAGATGGCTCGGGACCATGGCCTATTTCTCGCTCCAGAAGCCTGCGAGTCGCGATGCCTGCTGAATCCCAGCACGCCCGTGCGCCATTTCCATCCTGGGTGCTGGAGCGGCTTGCGACGATTTTCTTCAGTGTGCACACGGTGGAACTTCTTAGCGCGGTGCGCACGGCGGCTTTCACTTGCCAAGCATTTTCATGCGGATTGCTTTGACCATGATCGCATCTCTGGACCGGAACATCACCCCTGTTAATGGTTTTTTGTGCTATGAACTCATATGAATGTAATCTTTGTCACAGCCCAAACCATATTAAATTGGGAAATTTTCATGGCCGTATCCTTTTGTCCTGTGGCAGCTGTGGTTTAAGAAGTTATTTCCCCACTCCATCGAGCGCTGAACTAAAGGAACTTTACTCGAATGACCATTATGTTTCCGCAAATTATTTTGCCGTTGAAGATACATCCACCACAAATCATATAAAACAATTGCGGAGAATTGCATCAATATTTGGCAGCCGCATTGCATGTGGTGGAAAGGTACTTGAGGTCGGACCAGGGAAAGGACGATTTATAGATTTTTGTAAAGAACAGGGGCTGAAAATCGACGCACTCGAATTGTCGCAACCCATGGCTCAGCAGATTCGCCAGCGAACTGGGTGCACAGTTCTTGAAACAACATTGGAATTCAGTGGGTTTCCCCAGGATAGTTATTCGGCAATAGCGGCTTTTGACCTGCTTGAGCATGTCCAGGATCCAAAGGGTTGGTTACTGGAGGCATGGCGGGTGCTGGTACCGGGAGGCATTCTCGCATTCAGCACAGTTAACTATAAGACTGTTTTGGATGTCGTGGGCAGGTTGATGCATGCTTTAGGGGTGCAGCAACCTTTTAAAAAGTTACATCCGCCCTACCACTTATACTATTTCACTCCTACAATCGTTAGTGCGTATATCAAATCAGCCTGCTTTAATCTAGAATCAATAATTCATGAAAATTATGACATAAAAAAAGCATCTTCGAACGCACTAGAGCAAGTAGCGTTGTGTGGAATATATTTGGCTCACAATATGTTTGGGTTTAAAACCAATATGTACGTTGTGTGCACTAAGAATTGAGTGGTCCGAAGAAACCCGGCAGGTCATGGACAGGTTCGCGAGTTTCCTCCGCGACCTGCCCCGACCCTGAAGATTCGCCAGGACCAGGGCAAGTACTTCCTGCGTCGGCATTTTGAACGGGGCGTTCGTATCCCTGGCCACCCCGAGGGGCGTAAAAATGCATTTTACTTTCCACTCAAGGGCGCATACGAGACCGTTCTGCAAACGCTTGCGAACCAGTATCTATCTCCCGGAGCCATCGCCCCGGCAATCCTCTATCCCCGGGCAGTGGCTAGGATCGTCTCCAGGGCAGCGCCCCCTACTTTTAGGGTTCAAAACAATTTTTCACGCTCCGTGGCTTCCAGCTGTGGCAAGAGCGTTACGTCATCTGCTGGAAATAGCGTCGTGCCGGGGCGTTGCCGCCTTGTGGAATGGCCGGTCTGATCTGCCATAGTCAGGAGATGCTACGGCCTCGGTCTCACTGGATCCATCATGAAACTTGATTACGCACCTTACTATGCCGCTTGCAAGGGTCAAAATCTTCCGGCAAATTTAGGCCGGGAGGGACTGAACGATGGGTAGAAAGCCGGTCCAGTTTTAGAAATGTTCGAGCGTGGCTGCTTTCGATCAAAAATCCGGAACCGAGGTGCATTGCTGGCCGCATCTTGTGCAAAGGCGCTGGCTGAGCGGCTTTGAGTGTCCCTGCTGTGGCGGCCGCAAATACTGTGTCGTTGGACACAGGAAACTTTTCCTGTGCGCGAATTGCCACTTCCAAACCTCTTTAATCGCCGTTTCGACTTGCCTTCGATGTTCACCCGCCTGGCAGGGATCGCAGCCCGCACACCACCCATGCCCTACAAGCTCTTAAAGTTGGCTGAGGATTGTGCGTAATCAGGTCAAGAAAAGGACACCCTCAATGAAGACGTTGCTACTCAACCCTATGACCAGCCAGGCCGGCAACGTGGTCAGGGACGTGCTGTATGGCTGCTGGTGCAAGGGAAACCGCATCGGCGGCGGCACGGTACCGCCGTTCAATCTCCTGATCCTGACCACCATTCTGCGCCGGGAGGGACTTGAGGCAGATTTTCTCGACGCTCAGGCCCTGCAGCTCAGTTCCGAGGCCATGGTCGGCCGTTTGGTCGACTACGGGCTGGTCGTCATGTCCACCTCCACCATGAGCTTCACAGAGGACGCCAACTACCTGAAACACCTCAAGGACGCCTGTCCAGGTCTGCATACAGCCGTCCTTGGCTCCCACCCGACCTTCATGCCCAAATTCTGTCTGGCTCACCCGGGCATAGATTATGTGATCCTCCACGAACCCGAGGAGACCGTGCTCGAACTTGCCCTGGCCCTGGAAGCCGGCGAGGCGACGAACGACATCCCGGGACTTGGCTCACGAGACCCGGCAGGGTCGCCGCGCCTGCACCAGAAGCGCCCTTTCCTCAAGAACTTGGACTGGCTACCCCACCCAGACGTGGACTTACTTCCGAAGGGGATACACTATTTCAACCCGCTCGTGCGGCGAATGCCCTACATTACCACGACCACGAGCAAGGGCTGTCCGGGCAAGTGCGTCTTCTGCACAGCCCCAACCTTTGACGGCAACATCTTCCGTCGACAGTCCCTAGACCATGTCATGGCGCAGCTGCGCTACTTTGTGTCCAAAGGCATTAAGGAAGTCTATTTCCGGGACGACACCTTTTTCATTGACCGCAAGCGCGACCACGACATGTGCTGGGCCATTCTGGACGAAAAACTCGACCTGACCTGGATCGCCAATGCCCGGGTAAACATGATCGACGAGGAGACCATCGCGCTAGCTCGCCGGGCCGGATGCCATACGCTCAAATTCGGCGTTGAGTCCGGCTCTCAGGAAATTCTCGACAACATCAAGAAGGGCTACCGGCTGGAAGAGGGTCTTCGTGTCTTTGCTGCCGCCCGCAAGCATGGCGTCGCCACCCATGCCCACACCATGATTGGCAACCCCGGAGACACGCTCGAAACCGTGGAGAAGACCATTGGCTATGTCCTTGCTTTAAATCCCACCACAGCGACCTTTGGTATCTGCACACCTTATCCCGGCACGCCGCTCTTTGAGGAAGTTCAAAAATTAGCCCCCGAAATCGAGGACGGTAGTCATACAAACCTGTCCAAACTCCACGTCGAAGGGTTATTTAACGAATATTACTGTCATGTTGACAATAAACAGTTGCCCAAACTCGTCCGCCAGGCTTACCGGCGGTTTTATATGCGGCCAAGGTATTGGGCACAGTGTTGCCGGGAGAGTCTGAGGACCAGCCACGATATAAAACGTGTCGTCTTGGCCTCTACTAAACTTTTTGAATTCATCATCCAAGGGAAAGATTAACATGGTGCTTTTCAGTCAAGTGTCCATCGTCATCCCGGCTTTCAACGAGGAAGAGAGCATTGCCACGATTATCGAACGCATTCGGGCGGTGTCACCTGAATTCGAGATTGTGGTCTGCTCGGACGGTTCCACTGACGCCACCGCCACTTTGGCCCGCGAGGCCGGGGCCATTGTGGTCGAGCATCGCTACAACATCGGTAACGGCGCGGCCGTCAAAAACGGCGCCTTGGCCGCTAGCCGACCTTATCTGGTCTTCATGGACAGCGATGGCCAGCACCCCCCAGAGGACATTCCGAAGCTTCTCAGTGAGATGCCGGACTACGACATGGTCATAGCCTCCCGCACCCGGGAGTGCCGTACCGATCCAGTGCGCGACGTCGGAAACTTCATGCTGCGTAAGGTGGCGGAGATCATCGGCGGCAAGCCCATCATGGACCTGACTTCAGGATTTCGGGCCGTTCGGCGGGACTTGTTTTTCCTCTTTTCCCCCCTTTATCCCCTACGCTTCTCTTACCCGTCCACGATCACCCTGGCCCTGATCAACACAGGGCATTTCGTTAAATTTCTACCCCTCGACACCATCACTCGGCGGGAATTGGGCACAAGCAAAATCCACCCTTTCCGCGACGGGCTGCGATTTGTCAGAATCATCTTTCGTCTTTTCATGCTTTTTCGCCCGTTCAAGATTTTTTTTCCGATTTCTCTGATCCTGTTCGTTTTGGGTGCCGGGCTGGGGATTTATCAACTGTTCGCTACCCATGGCATCCAGAGCATGGCTGTCATTCTGCTTCTCAGCAGCCTGTTTTGTTTCGTCAATGGCCTGCTGGCTGAGCAGATCTCCCAGATCCGCCTGAGCATGCTCAATCAGCCCACTCCCTTAGTTCCACATTCGTCTGAGGTGGCTGCGAAAAATTGGACAGTTGGTTAAGCTGAACTCCTCAATGAGGGGGGCGGTCCACGATGTCCAAGCGTAGATGGTTTTCAGCGGAGTTCAAGGCCAAGGTGGTGCTGGAAGCCCTGGACCAGCGTCCCGCATCCCAAGCACAAGGTCTATCAACATCTTTTGCGAGGGTTTCGGATTGATCGCTCGAATCAGGTGTGGTATGCGGACATCATGTATGTGACCATGAAACGTAGAGTCTTGTACTTGGTGGCGATCATGGACTGACACAGTAGGGCCGTGCTGCCCTGGAGCTTTCCAATACCATGGATACGGTCTTCTGCGTTGCGGCCTTGGACGAGGCCCTGAATCGCCATGGAGTTCCGGAGATCTTCAACACCGATCAGGGGTCGCAATTTACCAACCTGGAATTCACGCAAGCCTTCAAGGATGTTGGCGTGGAATTTCCCATGGACGGCAAGAGCCGTTGGATGAATAACGAACGGCGACCGCAAACTGCGCTTGACGGACAGCGGCCGCTGTCCGCCTATCAGCAAAGACAGGCTTCCCTGAAGGCTGCATGATTATCAACCGACTTCAGCTTAGAAACGCAGCGAGCCTGGCCAACAAACCTGGGCCACCTCAGTCTGATGAAGCGCATGTACGCGAGTGCATCAAGAAGCAAGAACATGAAGACCACCGGTTAGATCAACCCAAATTAACAGAGGCAGAACCGCCTTTAGGCGGACCCAGTTTTTCAATCCGCTTGGAGCGGTTTTCTGACTTATACCCCCCCGGCTTTGCCAGGGGGTGCTGACTCAACAGCCCACCGGAAAAACAAACCATGGCCAACAACCCGAATTGTCGTGCTCAAGTTTATTTTAATTTTTATTATCAAAAACTGACGAACACGTTAGAATATATTTCCTCTATTTTAAATATTTCAATGTCGATCCTCTTGCTTTCGCTTATTGCCCTAGAAATTTTCCTAATGTCTCGAGGGCTATTTGACGAAGACACTGCGATCATGTATATGAATTTTGAAAAATCAAATATTAACTGTTTATTGTCGGCCGTGCCAATATTTATGACTTTCTTAAACATACAACACCCAAATATCGTGGCACTTAGATATTTCCGTTTATTTACAGGCATGGTCCTTGGGGCTTCTTTATTTATTGTTTTTAGCTTTTGGTTAAAAAAGAAAATAGGGATTCGGCAGGGTTATTTAAATCAATTGGTGTTCTTGCTTTTTCTAATTCTCGGCTCAACTCAATATCCATTTCAAATAATTTCCTGGCCTTTTGGGCACCATGACTTCCTGCTGTGGGGAGCTATTATTATTCTTGAACTTTACATGCTGAATAATGTGTGTACGTTTATAAACTATTCATTAATTCTTTTTTTTATAGGCGGCAGCCTCTCAGGTTTATTATTTTTTGTAAAGCCTTCAACTTTTATTTTCCATTTATTGTTTGTGTTTTTTTATATACTATTCACCCGCGTCTCGGCAAAGGCTAAAATCAAGAAAATTTCTGCATACATTATGGGGTATGTTTCTTTTGGATTATTATATTTCACTGCTATTCAAAATATTCATGCATGGTTAGCGATGGTTCAATATGGTCTAGATCGAATGGGAGCACTTTCTGTTGCCCTGAATTCGTACACTTTGTCCGTCTCCGTACTGGACAGGGTGCTGTCGTATTACAATGATTTAATTTGTTTTTACAATTCGCTTACATTTATATTTGATTGCATTGCGCCCACTTCTAAATTAATCTTCATTACTTTTACGTTGATGTGCTGCTCGCTGTTAGTGTCTTGCATAAAAAAAACCACCACAGGAACAACAAAAACAACATCCATCACCAGCCGGAGTACGATAAAAAAAATTATTTTTCTGTACATGCTAGTAGTGTACGCCATTATGTCAATTGATTGTGTTTATTTTTATCATAGTTACCTCACAAATAAATCCTCTTTTAATGCCAACCCTGTCTGTTTTTGTTTTTTTTATTTTTTGTTTTCTTTTATTTGTATAATGTATTTCAAAACGTACCTAGCTCCTGTCGATATCAAAGAAACTCCTTTTTCTATGCTTAAAAGCCCCCTGTCCAAATTTTGTGCATTTAATTTTTTTGTTATACTTGGTTCACACGTTGGCTCAAACCAGTCCCTGATCAGCTATTCAGATGAATATTTCTACATATTTATTCTTAACATTTATATTATTTTTATCGAAATAACTCACACGTTCAAAGTTAAATCCTATGTAAATACCAGCTTCTTGATTTTTTTTCTTCCTATTTTTACGGTTTTATTGCATGATCACCTCCTCATGATCCATAGCACTTATGGTGATATCGATAATACTTTTAATTACACTGAAAAAATAAACATTTCTCGCGCAAAATTTTTATTGGTTGACCCTGTCACAAAGTATGATATTACAGCCTTATCCGTTGCTTTAAATACTTATACTAATTTTCAACCTCACGACTTGTTTTTGTCTGTTGGTGGTGTTGTTGCTGAAACGTATTTATTGAATGGCGATCTACTGCTCAACGACAATACATACAATATTAAATACGTACTTTCCAGTCATTACATCAGTTCGGTCGGCAAAATCCATGGTAACTCTATCAGGGATACTTTCGTACTCGTCAAGACCTCAAATGCCACTGATTTGGCAGAAATTTCAAAATTCTTTTCAAACTTTTCAATACGATTCCCAGAAAACTATACTTTATTATGTAAGACACATCTGCCTGATACAGCTACTGAAATTTTGCTATACTCGCCCAACGGGAGACTGTTAAATGCCCCAACAAGTCAGCCGGAATTTGTTTTTTAATAATCGCGAGTAAATCCCTGCCTTTGCTGGGGGACTCACAAAATTTTACAGTTCCGGGATCAATCGAAAGCCTCCCTCTCTTGAGTCGCGCAAAGTTTAAGTCGCCGGAGCCTTCTGGTGAACGTCTACAAAGCCTTAGTCACTCCATATAGGAATGCAAGTGCCATGTGATTTGGATTCCGACGCGTCACTCCAGACTACTAATAAATACTGCTTATCGTGCGTTTAGAGAAGAAATTTTGCCTCATCTGCCTGAAGCCATGTTGTCAAAGCACTGTTCAGGCAACCAAGCTCGGCCGACAAAAGACCTTCAGTGCGCGCTCGGGATGTTCATTGTCCAGGCGCTCCTTACCACCGTCTTCGCCCAATTTCTTTCCCTCGTCCCGCGTTCTGTATTTTTCAAACTATCTAAGGAGCATAAAGGAAAGCGCTCGCCTCGAACGTTTTCTCGGTGGAACCAATTCGTCCACCTGCTGCACTGCCAACTGGATGGGTGCAGAAGCCTTATGGACAGGGTGACGAGTCCGACCTGAATGACATTTAATAAAACATATTATCATCTTTAATCCATACCTGGGATTTACCATAAAGCTGAACACGAAAACGTACAGTTTTATATGCAAACCTCCCCCAGTCGAGGCAGGAGGTAAAGATAACGTGCTGACTTCCAATGTCTGACCATTTTGAAGCTTCCTTGGCGCGCATGGTATAAACTAATTTATTTGTTTGACCAGATACGATGAAAATTTTCACATAACCTTCGCCCCCGACCGCTCGAGGATAAAAAATAAAATAAGGTTTATCAAGCTTTACGTCAATGAAAAAAGAACTCCATCCTACTTTCGGATCAGGTGTAATCATTTTCCATCCTTCGACATCAGAATCCTTCACTGTCGCTAACGTATCATAAAAAATGACATGCTGTTGAACATTGCTAAATTTCAGCAATACAGAGTTGTTCCTTGACGCAGCGGCCCAAGTACGAGTTGACACAAAACAATCTATAGATGGCAAAATATGGGTTGAGTAAAAATTAAGGAACGTAAATAAGGCAACCATCAGAACGATCAATAGTGACCAAAAAAATTTCCAAAAAGAAATACTAAAGTGCGGGGAAATTTTAGAAAACTTAGAAACAAGAAACACAGTAAACCTCCAGGCGATACTTACTATTTACGATTATAAAATTTGCGCAACCTCAATGATTTTGAGAATTATTTTGGAGGTGCCTTAATGGCTGTTAATAGCCCTAAATCTACATTCATCCCAACCTTCTGAACTTGTAAGCCGGATTTTGGCATAGTCCCAGACACTTTTGACGCCGTTGATATGAAGAGATTCATTGGTTTCGTACCCACTGTGGTTGCCTTAAAAACTCATTGATATACACAAGAATTCATCATGAGTATTGAAGCCTCGCCAGCCATGCGATTTGAGAAACTGGCCGGGATGATAAATGGAAATCCTGCTTTATGCAGCGCTACCCCTGCCCTTTACATACGGCGCATAGTCATTTTCCAAACATCATATTCGACCATAAAATGATGCAGATTGTGGCGTAAACGGAACATGACTATGGGCTTGTACAGGCGCGACATGAGCCGCAACACGGTGAAAAGGAAGGTCTTGTTTGCGGTCGACCCCCGGATAAGTTTGTCATCTATGACCACCGAGGCCACGCTCAAAAGCTTGATCATGTTGTTCAGACGCTTATCGTACCAAGGGTAAAAAGCCTTCCGCTTGCAGTCAATCGAATCGACTTCGGCCCATTCCTGGGTGGTTACCGGAGGAACATACCCGAACTCCTTGATCGCCGTTTCCAGGGTCTTCGTTCCAGGCACGGGTTTCCAGTCGCCCTGGACGTTTATGTAGGCTTGGGGATTGTCCTTGAATATCTGAAGGATCACGTCCTTGGATTCGAGCACGTCCTCGTAGTGCTCTCCTGGGGAGCCATAGAAGAAGCTGTACATGGGCGATATTTCCGGATGCCTAGCCAACTTGCGGTTGGCCTCCAGGATCTGCTCTTTGGTGATGCCCTTTCCGAGCTTCTTGAGCATCCGGTCGGAGCCCGACTCCCCGCCCACCATGAGCAGCCGCCCGCCGGCCCGGATCATCAGCTCGATGAATGCGTCGTCCATCTTGGCGATCTCGT
>Ga0326727_10008553_pt1 | contig 25870 bp, 24 predicted proteins | sample MB2enrmetagenome_FD_207643 | JGI IMG/M metagenome (GOLD analysis project Ga0326727, IMG submission 207643) | Lab enriched peat soil microbial communities from McLean, Ithaca, NY, United States - MB29MY | ecosystem: Environmental > Terrestrial > Soil > Wetlands > Peat | place: USA: New York...
ACCAACTCGGGGTCACAGTGCCGGATCGACTCAGTTTTGATCGCCAATGTAGTGTAGACTTGGCAACAGCCTAAACTGATTCCAATGCACTTAGCCGATTTTCCCATGCTCTCGTGACGAACTTGGGTTAGCGGCCGGCTTCACGGGCTGCGAAAAACCCGCTTGGCGCGCCGAGCGCCGGGGTGGTCATCCGCACTGTGCGCGATAAGAGACTTTCGCAACTCCGCAACCGGCGGGATAATGAATGTTTGTGGAACCCATGCACCCGAACCTGCGTGAAAAAGCCGAAGCGCTGTCCGCTCAGCCGGGCGTGTACGTCTTCAAGGACGAGACGGGCCAACCCATTTACGCGGGGAAGGGCTCGCCTGATATTCCGGCCTTTAATCCGTACTGGGGAAAACCCGCCGTGCGGAATTAATTTTAGGGGAGGCGATGGAAACGTCGGTATCATCCGAAGCCCGGTCAGCGCCATAGTCTCACCCGACCGCTAGCGAGCGTCCAAGGTGGGTGGGAAATCCGGCCTTGACCTTGGGAAGACTCGGAATCAACGTGTAATGTTCACATCACACGCGCTTAAATGTGTCGAGCTGATAATCCCTCGTGAAGCAGTCGCAAGCTCGGTGGTTTATTCGCTGGCCGCGCGAGGGGAGACGTCGCGAATGACCCATACATGACCGCGGCCCAAGAAACGCCAGGGGCAAAACTCGACACGCGAAACCCCTTGCCCGGTATGGGACACTTTCTTTGGTCGTTATCGATGGAAACTGCCCAGCGGATTTGGGGCGGCGGCGAAACTCGAAGGCAGAATCTAACGCCCGCCGTGAATCACTGCCCCATATGTTATCGCTGCGGACGGTCTGAGTGATGACCTGGCCACCAAAGTTCGAAAACGAAACCGTTGCCCGGCGTGAAACACTCCCCCGCTTCGTTATCGGCTGAAATGACATGAGAGTTGAGGCGCCGGGGCAAGAGGAAGACAAGTTAGCGGTCTGTCTGGTAGACTGCCGGATTCTGCCCAGGGGGTCACAAGATGCTAAAGAGAATCGCCCATTATTGGCTGGTTGGCATTGTCCTGCTCGGCTGGAGCGCGCCGCTGCGGCCGCAGGCGAACCCGAGTTTCCCCAACCGGCCCAAGCTCGTCGTGGTCTTGGTGATTGACCAGTTCCGCTACGACTACCTGATGCGCTTCCGGCCTTATTTTGGCAAAGGCGGCTTCAACCGCCTGCTGGAGGGTGGCGCCGTATACACCGACTGCCGGTTCGACTACGCCACCACCATGACCGGCCCCGGGCACGCGACTCTGCTGACGGGCGCCTATCCCAACGTGCATGGAATCATTGGGAACAATTGGTACGACCGGGACCGGCAGCGCGAGGTCTATTGCGTGGAAGATTTAAGCACGCGCGTGGTGGCGAACCGCGAGAAGTCCAGCGCCTCGCCCGGGTATTCCCCCCGTAACCTGACCGCCTCGACGCTGGGCGACGAGTTGCGCATGGCCACCGATTTTCGCGCCCAGGCGGTCTCCATATCTCTCAAGGATCGCGCCGCGGTGTTAATGGGCGGGCATGCGCCCTCCGCCGCATACTGGTACGATGTGGGATCGGGGCGCTTTGTCACCAGCACCTACTACATGCCGATGTTGCCGGCGTGGGTGGACGAATTCAACCAGCAAACGCCCACGAAACCGTTTTGCGGTCAAAAATGGCAGGCGCTGGCGGAAACTCCTGGACCGGCTGGCAAAGTCCTGTCGGAATTCGAACCCTCTGCCGGGGAGACTTGCCCTGATCCTAAGTTTCTAGGTTGGCTTGAGATCACCCCATACATGAACCAGATCGAGTTGGCTTTCGCCACCGATGCCATTCGCAGCGAGGGGCTGGGCCAGGGCACGGAAACCGATCTGCTGACCCTTTCCCTTAGCGTTAATGACTATATCGGCCACGAGTATGGGCCGTATAGCCAAGAGGTGGCGGATGCCACCCTCCGAACTGATCGCTACTTGGCCGCGTTCTTTGATGATCTGGACAAGCTGGTGGGACTGGACAACGTTTGGATTGCACTGTCCGCTGACCACGGCGTCGCGCCCTCACCAGCTTTTGTTCAGGCGCATAAACTGGGCATCGGGATGGCCCAGCCGGCGACCGTCCGCGGCGCCGCAGAGAAAGCTTTGACTCAGGCTTTCGGGGCTGGTCCGTGGATTGAGGACCAAGATGAAACTTACCTTTACTTGAATCACGAGACCCTGAGGAAACGGAACATCGCAGAAGCGAAAGCTGAGGAAGTAGCTGCCCACGCGGCAGCCTCGCAAGCCGACGTGGCGGAGGCGTTTACGCGCACGCAGTTTCTCACGGGGAACTTGCCTGACTCCCCTATTGCCCGGAAAGCCGCCCACAGCTTCCATTCCAAGCGCAGCGGCGATGTTCTTCTGGTCTTCATGCCCTTCGCGGTTCCGTCCTCAAGCGTGACCGGCACGACCCATGGGACTCCCTGGAACTATGACACTCAGGTCCCGCTGATCTTATGGGGGAGCGCATTTAAGCCGGGGTTTTACCCCAATGCCTGCCAGCCAGTCGATCTAGTGGCCACCTTGGCGGCGTTGTTGGGACTCACGCAGCCATCCGGAACGCAAGGAACGCCGCTGACCTTTTCCTTAAAATAGTCAAATCGGGCCCCGTGAGGTGCGATGTATTCCACAGGTCATGGCAAGTCCTGAGAGCGGAGGCAATGTGAGCTCAGGATCTTCGGCTGGCGAGCCGATGATACCCGACCGACCGATTGGTAGGTTCGGCCAGCGAGACTAATAACCTCCCCAAAACTCCTGCTTGACAAATTCTCCGTAAATTTGTAGGATAGATACTCTTTCACCACATTCATTCTTAAACTGCCTTTATCCCTCTTTAGCAAAGTCATAAAAAATCGCGTGCTGGTGAAAAATCGTTCCACGGAGGTTGCATGAGAAAACTAGTCATGGGCTGTGCAGTGGCGGGATTGATTGCTCTATCGCCGAAATCCGAAGCGCGCCCCCCCGCCTACCTGGTGCCGTTGCCGGTAGTTCTTCAGATGCCCCAGGGTGAAATTGGGGTGGCGAGCTGGTATGGAATGGAGCGCCAGGGGAAACCCACCGCTAGTGGCGAACTATTTGATAAGGATAGACTTACGGCAGCGCACCGAAAGCTCCCCTTGGGCTCCACGGTGCGCGTTACCAACCTCAAGAACCTCCACTCCGCCTTGTTGAAGATCAACGATCGGGGGCCTGGAATTTCTGGGCGACTTATCGATGTCTCGTGTGCGGCGGCAAAGAAGCTCGGCTTCCTGGAAGCGGGTTTGACGCTTGTGGAAGTCGATGTCGTCAGCTACCCTCAAGTTCGTTCTCGCAAAGTGACCAGCTCAAATCCTCCCAAGATCGAATAGACCCCCGACACAATTCAAGAAATCGATCAATAACCTTAACCTTTAGCGGGTAGGGGTCAGGTTAATCTGACAACATGTCATAGGCCGGAGTGACCCTCCGGCCAGGGGGCGTAGGGGCCGGTCTTGGGTCTTAGCTCTAAGACGGTACGGCATCTTCCGGGCCGGGAAAGTAAATATCCCCCGGCAAAGCCCAAGGCTTTCCCTTCAAAGGGGCCTGACCGCCACCGTCGGGAAAAGATCCCTCACCCCCACGACCTGTAAGGCGTGGGCACCCCTTCTCCGTCGGTCGCAAGACCCGTCTCCCGACAGGCTGACCGACTGGTGAAAACGCGGTGGCGGTCCACCTCTGTCGCCGCGGCGACCGAGGGTGTAAGTTTAACTCTCCCCTCTCCTCCAAGGGGGCAGGGACTGATGACTTCGACAGCAAAACAAAGGATTAAACCCCCTCGCCCCCTTGGGGGCGAGGGATACGTTCTGTGCGCGCGGTATTGCGCCGGGATCAACACCTGCCCTCTGCCCTCGGAGAGAAAGCGGTAGAGTTTCCACCCTTCCCCTGGGGTCGAAGATCCGCCGTGGCGGAAGAAGGTGCTGAGGCACGAAGCGGATGGGGGTTCTCTTAGATTTCAATCCACGCCCCAAAATGTTTGCCAGAAATCCAAGGATCTAGGGTATTGCAATTCCGAGCGCCACGGCGCCGCCACCCTGAGCTAACCTGCCATTGACCGGCGCGCCGGACTTCAGTAACAAACTCTTAAAGTCATGGATATGGATTCAGAGATGTGTTTCGAGTAGAATGGGTTGGTTCGTTGTTTCGGCATTCAGGGTCTTGCACAAGCAAAGTTGACGTTTGGTGACTTTTCGCGCGAGGCATTTCCATGCTAAAGCGTCTGTTCGGGGGGAAAGGCCACTCCAACGGCAATCACACCGAGGTGCATCGTGCCGGCGCAGCCGCTGTACCTTACGAGCCTCCTGCGGACGGAGGCAGGCTCATCGTCCTGACGGCTCCGTTGACGGAGACCATCGATCACGCCGGCTGTTTCATTCAGATGGCGCTGGCTTCTTTGCCCATCTGGATGGAGTTTACCATCAACGGCAAATATCCCGACTGGCGCAAGGTGGAGCACAACGCCGATGGAACGGCGCGCTATATGCCCGCGGGGGTGCGCCTGATCGAGAAATCCCTGCTGAGGGAATTCCGCCCCCAAGACATCGCCGTCTGCTATCCCGACGATTTGGACAGATTCCTCGGACCCCGAACGCGCGTCGTCGGCGTCTCCACCCACAATCCCTTGGGCGTGACGTTTGCCGCGGGCGTCTACACATCCATGTTCGGGTCTTCCAAGGAGCCCATTAATTCCCACTATGCCAAACTGATGTTTGCGAAGATCAAGTCCAACCCCTTCCGGCAGAATTTCAAAGTCATTGTGGGGGGATCGGGCGGCTGGCAGATTACCCAAACCGACAGCTTTGCGGCTTTGGGCGTGGATTGCGTGGTGGAAGGGCGCAGCGAATCGGTGGACGCCGTAAGCCTGTTCCACAAGGCCATCCGGGGTGAGACCCTGCCGCGCGAGGTCAATGTGGCCCATCCCACGGATCGCCAGGGCATCCTGGTGCCGGAAAAGCGCACCACGTTTGGGGTCATCGAAATGACCACCGGCTGCGGGCGGCGTTGCCAGTTCTGCGTGCCTGACCTGAACCCGCAAATCGACGTGCCCAAGGACAAGATCATGGCGGCCGTGCGCGCCAACGTCCGCGAGGGCAACAACCAGGTTTCCCTGGCCACGGAAGACATGTTCATCTGGGGCCAGGTGCGCACCGGAACGCCCTTTTTCTTCCCCAACCGCGATGCGCTGGTATCTCTCTACACCGACTTTGTGGAAACCCCGGGCGTGAAGAACCACTTGCTCAGCCATAGCACCATGGCGCCCTTTGTGGTGGACCCCCTGCTCATCAAACAGCTATCCGCCAAGCTTCCGGATAAGAGCCCTGTGAAAATTCGCCTGAGCTCACATGCGGAGAAGCGCGCACTGTCGCCGCTGATTGGACTTGAAACCGGGTCGGTGCGCATGGCCAAAAAGATTATGCCCGGCAAGGGCGTTCCCTTCTCCATTGAAGACTGGCCCAGCGTGGTTCTGGAAGGCCTGCGCGTGGCCAACCGAAACAACTGGTTTCCCGTGATGACCCTGATGGTGGGCAATCCCGGCGAGACCGACGAGGATTCCCGGGCCACGCTCGACCAATCGAGCGCCGCGGCCTTTTCGCCATTCTGGTGCCCTCCATCTTCACTCCCCTGCACGACACGCGCATGGAAAAACAGCGCGGGGTTACCGAGACGCGGCAGCTTACCCCCTTGCAGTGGCAGGTCATCATGAAGTCTTGGAAGATGATTTTGCGCCCGACCTTCAATACCTGGTGGGCGCCCATGGCATGGAAACTCGGCTCGCTCATCGTCTGGTTGTTCAAGCTGCGGCACACCAATGGCCCCAACTTTAAATGGCCGCTTATCATGTTCTCGGGCGTGATCCCGGAGAAGATCCTGGCGCGCCCGGGAAAAATCTATTTGGGCCGGCCGCTTAAAATCAAGACGCGGCGGGAACTGATCGCCTCGCTCAAGCCCCATTACTGGCAATACCTGCGGCCGGACAACGGGGATTTGCCGGAGGGCTACACGCCCCCCTCGCGGCCAGCGGCACAGATCCCGGAAGAAGACCTGCTCGTCAAGGCGTAACGAAAAACCATCTATTCTTAGGGGAGGTTCTGGAACCGCCCCCACTCCTCAGCGTCAATTGTCCGCAAAAGGCTCGGCCACGATTTGGTACTCATCCTCATAGACCACATAACCCACGCGCTCCGCTTTGAGCATTTGGACGGGAATCTGGTGGTTTTCAAGAATCACCACCATCCACCATGCCCAGTCCAAATGCTCACGCGCGCTGTCCTTAAACCAGCAGATTGCCCGGCGTGGTTTGCGATAGAAAGGGGCTTTGGAAGCGGTGAATCGGGTGGGTGTTTGCAGATGTTCGTTGAACCACCGGCGAATCAGGTCGTGTTGCTCTTCTTCATAAGGGTAGAGCTCTCCGTCACCCCGCAAGTAAGAGAAGGCGTGGAGAATCCCCAGCTCTTTTGCAGACTCCTGGTCCTTTTTGGCAACCACAAATCGCAGGTACATGGCCGTGCTCTCGAAATTCCTAGTGCCACCCTCAAAGCCAATGCCCGATTCAATGCTGAATTGACCACTCATGCCTCATTCTGCCCACATCCCTTGGGGAAAGAGGGCGCCCGTCATTTTGTGTCGTGGCAAGTTCACCATGCCGCGGTGTTTTCGTCGCGGCGAGTTCACCTCGTCATGGCGGCGTAAAGCCGCCACTACGGCCGTGCCCAAAAAAACGGCCGGCCAGGAACACCTTCTTCCCGACCGGCCGTTGTCAATCAGCATTTAGCTCCTCCAGCAAGCGGATGTAATCGATGATGGCCTCGCTCCAGCCGTCGATGTGCACCCACTTGCCGTAGCCCACGCCGTTCTTGTAGCTACCCACGTTGATCACGTAGCCGCGGCCGCGGGGAGCAGGAACCTTGTCGTGCGCCTGCTCATCAGTGATGACGATGAGGCGGTCGTACTTTTCCTGCATCGCCGCCAGAGCCGTGCCGAGGTACGTGCCGTTGTGCAACTGGCTCGAATCAATGGCGTCGCGCAACGCGAAGCCATGCCGGGCGGGAACCTCCACCAGCTTATCGGAAAAGCTGTAGATGGTTGCCCGCTCGGCGATTTCGCGCAGCAGGATCGCCAAACCGTAGGCAGCGTCGGTCCGCAACAGCTCGGACCGGCGAGAGAGAGACGCCGTCATGCTGCCGGAAACGTCCACCAGCAACACGGTCTTCCCCTGCAGCTTGGGGCGCTCGCGGAGGCTCTTCAGCATGGCCTCTTCCAGCGCCTCTTCCCACTGCGGGGCATGACGGGCGGCGGCAATGAAGCGGAAGGGCAGAACCCGGTCCGTCCGCATGGCACGGATCGCGCCCAACACCAGTTCCTCCTCCACCTTGGCCGCGCGCAGGTTGCGCAGGTTGCGCAGCAGGGCGAGCGCGCCCAGCTTACGCTCCTGGATCAGCCGCTCCCACGCCATGCGCTTGTCGGCGCCGGCGGAAAGAGCTACTTCCCAGGTGTCAGGCGGAGCCAGCTTGCCCTCCACCAGGCCCTTCCACACTTCCGCCTGAGCCTCATCGCGAGGCTTGGCGTGCGAGAGGAAGAGCACATCGCGCAGGCGCACCGGTCCCGGGCGGTCGTACTTGGCGAGCTGGTAGGCATCGAACTTGCCGAAAGCCGCAGCCAGCCCCTTCTTCACCTGCCCGGAAAGCGGCACGCGACCGTCCTTCCAGTAGATAGCCAGAAACTCCGTGAGCTCGTCAGCGCGCTGGATGACCTGCGCCAACGTTTCGCCCACCTGCGCGCGATGCGTCGGGTGGCGAGCCATCTCCCGCACCAGCAACAGGGGCGCGTGACGCAACTTCATCTTTTCGCGCGCTTCGATGGCGATGTCCGCCACCCGGCTGGCCTCCACCTTCGGCACCAGCTCCGCCATGCGGCCGGCGATTTCCACGCCGTCCTCGTAGAACTGGTCCTCCCAAAGCAGGCAGGCCATCACTGAGCGCCGAAGCTCCAGCTCCGGCGTAATGGTCTTGGCCGGCCCACCTTCGTGCGTCTGGTGAGCAAGCCAAGACCGCCAATTCGGCAAATTCAATCGAGCCATGATGTAATGCCTCCTTTCATAGGAAACCGGGATTCGGGGTTCGGGAGAGGACCGCGGTTGAGGCTTGAATCCCTGCCCTAATCACGAATCTCTAACGTACCCCGTGTCCCGTGTCCCATTCTTTCCAGACGGGGAACAAGCGACCGGGTGTTGGTGCTCTACCACTGAGCTACACGGGCACATTATACCCGTGGCAGGACTCGAACCTGCGACCACCCGCTTAAGAGGCGAAGTAACCCATGTCTTCACCACCGTCCGAACTTGTTAGTACGGGACACGGGATACGGGATACGGGACACGTGTCCGGAATCCCGCGCGTGATTCCTACAAGCGAAGATTCCAGCCGCTTGCCAACTGAACTCCCCTCCCCAGGCCCGAATCCCGTATCCTGTATCCCGTGTCCCGCACCCCGGTCTTGCCGGACGGGGAACAAGCGACTTGGGTACCCGCTTTCGCGGTCCGTTGCTCTACCCCTGAGCTACCTGGCATACACCAGGGCAGGATTCGAACCTACGCCTCACGGATCCGAAGTAACCCTCGTCTTCACCACCGTCCAAACTTGAAATCTTACACTTGCCCTACGCAGGGGGCCCGCGTTGCGCCCTACCCGAAGAAACCGGACGGGGAACAAGCGACAGGGTATAAGCGCTCTACCGTTAAGCTACACAGGAGACCATACCCGTGGCAGGATTTGAACCTGCATCTCCCGCTTTTCAGGCGAAGTATCCCTCGTCTTCACCACCGTCCGAGATTATCAATCCAAAAACACGACCGCAGCATTTGCCTTGGCCTGTGTCTCAGTGTTCATGTAAACTCGATGCCATTGCGTCAATACCACTGTCTGGTGGTCTGGGTGCGAGATCCTCCCGCGCACATAAACTCGAGGATTGCGCCTCATGGTCGTCCAGGTAAGCCGCCTGGCACTGGGATCATCACGCAAGCGCTGGCGGTACACCCCTTCCGTGAGGCCCTCTGGAGCCAAGCGCGAGACATACACGAACTCGCCGCCAATGCAATAGCAGTCTTCGGCGATGTGGGGTTTGCCCATGCGGCTTCGCACCAGCGGTTCGCCCTTCAAGATCAACTGTTCCGGCACTCGAAGGTCCGGTTCGGGAACAAAGAACCATTCCCCTTGCCGGGTGAAAGCGCTGTTCCTGCGCCGGTCCCTGTCTTTCCCTCGGATGGCGCTGCGCTCCTCGCGCTCACGCACCTCCTGGGGCTTCAGGGCATCCATGGCTTGGGCGACATTGCTTACCGGCGCAGACTCCGGAATGGCCGCAACAAACCAGTGGCGCTCGTCGTGGCCGCACAGAAACTTCTGCTTCTCTTTTCCAACACGAGACATGAGCAGAAGATGCCGCTCTTTCGGCCGCACGTTCAAAACCGTGAGGTCAAGGACACTCTGCGGGCTGTGTTTCAACAAAAAGAATTCGCCCCGGTGATCCCGATCAATGTCAATGGTAACGGGCGCAGGAATTCGCTCGGACGCTTCAATGCGCACGCGGGCTCCCAGCTTTAAAAAGGCCTTTTCGAGCATCACTCATCCTCCGAAACCAGTCTTGCTACCCCTTGTTTCCACCCCAAGGCAGGCGATAATTCTCCTGTCGAGGGCTTTGCACCATTGATCCAAACTCTGTTTAACACTTTTGTCTCCGTTTCTATGGTCGGTGAGGGCCGGGCAAAAGCTCGGCCCCCGAATTGAAACCGTCGCCGGGGAACTTGCGGCAAGGGACCAACTCAAGGCATCACCCACCGGAACCTGGTGAATCGGAGCGACGCTCCCGTCCCGGCTAGCTCAAGCCCTGGCAGAGGGGCCACCTCTGCGCGTTGTTGATGCGAGGCGAAGTAACCCTCGCCTATCACCACCGGCGAAAAAGTGGGGTCAGGGAACAATTTGGCACGGTGTATGGGGGATCGAACCCCAGCCGCCGTTGGGCGACCCTACCACGAAGTAGCCGTACCTAACACCACTGACCCGTAGTTGACTGGGGGAACAAGTGTGGCGGAAGTCGATTTGCAGTCGATGTAGCCGCCATCGACGCCACCCAGTCAATTTTTATTGGAAGAGCGCAGGTCAGGACCGTTGAAGCTTAACGGAGGGGCCTCAACGACGCCCAAGTGCAGTCTTTCCCGGAGCTTAGCCGGTACTGACCGCGCTGCGAATTGGATTTTGTAAAGACCATAATGGGCGTTCTCCTGCGAAAGGAAATATTGCCATAGGAAAAAACCAAAATGCAAGAGAAATTTTCACTTGGTGATAAAACGTGGGTTTGTATCCCGGGCTAGAAAGTGGTCGGGGGGTGCATTCGCGGTTGGGCCCCGAGGCATGGGGGCGCCCCGCGAACACGGGCAACAACTCTGTCACCGCGTCCCATCCGTGGCCGGTTCGGGCTTCTTAACCGTGGCACAGGCACTCCCGCCTATGTGCTCTGCATGGAATGCACCAGCCCTGGACACAGGCAAGAGTGCCTGTGCTCGTGCACCCAGTTTTCGATTGACGATTGAGGATGGTGGTCAAGGACAGAGCCAAGCGATGAGTGGAGAAGTTGCGCCCGAGGCAGGCGTCAGGGGCTTTGCTTCTTGCCCACCCAAAGGAGCTCGATGGGCTCGCGTTTGGAGAGTTGCCACAGTTCGGGGTCGCCCGTCACCAGGATGGCGTTTTGCTCCCGCGCCGTTTCCACGGCAAATGCGTCCGCGTAAGAAATGGGATTGCGGCTCTTCAAGCGGGCGGCACCCAGGATCAATCTTCGATCGGGGAGGAGCGCCTGAATCGGCATCATCGCGAGGTCGGCAAGGAAGCGCTCGGCGGGGGCGGCCCCGTGGCGCTTGGCGATGAGGTAGAAGACTTCGCCGACGTTGATCAGCGAGATGCTGAGCTTGGCCGCACCGCGCGCAGCCTGCTCCAGAAGCTCGCGCACTTTGGCGCGGGCCGGCTCTTCGCCCTGGAGCCAGCCGATGATCGCCCAGGAGTCAAGAACGCTTGCGGTCACGCATCAGCTCCTTGCGCCGGTTGCGCGCCAGATCCCCCAAGAGATCGGAACCCTTGAAGCGTCCTTCCCACTCCCTCCAATTCCCCGTTAGCGCTTTCCGCAGGATCACCTCATCACCTTCAACTCTCACGGATAGGCAGTCGCCCTCGCCCAGACCCAATTGATCTCGGACTTCTTTGGGAAGGGCGAGTTGCCCCCGCGAGGAGACATGGGCTTTCATCATGGCATCTACCTCCTGTCTTACTTTACAATAAGACTGATATTAATTCAAGACCGATATAGAGCGGGCAGCCCCGGTGTCGCTGGGGCTGAATGTCCGCCAATCTTAAGGGTGGACGATCAATCCCAACCGTGGGCTTTTCTCATAGCTGATACTTTCGGCATCTCACGACATGTTCGTGAGGGCTCTTCCCATCCGGGTGGCGAATGCATTGCCTCTGAGGTATGCGCCCCACGAACAGGGGCAACAACTCTGTCACTGCGTCCCATCCGTGGCTGGTTCTGGCTTAAGTGACACAGGCACTCCTGCCTGTGTCCCATGCATGGCATGCATCAGCCAGGGCACAGGCAGAAAAAGCTGTGAGAGAACTGATTTTGCTGATTTTGGCACTTTGGATTTTCAATGATTTACCCTGTGGATAACGGATCAAAAACCGATGTTCCCACAGCTTCGGAGTGCCGGTGTCACCCACTTTCAGATGAAGCGAGCGTAACGCAGACCGCCGTTTTTTGCGGACTGCGGTTCTTCCCTCCTGGATTCACGCTCCCGAATCCTCCAGAGGAATCCCCTCCCTCGCTGGTGACGACTTCGGAGAACCCCCGTCTAAGGTTATGAGGCATGGTCGGACGCTTCACCTTCCGGTGCAGGCCCATCCTTTTGGCTGAGTCGGAAAACCGGTGAACTTTCTCGGGGTGGAACGCGTATAGGGGTCTAGAGGGCGGCGGTAGTCCTATAGCCCGGAGATGGACATGGCGAACAATCATAATAGCAAGCGCAAGAAATGGTACCTGCTGGCGGTTGTGGGCCTGATCGTTGTGGGCGGCGGCATTGGCATTGCCGCGGCCCTACGACCCAACAATGCGATTGACCCTTCCAAGCTGGCCAACGTGACGCGCGGGGACCTGGCTCGCTCGGTGGTGGCGACGGGCAAGATCGAGCCCCTCGCCAAAGTAGAGGTTAAATCCAAAGCCAGCGGGATTGTCGAGAAGATTCTCGCCGACTATGGCGACCACGTGAAGGCCGGCCAGATTCTGGTGGAGCTTGACAAGGAACAGTTGCAATCCCGCGTGGCCGAAGCCCGAGCCAACCTTCAGGCCGCCCAAGCTGCGGTAGAATCCGCCCAGGCCACCTACGAGCGCAATAAGGTTGATGCGGAGGGGCCGGACCTACCCTTTCTCAAATCCAGTGTCGAGCGCAATCGCAAACTGGCGGTGGAAGGAGTGGTTTCCGCTTCCACCCTGGACGACGCCGACAAGGCTTACCAACTCGGCTTGAACAAGCAGATGTCCGCCCAGCGCTACCTGGCCGTAAGCCGGGCGGAGATCGCCCGCAACAAGGCCCAGGTGGCCCAAATGCAGGCAGCCTTGGATAGCGCCGAGGAGGATTTGCGCAACTCGACCATCGTCAGCCCCATGGAGGGCCTGGTGCTTTCGCGCGACGTGGAGGTGGGTGACGCGGTCAGCTCCATCCTGATTCTGGGTTCGCAGGCGACTCTGGTTATGACCTTGGGTGACGTGAGCGAGGTCTACGTCAGGGGTAAAGTCGACGAGGCCGATATCAGCAAGGTCTACCTGGGCCAACGGGCGCGCATCGTGGTGGAATCCCTCAAGGACAAGAAGTTTGAGGGCAAAGTCACCAAGATTTCACCCATGGGTGTGGAGAAGGACAACGTCACAACCTTTGAAGTGAAGGTCTCCATTCAAAACCCCACCGGCGAGCTGAAGGCTAATATGACCGCCAACGCCGAGATTATCCTGGAAGAGAAGCTCAACGTGCTGCAAATCCCCGAGGCGGCAGTGGTCTACGACAAAGACCGTCACACCTTTGTGGAAACACCGGCCGCCGGCTCCAAGACCGGCAAGGAGAAGCTCGCCGTGAAGCTGGGAATCTCCAACGGCGTCAAGACCGAGCTGATCAGTGGATTGAAGGAAGGGCAGCAGGTGGTGTTGCAATAAGAATGTCCTTGGTTATTAGTCATTTGTCCCTTGTCCTTGGTCCTTTGTATGTTGCAACGCGGATCGCTGCGGATCGATAGGTACAAAGGACCAGCGACCCGTGACGAGTGACATAGGACAAATGACGAAGGACTAAGGACAAAGGACGAGCGGCAAATGGTCTTCTCCGACCTCCTCCTCGATACCTTGCGCACCTTGTGGACCCACAAGCTGCGCACTTTCCTGACCATGTTTGGCATCGCCTGGGGCATCATTTCCATCACCCTGATGGTGGCGGCCGGGGAAGGCTTGCGCGTCGGTCAGGAGAAGCAGCAGGAGACCTTTGCCAAGGATTTGATAATCTTCTTCGGGGGGCGCACCAGCATGCAAGCGGGCGGTCTGCGCGCGGGCCGCGCCCTGACCTGGCAAGCTGGGGATGTCGCCACGGTGCAGGAGGAAGCCACCGCCTGCCGCTACGTGTTGCCCGAGCTCGAGCGTAGTGGCCTGAGAGTACGGAGCCTTTACAATAATGCCTCCCCCCTCGTCACTGGCTCCTACCCGCCCTTTGCCGAAGTTCGCTCGGTAAGCGCGGATACGGGCAGGTTCTACAATTGGGGAGATGTGCAATTGGGCCGGCGCGTGGCGTTCCTCGGCACCAACATCAAGAAACAGCTCTTCGCCAGCCGCACCGCCGTGGGCGAGACCATCTTCCTCAACGACATTCCCTACAGCGTTATCGGAGTTATGACCGCGAAAGACCAGAACAGTAGTTACGACGGCTGGGACGTGGACAAAATCTTTGTCCCATTCAGCGCCATGCTCCACGACTTTCCCAATAAGCCTCCCGCCTTGCCCACGGCCCTCGACCAAATGCTTGTAGTCCCCATGTCCCTCGATGACCACGAAGCCTGCAAGGCGCAGGTGAAGCGCACGCTGGGACGCCTGCATAACTTCGATCCGCTGGACAAGGAAGCCGCGCCGGTCTGGGATACCGTGGAAGGCGCCAAAGCCTTTACGAAGCTCATGGACGCCATGAAGTATTTCCTGGGCGCCATCGGCATCACCACCTTGCTTCTGGGCGGCCTGGGGGTGATGAACGTCATGCTGGTGGCGGTGCGCGAACGCACGCGCGAAATCGGAGTGCGCAAGGCCGTGGGGGCCAGCTCGAGTGTGATCCTGCGGCAGTTCTTTGTCGAATCCCTGATCATCGTCTTCCTCAGCGGCGGCATGGGCATGGGGGTGGCTTACGGGCTCTGCGCGCTCGTCAACTTGATCCCCATGCCGCCTTTCTTCGCCGGAATGCTGCCCACGTGGCAGTCCGCCACCATGTCGTTCACGGTGCTGGGTACGGTGGCGGTGCTCTCCGCCCTCTACCCCGCTACCCGCGCGGCCAACGTGGACCCGATTGAGGCGCTTCGATTCGAGGCGGGAGGGTAGCGGCAGGTAGCGCGGGGCCAGTTTTTCCGCCCTGCGGTTATTCCCGCAAAGGATTAGAGGTATGAAGAGCAAGTCAAAAGTCAAAACGCAAAAGTCAAAGGTCAAAACCGCCTGGCGTTTAACTTTTGACTTTTGACTCTTGCGTTTTGATTTTTGACTTCTGACTTTTGACTTTTGCGTTTTGACTTTTGACTTGTCTTTCTTGGCGGGCAAAGGAGCCGCAGGACCAGAAAGCGGGTCCTGCGCTACGAGATGAGAGCAACAACATGCTGACTGAAGTCCTAAAGCAAGCCTGGACATCCCTACGCCGCCAGCCGACGCGAAGCATCCTCACCATGCTGGGCATCGTGTGGGGGATTGCGGCGGTGGCTTTGCTGCTCGCCTATGGCCGCAGCTTGCGCTCCGTGGTGGTTGCCTCGTTCGACGCTTTCGGCAAGGGCGCGGTGATTTGCTGGCCGCAGCAGACCAGCGAGCAGGCCGGTGGTGAGCGCGCCGGCAAACACGTGGTCTTTGAGAAGGAGGACGTTGAGGACATTCGCCAGGAAGCCACGCTGGTGAAAACGGTTTGCATGGAATCTGTCCGTTGGCTGCCCATTTCTTACGGCGACCGCATGGCCTCGACCGCCATCCGCGGCGTCTGCCCCGAGTATGGCGAGATGCGCAATGAAGTCCCCAGTCAGGGCCGCTGGCTCAGCCCGGAAGACGAACTCGAGCGCCGCCGCGTGGTCTTCATTGGCTACCGCCTGCGCGAAAAGCTTTTTGCCGGACGGCCCTCCATCGGCGAGACGGTGCGCATTGGCGGCATGCGCTTCACCGTCATCGGAACCATGGAGATCAAGATTCAGGACAGCAACTACTTCAACTCCGACGACGAATGCGCCTGGATTCCCTACTCCACTGCCGGCGATCTCTGGGATACGCGCTATGCCTCCGTGCTGGTCTACGAGCCCAAGGCTCCGCAGTTCGAAAAGCCTTCCATGGTCCAGGTGCGCGCCGCCATCGCCAAACGCCAGGACTTTTCTCCCACCGACGAGCGCGCCATCATGATGTTCGGCCGCGAGCAGTTCCGCCCCATCATCGACGGCATCACCATCGGCTTTGAGGCTCTCTTTACTTTTGTGGGAGCGCTGACGTTGGGCATCGGCGGTGTGGGCCTGATGAACATCATGCTGGTGGCCGTCGACGAGCGCATCCGCGAAATCGGCCTGCGGCGCGCGCTGGGAGCCCGGCGGCGGCACATTCAAGCCCAATTCATGGCGGAAGCGCTGGTGCTCGCGATCGTGGGCGGCGGCCTGGGCATTCTGCTCGCCTACGGCCTGTCCGCCGCCATCGGCACCCTGCCCCTCTACGGTCCACTCTATGAAGACACCTCCGGCAAAGGTGACATCCACCTCTATATTTCCTTGAGCACCATTGGGGTCTCCACCTTCATCCTCCTGATCGTTGGCATCCTGAGTGGATTGGCGCCCGCCCTCCGCGCCTCTCACCTCCATCCCGTGGAAGCGCTGCGGTACGAATAAGAAATGCTGAATTGTGAATTCTGAATTCTGAAAGGAGCGGGCGCTGGACCGGAGAGATTAGCCCGCCATTGCGATTTAGCGGTGCCGGGCTTTACAATTGCGAAAAAGGCTTCCATGCGGTCATTTCCGCCATTTAACTATGGTTAAAGGGCAAATGCCCGCCACTCGCAGAGCCTCTCGCGAATTATACGCAACTGATTGAATCTAAGCAACTTATTCGCAAGATTTCCACCCAGCGAAAAATCTTGCCCTGCATTTTCATGAAGATAGCGGGATCTCCGCCACGGGTCTGCCTTCAGGGGGACCGCCCGAAGGGCTCGGACCGCCTTGGGAATCCCAGTGTAAGGGCTCCGTGGAGTATTTCCGCAGCCGGTAGAGCCCGGTACCCCTGTTACGCCTTTCCTTCCGCCTTCTCAGGTTTGATTTTCGAGTCCGAGGCGTGCCAGATTCCCGACCACGTCGGGACAGGTTCCGCCCAGCGCTACACACAGACGCATTCCCCCACGCAACCGTGCGAAGGGGGCCGTGCAGCATAAACGCTCCCTTCTGAAATCGAAAAGGCCGACGCGCACATCACTCAACTGGCTTTTTTTGTGTGACTTGCATTGAACTTCGTCGCGGATTAGCGGGCGCAAGGGGAAAACGCAAGGAAGCAAAACGACCGACTGACGGTCGCGGTCACCACGTTAGGGATTTGAATATTTTAACAATTTGGTCGTCTTTTTTGGAGTAACTTTTACCATTATCTCATGGTTTTGAACTTTCCGCAAGGGGAAAATGCAGGTATTTCGAGAAATCGATGGCTTGGTGCTGACATTTTGCCTTTGGCCTCGGCGAGTCCTCGAACCTTTCGCGGGATTGGCTTCCCGGCCCGAGGCGTCAGGAGCGATTAGCCTGGCGGCAGAGGCTGCCGCCTGCCTTTATTTCGGCGGATCTTCGCTGTATTTGGACTTCACCACCTCCGTGTAGCCAGCAGGGACGGCGAACAGCGAACTCGGGGGCTCGATTCTCTTGATGTCGAACAGGCGCCAATGGTGCTCGCGGCCCGACTACGTGACGCGCTCAAGAACGGCGTATTTGATCTCGTCCGATACCCAGATTTCGCCGACCGCTCTGGGCTCTGCCTCGCGTCCCGGCAGTACGAGAGGTTGCGCCCTTCTGCAATCAAGCCCCTCAATGCTCCTTATCTCGGCGGTATCCTCAAAGGACCAACTGCCTCTGAAGGACCATGAGCTTTGGAGCGGCCATGCGCCGGGCGGTGGTCCCATACCCGTAAACTTGATGGCAGCCTTCGCGGCTACATCGAGGGTGAGAGCGGTTCTGCCCTCAAAGTCTGAGATTAGAATGAGTTCGTGCGCCTCCCCGCCACCTCGCACAAGGCACTCCCGCCGTTCCCGGCCCGCGCTGTCGCGGTATATACACCCGCTAATACTCTCTGCGGAGCTTACTCCATCCAAGCCTTTATTGATCTCGCGCTCCTCGTACCTAGCCTCAAAGGGGGCACCCTTCACCCCGCCCATGCAAGATGCTATCGGCCCGTACTGAACGGCGGGTGCGTTGTTCGGAGATGGACGTTCACTCCCCATCGGATTCCCTAAAGTCAGAAGCTGCGAAATGACTCCCAATAGCCATAATACGTATCTTAGCAGAGGAGCACTGTGCCTTAGCGAATGAAATCTCATAACCAATATCTGACAGTAAGACGCGACCTCTACCGACAATTGGAAGGGACATCCGCGCCGTATTTAAATCCGCGCCCCCAGCACAGGTTTTGACCTTGTGAGTTTATGGTATAGAAGTCCTCTTCCTCCATGTAAGGAGGACAGCTCAGGTAGTTCGGTATCGGAATAGCAAGTGTTGCTGGGGCGCACGATGGCGTGACGTTGTTCCGACAGTAGAGGGTATAATAGCAAGTTGTGGGAGTGGAGGCGTTCAGCTTGCCCGTCCACAAACTCGTGTAAATCGAAATTGATGCGTAGCCTGAACCCAGGCTACCCATCTCGGGTCAGGTTCCACCGCCGTAGGCGGTTATCGTATAGTCTCCGAGGTCCGTATCGTCGAACGCCAGGGAAGCATGGGTCGCGGCGTAGCCGCTCCTGTTTCGGCAGTCGCAGAACCCGCACCCCGGTGATCCGTGCAAACCCCCTATCCAGCGGGATTCGGGAGAACGAATACGCTAGCGTCAGGTTCTTCAAGTTCCACGTTGAAGAGCCTGTACACGGCCTCTACATCCCCATCGATTGTCTTCTCGTGAACGGTGTGAAAGAGCCGATCTGAAAACCAATTCTCGATCATCGTTTGGCCGGATTCATTGCTGTAAATGCAGCCACGACAGAGAACACCCTCTATCAACCTCTCTCCTGGTATCTCCTTACGGAGGAGCCGATCGGGAGGTGGCGCGGGAAGGGGGCATTGAGAGGCCACTGAACCAGCCTGGGAGCCCCCCGGCGAACCCCATGGCATCACCCCGGCGAGATCCAGCTTCTGAATCTCCCCCGATTCGTGTTCAAGGAATTGGTACGTGCCCTTGACGGGGTCCCAGATCACAGTCACATGATGGGTGATCGAGAGTCCCTCGGAGTCGGGAAAGAAAATATCCTGCCGTCCGCGCCCCGCGCTATCCTCCGCCAGCCACCCCCAACACCGCAGGTTCTCGCCAGCAGACTTCCGAGTGTGGATCTCCTCGAAGCTGGCACGGAAGGGCTTCCCAAGAACGGGAAGGTTGGAGCCATACCCCACCTGCGGTCCAAACCTCTTGAATAGAGGGCCTTGCAGCATTGGACAGCTCTTCAACGCATAATATGAAAAGTCCTGAGCGGGCCTGTTAAGCCTCGCGGGAGAAACCGATCATCTGGAAGACCCCACGGCGTGAGCCCTTGCGGTCTGGCACGGTTTACGCGTTGGGGAGAGCAAAGAGGTCAGGGTCCGGTTCGCCCAGCGTGATGTTGAATACGCGGTATTCCTTCTTCCAGGTCGGTGATTCTCCCACCTGAAGCATCTCAATCTTCAAGTCGCCCGCCAACCACGTCTCGCTCACTTCGTCACCCATTCGGTGCCTTATCCCGTGGCACAGGAAACCCTCGATTACCCTCGTTCCCAGCAGCTCGCGAGAAATGTCCACATCGGCGGAACTCCCCTGGTCGGCGGGTACGGGGCAGGCTCCGCCCGGTGACCCGCCCCCCTTGCCACGAAGTACGGCATTGAAATCTATCTTTTGCGTCTGACGGGTCATGGAGTCGAAAAGACGCACGATCCCCCCTCGGTCCTGGACGCACACCAGCTTCCGTTGGATGTCGTGTTCGCCCGGCGCCCCGTTCAGGATGTGCTCGCGGCGGACGCTTCCCTGCCCGTTCCTGGATAGCGGGCCCTGGCGGCGTAGCGTCTCGCCTGTGCTCGGCCGGGAATGGGTCTCCACATATTGAGCCTGAAAAGGCCATCCCTCGATCGGCGAAACCACGTGCTCCCGGTCCAGGTCATAGAAGTCTCCGAGTAAAGTTGGCATCGTCATCTCAACTCACGCTCGACTACTGGGGGACGGACCCACGCCATGGCGACCCCTAAAAATACTCCCGGCGGACCCCTTCCCGCAGCACTCGCTCTCCCGTCGTCACCGATGACCAGTACCTCTGACCAGGCTCTCCGCGCCTACATCCCCGGTGGCCCGGACTGCGAACAGGTACAAGCCGGGTTAGGTACTTCGGCATCGAGCAGGGAAATGCAACCCCGGGACCCCATCCCTACGGTCCAGAACAATATGTAAGGCTTCATCTCGACCGGGGGACACGGAGGGCCGCCCACGTAGACGTCTTGCGTTGGCGTTGCACACGCAACATTACAGTTGGGCATCAGGATGTACTCGCAGTCGCCACCGCCCATGTATACTGGCTTGTAATAGCAAACTACCGAATAGCCGAACTGGACGTAGGTAGATGCGCCGCCTGAACCCAGGCTGCCCATCTCGGGTCAAGTTCCACCGCCGTAGGCGGCTATCGTATAGTCTCCGAGGTCGTCGTCGTCAAACTCCAGGGAGGCATTGACGACCGCGTAGCCACCGGAATTCACGCTATTGTGCCCGTAGCCCCGGCACCCCCCTATCGGGCAGGGCTTGAGAGAACGAATAGACTGGAGTCAGGTTCATCTAGTTGTATGTTGAAGAGCCTGTATAGGATATTGAGGTCTTTTGCGCGCGTTATCTCCAACACCGGAAAAGTAAAGCCGAGGCTCCCGGAGGACCAGCTCTCGATCATTGTGCCGCTTGGTTCACAAACCACGGAGCCCCGGCAGGGGACACCTTCAATAAACCTTTCGCTTGGCATCGCCTCGGCGCCAATGGGTAAGGGCTGCGAAGTCGGCAGAGGGTATTCCAATGTGCTCAATCCGGGTTGGGGTTTGCCGGCAACCCGCTCTTGGACAATCCGCCCAAGTTCGATCGTCCGCACATCCTTGGTTTCCTGGTCGATGAAGTGATAAGTCAGCGTTACGGCGTCGACGATAACGGTAACGTGTCTCGTTGCTGAAACGTGCTGCGGGTCCGGGAAGAATATGTCCTCCCGCAATCGCCCGGCACTGTCCTGGGCGACAGACCCCTTCCACCGTAACACCTCGTTCGTGGACTTTCGTGTGTGGACCTCCTCGAATTCCGCTCGGAACGGCTTCCCTTGAGCGGCGGGACCTCTTGACCAATCCCACCCCACGCCAACTCGTGGCCCGAATGTGTGGAATTCATCCGTAGTCTGCTCCATGGGTCCCTCCCCGTCGTGTTTCGCGACATTCGCCCCGACCCCCAAACCGCGGTGCTCGCCAAGAGGACAATGAACGAGACAGGAAACTTGCCGGCCCCCGACGCACTGCCCCAGCGGTGCCCCTGTGGTGGGCCTCCACCCCCCGTAGGGTCAACCGCGGGAGCTTGGTTTCGGGCCAATCTCATCTGAAGAAATACGGTCGCTGCCGGAAACTTGCGCTCATCACCCCGGATCCGGACTCTACGCCAGGGCAGTGTCAAGTGAGCACCAGCCGTCCGCGCCCCCCGCTATCCTCCGCCAGCCACCCCCAACACCGCAGGTTCTCGCCAGCAGACTTCCGAGTGTGGATCTCCTCGAAGCTGGCGCGGAAGGGCTTCCCAAGAACGGGAAGGTTGGAGCCATACCCCACCTGCGGTCCAAACCTCTTGAATAGAGGCCCTTGCAGCATTGGACAGCTCTTCAACGCATAATATGAAAAGCCCTGGGCGGGCCTGTTAGGCCTCGCGTGAGAGCCATCAAAGCGACATCGATTTAATGATCGTGGGCAGGGTGCATTTCGCGGATGTGGTCGAGCGCATCGCCGACGCGCAGAAAACGCTGAACCGCGAGATCAACCCTACCGTTTATACGGTCAAGGAATTCAGCAGCAAGGTGCATGGGAACTTCTTGCAGACGGTACTCGGAGGGAAAAAGCTCTTCCTCATTGGAGATGAGAATGTCCTGGGAGAGTTGGGCCATCAATAAATGGCTGGAAAGGCTTGCCTCCGGCTTGTGGCTCAAGGTGAGGCCGATCTGGCGGGCAAACTAGCGGTGCAAGTTCGCAAAGAGGTTGAGGACTGGATCCGCAAGAACCACGCCGACAAGATTGCATGAATACCGATTGCTGCCGGAGGGAAAAAGTTCCTGACACCTTTCTCCCCACCTTTCTCCCTTGACACCTTTCTCCCTCACCTTTCTCCCCTTAATGTCCGATGTTGAAGAGCCGCAGGGAAATTTCGACCGGACCGCAATGACTCCGCGTTCTCATCGTGGCGGGGGCATGGTGGGCGGTTTCCACCCGGAGGACACTTCCTTGTAGTCCGGAGGGATTTCGAACAATTTGGGGTCGGGCTCACCCCTTTTCATGTCCACGAGCCGCCACATCACGCGTGCCCCGAGCTTCTCGAGCACAACCTCCTTCAGCTCGTCAGAAACCCACGAGTAGCCTTCCTCTCCTTCCATGGTCTTGATGAGCACTTTCCGGCAGGTGAGACCCTCGAATTGTGCCGTCTCCTGCGTATCCTGGGTCATCTCTGAAGACCCCCACCCTGTCATCTGGGAAAAACCGACCCCCCATGGCCACCGTTCAAAATCCCTCTCGGTAGGGCGCAAGAGGTAGACTATCTTGCGGGAACCATCAGTGACAATGATGAAACCGGGGACTTCCCCAGGCGCCGAACGGGACGGCCCACCCTCGATTACCAACCGAAACTCCTGCCGGGTTCGCCCCTCGCCATCCCGCGCCATCTTGCCGCGCCAATAGAGGGTCACCACGCGCCCGTCTTGAAGCCGGTTGCCGAGGTTCTCCTCGAAACTCGCCTGATAAGGTTCTCCCTTCACCACCCCAAGGTAATAAACCCAGGGCCCCAAATTCCGAGCCGCCGGACCACTGTCAGGTGGGGTCTGTTGCCCATGCAATGTTGGAATGAAAAAGAGGAAGAACGTAATGGGAAGCCATTTCATTCTCATGGTTACCTCTGGGCCGCTACCTGCACGCTTGCGGACCCGGTTCTGCCGTGTCTTGCTTCGGGACTGGGTTGCACGGCAGGCTGATATCATTGTTAGGGTCGTAGAAGTTTACAAACGCCCGAAATAAATAAGGCTGTAGACATACACCCGTTTTGGGTATCGGGGTCGCCAGAGGCCCATTGCCGCAAGTCGGGGTAGTGCCCGGCGCACAGCTAACGTTGTAATGGCACAACGTACTGTCCTGGCTTAGGAACATGTACGAAGTCAAACTCACCGTCGCCTCAAGACTGTAGGATGCGTAGCCTGTACCCAGGCTACCCATCTCGGGTCAGGTTCCACCGCCGTAGGCGGCTATCGTATAGTCTCCGAGGTCGTCGTCGTCAAACTCCAGGGAGGCATTGGCGACGGCGTAGCCGCCAGAAGGCATGCTCTGGTAGCCGTAGCCCACCCGCCCACTGGGACTATAGATTTCGGTTGAGACCCAGGCGCTGTGCGCTTGCATGCCTCCAGCGTTGGTCACGCCTGTCGCGTAGATGGTTCCGTTGGAGCCAATCGAGTAACTCACGGATTCGTGAACGTACTGGCCAGAAAGCAAAGGTGCGCAACTCAGGACGGCCCCTATCACTTGCACCATTAACCACGGACGAAATCGGCAGCGGCCTTTGCCGGGCACGACCGCCCCATGCAGACATTTCATGCTGAGCCTCCTTTCCAATCGAGTCTTCGCGTCAAGCGCGGCTCACTCCCCACTTTGCGAATTCGGCGTGGGGAAAGCCTTGATGGTGCGCTTGAAGGCGAGCATCCGCGCTTGAAACTTGGCAAAGCCCTCCTGGGTCAGGCCGGCGCGCAGGGCCTCCACCGTGTCGGTGACCGCGGTGTTGGTCTGCTGTTCGATATCCGACAACTCCTGCCACTCGGCGCTATCGCGTGCGGGTTTGGGCGTTGCCTTCAAAATCCCTTGCGTCTGGGTTCCCAAGTCGTTGAGCCGGTCACGAAACTCGCCCACTTTTGCCAGGAAGCCCGCTTTATCGTCATCCGACAGGCCAATCATCCGCAGCTTGGCTTCCTGCCGGGCCTTTTGGGCGTCGGTTGGATTCTGCGGCTCCATGATCGAGAGAAAAAGCATCTTGTATGCGATGTCATCTGGAATTAGCTCGGGGTTCTTGGCCCCGTCAATGGCGCCAGGGGGGAGAGCGGGCTCAGCCTGAGGGCCAAGCCCGGCGGCAGAGGCCGCCGCCCGCCTGGCAGCAGCCAACGAACTGGTTGGGCAGGAGTTACAGGTGACTGAGTGCACTTTTGGTCCCTCCGCCGTCCCGGGGCGCATTATCACGAACGCATATGCTGCCAAGGTAAGCATTCCCAGCAGCCCAAGAAGGGTTTTTTGTTTCGCGAGTGTTTGCATAAGCCTCACCTATTATCGTAACTTTGTACTGCCTCTCATACGGTTGTTCAAGTGCAAAAGTGGGACACTTTGGAGAAAAACAGGACGGGAGTGGCGGGTTTTAAAGGTCGTGCGTGACCTAATAGCCCTATCGGACAAACTGACCGGGTGATTGCGTCAGGCTATTGCTGGAGTGCAGGTTCTGTACGGAAACTTTGCCCGGAGGCTGGCCCAAATTTGCCAACTTCTTGCGGACTTCACAGGGGCAGCAGCCGAAAGAGCTTCTTATGAATCTGGCGAATGCTCGCTCCGACCTATAGCCCGACAGGAAGGCAATTTGCTTGAGGGACGCTGCGGGGTTGCCGCGCAGCAATTCTGCAGACCTCTCCACTAGCCATATGCGCCTGAACTCCCGAAACGACTTGCCCGCCTTCAAATGGAAGGCCTTTTCGATCGTGTGGCGTTCCACGCCCACTGCCACTGAAATGGCCCTGAGCCCCATCCGAGGATTCTCTTCCAGGGCCTTCACGGCTTGCTCGAACACGCCCATCAGGTGGTAGGCCATAGGCGCACAATCCTATAATATAGGTAATGGCTTCCGTATACTCTTTGCTGCCCGGTAAGTCAAGTGTCTTTTCGATACCGAGCGGGTAGCCATCTCTGAAGTGGCGATGCTTCGTCAAGCCATTTTTTGCAGCAGGGTGGCACAGTAGCGTAGCGCAGAGTCTAGTTTTTTAGAGACTCTGCGGCTTTTCGTTTCAAGAGGGGCTTGGCGGCGGTACATTGCGTGGGCATGTCGCGGCTGCGGCGGTTGGTTTTGTCGGACCGGTTTTTCCTCTTAAGCTGCCGGGTTCTTCCCCTTGAACCCGGTCAAGGCGGGGCTGGTGCGGCGGCCGGACGATTGGAAATGGTCGAGCGTGCACGATTATACGGGAACCGAACGGGCGCCCGCAGGAGCTGGCAGCCCCATCCCAGTGGATCGCATCTCCCTGCCCGCCGACCCGCGCCCCAAACTGTGAAAGCCCAAGAACGAATCGAAGTTCAAAACCCGTCGAGGGAGGAAAGGCCGCAGAGTCCCTGAAAGGCGAGACTTTGCGCTACCCCGCTCTACCCCGCTCTACCAACGAACCAGACCGTCAGGGTCTTCCACCACCACGACTTCATACTTTTCGATCATGGGCATCAGGACGTTCTCCAGTTCTCCCTTCCAGAGTTCCCCTTCATAGAACTTTGCTTTCATCGGCTCACGCGAGGCGAGGTCAGGGAAGCCGCGCATGAAAAAGAAGGTGTCAGGATCTTCGACGGAAAGGAAAGGACCCAATATTTTCATCCCGATCTCCGCGTGTGCCGGAACAGACTTGGAGCGGAATATCTCCAGGAACCGTGCGCGGCAGCCCGGCTTGATTTTGTACGTCCGCATTTCAATGATCATGGGAGCGCCTCCGTGAACAAAAATACGCAATGCGTGTCAAAGATCAAGGATGAACTTTCCGGCAATTTGGTTACTGGCGCCGTTGGGCAAGCGGACTACTGACTTCTGCATAATACGGTGACGAGTGAACCCCCTCAGCCCCGACCCCCATAGGCGTTAAAATAAGCACTTTGGTGCTGTGGGAACAATCTCCGCACCCCCTCCCCAGGCCCGGAGGGCCGTAAGAGGGTAGCCCACGGCGTAAGCCGTGGGTGAAGCCCCGAGGTCGCGAGCGCAGCCCCAGCGGGGCGACAGAAAAGGCCCGGTATCCGCGTGGCGACGGGGGCTCTTTCG
>Ga0326727_10008554_pt1 | contig 25864 bp, 32 predicted proteins | sample MB2enrmetagenome_FD_207643 | JGI IMG/M metagenome (GOLD analysis project Ga0326727, IMG submission 207643) | Lab enriched peat soil microbial communities from McLean, Ithaca, NY, United States - MB29MY | ecosystem: Environmental > Terrestrial > Soil > Wetlands > Peat | place: USA: New York...
GTCCATCAAGGAGAAACTCTCCCGCTGTCGCCAGACTCTGGAACAGATTCAACCCGGCTGTACGCTGCCGCGCAGCAGAAAGAGACGGAAAACATTGTCCAGTTAATTCTCGGACACTACACTAGCGACCAAGCGAGAATTGTTATTCCGACCAGAAGCAACGCGTACTGTGCCAAGGTTTTCCCCCAAGGCCCCTTGACCACCGCCTGAAAGAGTTCCGAAAATGCGCCCATCGGGTCTCCATTCCTAAGAAGCGCTCGGCCAAGGGCGTACCGAGTTTCGTGATGTTGGCGCGATAAGCTCAAAGCTTTAATGTACTCTGCGATGGCTCCATCTAGGTAACCAAATTGCTCAAGGTCAAGGCCCATCCTGTAGTGCTCTCCTGCGACAAGTCCAGAAAACATCATTCGGGCCAGTCCAAGTTTCCAATTCTCTGGGTCAACTCGGAGTCCCGCCTCGCACTCAGCCAGACAAGCCTTGTTGCTGAGCCCCTCGCGCCGTTTGGCAATTGCAGAATCAAGAAGGTCGTGCGCATCAATGTCAGGGTTAAGCAGATTTGCTGCGTGGTATTTGGCAAACGCTTCTTCAACTTTCCCGCACCGCGCCAAAAGGTTTCCGAGCAGAACATGGACATTCGCGTTCTCAGGGTCTAAGCTGAGAACTTCCCGACATTCCGAGATCGCCTCGTCTGACTTCCCCTCCTTTGCCAGCGCGCTGCAGTGCTCCTGAAGCTGCTCAGCAAGGCCGTCGCGCGCGTCAACCAGAACATCTTCCCCCAACTCGTCCGCGCGACGGTACTCAGCGAGGGCATCCTTCCACCTCCCTTGCCTGACGAAAAGGTCGCCCTTTTCAGTCCATGCCCCTGCCAGGTCACTTCGGAATTGCGCTTCACCGGGGAGAAGCTCAGCAGCCTGGGTATATTCTGCAATGGCGGCATCCAAATCGCCTTTTGCCTTGTGTGCGTCGCCAAGACCTTTGTGGACCCACTCATGATCACATCCTAGCAGAATTGCTTGTTGGTACCCCTTTATCGCCCCGTGCGTATCCCCTTGTTTCATGAGGGCATCGCTGAGATACCAGTGCCACAGGCATTCCTCCGGCTCTAATCGGACCGCATGCTGATACTCTTGAACAGCCTCTTGTATCTTTCCTGCTTCTTCCAGTGCAGTGCCCAGCGAATTGTGAATCCAAGCGTCGTCATCACAGCTCAACCGAATGGCTTCCTTGAACTCATTCGCGGCAGCGTCTGCATCGCCCTGTTCCAGAAGCGCATGAGCCAGTTTCTCATGAAGTGCTGCATCATCCGGCGCTAGCTGGATGGCGGCCCGGAGTTCAGATATGACCTCATTTGCGTCGCGCTTTTCTTGGGCCGATTGGCCACCCTCAGGCGTCTTTTCGGGCTCGCTCTGCTCCATGGTGCCCTCCGCATGTGGGGCATATGCGGCAGTTAATTCTACGCCTCACAACATTCTCCTGCAATTTGCTAGAATTCTTGCCAGAGTTTTCAAGCAGGAAGCTCTAGAGCCGCAACACACATATGGACCACTACCGGGCCTTTTCCCTGCCCAAAGCCCAGAGGAAGGGAGGCGGTTTCGACATGCGGATTGTACCGGGTGGCCGCGGCTACTCCGGCAGCACAACTTCAATCGGTGCGCTGAGTGCCAGGTTCCCCCAAGCAACTCGCATGGTGACATGCTTGATGTCGCCTTTCGGATATGACAGCGTGATGGTCAGCCTGTCAGCCGGGGTCTCCACCTTGGCGACGGACATCAACGCTTCGAATTCCACCGGAGCTTTCTCAATTTGAAAGGCGTCAAGCCGGTCCTTCCGAACCTTGCGCGGGTCAATGAAAACCAGGCTCCATTCCGAACCCTCTTCGGAGCGATGCAGGCCCAGGTAATAGGACCCTACCGGAACCTTCTTCCCGCCTATGGACAAGGGAAGCTGGGTGTCCAGAATGGACCAGAAGTTGCTCCCCATCCGCCATATTTTCCCCCTAGTCATGGCATCGAATTTGGCGGGGTCCTCGTACCCCTTTTTCCAGACGGGGCGGCCGTAATCGATGGCGAACTGTCCGGCGGCGGCATTGGTTTGGCCATTCCAGTAGAGCACTCGCGCCGAGGCCCGATCATCCGGCGTGCCGCCCTCCGCCACAATCGTGGGCCTTGGCTGTTGACCCTCGGCAACCAACGTAAAGAGCAGCATCACGCCTACCAGCAGTGAGTGGATCTTCATCGTGGTTCTCCTTCTGTTTTGCCTTTTGTCCCGAAGCGTGATTCTAACACGGGTCTGCGCCTCTTGCGTGGATTGTCACCAAATGAAGGGGCTGGGGACAATTCTGGATTATAAATTGTGAATTATAAATTACTTATGAATTAGTGCTGACTCTCTTGTGTTTGTTGCGCGGCGCCTAACTTCTGCCGGCGAGAGATTGCGTAAATACAGTGGGCCAAAGGCAGGCAATGGGCAATTCATAATTCACAATTCAGAATTCCGAATTGCTCCCCTTGTCTAATCGCTTGCGTTGAATCAAAATCGTATGCGCTGCACGTCCGAGGAGCTAGAGCAATTCATCGGAGGAGGGTCGATGCTGACTGTTTATGTCATCACCACCGGCGGGACCATCGAGAAGGTCTACCAGGAGAATACCGGCTCAGTCGAAAACCTTCAAAACAAGATCGCCCGCTATCTTCGTTTGTTGCGGCTGCCCGATCTCCGGGTGAAAGCCTCGACCCTGATGAACATAGACAGCCTGAAAATGACCGCCGCGGGCCGCGAGCTGATTCTGGAAGGGGTAAAGCGGAAGTTGCGGAAACCTGCCCCTCTGGTGATCACCCACGGCACCGATACCATGGTGAAAACCGGCCTGTTCTTGCAAAAGCGCTTGCCCCACCTCGAGGTTCCTATCATCTTAACGGGAGCCATGACGCCTCTCGGCTTCGAAGGCAGCGACGGATTGCAGAACCTTACGGAGAGCCTCTTCGCAGCCCGAGTTCTGAAACCCGGCGTCTACGTGGTGATGCACAACCAGGTTTTTCCTATCGACCGCGTACGAAAAGACAAGAAACTTTCACGTTTTGTTTGGAAGCGGGAAGTAGGGGCGCCCCTAGTGGGCGCCCGGAAAGAGTTTAACAAGGGCAAGCTACCCCGTTTTGGGGGTCGGCTTGCCCCGCCTGCCAAATATGCTAGAAGAAGAGCTCTGGAGAGACGTGGAAGCGCCCGCTCAGGCGCTTGATGTGGTCCTTGTTCAACTCGCGCTTGCCGCTTAATACTTCCGACACAATGCTAGGCGTGCCGAAGACGTCCACGAGGTCTTTTTGCTTGAGGCCGTGCTGGTCCATCAGAAAGCGCACTGCGTCCAGTGGCTTTGCGCGCGGTAATTGGTATTGCCTTTCCTCGAAATCCTCAATCAGCAGGGTCAGAAGCTCCGCCAGTTCTTTCTCGGCTGGCGTTAACGTCTTGCTGCGCCGGTCGAGGTCGTAAAGAATGACACCACTACCGCCGCGGAGAATCCCGTTGACTCTGCGCCGGACCGGGTGCAAAATTTGATTTTGGGGTTAGCAGGGGCGAAGCAGCCGGGCATTCGGCGTGGCTGCCGCACCCAGGGCGCACGCGTCGCATTGAACTATGAAAAGCCGGAAGCTGAAATTCGGCATAGGTGTCGGCATTATTCTCGCCGTGGTGTGCTGGGAAGCTGTTTCAGGCTTCCAGCAAAGCAAGACCTACTATGTCACCGTAAACGAGCTCACCCAGGGGCAGGCCGCGCGGCATCGCGTTCGCGTGGGAGGCACGGTCGAGCCCGGCTCAGTCGAGCGCCGGGCGGGGAAGCTCACCTTCCGCCTCGCCCAGGACGCCAAGTCCATCCCGGTGACCTATGTGGGGACCGACACTCTGCCGGACACCTTCAAGGATGGGGCGCAGGCTATCATCGACGGAGATTATCTTTCAACCGGCGAGTTTCAGGCGGAGAAGATCCAGGCAAAATGCGCCTCGAAGTATCAGGCGGCGCCAGCTTCCCCAGCCGGCGGGCCCAAGAGTCCCAAGATAGCGAGTTTGGACGCGGCCAGGTAAGCCCAGTTCTCATTGCCGATTGCTGATCGCCGATTGTCGATTGAAGAGGTGGTGAGGCAACTTAAGTGGTGAGGCAACTTCGTCCCCTGTCAATCGGCAATCGTCAATCGAAAATCGGCAATTCCAGGGACCGCTTATGAACCAACTCGGAAGCGTCGGCCTCATCGCTGCCCTGGCTTTTGCAGCCTATGCGCTGGTGGCCGGAATTGTGGGCGGGAAGCTGCGGAGTTTGCGGGTGGTGAGGAGCGCCGAGCGGGCCACCCTGGCTTTCTTCGTTATGGTGACGGTGGCGGTGGTCGCGCTCGAGTACCTGATCCTCACCAACGACTTCCACAACGCCTACGTTGCCGAGCACTCCAACCGCGACTTGCTCACTTTCTACAAAGTGGCGGCGCTCTGGGCTGGCCAGGAAGGCTCGCTGCTCTTCTGGACCTGGCTGCTTTCGATTTACGCCGCCTTGGCCATCCTGCTGAACCGGAAGCATAACCGCCAGCTCATGCCTTATGTGGTGGCAGTGCTGATGGGGACAGGCGTCTTCTTTTCCTCGCTGGTGTTTTTTGTGGCCAATCCTTTTCAAGAGCTTTCACTCGCCTCCGCCGCTGGCATGCAACCCTTCACCCCGCCCGATGGCAACGGGCTGAATCCTCTTCTGCAATACCACTCCATGGTGATTCACCCTCCCATGCTTTACCTCGGGTACGTGGGGATGGTGGTCCCTTTCGCTTTCGCGATGGCCGCGCTCATCACGCGGCAATTGGGTGACAACTGGATCCGCACCACGCGCCGCTGGACCATGGTCCCCTGGATGCTCCTCGGCCTGGGCATTCTGCTGGGCGGCAACTGGGCTTACGCCGTGCTGGGCTGGGGCGGCTACTGGGGCTGGGACCCGGTGGAGAACGCCTCACTTCTGCCCTGGCTTTCCGGGACGGCGTTCCTGCACTCCGTGATGATCCAGGAAAAGCGCGGGATGTTGAAGGTGTGGAATGTCGTGCTGGTCATCACCACTTTCTTCCTCAGCATCTTCGGCACGTTTCTCACCCGCAGTGGCATCGTCTCTTCCGTCCACGCCTTCGCGCAATCGAACATCGGCCCTTTCTTTGCGGTCTTCCTCTGCATCATTGTTTTCTTCTCGGTCACGTTGCTTTTCCTCCGCCTGGATCATCTCAAGAGTGAGAACAAGCTCGATTCCCTGGTTTCGCGTGAGAGCGGATTCCTCTTCAACAACTGGATTCTGCTGGCGCTGGTCTTTGCGGTCCTTTGGGGAACCCTGTTCCCGCTGATTTCCAAAGCGGTGCAGAATGTGACTGTCACCGTGGGCGCTCCGTTCTTCAATAAGACGGCTATACCCATGGGCCTGCTGCTCCTCTTTCTGACCGGCGCGGGTCCGTTGCTGGCCTGGAGGAAAACCTCCTTCCAGAGCCTCAAGCGGAATTTCCTCGTGCCGCTGATTGTCGCTGCGGTCTCGGGCGCGGTTCTCTTGCTTGCGGGGGTGCGGCATTTCTATGCCTGGATGACCCTGGTTCTCTCCATCTTTGCGGGTGTCTGCATTCTGGGCGAGTTCTGGAAAGGCGCCAGGACGCGCATGAAGACTGCGGGCGAGAATATTGCCCAGGCGCTCTATAACCTCACCATGCGCAACACGCGACGTTACGGCGGTTACGTGGTGCACCTGGGCATTGTGCTGCTGTTTATCGGCCTTGCCGGACTGGCGTTCAAGACGGAGGCCAAAGGCCTGATGCAAGAGGGCGACCTGCTGCGGGTGAAGAAATACCTGCTGCGTTGCGACGGCCTGGTGAGCGGTGACACTCCGAATTACGAATACACCCGGGCGCTTATTACCGTTACCAAGGATGGCCGCGCCTTCACCTCGATGCATCCCGAGAAACGCTTTTACAAGGCCAGCCAGCAGCCCACAAGCTATGTATCCATTCACCCCACGCTCTCGGAGGACTTGTACGTCGTGCTCGCGGGCCTGGACCAGGATACGGGCAAGGCGGTCATCGAAGTTTTCGTGAACCCGCTGGTCATGTGGGTGTGGATCGGCGGCGTGGTGGTGTTCCTCGGGACACTCCTGGCGCTCGTGCCTAGCCGGGTGGAGCGCGAGATGGCGGAAATCCGCCGAACCCAGGAACTCGCAGTGCAGGCCAACGATGCCATCTGAGGACTCGGGGCTGGGGGCTAGGGGCTGGGGACTGGGAATTGAGTCATTGAGTCATCGGGTCATTGATTCATTGAGGAAACTGGGTCGCTGCCCTCTCCCAAGGGGAGAGGGTGTCCCGCTCCGGCGCTTTCACCAGCCGGAGCGGGACGGGTGAGGGGTCACTTGCACATAATTCAGGGCGCGGGTAAATGGGCTGTGGTTGTCCTCGCTTGTGGCCTGTTCGCGGCTTCCATGACGCGCGCGGACCGCTCCAAGGCGCCAACGTATGAGTCGATAGGCGACCAGGTAATGTGCCTGTGCGGCTGCGCGGCCACTCTGAATCACTGCCCGCACCGCGATTGCGCGACGGTGGCGGAAATCCGCCCCGTCATCGAAAAAGAAATCGCCGAAGGCAAAGACGAAACCACGATTCTCCAGGAGCTGGCGATTCGTTACGGCGTGCAGGTGCTGGCCGCTCCCCCGGCTAAGGGCTTTAGCCTGACAGCGTGGATTCTTCCCGGCGTCGGCTTGCTCGCTGGGTTATCGTTCGTAGTTGTCATCGTGCGGCGTTGGAGGAAACCAGCGCTTGGGGCGGCCGGCGTTCCCCCTACGCCCGTGGACCCGAAGCTAATTGCGGCGGTGGAAAAAGAAATGAAAAACTCGGGACTAGGAATTAGGGACTAGGGGCTGAGGATTGAATCATTGAATCATTGGGTCATTGAGTCATTGATTCATTAAGTCAAAAACTGGCCCTCTCCCAAGGGGAGAGGGTGGCCCGCTGCCGGCGCTTTCTTCAGCCGGAGCGGGCGGAGTGAGGGGCCGGTTGCACGACCAGTCGGGCCAACGCAGAATAAAGCTGCCGTAACGACGCGTCAGCTTGGGTGCTTCAATGTTTCTCGTCATCGGACTACTGATTACCGCGGGTCTGGCGGCTTTTATTGCCACGCCTTTGCTTTCGGCGGAGGGCGCGGGGGGTACCACTTTGCCGGTGGACGTCACTCCCCTCGGGGATTTGAAGCGACGCCGCTTGGTGGTCTACGAGAACCTGAAGGATCTGGAATTCGAATATCAGGCGGGAAAGATCGCCGCCCAAGACTACCAGAGCCTCAGGGAAAACTACCTGGGTGAGGCCGCTGCGCTCATGGCTGCCTCGCAGGAAGCGGAGCAACTAAAAGAGACCGATGCCGTGATCGAACGCGAAGTCGCCGCCCGCCGTGCCTTGCGCAAAACCCCGCCACCGAAGGATTACGTTTGCCCCCGTTGCGGTTTCGAGAATCCCGTACCCGTGAAGTTTTGCGGGGAGTGTGGAACCAAGATTACCGAGCACCTGCGCAAGCCCTAAAGCCATCCATTGGTGATTTGTGATTGGTGATTGGCGATTGAACAAAAACCACACTGTGCCATGCTGAGCCCGTCAGCAGACGGGCGAAGAATCCCCGCAGTCTCTTCCCTGCCGAAGCTTTGAGTCTCACTTAAACCTGAAAACGATCCCCGCGCTGGGAGCAACATTGTGACTGGTCCCAGTGATGGTGTTGCCATATGCCTGGATGGCAGCGGGCTGGCCAGTCACGTAATCCCTGAGCTCCAGTCGCAAAGCGAGGTGCCGCAGGAAAACAAAGTCGGCGCCGCCTCCATAATTCCAGGCGAACTGCCACCCGTTGTCCGCACTGACGTAGCCCTCAATCACCGCAGAGGCATTCGAGGGGCCGCTGAAGCGGTTGATTCCCAACCCGGCAGTGACGAACGGCTGCACACGGCTTTTGACCCAGAGATAGCGGACGTAGTTGAAGGAAATTAGATCAACGCGATTATACGCGGAGGCCGCCGGCAGCCCTGACTGCTGAGCCGTGAAATGGTTGGGGCTGTAAGAGTAACTCGCTTCCAAGGCGTCATGCCGCGTAAACCGATAGCGTCCCCCGGCAAAAGCACGCGCCGCCTTGGAGAACGTGTTGCTCAATGCGCCGGAGGGACATGAACATGGCCCTCCGATAGGGCAGGCCGCCGCTGGACATATGACATTTAGCAGGCCGCTGCTACCATTGAGGAAAGAACCCCCGCCTTCGAGGAAAACTTCGTAGCTCGGAGGAGGGCCCTGAGCGCAAGCCCAAGGAAAAACCAAGAGCAGAAGCAAAATCAAGAGCGAAATAATTCGAGCGCTTCGCATATCATTACCCTCCACTGGAACTCCCCTTTTGGCCTCCCGGTTGCCGTCCAGCATGCGCCGGCTCGGCTCTCCCGAAGCCTGCGGGATCCTATGCCCTGATTCTCACTTAAACCGGAAAACAATCCCTGCGCTCGGAACAATATTGTGGCTGGTCCCGGTAAGCCCGGTGATCCCGCTGTTCCCGCTCATGGGGATGGGCTTGGGCTGGCCAGTTATGTAATCCCTGAGTTCCAGGCGCAAGGCGAAGTGTCGTCGCAGGACGAGGTCGGCGCCGCCTCCGTAATTCCAGGCGAACTGCGACCCGTTGTCCGCAGTGAAGTAGCCCGAGACAACCGCAGGGGCACCCGAGGGGCCGCTGAAGCGGTTGACTCCCACCCCACCAGTGACAAATGGCTGCACACGGGTCTTTGCCCAAAGATAGCGGATGTAATTGAAGGAGATGAGATCAACGCGATTGTCCCCGGAGACCGCCGCCAGTCCTGCCGGCTGAAGAGAAAAGTGGTTGGGGCTATAAGAATAGCTCGCTTCCAGGGCGTCATGCCGAGTAAACCGGAGGCGTCCACCGGCAAAAAGACGCGCCGATTTGGAGAACGAGCTGGTCACGGCGACGACTTCTGGGGGACTGCTCAGGTCACATACAGGGCAGGTCACACCTGGTATGTATAGCTGGCCGCTGCTACCATTCAGGGAAGACCCTCCGCCTTCGAAGAAAACTTCAAGGCGTGGAGGAGGACCCTGCGCGGAAGCCCAAGGAAAAGCCAAGAGCAGAAGCAAAATCAAGGACGGGATAATTCGAACGCTTCGCATATCACTACCCTCCACTCATTGGGCATGCGCTTCAGAGCTTCGAAAAGTTCCGCAAACTTCTGACGCTACAGGGATGCTGCAACCGCCGCCGCAAGTTGCCCAGGCCATAGGCAATCGCCCTAAGCTACAGTCGCACTTCATTGGATCCCGCGACGCGGGATGACATTCCGTCGCTCGAGTTTCTACATTCTCCCCTCTCCAAAGGTGTAAAAAATCGCGCTGTGGCAGCGTGTCGTAGGGGTCCCGCAGGCGCGGGGTGGTTGCCCAAGGGCGGCCACAAGGGCCGCCCCTACAAGCCGGTTTTTTCACACCTTCTCCCCCTTGGGGGAGAGGGGCCGGGGGGTGAGGGGCTCAATCTTAACCCCGTTTCCCTTGACGAATTATGAATTCCCGGCCACTATAATTGTATTGGAGACATGGGCCTGTAGCTCAGTTGGGAGAGCACATGGTTTGCAACCATGGGGTCGGGAGTTCGAACCTCCCCAGGTCCACCAATCAATTCAATAACCTGCGGGTTGCACCATCTTGAGGCATCCCGATTTGGTTACCAATTTGGTGCACATCACCCTCAAAAACTGGTGCTTTCCCACTGGCGGGCTCGGGCAGGGGGGTTGCAATCGAATCCAAGGCGGTGCGCTTGGCGGCGAGCCGGATATGCGAGTAATGCTCCAACATCTGGCGTGAGACGTGCCCGGCAATGCTCATGACGGTCTGATCGGAAGCCTGCCCCTCGGCGAGCTTGGTGATCGCGGTATGCCTGAGATCGTGGAATCGGAGCCGGGCCAGCGGGTTTTTGATGCCGTGCATGTCGGCCTTGCATTCCGGGTTCCGGCAAGAATCGGTCGGCCTTTGAAGCCGTCCGCACTTTGGGCACTCGACGGAGCGTGTCACGGTGCGCCAAGCAGTTCGCCAACCCTTGGTAGGGCGCGTAGGGTCAATTTGCCGCGACTCGCACCAGGGGAACACGTAATGCTCTGGCTGGCGGTTCGGGAAGTCGCTTCCCCAATCCGCCAGTGCTCTTACGGCAGCGGAATTCAAGGGAATCACCCGGCGCGTCCCGGCATCCGTCTTTGACTTGCCAACGGTCAACACCCCTTGGAATAGGTCTATCTGATTCCATTGCATCTTGCGGATTTCATCTTTTCGCATGGCGGTGTTAAGGGCCAGCACGGTGGCGGTGTAGGCGGCGGAATCGGCCTTGGCGCAATCCGCGAGAAGCTTTTGCTCTTCCTCGGGACTCAGGCAGCGGCCCACGTCCTTACGAACCGGCAGGCTCTTGATCTTGCCGTCAAAAATTGACCAGCAATCGTGCGCCTTCATGATCTGGCGGAACACACCCAGTTCAATGTTCACGGTTTTGCCCTGTGCGCTTTCCCGAAGTCGTTTTTGCTGGTAATCACTAACGTCCCCGGCTGTGATGTCGCACAGCAAGCGGCTGCTAAAGGCTTCCCGCAGGTGCTTGAGCGATGTCTTCGCCACGGCGACAGTGTTCGGAGCCACGCGGCCTTCCTGTGAGGCAAGCCACGCGGTGGCGGCCTTTTCGAACGTGGGCGGTAGGGTCCGCCGGGTGATCTGATTCCAGGATTCCTCATGCTGGCGACGGCGCTGCTTTTCGGCCTCGCGCGCTAGCGTCTTGCTCTGCGTCCGGGCCGACTCATGCACGATTCGCCCGCCGAATCGGAAGCGATACCACCACGTCTTTTCCTTTCCTCGCTGGTAGAGCATGTCACTTTCCCCCCTTCTCAGTTTTGTTCTTTCGCGGCCTACCGCCCAGCTTCCCGTTTTCCCGCGAAGACTTGGCCTTGCGCTTGGACCGCACTGTGCCACGACACGCCGGGCAAAAGCAAACCAGCGGCACGCCGTGAATCCTGCATTTCAGTCTCAGGCTCATGAATCCAGCATAAACCTATCACGTTAGGTTGTCAAGCAAAAAGTGAAGCTGGACGCTTCCCACTCGTCGCTCTTTCTTTCTCCGGGGTTTGCGATCCCATGCGTTTTCTCGGCTTCGGCTTCCCTAGCGGATTTCCCGACTGGCCTGGGGGGAATGGCCGAAGGTTAGCCAGCGCCCGAGTCCTTCCTTCCTCCGTCCGTGGCCCGCCCCGCCTTCCCTTTTCGCTCGACAAGTTCACTGCATCGCTTCGGAGCAGTGAACTCAAGACCGGAGAATTATTCGGACTCTCCATGCAACTCCGCCAAGCCCTATGCGGTTTTTCGGTATTTCTTCCGCGCATATCGGTTAGTCGCATAAGACCACCGAAATCGAGACCGGGGAATTAATCGGAGTGCGCATGAGCCCTCTAGCTGAGATTCTCCGCTCTCGCGAATACCTCGCGCACTGGCTTCCATTCGCCGCGCTGGAGTTGCTTCAACCGCTTGAGGAGAATTTTCGGGTACTCCAATTCCATCTTCTTGCAGAAGTCAATAGTTTGGTCGAGAAATTCCGCCAGGGCAGGGCCGTCGATCGGCTGGCCGCGCTCCACCCACTGGGCCTGTACCACCTTCATGGCCCGCGCGGTTTTTCTTGGCAGCCGCTCCGGGTTGATCTCAAGAACCTCTAGCAAGTCCTTCATCTCCGCTCCTCCAAAGATTTTGGCTTTCCGTCATCGTCATGGTCATTCTTTGAAAGAAGAAAGGCTTTGAAGCTCGTCGCGTTCATCTAGTTCAAACCCTTTTTTTCATTCACACAATGACATTGACCTGACCACGAGCCAATCTGGTTCGAACGTGCATCTTCTTCCCCTTATATCTACTTCAGGGGGGGGCCGCCACCGCTGTAGCGGTACACGGGCCGCCCGTTTCTGCCGCTACGGTGAAATTGACCCTACGGTGAGACCCGCATTTTTGGCTGCTCTCATCCGCTGGTACCTCTGCGGTACGCGCGGTGGAACTCCGCGTTGCTATTGGTTTAGCTTCGCTTGGGGTGATTCTCTTCTCGCGGGTGAAGAATCGCGTCCCCGATTTCATAACGCACCCGTCCGAACCGCCCGCCGTTCCGCAGTTGAACCCATTTTAGCGCGCCACACTTCACAAGCTCTCTGCGGGCTGCTTTCAGCCGTTTCTCTCCCAACCCTGTAAGTTTGCGAAGCAGCTTCAGGCCGGGCCAAGCTACCCGCGCTCGGTCCGCAAAACTCGTGACAATGGTTCCCAGCCACCGCGCCGCCGGGCTCAGGTGCGAGTCGCGCAAGAACGAATGTCTGATTTGCGAAAACCCCCGGCCTGCCTTAGACGGTCCGCCGGCGTCTGGCTGCTCGCGGATCGCGGCGGCAGCTTCGACAGGTTTAAGCTGTGCGGGAGTCGGGGGGGCGTCCTTCTTGGCAAGTTTTTTTAGGAGGGGGATCTCCCCGGCTCGTATGAAACCCCCGCTCATTGCTTCGCGCCGACAAATCCTTGAGAAATGATTTTTTCGACATCCGCCCGGCGCAGCCGGACGGCCCGCGCGCTCAGCCGGACGAAGGATAACTTTCTTTGCTGTATCCAGGCACGCACCGTTGCCGGTTTCAGGTTGAGAAGCGCCGCCGCTTCGTTGACCCGCAGCAACTCTCCACCGTGCCCTGTAGTGGCTTCACTCTGTCGCATTGCATATCCCTCCAGCGGAAACTGTCTTCAGTGTAGTAGAACCCAAAGACCACGAATTACCGACACGCGCCGGGAACGCGCGGGAAGCACAAACTAGAGGCTCACGGCCACACAGTGGAAATCGATCAAAGGTTGGCGACTGACAAACGGCGGGTTTAGTCGGAGGGGCTGCCCTCACCTAATGGATTGCATAAGCTTGGTTGGTCTGACGTTCAGCCCACGGGCCAGTTTCACGATATTAAGCAAGCTCACGTTCCGTTCCCCACGCTCCACCCCGCCCACATAGTTGCGATGTAGGTTGGCGAGTTCTGCCAGCTTTTCCTGTGACAATCTTCGCTCTAACCTCAACTTGCGGAGGCGCGCTCCAAATACGGTTCGGGGGTCGGGGTTTCGCACCCCGCCATGTTGAAAAGCTTGACCACGATAAGTCTACACACGATGAGTGTGATAGAATTCGCCCATAGTCGTGAACGGTCCCAGCGAAAAGGAGATTCCACCGTGAAACAACAGATGCTGATACTCAGTGTCCTTTCCGCGTCAGTGCAAAGTGGGACTGCGGGCGCGGCAGCGCAGGAGAGGCCCTTCACGCAAGACCAAGTGCAAGGCTTGGTGCGGTCCGGGTTGGGCGATGACTCCGGCGCGAAGCTAATCAAGGAGCGCGGGATTGATTTCACCCCATTGGAAGATTTTCTCCAAAGCCTCAAGGCCGCAGGCGCGAGCGAATGGCCCTCGTAATCAAGGAGGCTAGCTAAGGAAAGCGCGGGATGGACGGCATTCGATGGGTAAGGCGCAACGGGGGTTTGTTTCCTGGCCTTGGGGATGGGTGCGTGTTCAGGTCATTGCACTCGGCCTCGCAATTGGCGCCCTGGTTATTGCCCCGACTTGGCGGACGGCTGTTGCCATCGGACTGATGTTGGCTGCGTTCGGAGTGGAGCTGGGCGTGCGGAGTAGGCAGGTGGGGCCTTATGGCGGTCTCGTAGCTGGCGTGGTCGTCACGCACGAGCTTTTCCTCGAAGACCTGAAGGGAAGAACGCGCGCGTGGCTTGGTGTCGAGAATCAATACGGTGATGAAGAAGGGCCGAGGCTTGTGCTATACGACGAAAAAGGTCAGGCGCGCCTAGCACTGCGCCTAGTACGCGAAAAGATTGAGCAGAGCTTCTACAAGAAGGACAAGCACGCCGAGGTCGTGCCGAGCCAAGTGGAAGATGATGAACCTGAATCGAAAGAGCCTGCCCTTGTGATGTTCGACAAAGACGGCAAGATCAACCTGTCACTCTGGTCAAAGCAAGAATACCCTGCGCTCACTGTCGATAGTGCCAGAGGATATGGAGTCATGCAGCCTGGAGGTGTTTCGGTCATGGCGCGTGACGGGGAGCCCTCGTTGGAACTCTACGGAGGTGGTAAGGTCATCTGGCGCGCCCCCTGACGCCGCATGGAGCGTCTTTTCCCAAATCGGAGCGCGAAGCTGGAACTGTCAAAGTGACAGAACGGCGGCTTCATGCCCACGCAGAATCCCCGCTCACAGTGGTATACTAAGCGGACTTTGTTGGAGTGATTCCTGCTGGGTGATGTGGAATCCCGGGAATTACAGGACCGCCTGGCGGAAGCGGCACGCCGTGAGGATTTTTAAGCAGGGCGAAAGGGTGAACCGGAATGCATAGGATTTACACACGCCCGCTGTGGGGCCAAATCCTCCGGGCGGTCATAATAGCCATAATCCTAGGTGTGATGATCTGGACCCTTTCGAGTGTCCCGCTGTGGAGTCGTATCCTTCTGGCGGTCGGAGTGGCAATCCTCGTGGGTAGGATGACCTACTACGAAGTAAAAAACGAGCGCCACTTGAAGCGTCTAGGATACGACGTGAGGTCGCGTGGGCCTTGAGCCGTTTGCCTTATACCAAACGCCGGTGCTAGGTGCCTTACTCTTGGTTTTCCCCAAAAGCCTCAGCAAGCGCTTGAGCCTGCGGAACCGGCGCTGCTCTCAACGGGCCGCCTACGCGGCTCTGGCGCTGGTCACGATCCCTGATTTTTCTCCTGGCTGCTTCTTGCATTCGTTCCGCTTTAGGGTTTGACAGATACGAAATTCCACCGCCCGTCGCTGTACGTCCAAGTGGTAGTCACCAGCGTAGGCCCGTTCACATTGACGAAATTGTCATCTTTCTGCGCCTCGGCTTTGGTCGGATGGGGGGCAGTCAAATGCACTTCGCTCAACTCCGATTCGGTCCCGATGTAGGGCGATACCAGCGAGTCGGTCACCTTCACATCCCAGTGGTAATCGTAAATCTCGCTATAATACTTGCGCCACTCGCCTTGGTATTCGGCCACTCGCGCCCGCTTCCTTCCCGAGTGACGATTGTTGTCCTTCAGTGCACTTAGGGCCATTCGCCGGAAAGAATGAACCGCAGCTTCTCGCTCGGATACCAGTCTTGCCGTAATGTTCCCACTGACGGTCACCGTCACGTTCCCGGTCACATTGAGATTTTCTTGCGCTTTCAGCGCGGGAACGCGCATCCCGAGATAGACCAGTAGAGACAACCCCATCATGATCGTTACTTTTCTCATGTTAGTTGCTCCTGGCGTCGGCGGAAGTCACCCCGCGCTGATCGCGCAGGATGCCCCGTCAGCCCGCATCTCCCACTTGCAAAGGCTTTCGCGCTCACCTCCACCACCCTCCACAGCGGTATTATACTACGCGGAGCCTGTTGGAGCGATTCCTGCTTTCTGGAGGTGCGGATGCGGCACAGACCCACCTTGAGCGCCTCGCGAAAAAGACGCGCCAGTGACATCGCACCGCGATACGCTTTCACACCGTCTTGGCCCTTGGGCACTGCGCAGAATGGCCCGCCAGTGCGCAGAATTACCTCAAGATGCGCCGGAAGGATGCGGAAAAGGCAAACCCACTAGGGGAAAACGCTTGGACTGAACGGCATCGGACGTTACCTCTGGTCACCAGTGACAAGAATGTCGCACTTCGGCCGACTCAAGCAACAAACACCCGAGAAACCAGGGGATTATATCAATTTGGCTTTTTCAGCTCGGGGCAGGGCTTCCCGCCGTCCTCGCGACCTAGGTCGAAAGCCTTTGATACTAAACTGATGATCTTCGACATCAAAGCCTGTACGGTGATTTGCTCGTTAGGGGATAGTCCTTGGGTCGCGGTCTTTAGTGTGCTGTTCATGTCTTTGTGGACCGCAGCGAAAAGGTTAGCCTTCGCGTCTCTGGCTTCTTTGTCGCCCTTCCTCGAAATCAGGAACCCCAAACCATACGCCTGAGACCCTAGGTCTTCGGTCTTATCGAACGGTACTAGGTCAAAATCCTTCTGCGAGAACTGTAGCTCTCGGATGATCTTCCCCAATTTGGAATCCACGACCAGCCGATCGAAGTCCTCCGGCTTGTCGAACTTTATCATTTCAGAGCAACGCTCGGGTCGGCGAGGTTTTGTGACACCCTGAGCCCATCCTTCCATCGGGCACACTAAGACCATAGCGACGGTCAACACTATGCCTGCCATCTCGGATGCCTCCGGTGTGAGAATGTGCGAGCGTTAGGTTACCACAGAATCCGAAACGTGGCGCCCTCCCGCGTAGAATGTCCGCCAGTCGCGTTAGCTGCCATGCAGACGCGCGCGGACGGCTCAAGCCATGTCACCTATGGGCGGTGACGAAGCGCTGACGAACGATGCGGGACTGGCGTCCACGGGCCGTCTATCGTTCTGCACGGCTCAGCAGGGGAAGCGGGAAATTTGGTTACCATTTTGGTGCACACCTAAACCAAAAACCGTAGTAATCTATCGTGCTTGGTGAATAAGCGGAACCCTCATGGCGGGCGCATAAACATTGCTTAATTTCACTCCGCCGCAAACTATCGCAAACCCTCTGTTTACAGTTTGCAACCATGGGGTCGGGAGTTCGAACCTCCCCAGGTCCACCAAGTCTCCTTGCAGTCTGGCAGATTTTGGCCTGAACAGATGCCTGATCCTCTCGCTCGCGCGAAGTACAACGCTTCGATCAATCCCCAATTCAACCCTTCGATCAATCCTAAGGTCAATGCCTCGATTAATCCTAGGTTCAATCCCTGGATCAACCCGGACCGGAACACCCGCATAAGTCCCAGATTCAATCAATCCCTGAACCCTCTCCTTACTGCTTCCCTTAATCCCACTTGCAACTCTCTGCTCGACCCTAAACAGACTCGGAGATTCTCCGGCCTTTGCCGGCTGACCCCTGATTCGGAATTGATGGGATACATCGTGCGGACCAGCAACACAGCCGTTCAGCTCTTCTTCGACAAGGACCTCAATTGGACAGCCTACGCTGTTGACACCCGCCGGGAAGGCTATAACGTTTTCGATCTGGAAGGAAACTGGAGGGGGTACGTACTCAAGAACCAAGCCGGCGGCTGGAACGAGTTCAACCTCGAAGGCGACTGGACAGGATTCATTACCTCTTAGCAAGGCGATAGTACAACTCACCTCAGTAGTGCCCCCGTTGTCGGTCTTCCCTTCTGGGCATATAATCTGGATTGGTTTTATGTTTGCATGTCGTGCATCGTGCTGTCCTTCCGAATGATGTATCTGATTTACAGCTTTTTGGTCACGCTGGGCGTGCTGCTGACGGCTCCCTACTATATCTGGAAGCGGCGTGACGAACTGGCCGGGGCGCGATGGCGGGAACGATTCGGGCTGTTGCCGGAATCATTCCAGCAGGCGGAGCGCGGCGCCATCTGGATTCACGCCGTATCCGTGGGCGAAACCCTGGCGGTGGTGAGGTTGGCGCGCGACCTGCAAGCGCTGTTTCCTGACAGGAAGATCTTCCTGAGCAGTGTCACGCCGGCAGGCCGCGCGGCGGGTGAAAGCCGTCTCCCACCGGTGGCAGGCCGGTTCTACCTGCCCATGGATTGGCGTGGGGCGGTTGCAGCCGCGTTGAAAAGAATTCAGCCGTCGTTACTGGTGATTGTGGAGACGGAGTTATGGCCAAACCTTTTGCGCGCCGCGCGCGAGCATGGAGCACGAATTATTCTGATTAACGCGCGGCTTTCGACGCGCTCGTTTCGACGTTACCGCCTCGTGCAACCTCTGATGCGCCGCGTGCTCGAAGATGTGGATGTGATCTGCGCCCAGACGGAAGCGGATGCCGAGCGCTTCCGGGATTTGGGCGCCGCGCCGGAGCGCATCGTACTGTCCGGAAACCTGAAGTTCGACTCGGAGCCGCCTCGGTTCGCGGCTTTCCCTCGCCTCCTCAAAAAAGCTTCGGGGGCGGCGGGGCGTGGCCCGATCATGATTGCGGCGAGCACCATGCCAGGTGAAGAACCAATCGTCCTCCGGGCCTGGAGCGAGGTCCGGGCTCAGTATCCCAAGGCCTTGTTGATTCTCGCTCCGCGGCATCCGGCGCGCTTCGACGAGGTTACTCAGATTCTGGCTGGCTCCGGCACTAACTACATTCGGCGCGCGCATCTGGCCTCCCAGGAGCCGGAGGTTACGAGCCAAGTGGCTGCGCCCGAAGTCCTCTTGCTCGACACCATCGGAGAATTGGCAGGAATCCTGGAATTGGCGGATGTGGTTTTCATGGGAGGGAGCCTGGTCCCCACGGGCGGTCACAATATTCTCGAGGCCGCTTACTGGGCGAAGCCCGTGGTTTTCGGCCCACACATGGAAAACTTCCAGGACATTGCCCGCCTTTTCCTGGAGGCCAATGCCTGTGTCCAGGTTCAGGACGCGGCAGGATTAGTCGAATCTGTGCTGAAGTTGTTTGGAGACCGCGCGGCTGCCGAGCAACTGGGCGAGCGCGGCCAGCAGGTCTTGAAAAGGCAAACGGGGGCGACGGCTCGAGTGCTGGAGCAGATCCAGCGATTGCTGACGGCGCGCGTCCCCCAAAACAGTAAGGGGTAGAGTGCAGCGCGGCCGTTGGGTGGAATCAAAACGAAACTCTCTGTGTCCTCCGTGCCTCTCAGGCTCTAACACAGAGGACACGGAGCGCCTCAGTGACCTCTGTGTTAGGGGTCTTTTGACCACGGAGAACACAGAGAAATTTTTGCAGCGCAACAACGTATTAGCAACTGGCGGCGCAGATTGAGCACCTTACTTCAAATCTTATCAAGGGCGTTCCAGGCAGGAGTGGCGCTGCGGCACGCTGCCTATCGTCGCGGCTGGCTCAAGACCCTGCGTTTGGACCGTCCGGTGGTAAGTGTGGGCAATCTGAGCGTGGGCGGAACAGGCAAGACTCCGCTGGTGATCCTGATGGCCAGGACTCTGCTCGCCGCCGGGCATCGCCCTTGCATCCTCACGCGTGGTTATGGTCGGCGCCGAGGAAAAGGGCTCATCGTTCTCGAACCCGCCGCGGACCGCATCGCCGATCCCAGGGAGGTCGGCGACGAACCCGCCGCGCTCGCTCGAGCCCTGCCCAATGTTCCCATTGTTGTTTCTCCCGACCGATTCCGCGCAGGGATCATCGGTGAGCAACGTTTTCAGGCCACCGTGCACCTGCTGGACGATGGATTTCAACACCTGGCCCTTTATCGCGATCTTGACGTCGTTCTGCTTGACCTGACGCGCCCGCCGTCCGACGATGCCCTTCTTCCCGCCGGCCACTTGCGGGAGCCATTTACGGCCCTGAGGCGGGCTCACTGGGTAATCCTCACCCGAACTGAATTGGGGGACGCGACCGGGTTGCAAGCGCAAGTCCAAGCGCTGAATCCACAGGCACGGATCTTTCGTTGCGCCGCGAAGTTTGACGGGTTGGTGGAGGCGCGGAGCGACCGGTCAGAACCTCATGAGAACTTGCTCCGCCAGAGAGTTGCGGCTTTCTGTGGAATTGGGAACCCCGCGGCGTTCTTTGCCGACCTGCGGGCTTGGGGGTTTCAGGTGGTGGCGGAGAGTGTTTTTCCTGACCACCATGTGTACAGGCGCAATGATCTGGCCGGCATTTCCGCGCATTCGCGAAGAGCGGGTGCGGAGGCCCTTCTGACCACCCAGAAGGACGTCATGAACCTGCCAGCGGATTGGAATCTCCCGATGCCATTGTTTGCTTGTTGCATTCAGACTGAAATCGAGGAGAAGATGGAATTCGAGCAAGCATTGCTGGCCGAGGTGGAAGCGGCGCGGAGGGCGACTTGAAGAAACACCACACTCGCTCCTGGAGTCCGAAAATGATCATGGTCCGGGCCACGAACTGGATTGGCGACGCGGTAATGTCCCTGCCGGCGCTCGAGGCGTTGCACGCTCGTTTCCCGGACTCCCAAATCGTTCTCGTCGCGAAACCCTGGGTCAGCGAAGTTTACTGGAACCATCCGGCCGTCAGCCGACAAATCGTTTATGACGCGGAGGGCGAGCACCGGGGAGCGCGAGGGTTCTGGAAATTAGTGCGGAAACTCCGCTCGGAGCGCTTCGACGCGGCCATTCTTTTTCAGAACGCCGTCCAGGCTGCCTGGATGGCTTGGTGCGCGGGCATTCCCGTCCGTATCGGCTACGCGCGGGATGGTCGGAGTTGGCTGCTGAGCGAGGCCGTCGAGGTTCCCCTACGGGCAGCTTATGGGCATGAAGCCTACTACTACCTGCAATTGCTGTTTCGTTCCGGATTGATTGATAAGCCCCAAACGGTCGAAGAGGTTCACCTCCACCTCGCGGAATCGGAACGAAAGTGGGCGGTAAAGCAGCTTCAAACCGTGGGCCTGGGCGGGCAGCGGTTCTTGCTGGGGATCTGCCCGGGCGCATCCTTTGGGCCGGCAAAGCGTTGGTTGCCGGAGCGGTTTGCCAACCTGGCGGACCGCCTGATTGCTGCTCTGGACGCTGATGTGCTAATCTTCGGCTCCCGTGCCGAGCGGCCCTTGGCTGAGGCGGTGGCGGGAGCCATGGCACATACGCCGATCCTCGTCGCGGGCAAAACCACGTTGCGGGAGTTCATGGCGTTGTTGGCGAAGTGCCACCTCGTCGTCACCAACGACTCCGGCCCCATGCATCTGGCCGCCGCGCTGGGGTTGCCGCTTCTGGCCATCTTCGGCTCCACCAACGAGCGTGCCACCGGCCCTCTAGGGCTCCGAGCGCGCGTCATTAAGCATCACGTGGAGTGCAGTCCCTGCGGGCTGCGTCAATGCCCTATCGATTTCCGATGTATGACCGGAATCTCCGTGGACGATGTCTACCTGGCAGCCCTGGAGTCGGTAAAGAATTGGGAAATCAGACCCTAAGACAATCGGGAGGTCGGATGATCGGGTAATCGGGAGAGCGGGAGAATGGAACGGACAAGGGCGCTGCTCTCCCGATCGTCCGATTCACCGATCTCCCGATCCAGAAGGGTTCTTCAGCACCTTATTAGGTCTTAGTTATGAAGATCACCGCTCGAGATCGCGCCACTCTGCTGTCGATTGTCGAGAGATTTCCCCGCCAGCGTGTCGTCATGCTGGGGGACTTGGTGGCGGACGAATACGTTTATGGGGAAATCGCGCGGGTCTCCCGCGAAGCCCCAGTCCTGATTCTGAAACAGCGCGAGAAGCAGGTAGCGCCTGGGGGCGGAGCTAACGCTGCCAATAACCTGGCCGAACTCGGCGCACAGGTTATTCCGGTGGGCGTGGTGGGTGACGACGAGCCGGGCGGGGCGCTACTCCGCTATTTCCAGGAGAAGCGTGTTTCCACGCGGCACGTGGTCCGGCTGCGCGGTTATCTGACCCCAACGAAATCGCGCATCCTGGGGGGGCTTAGCCACTGGCAACGGCAGCAGATCGTTCGCATCGATCGCGAACCGGCCCAATTGTTGGCCAGCGAAATTCGACGACGGTTAACCCGCCGTGTCCTTCCCCTGCTGCGCGCCTCTTCTGCCCTTCTGGTCTCCGACTATGGCTACGGCTCCACGGACGCGCGCGAGGTGGAATTCCTCAGCCGCCAAAAAGGAAGCGCTCCACTGCCGATTACGGTTGACTCCCGCTATGACTTGCTGACGTATAAGAACGTTACCACGGCAACCCCGAATGAGCCGGAAGTGGAGGCGGCTTTCGGTCAGACCATTGGCAACAACCTGGAACGGCTTCATGCCCTGGGGAGAAAACTAATGCGCCGCCAGGGTTTTCGGGCGCTCTTGCTCACCCGAGGGCGCCACGGCATGGTGCTCTTTGAGCCGCGCCGGGAACCCCGTCATTTGCCGATCTTCGGTTCTGACCAGGCGGTGGATGTGACCGGGGCGGGCGACACCGTAATTGCCGCCTACACACTGGCGTTAGGAGCGGGGGCAAGCTTCCTGCATGCCGCCATGATCGCCAACTGCGCCGGGGGTCTGGTGGTGATGAAACGAGGTACGGCTTCCGTTACCGGCAGTGAAATCATCGAAGCGGTCCGAAACGCATGAGCGCCCCCATCATACCGCGCGAAGGAGCGACTGAACTCGGTGTGCAGTTGCGCCGAGCGGGACGCCGCATCTCCTTCGCCAATGGGTGTTTTGATGTTCTGCACCCCGGCCACATCCGCTATCTTCAGGCGGCGCGACAACAGGGGGAAGTCCTTGTGGTCGGGATCAACAGCGACCCCTCGGTCTCGGCTCTCAAAGGCCCGGGAAGGCCGCTGCTTCCCGCTCAGGCGCGGGCAGAACTGGTTGCCGCGCTCGAGCCGGTCGATTACGTCATTATCTTCGACGAACTCACGGTGGAGGCCCTGCTGAGCGAACTTCGCCCGCATGTGCATTGCAAGGGGCCCGACTACACCACCGAAACGGTTCCCGAAAGGGCCTTGGCGGAAAGGCTGGGGATTGCCGTGGCCATCGTCGGCGACCCCAAGGACCATTCGACCCAGGCCCTGCTGGCGGAGATTGCCCGGCGGCATCGAAAGGACTAAAAGCTCCCCTCCTCGGCTGAGGAGGGGCGGGGGGTGGTGCGTACCTGGATAGGCGAACTCGCTTATCACCCACTCTCCCCTGGAGAGAGGCCGAGAGTAACGTTCATGCGAAGATTTCTGGTGATTCGCCTGAGTTCAATCGGCGACATCGTGCATGCCCTGCCCGCTGTGGCGGCGCTGGGGCAGTCTTATCCGCAAGCTGAAATCCATTGGCTCATTGAGACCCGCTATGCCCCCCTGTTGGCGGGAAACCCTTACGTGCACCGCATAATTCCGCTCGATACGCTCAGTTGGCGCGGAAGTCTTCCTCCGCTTTCCATTGTCGAGGAAATGGTGAAAACCTTAAGGGGATTGCGGGGGACCACGTATGAGGCCGCCGTGGATTTTCAAGGCCTCTGGAAGTCGGCCCTGATCGCGCTCTTGAGTAACGTGAGCGTGAGAGTGGGCTTGGGTGAGCCCTGGCTGCGCGAGCCCGGTGCGGCCGTTCTCTACACCGATCGGGTTTCAGCGGCAGGACGGAAACACGTCGTCGAAGAGAGCCTCGTCCTGGTCGAACATCTGGGGGCGCGCGTCGGCCTTTGGCAGTTCCCCTTGCCCCACACGCCCCAGGCCGACCAGTATGTCGACGCCCAGTTGGCTCGGCTCGAGGCGCGGGACTTTATGATCGTTAATCCCGGAGGCGGGTGGAAAGCCAAGCGCTGGGCGCCCGAGAATTACGCCCTGCTTCTGCGCCATCTCGAGTCCCGGTTTAGCGGCAAGTTTCTGCTCACCGGATCGCCAAAAGAAAGTGAATTGATCTCAGGAATTCTGAGCCGCGCGGGAACAAAGCGGGCCTTTTATCTTCCCTGCACCGTCGTGCAATTCATTGCGCTGGCGCGGCGAGCGGAATTGGTCCTGGGAGGCGACACGGGACCTCTGCACCTGGCGGCAGCCGTGGGAACGCCCCTGGTGACCATTCATGGACCCACTGACCCGGCGCGGAATGGGCCATTCAATAAGGCTGACGTCGTTCTTTACAATCAGGCTCCGGTGAATCACACTCGCCGAGACGCGAACGCCAATTACATCGAGGGTATTTCGGTCGAGTCGGTTGGAGCGGCCATCGAGCAACGCCTGGCGAGGGTCTATGCCTAAGGACTACGCCACCTGGGCGTCGCGCTGGCGGGTACCGTTGGGGTTTGCCCTTGCCGCTGCCTATCTGATCCTGGCGCAGCCATCCCTGGCGCTGCTGCTTTCAGGCGCGGCCATCATGCTTGCCGGTCTCCTGCTGCGGGCCTGGTCGGCAGGTCACCTTGCCAAGAACCTGCGGCTCGCCACAGACGGCCCGTACGCCTACACCCGCAATCCCCTTTACCTTGGAAGTGCCATAATGGGCCTGGGGGCCGCGTTGGCCGGCCGCTCCTGGATCTTGGGTGTAGCTTTCGCAGCCTTCTTCGCCTTGGTGTACTGGCCGGTGATGAAACGCGAAGCGCAATTCCTGCGACGGGAGTTCCCGGAGGCTTTCGAGCCGTACGCGAGGCAAGTCCCTCTGTTCTTCCCCAAGTGGCCCCGCCTTCCCGCTGGAAGTGAGAAGTTTCAGCGGCGGCTTTACCTCAAGAACCGGGAATACGAGGCGGCGGCGGGATATGTGTCGGCTGTGCTTTTTCTGGCATTGAAAATGTGGCTGCGATAAATTTGAGGAGGTGACTTCGCCCGGCTATGAGCGTCCATGTTGAAGCTGAATCTATAGAGGCACGGAGAACACAGAGGGCCCGACTCTGGTTGCGGCAGTTGCGCGGGGCTGTGCTCAAAGTCGGAAGGCTCACGCTTGCCGTCTTGGCCCTGGCGAATCCCCTTCCTCTGGCCGCCCAAGAAAAAACTCCGCCTTTCCAGCCCGGAGAACGCTTAGACTTCGATGTCACCTGGTCTATTTTCCGTGCCGGGACGGTCTCCACCACTTTGCGGAGGGAAGGTCAAGGATCAAAGGACCACTACGTCGTCACCACGAGCGCTCAATCGCAGGGTTTTGTTTCCCTCCTCTTTACCGTTCAGAACGAATTCCGGTCTTTCTTTAATCCCCAGACCTTGTGCTCAGAAAGGATTTCAAAAAAGATCAACGAAGGGCGCCGGCGCAAGGAAACTGAGATTGTCTTTGATTCCCAGCGCAAGCTGGCCATCCTGGACGAACGCGACTTGACCAAACCCCAGGATCCCCTCAAGCACGCCGAGAACGCAATTCCGAGTTGTGTCGAAGATGTGGTTACGGCCTTCTATTACTTGCGCAGCCAGGACTTCCAAATCGGCAAGCCCCTCTACATGCAGCTTAACGACGGCTCGAAGACTTACGATGTGACTCTTGATGTTCAGGCGCGGGAAGCGGTTCAAACCCCCCTGGGGAACCGCTCGGCCATCCGCGTCGAGCCCAAGGTCTTCAGCGGTTTGTTCAAAAGGAAAGGACGGATGCTGGTCTGGTTTAGCGATGACGATCAACATTTGCCCCTGCGCATCAAGTTCATGATTGCCGTCGGGACTATTACCGCCACGCTGAAGTCGGTCACCCACGTGCCAGAAAAACCTCTCCCACAAGCGAAGCAAGGAGCCATCACAAAATAACCATCGGTTTGGGCTCTGAACAACCCCCTCACACCAGGCGGTATTTCTCCGCCAGCAACCGCTTGAACTTGGGCTGGTAGATGATGTCGTAAGCCAACTCTTTGTCGGGGAAAAGCCTGAGGGCAAACTGGCGGGTGTGGGCGACGAGCTCCGAGGCCTCCTCGATGGGAATGTCGGATTGAGCCACGAGGTTCAGCACCAGGTTCACGACAATTTGCAAACGTCTTACCTTGCGGTTTTCCTCGAGAATTTCGTCTTGGCTGGCCACGGCGCTGGCCTCCTCTCTGTAGCGGCAGTCCACAAAAGGCGGCTTTTTGGCCCCTTTTTTGGGTTTGATCTGGGTTCGTTTGCCCTTATAGACCAGTTCGTTTTAAGCGTTTAAAAAGGCTAAGTCCTTTGTTTGCAATATATAACTAAGTTCGTTCCGCCAAAATAGTATCTTTTTCCCATTTCCGCGCCTTTTTCCCGCTTGCCGGTTCCCTTTCGCCTTCCCTTGGCGCTGCCGCCTGCCGGCGCTCTCCTGCGACAACGATTATAGGCTACCATAGGTCAGCTCTGGTGTCAAGAAGAAAGCGCAGGAGGAGTTTCCTCATTTTTTTATCCGTGCCAAGCCAGGAACAGTTGCAAGGGCCAGGTATCAGGGGGTGGGGCGCAGGTGGGTGGGCGGCCTTGCGAGAGCACCTTGCGGATGCCCTCAGCGA
>Ga0326727_10008555_pt1 | contig 25862 bp, 31 predicted proteins | sample MB2enrmetagenome_FD_207643 | JGI IMG/M metagenome (GOLD analysis project Ga0326727, IMG submission 207643) | Lab enriched peat soil microbial communities from McLean, Ithaca, NY, United States - MB29MY | ecosystem: Environmental > Terrestrial > Soil > Wetlands > Peat | place: USA: New York...
GATGGCAGGTTCGTAATGGACAGATTGAACCGGGGGCAGGCGGGCACCGAGCCGATGGAGTTCTGAAAGAATGGATCGGAGTTTTTCTTTATCATGAGCGATAATTTTCAGGCGGCAATAGCTGGGATCGGTCTTTTTCTTGCCGACTTCAAATACCAGAATCTCGAAATTCCCTCCCATATCCATGATACGATCGAAGAGCCTGGTCATGATGCCCGAATCGATAATATGACCCTGCAGCTCGATCTCCTCTGACTCCACCATAATAACAATATATTCGACGCGCACCTTAATATTCATTCGTATTAAATACGGCAGCATCTGCCGTTTTTTTGGTGTAAAAGCGCAGATTGGGGTCAGTTGATCCTCTTTCCGGGGATAAAATGGTGATTTTGGCAGGATCGGTTACGTTCTTTCCCGCTGTTTACTGAGAAATTCTTCGGCAGTTTTTCGGTCAGTGAGGGTATTAACATTGATAGCCAGCCGAGGATCGTTTAAGATCAGCTGGAGTTCATCCTGTGGTTCGGCTATCAGGTCTCCTCGCAGGACATTAAGACCGGTTGGGCAGGCGAGTGTATCCTGAATTTTTGTTTTATAAACAAGATCGTCTTTGCAATGTGTGACAATCTCTGACGGAACCCATGTGGAACAGGCATCCCTCCCCGAACTGAAGTATGCATCACGAACGGTGACAATAATGTCCCTGTCAATACAGGGAATATCGGAAACACTCACAAAAAGTGGTAATGTTTCTTCAAGGATAGTCACCGCTTCCACCATATCGGTGATATAATCCGCTCCTCCGGCATCGTAGCAATCGATACCGTTTGCGCGGCACCAGTTCCGGGTCATAGGTGTCTTTGGCGACGTGGCCACAACTACAGTGCATCCGGCACCGGAAAAAGCATCGATAATATAACGGATCATCGGCTGGTTATTGATGAGAATAAGGGGTTTTTCCCCAAGGTTGAGCCGGCTTCCGGCCCCCCCGGCCATAATCAGTGTACGCATGCGGATAATGCCTCTAAAAACCGGATGTTTTCATCATGAGTCCGGACAGCCACCCGGATACAGGATGCAAGCCCGAATGACGTACAATCACGCACAAGGATATCATGTGTTTCAAGTTTCGTACACAGTGGTTCTACATTGCAGGCACATTCAACGAGCAGGTAGTTGGCAGAAGAGGGATAACACACAAAGCCGTTCTCTTCAATGTTCTTGTGAAGGAAATCGCGTTCTTTTCTGATGTATGAACGGGAGTTCTCCAGCTGGTCCAGGTGCCTGAATGCTGCAAGGGCAAATGACTCTGCATAGGCATTCACGCTCCAGGGTGGCCGGGCTGTTTCTATCTTTGCTATTAACTCCGGATCCCCAAAACCGTACCCGAATCGTATCCCCGGAACAGCAAAACTTTTGGTGAGGGAACGCAGGACAAAGAGCGATTCGGTGCGTTCGTTGACAAGGGTTTGTAAAGGATCACCAAGCTCGATGAAAGCCTCGTCAACAAAGAGGATCCCCCCCGCAGACGGAACGTCCTGGAGGCAGGTCATCATTTCAGCACGACTATTCAGCTTTCCGGTCGGATTGTTGGGATTACAGGCAAACGAAACCGTTGCGTTTTTCGGGTTGTTCACTGGTACCGCACCGGCAAGACGGGCAGAAAGTTCGTATTCGCCAAACGTTGGCGATGGGATAAAGCAGGATTTTTTGGCGGAGAGAGCAACTGCACAGAAGACGCGGATCAACTCAATCGAGCCGTTACCCACGCATATCTCATCTGTATCCCGATGAAAGATGCCAGCTATACACTCTTTGAGCCGGCCATATTCATTGTCAGGATAGGCTGAGATCAGATCCGGATCGCAGGTCCAGTCAAACCGGGGGGGCAAAGGATTCAGGCTCGCGCTGAAATCCAGCAGGTTTTTCCCGGTATTTTCACGCTGTCGCTTTCCTGTCCCCCCATGAATTGCAGGTTTTGGAAAATCAACAGCCATCAAATTCCCTGTCTTTTTTTAAAATACTTGGCCGGGAAGTCATAAATGCGTTTGGTGACGGGGATCGGCATCCTACAACAAGGTATTTATATGATTGTGTTTCATTTTGGTGTATCTGGTTAAGTCAGACATGAGAGTTCCCTATGTCTGACATATGTACGACAAAAAGCAGACATATGTCGGAAATGGAGATACAATGATGCAACGAATAACGCTCCGGTTACCCGAACAGCAGATAAGCCTTCTCCAGCAGATGGTGGACGCAGGCGAGTATCCCAATGTTTCTGAAGCTGTCCGGGCAGCTGTCCGTGATCTCGTTGAGAAGCGAGCGGGCCGTGTCTTAAAGGATAATGACCAGGTTTCATTCAAGGTTTGAGAGGGTAGAAATGCAGAGCATAATTAACGATGCGTTAAAAAATTCCGAACTTGAAAAAGATGTAAACAAGTCCGGATCCAGTGCACCGGATGAAGATTTCCTTGGGCAGCCAAGAATTGTGATCATCGGTTGCGGTGGTGGAGGCAATAACACCGTAAACCGGATCCACCACATGGGTGTCGCCGGTGCCGAAACGATTGCAATCAACACGGACAAGCAGCACCTGGACATGATCCAGGCCGACAAGCGTGTTCTTATCGGGAAATCCTTAACGCGCGGCCTTGGTGCTGGCGGTTACCCCGATGTCGGTAAACGTGCAGCTGAGATGGCCCGGCCGACCCTTGAGGCACTGCTTGAGTCAGCTGACCTTGTGTTCATCACTGCCGGTATGGGAGGAGGTACCGGTACCGGTTCAGCACCCGTTGTTGCTCAGGTCGCGAAGGAGCAGGGCGCCATTGTCGTCGGCATGGTCAGTTACCCGTTCCAGGTCGAAAAGGCCCGGCTTATCCGTGCAGAAGAGGGTCTTGAGGCACTCGCCGCATCAGCAGATTCGGTCATTGTCCTTGATAACAACAGGCTAAAGAACTTTGTTCCGAACCTTCCCCTCGGCCAGGCTTTCTCCGTTATGGACCAGCTTATTGGAGAAACGGTCAAGGGTATCTCGGAAACCATCACGGAACCCTCACTCATCAACATCGATTACGCCGATGTCCGTGCAATCATGTCCAAAGGTGGTGTCGCCTCTATGCTTGTCGGAGAAAGCAAGCAGCAGAACAAGGCAGAAAGTGTCGTCCGGGAATGCTTAAGCAACCCGATGCTCGACATCGACTACCGCGGCGCAACAGGAAGCCTCATCCACATCACCGGTGGAACGGATCTTACTTTACAGGATGCAGAAGAGGTTGCAACCTCACTCACCTACGAACTCGATCCCCACGCAGATGTGATCTGGGGCGCCCGTGTCCGGCCCGACATGGAAGGTAAGATCCGTGTCCTTGCCATCATGACCGGTGTCAAGAGTGCCCAGATCCTCGGGACCCGCCAGTCCTACAAGACCATGGTCCAGGAGATCGACGCAAAGAGATCCAGCCCCAAACAAGTCGAGATGCCTCAGGGCCGGAAAGTTGCCCCCCGTGACATGCCAAGCGGTGGCGGCGTTCTTGAATGGGTCGGTTAATCTTCCTGACAAATCAAAGATAATACAAAAGAAAACCGGGGGGAATGGCACCAAGCCAGAACCCCCGGATTTTTTCTATGAATCCTTCGTTTCTGTAATTTTGTGTTTGTTCTGATAACCCGGCGAAATGCTTATGAGTACTCCCCTCCTTTAAAATATAGTACATTCGACCAGATCATCTGGAGGGAGAATGGTGGGCGATACCCGTAATTGTTCGGGTGTCATCCGTGTATCGGGAGTTGAACATCATGAATCGAGTGTCGAACAAAGGCTTCTCCTGGAAGTCTTGTAAATATCGTACAACACGATCCTATTCTGATGTTTTTTGCCCTGCATCAGGCATACTGAGCAGCATTAATGGTTTGCGTATTGTTTACGCGCATCCCTGCACAGTACTGCCTCTGGCTCTCGCGCCTGCTTGTTCCCTACAGGAGACAGGATGAGGAGTGGTACCGCATGTTGAATGACTTGATGGAAAAACGAAAGAAGATCCTTGCTGAGTCCGAACAGCACAAGAATCGAAGAAATGAGCTCAATGCCGCTGCCAGTAAATTTGCGCGGGAACGCAATACCCTTAACAACCAGACCCGGGAATTTGTTGAAGAGGCCCAGAAAAACAAGGATCTCAGGGACAAGAATAACCAGGAAGTTCTCGACCTCAAAGCACAGCGCAATGATCTAAACGACAAAGCAAATGTGTTGTTTGAAGACATTGAGGTTTTTAAAAAGGAGCACGGCTCGCTCAAGAACCGGGGCATCAAGGAACTCCAGAAACAGATTGAATACATGGAGTACCGGCAGCAGACCGAGGTCTTTACTACCGATAAAGAGCGCGAGCTCATCGAAAAGATCAAACAGATGAAAGGCCAGGTCCGGGAACAGGAAGCCGAGCTCGAGCAGAACAAAGAGATGCGGACGAAGATCACCTCTGCCCGTGATTTCCGCAAGCTGGCATCCGATCTCCACGCAAAAGTGACTGAACTTGCCGAACTTGCCCAGAAACACCATGATCTTATGGTCGAATCATACCGGAAAGCTGACAAGTCACGTGAAGCAGCTGATGCCGCTCACAAAAGTTTTGTTGAAGCACAGGAGTCAGCTGATGCTGAGCACAAGTCATTCATCTCCTGCCAGAAAGAACTGCGCGATTATGATAAGGTTATTTCCGGCCTTAGAAAAAAGACAAAGAAGGTCAAGGTGACCAAAGAACAAAAGGCAGTCCGCCAGGAAGCCGAACACCTGTTCAAAAATTTCCGTGCCGGGGAAAAACTCACCACGGACGATATTCTCCTGCTTCAGCGCTCAAAACTCATCTAATCCTCTATTGTTAATCCTTTTTTCCCGTTCGCAGGTAACAATTAATAGATTTACGGTGATTTTAATATACCAATGGCACAGGATAGGACGCTCGTCCTGAGTGTTGATCGGGATGACGATATCGGGTGGAAGGCAAAGATTGAAAGCCCGGTTGTGGGAAGGCAGGAATGCCTGAAGGCTGCAACAACATTAGCTCTTGCTGATCCCGAAGATTCCGATGTTAATGCCATATTTTCAGCGGTAAAAATTTATGATGAACTGGTTGCAAAAGGGGAAGACGCTGTTGTCGCGGTAATAGCCGGCAATCACCTCCACATGATCGAAGGTGACCGGAAGATCGCAACGACTCTCGATGATGTAATAAATGAGACCCGTCCCACATCCTGTATCCTTGTCTCGGATGGTGCTGAAGATGAGTTTGTCGTGCCCATCATCCAGTCCCGTATCCCGGTGGCAAGCATCCGTCGTGTAATCGTTAACCAGATGCCAAACCTGGAAGGCACATACTACATCCTGAAAAAATTCTTCGACGATCCGAAAATTTCAAGAGTAGTGTTTGTCCCTCTCGGGCTTGCCATGCTCTTGTATGCAATCGCTTATATCCTCGGGTACCCGGGGACGGCGACCATTATTGTTATTGGCGTCATCGGCATGTACCTCCTCTATAAAGGATTTGGCCTTGATGAGTTTATTCATAATATTATTTCCGCACTCCAGGCTTCCATGTCGCGGGGCAAATTTTCGTTTGTCACGTACTCAACTACTATAGTCCTGACCGTGATCGGATTTACCATTGGTTTTTTTACCGTACTGAACTATTACGCGGCAGACAACTCGCTTGGCGTTCTACTGTATGTCATGAGTTTCATCTATGGGGCAATCTTCTGGTTGATCATTGCTGGTCTGGTAACATCGATCGGGATAATTATTGATGTGTATATAAACGAGCGGGAAAATCTGGTAAAAGTCATTGTGTTCCCCTTCTTTGTAACGGCAATAGGCATCATCCTGTATGGTGCAAGCGCCTTCATCCTTGCCATCAGCAGCGTTACGGGTTTTCCCATCAGCGCTGCAGCCGGCGGCACTTATATCCTTTATTCGACACTATTAGGTCTTGCATGCGCAATTGCCGGGGTTATTATCCAGTTTGTGATGTCAAAACGCCAGGCAGAAACTCAGAAAGAAGCTATTATCGAAACCATCTGATCCTTTCCGGAATCCTCTTTTTCACCGGTACGTTCTATAACGGACACAAAAACAATCCTCTCTTGGTGCAGCGAAACAAGAGTCAATAAGATCTTTATTGATTCGCTATTGAGCATTCACAAAGATTAAGAAACAGTTGGCGTCTGTGGCAGTGTCTGATTTATCATGAGCGGATCAAAATATCCCATGCCATCGGGGAACAGGTTTGTATTGGAATAATTACGGGTGACCTGTGGTGATGAAACAGTCAGTGCTGGAATAAGGAGGTTAAACTGGTGCGACGGGAACCAGTATATGCCATTGCCATAGGAATACGATGCCTGGTCGACAGCGAACTCTGCATCGGTAAGGTTGATGTATTGCATCTGGGCATTGTTGAAATTGAGAATAGTTTCGAGTTTGTTCTTAAGATCCTGTTTTCCCAGCAAAAAGAAGATAATCCGTGTCCCTTCATCCACTGAATAATGCATGTCGATAATTGCCGTATCATTATGTAACTGGATCTGGACAGATTCAAGAGAAATATAGCCATAGCGCTGGTCGTTGTCAGCTGCCACCGGTGCTACGAGCACGATCAGGAGAAGACCAATACATGCGATAGCACGCACATTCATAACACTATCAGTTTGAAAGATGACATTAAATGGTTTACTATATCTGTGACGATTTATAGTTCATTTTTATGAATGAAATGAATGAATTACTCATCGAAAAAATTATTTTTTGAGGATAATTTCGATACTTGAGACATTGGTCTTGCCGGTATCGGTATCGATTACCTCAGTCGAAGTAACAATATCTTTTTTAGTAACACCATCAAGGAACCGGTTTAATGCGATCTCCGCTGTGTCGACGGCACGGGAGATTGCTTTTCCCCTGGCCTTGATCGCTACTTCTCCGGCCCCGTTGTTAAACTGGGTAACAACTGCCAGAACGTAATTCATCACCGGTTTGTTTCCGACAAACACGGTGTTTTCCTTCATTGGTTGCATAGGGGGAGTGTCCATAAGGATCACAGGTACTTCTTCTTTGTTATCAGTTCAGCATTCAGTACGCTAGCACCCGCTGCTCCGCGGATCGTGTTGTGTCCCATCGCCACAAACCTGAGGCCTTCCCTGACGCGGCCGACCGATACAGTCATGCCTTTTCCGCGCATGCGATCCAGCCGGGGCTGGGGCCGGTCGTCATCAGAAAACAGGTGGACCGATTCTGCGGGCTGGGTCGGGAGACCTTTAATGGGGGGTTTGTAAGCAGCATAGGCTTGTTTTACTTTGGCTACCGGTTCCTTGATGTCAGCCCAGACTGCCATAGTGTGCCCGTCAATCACTGGTACCCGGTGGCAACTTGCACTCACCGAGAATGGGGCGTTTACTACTTTCTTGCCTTTGAGATTACCCATGATTTTGAGAGTCTCAGTCTCCATCTTCTCCTCTTCTTTCCCGATATAAGGGATGATATTGTCATAGATGGACATTGCAGCCACGCCGGCAAATCCTGCTCCCGATATAGCCTGCATGGTTGAGACCCTGATGTCGGAAAACGCAAATTTGCGCAGCGGTGCAAGGGCACAGACAAGCATGATGGTGGAACAGTTCGGGTTGGTGACGATAAATCCATCCCGTCCGGCATCTCGTTGGACATCGATCAATCCGAGATGATCCGGGTTGACCTCAGGTACTACGAGCGGAACATTTGGTTCCATCCGGTGTGAACTTGCGTTGCTGCAGACAGCAATGCCTGCATCGGCAAACGTGTTCTCTACATCCGTTGCAATTTCAGCAGGAAGAGCGGAGAAGACCAGATCCACGTCTTTCATCGCGGATGGGTCAATGTTTGTGACTTTGAGTTTTGCAATCTTCTCCGGAAATGGCGTTTCAAGGCGCCAGTTTACCACTTTTCCATAGGGTTTTCCCGCACTGCGTTCCGAGGCCGCGAGCGTTGTCAGATTGAACCATGGGTGATCCGTTAATTGTTCGACAAATCGCTGACCAACCGCGCCCGTAGCACCGAGCACTCCAACATTGATCATAGCTGACAGGTCCTGTGTAGTTTGTATTTCCCGTTTGAAATGATGGCGGGTTGTAAAGTCCCATTTCACCTGCGATAATAAAAACATTGTTTTTTATAGTTTTTACCAATCTGGTCCGGATGCATTCATTCAAGAGATGAAAGTTCGATTTGCATTCCTGCAGTATTCACAAACCGGATAGACAGTCTCTGATCTGAAACCTAAATCAGGAAAAAATAGGAGTTATACGAGAAAAATTATTCCATGTGGATGGCTTCAGACGGACAGGCGTCCACGCAGGTCTGGCAGTCCACACACATATCCTTGTCTACTTTTGCCTTTTCGTTTTCCATGGCTATTGCCGATGCCGGGCATTCACTTACACACGTTTCACAACCAGTACATTTTGTAGTATCAACTACTGCTACCAACTAGTTCACTCCACCGTAATATTCGGTGAAAGATAAAAAATAAGTTTCTATTAGAGATCGGAGATCTATAAGAAATCAGGTCATTTTTTTGAGGTCAAGGACATCGTCCATGCCATATATGCCCGGTTTTTTATCAACGACCCAACGGGCAGCACGAAGGGCACCGCTTGCAAATACCGACCGGTCGTAAGCCCGGTGGGAAAGTTCGATCGTCTCAAAATTTTTGGAGAACATAACCTTGTGATCTCCTACGATATCTCCTCCCCGGATCACATGGACACCGATCTCGTTGCTCCGTTCCATCATACCTTCGCGGCCGTAGAGTTTCCGGCGTTCTCCAACTTCCTTGTCCAGGATCTGCAGGATGGTTTTTGCGGTCCCGCTTGGTGCATCTTTCTTGTTCCGGTGATGTGCTTCGATGACTTCAATGTCATAATCACCGAGCAGTATGCCGGCCTCCCGTACCAGCTGCCAGAAGATATTGACGCCGACAGAAAAATTGCTTGAGATCACCGCAGGGACATGCCCCGTGATCGCGGCAGCCATAATTTTCCTTTGTTCCGGGGTGAATCCAGTGGTTCCTACAATAAGGGCCACATGGTTTTTCGCTGCCACTTTTACGTTTTCGACAGCCGCATGCGCTATGGTAAAATCGATAAGGACATCCGGTTTCTTGCTTTTCAGGAGCGCGTCCATCTCCTGGTTTGTCACAATTTCAGCGCCAAAAAATGTGCCGGGGTGAAGATCTATACCCCCGATAAGTTCAAGATCGGCAGCATCATCGACCATTCTCCCCAGGGTCTGGCCCATGCGGCCGGAGGCGCCGCAGATAACTACTTTGACCATTCCGGGTTCACCGCCGGCTGGATTTTGCAGCAGGTTTTTTCTTCGGGGAAGTTTTCTTTGCAGCCGGGATAGTTACCAGCACTTTCCTGAGTTCAGCCGTCTTTTTCTCGTCAAGGTTATCGAGCGGAAGCCTGACCGGTCCACCGGCCATGCCCACTAGTTCAACGGCTTTTTTTACCGGGATGGGGTTGGTGTCGATAAACATCGAGCGGAACAAGGGTGAAAGGGCATAGTGGAGTTCAAGCGCTTTTTTCCAGTCGCCTTTTTTGGCCGCTTCACATAATGCAACCATGCGGGTCGGATCGACGTTTGCGGCAACGGAGATCACGCCATTACCGCCAAGTGCCATTATCGGGAGGGTGAGGTTATCATCGCCAGAAATCACGGCAAAGTCCTCGTCCCAGGTCATCTCAATGATCCGGGAGACCTGGCCGATGTTACCGCTTGCCTCCTTAATCCCGACAATATTGGGGTGTTGTGCGAGTTCGGCGATCAGGTCCGGTTCCAGGTTCTGGCCGGTGCGGCCCGGCACATTATAGATGACCACCGGTATATCGAGGTCCGCCAGTTTGGTATAATGCTTTACCAGTCCTGCACGATTGGGTTTGTTATAATACGGGCTGATTACAAGCACGCCATCAGCGCCGGTGTCCTTTGCCGCCTTCGTGAGGATGACTGCTTCCGCTGTGTTGTTTGAACCCGTGCCGGCAAGGACAGGTATCTTGCCGTTGACCTTGTCGATAGTAACGCTGACAACCTTTTCGTGCTCGGCAAACGAAAGCGTTGCCGACTCTCCGGTCGAACCGCAGGGCACGATCCCGTGGATACCACAGGACAGGAGATACGCGATGTTTCGCTCCAGACCCGAAACGTCAAGGTCCATTGCGGAATTACGTTTAAAAGGAGTAATTATAGCGGGAAGGACACCTTCAAACATATGTAGCGTTATGGGTGTCTTTTTGTATTAATTTTTCTTGTTATATATCCCGCGACCCGGTTCCGGACGCGCTTGCTTTCGATCGATGCCGATGATGAAAGCTGTTGCTTGTTCGCATCAAAGCTGCTTGAGAAGTACTCTCTCTGTGTGGTAAGGAGTGCGGTTCCGATGGTTTTAATATACGATGGCTTTATTCCCATGAATTATTCCTCAAAGTTCTATACGTATAATGCGGTTCGATAACATAATAGTATTGCCTGAAACATCGGTTGGGTTTTCACCGAACAGGTGGATCTTTGCCAGACTTTCCGTAGTACCGGGATCCATGATCACTTCCGGCACACCGTCCTTGCAGCATGAAGCAACGCCCCAATCCATCGTGCTGCTGACCCCCGGGGGTTGCAGCCTGCGGTTAACCGTGCAGCACTCAAGAAACATGTCTTCAAGGATACGGCCGGCATCTTTGGTGTAGTGGAGGGTCGCCGCACACCTTATGTCCGGATCGAATTTCATTGCGGTGAGCAGGACTTTTGTCATTTCTGCATCAGCGCCGAATCCGCAGGGTCCTGCCGCCACTACTGCATTTTCCTGTACTATAAATCCACCCGCCACCGCGGCAACGCCGGAAGCATCCCGGGCACCCCGTATGGCATACCCTATATTTGTACCGGCACCGGAAACCAGCACCGGTGCTAATGATTCTGAAAGGAGGGTTACGACCCGTGAAAGCTCGGCCAGCACTTCGGTCCTCTGCTGTTCTGGACTAATCATTGTATTATCTTCAATTGTATCCGGTGGGTTCTTATTCTCTTTCTTCGTTCAGGACAGGCCAAGATCTTCCCGTATCCCCATCAGGCCTTGGATAGCAACAGTATAGAACTCCGGTAAGGGAATGATGAGTTCGATAAGTGCGATGCGGCCCCGGTCACATCCGGCGGCAAAAGACTTTTCTTTTGCTTTTTTTGTTACCGTTTTTACCGTTATGTCAGAGAGTCTTCCTCCTTTTACGAGCGCACAGGCAATCACGAGGCCGGAAGCGCTGTCCGCTGCCTGAAGTGCAATCTCGACAGGTCTCTCATAGGTCCCGGAAAAAAGCATGTGGTTGTGTCGCTGGACTATCGACGCTATGTTGGGATCTATGCCAGCGTCAATGAGGATATCGGCGCCTTTCTTCCCGTGCAATTGAATGTCACCATGGATGAGTTCGAAATCGATGTCATGTAAGAGACCAATAGTTTCCCAGAGTCCGCCATCTTCCCCAATCTTTTCCGCAAGTGCCTTCATCACTGCGCCGGTGGCAAGACAGTGGTTTTTGAGCCCGGGTTCGTGCACATGCTTGTTGAGTAACGCAATCGCGGCAGAGCGCTCCATGGCCATAGATGTACTTTCAGGGAACATCAGGGTAACGGCTTGTGGATATGCATATTACGGATTAATACCAAAATAATTGAGATGGACGCACGACTGCTCGATGTTGTTATCGGCGTAATGGGCTTTGCACTACTGGTCATTCTTCTCGCAGTGCTCCCGCTTGCAATCAGTTCGGGCCCTGCCTATATGATTGCCATTATTATATTCATCCTGTTTCTCTCCGGTGCCGGCTATATGGTCAATGAAAAGATTGCATAAAAAAACCGGAAATTTTTCTTTTATTGAGTGTTTGGATTGTTTGCAGGAGCCGGTTTCTTCTCCTCTGGTGCTGGTTTTCTGAGCGGTCTGGTCTTTTTCACTTTGTAATAACTAAGCGGATGGCTTACCTTTTCGCAGAGCGTATCCCGGTGAACACAGAGTCCGGTCGTTTGCATCGCAGCACACGCAGGCGTAGTATACTCAGTCCCGGTCCCGCCGCGCCCGGTGATATGTTCGACCTGGTACATGGTCTTCTCAACATCAAAGTCAGGGGAACGCGAATAGAGCTCTGCTATACTGGTTGGGTTCATACCGATATTATGGAGAAACGCCGTCAGCGAAAACCTTCCGGCATGAGTGAGGTTAGTGCCGGCCGCAAGTGCGGTAATAAGAGCCTGCATACAGGGAGGGAATGCAGTTTCTTCGACTTTCCCGAACTGCCGGAGCATCTGTTCCTGGTATACTTTCTTGATTTCCGCAACCTTGGGAGCAAGCTGTTCGCAGATGTTCTTTGGCACCCGATGCGGGAGGTCGCGGCGCTGGAGCACCCGGATCCGCTCGCGTAAAAGATCGTAGCGTTCGTTCTTGTTGATCTTGACAAACCCTTTTTCCACATGTCGGTTGATAAGCCGGTAATGATCGTCGTGAAGCGGAGCAACAAGCTCCACATAATCAGGAACCGGCATCCGGTCCTGTGAGATCCGGATACCCAGCTCATCAGCTATTGCCGTCCACAACCGGGAATACTCTCCTTCGTCCTGCGTATACCGGGTGTTCCACTCTTCTTCATTAACGAGGAAGTAATAGCCCCGGTCGGCTTCGTACCGGGTAAGCCGGTCAATGAGCTGTTTATCGTTGATACAGGAAACAATGATTCTCGCTAGTGCGTAGGCTGCAATCTCGTCTTCCGGAGAATCATTCACTTCAGGTACATGGTTTTTTTTCTGCGAGAGGGCTTCCTGGATGCGGTGGACTGCAGACGAAATCAGGATCTGGCCTTTTTCTGTACCAAGAACCGTACCGAGGGACGCAAAACGGGATCTGATGAGCCCTTGGGCATTTTTTAAAAAAGGGAAATGGGAAAGTTCCTTGCCGGAAGGCACAAATGCCATTCAGTCAGCCTCAATCCGGGGTGCAAGCAGGTACTCCACATGCCCGTTGCCGCCCGCAATGTCAAAAGAGAACCGGACTGGATGATCGACGCCAAGACAGACTTCCACTTCGGGAGCTTTTGCCATGACTTTTCCCATATCTCTGAGATAATCAAGGGAGAAAAGCGAGCGTGCCTCGACCGGGGAAAGGGATTTGAGCTCGTCTTTACTGAATTCACGCTGGATGTGATCGGTATCTCCTTCGGCGACCATGTAAAAAGTCTGTTCCTTGGGGTGAATGCCCATCGCTATTTTATCTGATATTACTGCGGCAGCTTTTATCGCATTGTTGAGGTCTTCACCTGAGATGACAACTTTTCCCGGCAGGTTGATCGTTGGTGAATTTGGGTCTTTGCGTATCGTGTTTGTATCCAGGAGCGTGATAGAGTAGTGATACCCGTGTACACTGACTGCCATCTTCTGTGCATTATCGGCGAGCTCAAGGCTGATGAGGTCACCTTTACCTCCCATATTGAAGATGTTTTTCATTTTCTGGATGTCGACGCCGAGCTCGCTCTTGGTCGCCTTGAAGGTATCAAACGCCTCTTTTTTGAGCGTGAATGCAATCATCGCGACGTTGGCGGTGTCCACGGCTCGGGTGGAGATGCCATCTTCTGCTGTATGCAGCCGGCATTCAGGAACGAGTGCCGATATCGCTTCAATGGCTTCCCGGAATATCTCTGCGTCAATGGTTGCTTTTAACATCTCTTTCCCCTTAACAACTGTCTTATACAGTATATCGTCATACTTTAATTATAGCGTTTTGGGTGAGAATAACGTTTTTCTGGTGATTTGTCATGGGTTCACAATGGTCACGGGATAAAGTATATCTCCGGGCAAAAAGTGAAGGGTTCCGTTCCCGGGCTTCCTTTAAATTAATCGAGATCCAGGAGAAGTTTGCCGTTATCCGCCGGGATGATAATATCATTGATCTTGGTGCAGCGCCGGGGAGCTGGCTCCAGGTCCTCCGCTCACTTACTGACGCACGGGTGCTCGGGATTGATTTAAACCCGATTGCTGCCATTGAGGGGATTGACACGCTCGAAGGTGACCTTACCGATCCGGTCATTCAGCAAAAGGCACAGGAAATGCTCGGAATCGTCAATATTGTCGTTTGCGATGCAGCGCCAAAACTTTCCGGTCACAAGAGTTACGACCAGGCCCGTTCCACGGCTCTTGGTGAAGAGGCGCTTGCCTTTGCCTGCAACGTGTTAAAAACCGGGGGAAACTTTGTTATAAAATCGTTTCAGGGAGCAGATTTTCCCGAACTCCTGGCAAGTGTCCGGGAGCATTTCCACGCGGTGAAGACTTACTCCACAAAGGCCACCCGGAAAGGAAGCACGGAAATTTATATCATCGCAAAGAACTTCAAAGGCTGAAAACAAGATGCCCGCGACCGAGACCCTCAGGGATTCGTATCGACGACCGGTGACCAACCTCCGCATTAGTCTTACTTCACGTTGCAACCTTTCCTGCATTTACTGCCATGCGGAAGGTGAGAAGAATCCTGATGCAGAGATGAGCGCCGGAGAAATCATCGAGATCATGCAGCTGGCGGCACGATTCGGGATACGGAGTATTAAATTTACCGGTGGGGAACCCCTCATCCGTCCCGATCTTCTCGAAATCATCCGTGCCGTTCCCCCGGGTATAGAATCATCCCTCACGACCAATGGCATCCTGCTTGCCGATATGGCCGAAGATCTGAAAAAGGCCGGGCTCCGCCGTGTCAATGTTAGTCTTGACAGCCTGAACCATGATACCTACAAAAAGATCACGGGCAGCGACCGGCTGAATGAAGTCCTTGCCGGGATCGATGCTGCACTTAAAGCCGGTCTTACCCCGGTCAAACTTAATATGGTTGTGCTGTATGGGATCAATGACAATGAAGTGGATGATTTTATTCATTATGTCCGGGGAAACCGGAACCTTGTCCTCCAGCTCATTGAGCTGATGCATTTCAAAGACTGCGACTACCACGGCGATTTACAGGGTGTCGAATCGATGCTTGCCTCACGCGCAAGCGAGGTACTCACCCGAAGGATGCATCACCGGAAAAAGTACTGTCTGGACGGCGCCGAAGTCGAAGTCGTGAGACCGCTGCATAACACCGAGTTTTGTGCTTACTGTAACCGTCTCCGGGTTACGTCGGATGGGAAGCTGAAACCTTGTCTTTTGCGATCTGATAATCATGTTTCGATCCGGGGTAAAAAAGGTGCGGAACTTGAAGCACTGTTCCGGAAGGCTGTCGAACAGCGGGAACCGTTTTTCAAGTAATATCCTGCAAGCCGGTCTTTTTTTGGGATATTACGGGGGTTTATTTACAATTCCTGCATATCTAGGATCGTATGACCTCAGATCCGGAGTATCTCCATGTCCTTACCCATCTTTACGAAAAGTCACTCATCCTTCATGATACGTCGCTCTTTGACAAGACGCTGTATTTCTATTTTGTCGATGCTATTGCGCATATCGATTACACCTGCAGCATCTACACGTTCAACTACCAGTCGCCGAAAAATATCATGGGTGCCGAGTACATGCGCTGGAGAATAGACGAGGAAAAAAAAGGTGACCGGGTGCATTTTCCGGCATTTATGGTCTGGCTCAAAGAACACAAACCGGAGAAATTTGCCCGTCTCCCGACATTGTGGCAGATCATGTATGATCCCGAAGATTCTGCCAGCTACCGGAGCTTCCGGATCGTCCCGGATCCTGACAGTAAACAGGCTATACCTCCTGGTTTCTTCATTAATCTTATCGACGAATTTTTTGACCAGGACTTTCTGAAGAGCCTGTACGAGGAAGCATCGCTTTCCCGGCTCTTTGCTGAATTTCTCTCGCAAAGAAAAACATCGTGATTGGTGAATTCCGGCATGCATCCCCAGCAGATCTGTGCAGACCTTGTGAAAATCCGGAGTGAGAACCCTCCGGGGGATACGTCCGGGATTATCGCATATATCCGGCATTTCCTTGATGCCCTTGGTGTCCCGTCACAGGTTATCTGTTCTTCGGGTGGGGGATGTAACCTGGTGACGATGGGGGCGCACCGGCCGCTTCTTTTCTGTGGCCATGTCGATGTTGTTCCTGCCCTTGATGAGGGATGGACATATTCTCCTTTTTCCGGCATCATAAATAACGGGTATGTCTGGGGGCGGGGCTCAAGCGATATGAAAGGCGGTTGTGCTGCTATCCTGTCCGCATGCGAACGGTATGTGGACTCTGGCGAGACACTACCGGTATCCCTTGCTTTTGTCTGCGATGAAGAGACCGGAGGAGAAAGAGGAGTCCGGTACCTGCTGGAAAAAAACATTTTCTCTCCGTGTGACTGTCTGATTGCCGAGCCAACACCAGTCCTGCACCCGTGTGTTGGCCAGAAAGGGCTCTGCCGGCTGGAACTAAAATTTACCGGGACGCCCGGCCATGGGTCACTATATCCGGTAGTTGGTATAAGTGCCGTGATGGAAGCGATGCAGGTGCTCGACTGCCTGAAAAACATTCACGAGCGGACATTTCCCATGAACCGGGAAATTCAGGATATTATCAAGACCTCTGCTGAGGTCTTTTCTGAAGAATTCCGGATCGAAAGGGGCAGCGAGATACTTGAGCACGTGACCTATAACCCGGGTGTTATTAACGGGGGAGAAAAGGTTAACATCGTCGCCCAGCGCTGCAGCCTTGATCTGGAAATGCGTATTCCGTGGGGATGTAATATGACAGAACTTATCCGGGAAATTATGCAACATGCCCCACATGCAACCTTGATTAAAGAAATTTTTCATGAACCGTCCCTCACGGATCCTTTGTGTGATTTTGTATCTTTAGTTTGTCGTGAAGTAGGAAACGTTCAAGGTGGGATGGTAACTCCTATTGTCCAGTGGGCGGCAAGTGATGCCCGTCACTTGCGCTCTGCCGGTTTCCGGGTGGTTGAATATGGCCCGGGTGAACTTTCAACATTACATGGCACGAATGAGAGGGTTGCGGTGGCATCGCTTGAGAAAGCTGCAGCCATCTATGAACGCATCATGCGGGCATATGGAGGAAGAGCCCTTTCCGGTTAATTGGACTTAACTTGTTGAAAAAAGAGAGATCCGGTTATCTTTGCACTTTTTTACCGGTTCTTATCTTTTCCCGCACGGTTCAGGATAACTGCAGCGGCTGCCAATCCTGCAAGGACCGGAAAGAGTGACATTGGAGAATACGTGGTCCTTGTAACAACTACTGTCGCAGTTGTTGTTGGCGGGACAGTAGTAGTCTGGACAACTGTTTGCTCCGTTTCAGTCACGTTAGGTGTTGCTATAGTGGTCGGTGTCACGGTCGTCGGTGCTATGCCGCCAAGGTACCATGGAGCCAATGTTGGTGCCGGTGTATTTGATGCAATTATGAGCTGCCCTTTTCCCATCGCGGCCTGTTTGTTTGCCTGTGCTGCCGCATAGGTCGGGTCAATGGTAAGTGCGGTATTGAAGCAGTCCATCGCATCCTGGTACCGGCCGAGAGCGGCAAGCGCTTCTCCCTTATTATTCCATATCTGGGCATTGGATATCGTAAGGGCGGTTGCTGAACTGAAGGCAGTGAGTGCATTTGCGTACTGACCGTTTGCCATATACAGGAGACCTATCTGGTTGTAGACCATCGGGTCGGATTGGTTGAGATTTGTGCATTGGGAATAGGAAGCGAGTGCCTGAGCAGATTCGTTTTCCTGGGTATAGGAATAGGCAAGATTGCAGTAAGCTGAGTATTGGTTGTAAACGATCTGGGTGTAATTCTGGTAGGCACCAATAGCCTCGTTGTATTGGCCAAGGTAAAAAAGGGCATCTGCTTGTGCTCCAAGCGCGGTCGCGCTTGACCGTATTGCAAGCGCTTGGTTGGCGAATGAAAGAGCCTGTGAATACTGGCCAAGTGCATTAAGGGAAACGGCCTCTCCGGCCATAGCTGAATCGAATGTGGGGTTGAGTGCTATTGCGTTGTTGTAATAAGTAACAGCGTCCGTGTAATCATGAGTGGAGGCAGCATTCTGGGCTTTTGTGTACCAATCGTTAGCGTCCTCAGCGGCCACTACGGGCACAAGAAAAATAACAAGAAGAATCAGTATGCCAATCTTTGCAGTCGTCTGCATAACGGAAAATGCTCCTTTAAAACAGATGAATCTATTGTTAAACCGCTCGGGCACAAATTCTTCCGATCCCTATTGTGAATTGTCATTGAATTTACCCAAGAACAAGATGGCAACAGTCCCACCAAGGATCGCCGTAACAAGAAACGCCGGGAAAAAACCTGCCTCATTCGCGATAATACCTGCGATAAAAGGAAGAATGGTCATTCCGAGATAACTGGAGGTCGAAAAAAGACCCATGATACATCCCTGGCGATCTTTCTCGCAGGCTAGGACAGACATCTGGGCAACCATCACGATCCCGGCAAGAGTGCCTAGAACAATAAACCCCAGTGGTGAGACATAAGCGAGCAGGACACCACCTACCATGAACACTGCCGACAATCGAATGGCAGGGATGGGTGGAATAGAAAACCGGCTGACTATAAGAACTGAGATGATAGTCGCTATACTCATACAGGCAATCCACAGGCCGAGGACATCTGCCGGTTCACCGGAAAATGTCGGATAAAGCGAAGTAACAACGCCGGTGATACCTACAAGAATAATCGCAGAATACCACAACCGGTTCTTTGAAACCGTAAGGTCGACAATTTCCCGGAATGCGAATCTTTTACAGCAGGTGGTTTCTGGATCATTCCCCAAAGTAGAGATTGGTTTTTGCGTCTCCCGGACAAAAAGACCAACAATTAGTACCCCCAGTGAAAGAGCGGTAAAGACACCGATCCCAAGAGCAGGCTGCTTAAACCGGACCGCAAGCCAGCCTGATGCAATAAGCCCGATGACGAGTCCCAGGTTGAGCATCGCGAGGTAATACCCGCTCATCCGGGTGTGATCCGGCCGTGAATTGATATACGACATCCCGGCAGCAATAAAGAAGCCGGCGCCGATGCCTTCGATGAAACGGAGGACAATTACCGGTAAAGGCATCGTAGTAGTGAAAAGCAATGCTCCACTAAGTACTGTAAGCACCAGACCGGCAAGGATAATTCGCATACGGCCGTACCGGTCGGAAAGGATCCCACCGGGCAAAGTCGATAAAAACGCTCCTAAAAAATAAGCAGCATAGATGGCTCCTTCCCAGGCAGGGCCTGAGGCAAATGCCGGCAGTACTGGCACTATCGCATTGGAGAGTGCCATCACTGCAAAGACCCCCAGGCAGACAACAAAAAGGTGTGCCTTCATAAAAAGGCCCGGGTTATACCATGCGGTACGTCTCGAGGTTCATGGGCGAGTGCGTCTGGATATGGTAGCGTTTATAGATGGAACTGGCAAGGTCAATGGTGTTATTCTCATCGCCGTGAATGCAGAAGATTTTCTCCGGTCGAGGCTGGATCTGGCCGATATAATTCATCAGCTGCCGGCGGTCGGAATGCCCTGAGAACCCGTCAATGGTGTCAATTTCGAGGTTGATGGTGATCGTTCCTTTGCGGCCCATGGGGACCTCACGCCATCCTTTCTGGATCCGCCGCCCCTGTGTTCCGTCTGCCTGGTACCCGACAAAGACGAGTGCGTTTTTCTCATCTTCGGCAAGGTTAAGGAGATATTCCATGATCGGCCCCCCGTTAAGCATACCACTGGTTGATATGATCACACACGGGTCGCCATTGATCACTTTATCCCGGAGTTCTGAAGAGTCGACCTGCTGGAAACATTCGGCAAGGAAGGGGTTCATTCCTTCCCGGAAGATGAGGTTGCGGAGATCGTTATTGAGGTATTCCGGGTAGGTTGTATGAATTGCGGTTGCCTCGCGAATCATACCGTCGAGATAGATCTTGACATTGGGAATCTTACCCAGACGCATACCCTCTTCAAGGGCAAGCATGACTTCCTGCGATCGACCAACGGCAAATGCCGGGATAAGGACTTTACCGCCTCGTGAAAGCACCTTGTTGATAGTCTCGTACAACCGGAGTTCAGCATCAGATCGGGCTGGCTGGAAATCATTTGATCCTCCGTAGGTGCTTTCCATGAACAACGCTTCAAGCCGGGGGAATTGGTTAATTGCCGGGTTGAAAAGACGGCTTTTACTATAGTTGAAATCCCCGGTAAACGCTATGTTGTAGAGTCCGTCACCTACATGGAAATGGGCGATGGCTGAACCAAGGATGTGCCCCGCATTATGGAAGGTGAGTTTGATGTCCGGGGCAATATCAGTGACACTGCCGTAATTGAGAGTGATCGAATGCCTGATATACGTTTTAACTTCATTCGAGCTGTAGGGGATCTTCCGGTCTTCCTTATTAATAACATCAAGGTAATCCAGCTGGAGCATCGCGGAAAGGTCACGGGTCGGTGGCGTTGAATAGACCGGGCCCTCGTATCCATATTTATAGAGCAGGGGAATGAGCGCACAATGATCGAGATGTGCATGGGTAAGAACAACAGCATCAAGCTGGGCTAAGGGGTGGATTTCCGGTACATAAAGGTACGGCGTACCGTTTGAGTTGTCCGGTTTTTCACCGCAGTCTATGAGTACCCTGCTGTCGGGGGTGGTAAGAAGAAAGGCTGCCCTACCGACTTCTCGACAACAACCAAGGGTCGTCACCCGCACCCACTGGTCTTTTCTTGGGGCATCTTTATTTGTATCATCGCGGCCTGGGATATCACGGTGGATCCGGCGGCCGATAGTGCGGAGAAATGTCTTTCTTTCTTCATTGACCGAGCGAAGGTACTGGCGAACCTGTTTTACGGTGCTGCTTTCGATGGGAGGTGTACGGACAACTTTGGGCGTCCAGCCAATGTGCTTGGTGATCTCCCGTAAGGTAATGCCATTTTTACCGATAACCACACCGGGTTTTTCTGCCTCAATGAGGACTTCCCCTGTATCTGCATCGAAAAAAATGTCAGTGATGCCTGAGGATTCCGGGACAACTGCCCGTATTTCAGTTGCCGCTTTTTCTGGATCTTCAAGAATAGTGGGACGGACAACAATACGTTTCCGCAGATCGCGGGCAAGAATCCGAATTAAATCAGCTTCATCAGCAAACCGTTTGGGATCATCAGTATAGATGACCAGTTCAGGCCCTTCGAATTCAACCTCGGTCACTTTGATGCCATCAGGCACTCGTTCATTAATCTTATCCTTAAGCTCTTTGAGCCGATCTTCAATCAACATAATAATGGACTTCCTAAAAAGAGATTATGCAGAATTTTTGGGGAGGTATTTTTTGAGCTGGTCCTCTTCCAGCACCTTATAGCTTTCTTTAGTAATGACGACCACATGGATTCCTTCACCGGAACCGGCATCGCGTTTCATCGCAGATCGCAATGCACGGACCGCAAGTTCGGTGGCTTCATCTTCATTCAGGTTCGGGCGGTATCGGTCTTCCAGGACACCATATGCCATGGGAGAACCGGAACCGGTCGAGACAATGTCTTCTTCTTTGGTTGCCCCACCCATTGCATCTACAGAATAAACGCTTGGCCCGTGCTCATCCATACCGCCGACCAGCAGCTGGACATAGTACGGGAAATAGCGGTTCTGGTTTAAATAGTTGGAAAGCAGCGTTGAAGCGGCCCCGACAGAAATTGCCCGTGACCTGCGTATCTGGTACAGGTTGCATTCGACGGTTATAATCCGTGCCAGCTGCTGGGCGTCGCCCACACCGCCGGCGATAGTCATGCCAATCCGATCGGCAATCTGGTAGACTTTCTTTGCACGCTTGCTTGCAATCATGTAGCCCATGGTTGCACGTTTCTCCGTGGCAAGGATAACCCCGCCAGCAAATATCAGACCTACCGTTGTCGTCCCGGTCATAGATTCCTGGTATTGTTCAGGCATATCACACCTCAAAAATAAATGAACGCCGAAAATCAATTAAAAGCGTTTTATGGTATAAGATGACACGTATAAATTTAAAGGTTGTTATTCGGTATCCTCTTTGCAGAGGACACGGATGAGCTCCCGGTCATACAGCATAGCCACAAGGCGCTTGTCGCCGTTAATGACCGGCAGCTGGTCGACCCGGGACCGTCGCATTTTAAGCGCACATTCGCTGACTTCTGAATTCTTGGGGACAGCGACTACGTTTTTAACCATAGCAAGTTTTACCGGACGGTTGGGCAGCTGGACCCGGGAGATACCGAAACTGATCGTATGGTTATCCCGGATACTCTCCCATGTCCATTCGTCGTCGTCGGTACCGTTGGAAAAGTCACTGACGCCGACTGAATCCTCGATGCTTGAGTTCCTGATAAGATCGCGTTCTGAGATTATACCCTGCAGAACACTGTCGGAATTAAGAATCGGAATTGCGTCCACTTCGGAGATTTCCATGACACGTCCCACAACCGGAAGCGGTGTGTCTTCCCAGAGCGCAAATGTGGTACTCGTATAGGTGTCCTTGATCTCCTCTTTTATTTTCATCTGGGCAATCGCATGGATCAGGTCGGCAACAGAAAGAAGGCCTATCAGCTTGCCATCTTCAACTACCGGTAACCTCCTTATGCGGTTGTCTACCAGAAGTTTGGCAGCTTCCCGGATGTCGGCATTAGGTCCAATCGTGATCGGTTTGGATTCCATGAGTAGCCCGAGCTGGGTCTCTTCAGGTTTTCGCAGCAGGTCCTTCCTGGTGATAATACCGACAAGCTTCTTATTCTTGAGTACCGGGACACCGGATATGCCGGTCCTTTTGAGAATTTTGAGTACATCGTCTCGGTTTCCGGGAATATCTACGTGGACGACGTCTGCTGTCATGTAGTCTTTAACGAGCATTTCTGTTATGATCTCACCACCATTGTTGTGACCGTACTATGGGTTGTTATATAGGTGCTGACACTGCCAAGAAGGATACTATCGGTTGTGCTTTTCCCGTGGGATCCAGAAATAATAAGATCCACATTCTCTTTCCGGGCCAGTGCTATAATCTCTGTACCGGCATGGCCTCGCTTCAAATGCGTCGAGGCCGCAATACCCTTTTCTGCCGCTGTCTTTCTTACTTTTTCAAGGGCAGCCTTTCCCTCCTTTTCAAGGACGCTATACATTATTTCTACAGTATTATCAATCGGGAGGGATGAGAAAAGGCCGGTCTCAACGACATATACGGCATGGAGCTTCGCATTCCATACTTTTGCCTCGTCGACAGCCCGTTCTATTGCTCGATCGCCTGATTTTGAACCGTCTATTGCGACAAGTATGTTAGTGAACACTAGCATCACCCAAAACAAACATGCCATTTTTATTGAGTTTTCAAATTAAAAACGTTATTCCCGATTGTTACTAACTGAGCCCGTTTTACCAGCGAAGTTATGGGATCGCGGGAAAACGCAAGAGCTGACTGGGCCGGATCAATCGTAAAGAGAGCTGCGCGGGCTCCTTTCCGGATAAAGAACGGCGAACCGGTGAACCGCGATCCCGCGACCGCAGACCGGAAAATCATCGTTGCATCGAGATGGTAAACCGTTGAAGTAAAAGCCATCTCTGAAAACATATCAGGAGGGACAAACATCACGTTGTCTGTACCAAGCAGGACCGTGCACCCAATCTCATGCATCATTTTGAGGGGGGGATACCTGGATGACGCGGTAACGCCCAGCACCCAGTTGGAACGGGGACAGACGGCTATGGGGATTTTCAGTTCCGCACAAAGGCGGAGCTGTTTTTTTGTGGCATGGGTCATATGGACGAGAAGATCGGGCTTGTACGCAATGGCGGCATCGATATCGTCCTTGTCGCGCTCCCCGGCATGAAATGCAATTTTTTTACCGGCATTACGGGCTGCCCTGACTTTGTGTTCCAGGCCATCTACATCCCGGGTACTGCTTACGCCAAAACCGTCGGCAACGTTTTCGCCACCGTCCCTGCCAAAAATAACTGGCTGGAATTGGAGACCTGCGCATGCATGCCGGAGCAGCGAAACACCCTCACGACCTCCTTCCCGGAAATCGGCACAGCCAAATATTCCGGATCTGATCATACCGGTCATTGACGCCCTCATTCCGGCAATAAGATTGTCAGGTAATGCAGCTGCAAGCAGCCGGTGTTTGAGACCGTCCGGGGGGGTCACTATGCTAGCCAGATCCCCAGTACAGTCGCAGTCCATAGCAATAGTGTCGGCGAGGTGTGTATGCGCATCAAATAACGCCGGGCAGATCCAGATTTGCGGTGCACTGGCTCGTTCTTCAATGGCGCTGATGTGGTCGCGCTCAATGACAATATCAACCGGCCTGAGCTCGAGTTCTTCACCAACAAATGCCTGGCCGGACAGAACCTGCGGTGTTTTCATGGGGTGTCGTGTCTCCCTTTTATATAGCGAAAAATGAAATATATTCTCATGGCAAAGAAACAAGGCGGAAGGTTACTTTCATCGGCGGGTCTCGTCAACTATTACGAGAGCGAGGACCGGCGGGCAGTACATATCAGTCCAATAACGGTCATGGCAATTGCTGCGATCGTCGGTATCATCGTCATGGTTTTCAATCTCCTCTATGCAACTGCGGCGTAAATAATACCTTTTTTTTGTATCTTTTTCCCTTATGATGGGCAGTTTTCCTTGAGCAACCTGCGGGTAATGTCCTCGTCTTTAGTGAAATAGAGGTTGTCGTGTCCGGTCCAGGGAGGACAGTTATGGAACAGTACAGCGGGTACACCGTTATTGCTTTCACCCATGACAAAGTTTGCAAACCCTGCTATCTCATCCACCACAGCTTCTTCGGTAATCTTTAGTTCGTGACCGAACAGGTCGACATCGCCCCGGAAATCCCGGATAGCCGTGAACCCGGTCCATCCGATTGCATGCCCTGTCTGTCCTCTCCGGAATGACCGCCCGCAGGTGTCCGTGATAATTACACCCACGTTTTTTCCGGTGATCAGCCGGATTTCATCCCGGACTTTAGCCGCCGCAGCCATGGGGTCAGGCGGGAGGAATATCACCATACCGTCATCGATGTTACTCTGGTCGACACCAGCACGCACACCGATATGGCCAAACGAGAGCTCCGAAAGAATAAAAGGATGCTCCATGATGATATCCTTGGAAGCATCAAGGACTGCCTGGACAAAACGGGGATCTTCCCCATTAAGTTTGCCAAGCCGCACCGCTTTTGGTGACGGTGAGATCTCCGCAAGAGATTTTGTATAGCCCTCGGCCTTTGAGTAGATTGTAGAGGCTATTGAGACGATATCGCCATCTTCTATTGTTACCCGCTCACAGATCATCGCTGCAATATTATCACCGGCTTTAATCAGGGGAAGCCCCCGGATACCCGTGACGACAATATTTTCCATAGTACTGGTTCTATGGAGTGATCGAAACGATATAGGGATTTCGTTTGATCTTTTATTTCCCTGAGCATAGTTCTATACCGGCAATCAATATATTTTTATAGGGGTTAAACTGAAAACCTCATATCTATGTACCATATACTGCGGTGCCCCGGGTGCAGAGCATTCACCTACGTCGATCGGTTCCAGAAATGGAAGCTGTGCCCGGCCTGCGGTCATGCGTACGAAGTCGCCAAGGTTCCTGCCTACTTAGAAGTTGAAGATTATCATGATGCCGAGCATATCATACGGCAGATGGAAAAACACCTGCATACTTATAAGAAAAAGGATTTTACCCCCGAAGAATCCGAGGAACTGCGCCAGCATTATGCAGAATGGTTCGGGAAAAAGAAGGTTCACTGAAACCCTGTTTTTTTAATACTCCCATGAGTGTTCTCTACCTGTCATGG
>Ga0326727_10008556_pt1 | contig 25859 bp, 19 predicted proteins | sample MB2enrmetagenome_FD_207643 | JGI IMG/M metagenome (GOLD analysis project Ga0326727, IMG submission 207643) | Lab enriched peat soil microbial communities from McLean, Ithaca, NY, United States - MB29MY | ecosystem: Environmental > Terrestrial > Soil > Wetlands > Peat | place: USA: New York...
ACCTGGACATCGTGGAGGAACCCGGCGGCAGCGTGCTGATGGCGGTGGCCGACGTGGCCGGCAAGGGACTGGCTTCGGCCATCATGTCCACCAGCTTCCGCTCCGCCTTCCGCGCCATGGCGGTGACGGGGATGCCGCTGGACGAACTGGCCACGCGCATGAACCAGCACCACTGGGCCGAGGGCGAGGAGGCTCGCCGCCGCTACGTGACGGCCATCTTCCTGCGGTTGCATCCGCTGGCGGGCGAGATCGAGGTGGTGAACGCCGGACACAATCCCGGGTTCCTGCTTCAGCCGGACTCGCCGCCGCGCTTGTTTGAGGCCGCGGGCACGCCGCTGGGGCTTCTGCCGGGGATGCGCTACGCGAGTGAGCGCAGCGGGTTTGCGCCGGGAGCGCGTCTCCTCTTCTATACCGATGGGCTGACCGAGGTCTTCAAGGGTGATGAGGAATTTGGTCCCGAGCGGCTTCTGGATGAGTTTTTGCGGTGCCCGGCCGGCAACGCCGATGGTATTCTCGATGCATTGTGGGCGGCCATCGAGGGTTTCTCTCAAGGCGGGCCGCAGGCAGACGATATGACCGCGCTGGCGCTGTGCCGGCGAACGAGCGGGACGGAGATGCCGGCATGAGCGAGTTCCAATCCACCAGCGCGCCCAAGACCACCACGGTGGAAGTCCGGCTGCCCTCGCGCATGGGCTTCGAGAAGGTGGCCATGGCCGCCGCGGCCGCGGTTGCCAAGCTGATGAGCTTCCGCCAGGACCGCATCGAAGACCTCAAGACGGCCGTGGCCGAGGCCTGCATCAACGCCATCGAGCACGGCAATCGGCTGAATGAAAAACTTGGTGTGGGAGTGGTTCTGTCGGCCAGCGAGGACTGGCTGGAAGTGAAGGTCATCGACGGCGGCAAGGGCCTGGGCAAGCAGCCCGGCAAGCTGGACAAGCCGGACATCGACCGCAAAATGCACGGCGAGGAAGACCCGCGCGGCATGGGCATGTTTCTCATTCAGGCGCTGGTGGACGAAGCCGAGTGGGTGGCCGGCACGGATGGCAAAAGCAGTTATGTCCGGCTCCTTATCCGGCTCGATAAGGATGCGGAATAACCGACGAGATACGGAGAATACTCATCGTGCAGAGCGAAACCAAGGCGCGCGTTGACCAGCTCACTTCCCCGGCCGGGCATCCGGTGGCCGTTCTGCGCTTCGAGGGCGATATCGCCAGCACCTCGAAGGACGCCGTTCTGGGCACCTACCAGGCATTGCCGAAAGAGACCGCCAAGCTGGTTCTGCTGGACTTCACCAAGGTGGATTACATCAACTCCAGCGGTATCGCCCTGGTGATCCAGATGATGATTGAAGCCTCCAAATCCGGCCAGAAGGTCTACGCCTTCGGGCTTTCGCCGCACTTCGCCAAGGTCTTCACCATGGTGGGCATCACCAGGTACGCCGGGCTGTTTCCCGGCCAGGCGGAAGCGCTGGCGGCGCTGTAGGGGCTGCGCGGACCTGTACTCTCGGCAAATAGGCGATCCTTCGGCTCAGTCGGAACAGAATCGCGCCCATCGCCGCCTATTCCAGCAGTCTTGTTGATCCGGCGCGAACGCATTGCCATCCGTGCCCCATCCTTTCCACGTCCCTTGCGGAAAGGGTGGGAAACCAGCCTGCATTCGTTCCGCGCCGGATCGATCGTTATGCGGGGGCAAGCGCCGGAGACGTCCGCAACGCCATGGAATCCTCGCCCGACGCCAGGCGGGTCAGGGTGAGGACCGTGATGTCGTCTTGCTGTCCGAAATTCTTGGCGGTGTCGGCGATCTCGCGGGCGGATTTGAGCGTGAGCTGGGCGAGGCGTTCGAAGCCAAAGAGTTCGCCGGACGTGGAGCGGGCTTCAACTACGCCGTCGGAGAGCATGACGATGCGCTGGTTAGCGGAAAGGTTCCCGGAGACCGTGGCGTAGTGCTGATCCGGGGCAAGGCCAAGAGGCAGGGCCGGCGGGGCTGCCACTTCGTGACCGTCGATGTAGGGGGCGATGTGGCCGGCGTTGGCGAGGGTGTAGCGGCCATCGGGCTCGACCTGAACGCAGCAGGCAGTCGTAAAGCCGGATTCGTCTTGCGTGAGCAGAGCCTCGTTGAGGTTGTGGAGCACTGCGGCGGGCTCCCAGCCGTCTTCGCGGCGCAGCACGCCGAGGATCATGGCCACGCGCATAGCGGCCATCAGGCCCTTGCCGGAGACGTCGCCGACAATGGCCAGGAGGCCGCCGTCGGGCGTAGAGGCGACCAGGAAGAAGTCTCCGCCCACCTCGCTGTCGGGGTGGTAGATCGTCTCCACGTGAAAACCCGGCGTGGGTTGCGCGGAGCGGGCCAGCAGAAGCTGCTGGGTGGTGCGGGCGGCTTCCAGTTCGGCAGCGGCGCGGGCGCGGTCCCGGGCGATGCCCACGGTGCGCAGTACAAGGAAGAGCAGCACGGCAATGTAGAAGATGAGGTCGCCAAGGCGATAGAAACCTATCTGGTAGCTTCCGATGGGTAAGGAGAAGACCAGGAGGGGATATAGCGGAGCGAAATGCACGAACGATACCAGATCGCAGAGAAACCTCCAGTAGTCGGCGAGGCTGCCAAGGAGAATCGCGGGCAAAAGCACGCCGGCGTCGCGGTTGCCGCGGACAAAACCCCGCAGCAGGAGCGCGGGCAAGATGATCTTCACGACAAGGACGGGAACGAAAAACCCTCCGAAGTAGACGTAGGTCGATGCGATGCCCAGGGAGTTGGCGGGAGGCACAAAGAATGCGAGAGAAGAAGCAATTTCCAGCAGCAGGAGCCAGCGCGTGCGCGGCAGATGGAGCACTAGGCGAACGAATTCGATGAGCGCGAAGTTCTCAACGCAAAGTGCGACCCACATGAGCGAGTAGACGGCGAAGGAGGAGTTGAAATCGGTCCAGATCAACACCGCCATGCACGCGCTGGCGGCGAATAGATAGATGGCGATTGCCAGGTACTCGAGCTGCGTGCGCAGCGCAATATAGAGTGCAAAGGAAACAAGGCCGGCTATGAGAGCGAGGCAGCAGAGCAGGAACGGCGGTCCCGCGGCATGGGCTACGACATAACTGACGAGGAACGGAGCCTCCCACTGACTCAAGAGATAGACGGCGTGGGAATTGAGAGGCGTGCTGGTGCCGCGGCCTTCGTTGCCCCCGCGGTTGATGGCGAAGCGAATGGCCAGGACGAGATTGCCGGACGGGGCAATCGCGCTGTCTGGAACGGCATAGGGGATCAGCGCGTCTTGCTCGGACTGCACCAGGCCCGTCATGTTCCCGTCGCCGCCAATGCGGAGGCCGTTGGCGTAGACCTCGTAATTGCCGCTCACGCCCACGAGCCCAATCGTTAGTTTGTGTGTGCCGGGGCGGAGATGGATGTGGATGCGATACCAGGCGTAGGGGATGTCGTGGACGTCGTAGTCCAGCAGTTGCTTGTCTGAGGATATGGTCTTCCAGCCGCCGTCGTCGAAGGTGGGTGAGGCCCATGCAAGGTTGTCGCCGGGGGCGAAGAGCCAGTTGGGACCGAGGTTAATAGGCTCGCCGAAGCTAGTGGCGTCGAAGCTGCGCGGATCTGCGTTGGCGGTGGCGAATGGGGCCGGCTGGGCCGTTGCCAACCGCACGCAGGGCGCGGCGGTCAGAAGCAGAAACAGAAATGGGCGGAAAACGCGACGGCGCCGCATCGCCTTACTATATCGAAGCCAGGCGGCACAGTGGCCAGGAAAGACGGTCCGCGCATCAGGCCGGGAGCAGGATCGGCGCTAACGGCGCGGAGGCAGATACTCCGGCCGGGGCCAGGCGGGTGAGAGTCAGGACCGTAATGTCGTCCTGCTGGCCGAAGGCCTCCGCCGCATGGGCGATGGCTTCGGCGGGCTGGACGCTGAGGATGGTGGTGCGTTCAAAGCCATAGAGCGCGCCGGCCTTGTCGCGCGCCTCGACCACGCCATCGGTAAGCAAGGCAAGCTGCTGGCCGGGAGCCAGGTGGAAGGTCGATTCCGCATAGATTGTCTCAGCGGCGACGCCCAGCGGCAGCCCGTTTTCCAGCGCCAGCTCCTGACCTCCAAGGTAAGGGGCGATGTGGCCGGCGTTGGCCATGGTCAGCGTGCCGTCCAGGTCGGCGCGCAGAACCAGGCAGGTGGTAAAGCCGCCGCGGCTGCGGACCAGCATGCGCTGGTTCATGGCGGCCAGGATTTCGCCCGGGCTCTGCGTGTACTGGGCCAGGGTGTGCACCGTGCCCACGAGCAGAGATACGGTCATCGCCGCGGGCATGCCTTTGCCGCTCACATCGCCGATCAGGGCGAGGAGCCCGCCGGCGCCGATCGGCAGAATCTGGAAGAAGTCGCCGCCCACCTGCCCTGCCGGCTTGTAGACGCTGTGTAGATCGAAGCCGGGAACTGTGGGGATTTCATCGGGAATTAAAACCTGTTGGACGACACGGGCGGCCTCAATCTCCGCGGCTGCCTCGGCGCGCTCGCGGGCGATGCGGACCGTGCGCAGGACGAGGAAGAGCAGCACGGCAATGTAAAACGCCAGGTCGCCTAGGGAGTAAAAATCCAGCCGATAGCTTCCGAAGGGAAGCGAGAAGGGCAGATAGGAGTCCAGCGCGGTCAGGTGAGCATAGTCGGCCACATTGCGGAAGAATCTCCAGTAATCGGCGAAGCTGATGAGGAGAATCGCCGGCAGAAGCAGCAGGGCTTCCCGGTTGCCGCGCCGCCAGCCCCTCACCAGCAGCACCGGCAGAAGAACCTTCACGATCAGCACGGGAAGAGAGGATGTCAAGAGAAAGACGTAGGTGGGCACGATTCCCAGCCTGTAGACCGGGTTCATGAAGAAAGCGAGGGAAGAAACAACTTCCAGCGCCAGCAGCCGCCGCGACCGCCGCATCCGCAGCACCAGGCGAACGAACTCGATGAGCGCAAAGTTCTCCACGCCAAGCACGAAATACGGGGCCAGAAGGGCGGGGTAGGAGAAACTGTTGAGACTGAGCCAGAGCAAACTGGCGGCCACAAAACTGGAGGCAAGCAGATAAATGGCGATGGCCAGATACTCCTGGCTGCGCAGCGCAAAATAGAGCGCGAAGGAGATCAGGCAAGCGCCCAGCGCGAGGCCGCAGAGCAGGAGCGGCGGTCCGGCGTTGTGAGCCGTTATATAACTGGCGTGGATCGGCGCCGATTCCCGGCTGAGCAGATACACGGAGTCGGATTGGAGTGGCGTGCTGGTGCCGCGGCCCATGCTGCTTCCCCGGTTGAGCGCGAAGCGAATCGCCAGAACCAGATCGCCCCGCAAGGCAAGCTGATCGTCCGGAACGGCATAGGAAACAAGCGAGTCCTGCCAGGAATACACCTGGCCGGTCATTTTGCCGCGGGCGCCGATGAGGAGGCCGTTGGCATAGACCTCGTAGCTGCCGCCCACATCCTGGATGCCGGCCATCAGGTTGCGCGTACCGGGGCGCAGGTGAATGTGGATGCGATACCAGGCGTAGGGAATGTCGCGGATGCCGTAGTCGAGCAGTTCCTTGCCGGTTGAGACGGTCCTCCAGTTGCTATCGTCGAAGGCCAACGAGGAGTAAGCGGGGTTGTCTCCGGGGGCAAATAGCCACTCGGGGCCGAGGATGATGCGTTCGCCGAATTCGGTGGCGTCCACATGGCGGGGATCGGCCTTGGAGTGGCCGGCAACTGGGGCTTCGGACGCGGCGGCATGGGCGGCTGCGAGTTGGGTGCCGAGGCCGGCCACAACGCATACAAGGGCAAACAGGGTAAGCGGAAGATGCTTCGTCATGCGAGTCCAGCTTTCAGGATTCGTGTGGCTGCCGGCGTGGGGACGGCGCGGGCTGTGAGGGATTCGCCCGGGATCGGACGCGCGATAAACGATGCTCATGCCGCCGCGGCCCGCAATCGATGGGACGCGCCAGTTGCTGTCGGCGAGCTCGCGCTCGGAGAAGCTGTGTTTAAACTCCGGCATGGTTAGCGGCCTGCGGTGAAATTCGGGTTTTGAATGGGCGCGACTCCAGTCGTGCCGCAAACGCAATAGAATCAACGCTGGGCTTCAGCCCCCGAGGGAAGTTCTTCAGGAATCTGGACTTTCACCACGGGATGTTGGCGTTCACAGCGTCCTGTGAGTTCGTCATCTCAAACGCCAGGCACCGACGGCGGGGGGAGCCAATGGAAAAGGCCGCAAGACACTGTGTTGCGATAGTACGACGGGATTGAGCCTGTGGCAAGAGCAGTTTGCGGGCTGGCAGTTTCACAGGCAAGCGAGCTGCGCTCATCGGGATACCGGCCCGAACCCGGTATGCGAAGCAGCATGCCCGGCGATCGCGCTCGCGCAGCGGCGGCGCCCTTTTCAGGCTGCAAAGTTGCGCTTCCAGCTCCGCCGGCCGCTATACCCGGCTCTCGGGATTCCACAACAGAGCCCCTGCGCCTTGAATATGTGATTCCCGATCAGCCGGTGCGTTCACGAGCAGGCGATTTGCGGAAACCGGCAGAATTAGATCTCACCTCGATCTGGCCGTCCGATTTCGGACAGCAAACATCGTTTGTGGACATCGATCGAGGGCTCGGTTGCGGATAACTTCTTTATTCTCATCGCCGTCGTTTGGATTGCGACATGCTGTAGAGTGGCTGTCGATCCGTCGATTCCTGCGCCGCTTTGCACGCGATTCTCCACGGGAAGCGCCGGGATTCGCCGGGGATGCGGCTCCGATTCGCGGCGCGTGCGCCCGACTGCCCCAGCAATTCAGATTCGCCGGCCGGAGCGCAAGGGAGGAGTAAGGTGATCCACCTCATCCATGATGTTCGTTTCGCTTTTCGCAAATTCAGGCGCGCTCCCGTTCCGTTCCTGGCGGCCATTGTCACGCTGGCGCTGGGCATAGGGGCAAACACAGCTATCTTCAGCCTGGTGGACGGCATCTGGCTGCGGCCGCTGCCGATTGCCGATCCCGCCCACCTGGTTGCGGTCGAATGCGTGAAGGGCCAAGCCGCCGCGGATTCCGAAAAACACAACGTCACGTCGTCGTATGGGGAGTTCCTGGATCTTCGCCAGAGGGTGCCCGCCTTTGCCGACGTTGCGGCGTCGGACCGCAGGGGTGTTCCGATGGAGACCGCCGACGGCCTGCAGATTCTATTGGCAGATGTGGTCAGCGACAACTACTTCACCTTAATGGGCGTGCAGCCGGAGCTGGGGCGTCTGCCGGATGAGAACGAACTGCGCAACAGCGAAGTGCCGGTCATTGTGCTGAGCCATGGAGCATGGAAGCGCCTCTTTGCCGGGAATCCAGGCGTGATCGGGCAGACGGTAACGATCAAGGGGGGCCCGGCGACGGTGCTGGCTGTTATGCCCGCGGGATTCAGGGGAACGGAGCGCGTGGTCGATCCTCGAGTCTATGTTCCGCGCTCGACCTGGGTGATGTGGCATCCGGACGAGTGGAACCCTCCGCGCACATACCGCCAGTTCGAGGTTTATGCGCGGCTGCGGCCGGGCGCAACCCTGGACCAGGCAAGGGCGCAGATGCAGGCCCTGAGCGCCGACCTGTCGGCGAAGTTTCCCCAGGCCAACAGCGGGCGCAGCTTCACCGCCGACTGGCAGGTGAACTCCACGCCCGAACAGGAGAAACTGCTCGGCGTGCTGTTGCTCGCCATCGCCGGGGCCGTTCTGCTGATTGCGTGCACCAACATCGCCAACCTGTTGCTGGCGCTGAACGACTCGCGCCGGCGCGAGATTGCCATGCGCTTGGCGCTGGGCGCTACGCGCGGGCTGCTGCTGCGCCAACTCGTGACAGAGTACATTGTGCTCGCGGTCGCCGGTGTCGCGGGCGCATTGGTCCTGGCGCAGTGGCTGATTGCGCTGGTGCCGGGGCTCTTACCCGACGTTGGAGTCCCGCTGGGATTCGATTTCCGGATCGATCATCGCGTTCTGGCATTCACCGTCGCCGCGGGCGTGGTATCGGTCCTGCTTTGCGGGCTGGCGCCGGCCCTGGCAACCACTCGCACCTCGCCGCTCGATGCCATGCGGACCCAGGCCTGGCCAAGCGGCAGGTTGAAGATGCCGGCGCGGAAGATCTTCGTTGTGGCGCAACTTGCAGCCTCCATGGCGCTGCTGATGGCCACGGGGCTGCTGGTGAGGACCTTGATCCAAGTAGAAACCATGGATATGGGATTCGATAGCAGCCAGAACGCCGTGCTCGCACCGATGATCGTTAGCCAGGAAGGTGAGCAACTGCCGGCGGAATATGCCGCCTTGGTCGCACGCATGAAGGCCTTGCCCGGCGTGAAGGACGCGACGATTGCGCGCATTGTCCCATTCGCCGGCAGTGGAAGCGGAGCAACCAAAGTCGTGCTGGCGCCGGGAGAGCTCCCCTCCGAGACGGCGGGAATCGCGGTCTGGTTCAACTCTGTCGACGAGGGGTATTTCCGGGTGATGGGAGTGCCCTTGCTGCGCGGCCGGACATTCCAGAGCCAGGATACGCCAGCCGGCGAAAAGGTCGCGATTGTGAATCAGACCCTGGCGAAGAAGCTGTTTGGCGGCGAAGACGTGGTCGGGCGGCATCTGCGCATTGGGCGCAAGCAACCGGTCGACCTGGAAATCGTCGGCGTAGCCCATGACGGCAGGTATGGCCATTTGACCGAGACCCCGCAGCCATATCTTTATCTACCCCTGAATCAGGATAGCCAGTGGGAGACGACACTGATCGTCAGCACGACCAAGGAACCTGGCGCGCTCATTCCGGCGGTGCGGGCGGCAGTGCGCGAGCTGGACCCAAGTATTATGATCTCGGGAACGTTAACCCTCACCGACCAGATGCGGTTTGCCACCTACGAAAACCGCATGGCCGCTTGGCTGACCGCGTCGCTGGGAGCGCTGGCGCTGCTACTGACTGTGGTCGGGCTGTATGGCGTGACAGCGTATATCGTCTCCAGGCGGACCCACGAGATCGGTGTTCGCATGGCGATGGGAGCGCTGCGCGGAACGGTTTTCATCTCCGTCCTCAAAGACGGCTTGAAGCTGACGCTGGCAGGCATGGCGCTGGGAACAGGACTGGCCGTGCTGGTGGGGAACGAGATGAGCAGCTTGCTTTACGGTGTGAAGCCATTCGATCCGATCACACTGCTGGCAGTGGCTGCCATGATCGTTGCCACATCGGTCGCCGCGTTGGTTGCTCCGGCACGGCGCGCGCTGCGCGTCAATCCGGCGGACGCGCTGCGCGAGGAATAGGCGCTTGGCGCGGCGGTCTCCCATCCCCGCGAATGAAAGACGTCGCATGCATGGCGCACCCCTCCCAGCGCGTATAATCGCTTCCATCTCTCGAGGGACGGGAAGGAGCCTGCGAATGCGCGCCCGGCCGATCTTTGCAGTTGCGTTTCTTGCCGCCGTTTTGCTGCCCGCCAGCCGCTCGGCCGCGCAGGATGAGGCTTCGGCCAGGGCTCTTCTCACCACCATCTTCGAGCACTACGGCAAGGGCGGCAAGGGAGTCGATTACAAGAGCGGTTACTTCCATTCCTCTCTCGTCGCTTTGGTAAACGCGGACATCAAGGCCGCCGGCACGGATATTCCCGCGGCCCTCGACGGCGACCCCGTCTGCGACTGCCAGGAATGGGACGGAATCTGGGTCCTGAAGACGGACATCAAGATGGAAACTCCGCAGCGGGCCCAGGCCGTGGTTTCTTTCGCCATCTACGCGCCCGCCAAGCGCCCCAAGGACGATTCGCGCACCATCCAGTACACGCTGGTTCCCGAGCGCGGCCGGTGGCGCATCTACGACATCGCGTATCTATCCGAGCCGCGCAGCCAGCCGGGCGCGCCAAAGACCCTCCGCCAGCAAATCCAGGAGGACATCGACTTCTACGCTCACCCGCCCAAGCCGCAGGCTCCCCGGTAGACGCGCGGGGCTCTGTATCACGCGCCGTCCAACTGCATCATCAGCTCTTCCCACTCCGCGGTGAGCGAGGCAAGCTGGCCGCGCAGATCCTCGGCGAGATCGCTGAGCCGCTGCGTCTCGGCGGCGGAGACATAGACGCCCAACCGCTCTTCGGTGTGGGCGATGGCGGCCTCAATGCGCGGCGTCTCCCCTTCCAGAAACGCGCAGCGCTCTTCCATCTGCCTTTGCTTGATCGGATTCAGCCGCCGCGGGCGATCGTGCGCTGCGGAATCATCGGGGCCGGGGATGGTCGAGGCGGGACCGGGATTCGCCGCAGATTGTAACGCTACCCGAACCGCAGGTCCTTCGCTGCGCTCAGGATGACAATCCTGGGAAGGGACAGCAGCCAGCGCCTCCTTGCGGCGCAGATAATCCTCGTAGTTGCCCTCGTGGCTGGTCACCGTGCCGCCTTCAACTTCCAGCACCCGCGTGGCCAGCCGGTCGATAAAGTAACGGTCGTGGGAGACGAAGATCACCGTGCCGCTGAAGGCCGCCAGCGCCTCCAGCAGCACATCCTTGGCGCGCATGTCCAGGTGGTTGGTGGGCTCGTCGAGCAGCAGAAAGTTCGACGGCGAGACCAGAATCCGCGCCAGCGCATAGCGGTTGCGCTCGCCGCCGCTGAGCACGCCCAGCGGCTTGAAGACGTCGTCTCCGCTGAAGAGAAAGCAGCCCAGCAGCGAGCGCAGCGCCTGCTCGGGAACCCTGACCGCCGCGCGGCTGATGTCGTCCAGCATGCGCGCGTCGCCGTCGAGCGCCTTGTACTGGTCCTGCGCAAAGTACTCGCAGACCACGTTGTGACCCAGGCGTACCGAGCCGGCCGTCGGCGCTTCCTCGCCGGTAAGCAGCTTGATCAGCGTGGACTTGCCCGCGCCGTTCACGCCCACCAGGGCCACGCGGTCGCCGCGCTCGATGGTGAAGCTGGCCCGGCTGAACACCGGCTTCGCGCCATAACTCTTCGCCAGTCCCTCGGCCTGGGCCACCATGCGTCCCGAAGACGGCGGCTGGGGAAACTTGAAGTGAATGACCGGCTCTTCCTCGGGTATCTCGATGCGCTCGATCTTTTCCAGCTCTTTTATGCGGCTTTGCACCTGTTTCGCTTTGGTTGCCTGGTAGCGGAAGCGGCCGATGAAAGCCTCCAGGTGATCGATCTGCAGGCGCTGGTTGCGATAAGCCGCCTGCAACTGCGCGCGCCGCTCGTCCTTCTGGCTGAGATACTTCGTGTAATTGCCCTGGTAGATCGTAACTCGCTTGTTCCATATCTCCACGGTGCGGTCGATGGTGACATCGAGAAAGTAACGGTCGTGGGAGATAAGTATGTAGCCGAAGGGATAGCTCCTCAGATAGTCTTCCAGCCAGTTGCGGGTTTCCAGGTCCAGGTGGTTGGTGGGCTCGTCGAGCAGCAGCAGGTTGGGCTTGGCCAGCAGCAGCTTGGCCAGCGCGATGCGCATCTGCCAGCCGCCGCTGAATTCGTCCGTCCGCCGCGGCCAGTCCTCCTTGCCGAAACCCAGGCCGGTGAGCACGCCGCCCACTTGCGCGTCCAGGGCGTAGCCGTCGAGAGCGTGAAAGCGCTCCTGGAGCATGGAGTAGCGCTCCGCCGCGGACTCGTACTCCGCGCCGGCATGATCCAGCGCGGCCAGTTGCCCGGCCAGCCGCTCGATCTCCCGCTCCATCTCGCGCAGCTCGTCGAAGACCGTCAGGCACTCCTCGAATACGCTGCGCCCCGCCAGCCGAAGTCCCTCCTGCGGCAGGTAGCCGATGCTCATCCCGCGAGTCTGCTGCATGGCGCCGTAGTCGAGCGTTTCCAGCCCGGCCAGCACCTTCATGATGGTCGATTTGCCCGCGCCGTTGGCGCCCACGAGCGCCGTCTTCTCCCGCGCCCGGATGAGCCAGTCGGCCTCCAGGAACAGCACCCGCGGCCCAAACCGCTTGCCGGCATTTTGCAGGGAGATCATTCCTCTTTAATTCTACGGTGGCGCCTGGAATGCGATTCCCCGCGCAAGCTCGCTCCGGGCCGCCGCGCGCTACACTGGAGTTCACCATGGTCTTCGTCCTCGACAACTACGATTCGTTCACCTACAACCTTGTCCAGTACCTGGGCGAGCTGGGCGCGGAGGTCGAGGTCCGCCGCAACGACGAGCTTACGGTGGAGGAGGTCGAAGCCCTCCGTCCCGAGCGGATCGTGCTCTCGCCCGGCCCCTGCACCCCGAGCGAGGCGGGCATCCTGGTTCCCCTCATTCGCCACATGGCCGGGAAAGCGCCCATTCTCGGCGTCTGCCTGGGCCACCAGGCCATCGGCGAGGCCTTTGGCGGCCGGGTGGTGCGCGCGCGCCAGCTGATGCACGGCAAGACCAGCGCGGTGGAGCACGACGGCCGGGGCATCTTCGCCGGACTCGCCACGCCGCTCACCTGCACCCGCTACCACTCGCTGATTGTCGAAGAGGATTCGCTGCCCGCCGAACTGATGGTCACCGCGCGCACGGCGGGCAGCAACGGAGGCAGCCCGGTCATAATGGGCCTGCGCCATCGCAGCCTGCCCATCGAGGGCGTGCAGTTCCACCCCGAAAGCGTCCTGACCGAAGGCGGCCATCAGATGATCCGCAACTTCCTCAACATGTAAATGCGATGCAAACGCCCATACGAGTTCGGATGCGATTGACGCACCTTGTGCTGGTGCTGGGCGCGTTTCTGCCTGTCAACTCCATGCTGTGCGCACAGGCCCCAACAACGCCTCAGCCTCCTCGAACAGATGCCGGCCCCATCGCCATCGTTCCGCTGGACAGCAAGAGCCCCGACCAGGCGGCCACCGTGACCGGCGCGCTCGAAGTCACTCAGGGCAAGGCCATCATCGTCGCCGGCGGCGCCGTCACCTCGGGCGCGGAGACTACCGAAGTCGTTCTGCCCCATCGCGGCGTGCTGCGCGTCTGCGCCTCCACCACCGTCAAGCTGGCCGCCGACGCGAGCGTTCCCGCCGGCGAGGTTCCCGGCCTGCTGATGGCCATGGATCACGGCGCGCTGGAGATGAGTTTCGCAGCCAGCCTCGCCGCCGGGCGAAACTCCGACATTCTGCTCACCCCAGACTTCCGCATCCTTATTGCCGGCCCCGGCGCTGCGGAGGTCAAGGTCCGCCTGGGCCGGCAGGGCGATACCTGCGTGGATAACGCCTTGATTCCCAGCGATGGGTCCTCATCGCCGGGGGCGACCTTGGGCGGGAACGCGCCTTACGTGCTGGTTTCCAGCGTCTTCGACGGCGGCGCCTACCGCGTCCAGCCCGGCCAGCGCGTCATCTTCCAGCACGGCAGCCTGCGCGAGGTGGTGGACCAGGAAAAGGAACCCTGCGGCTGTCCGCCGCCCGTCGCGCCCCAGAGCAACGAGTTCCCGCTGGCTCAGAGCGAGGGCCTGGCACCGCTGCCCAAGCCCGTTTCCAGCGCTCTGCCCCAAAGCTCGGCCCAGCCGCAGGCGATTGAGCCGCTGGTCTATAAGAGCGCCGACCACGCGCCCCAGCCGGCGGCGGAAGCAACTCCGGCTGCCAGCGCTGCTGTAGATTCGCCCACAGCCAAGCCGGCACCCAAGAAAAAGTCCGGCTTCTTCGGCGGCATTGGCCGCTTCTTCCGCCGCATCTTCGGCGCGGAGTGAAGCTGTGCCGCCGAGGGTCGAGCCGCGACGAATGAGACGATTTTCCAGCCCGCCCGTGGGCAAGCCGAATCCATTCCAAAGTGATGGGGCGCGTTCAGTGTGAGGCGGGAGGCCGCGAAGTCGTCAGCCGATACAGGGTGACAATGTGCTCCATCGTGTTGCCAAGAGCAAGCAGCGGATCGCTGCCATTTCTCAGGTTGGCTTCTTTCGCAACAGCACGACGCACTCCGCTGCTTGTCGCGACATAGAAATAGACTTCTCCGTTGGGCGGAAGATCGGTCGCTTCCGTTGCGGCGAATTGCGAAATCAACTTCGTTGCAAGATGAACAGCTTGCTGGGCGGCCTCGCGAAGCTGTGGATATCTTTGGCCGCCGCCAATGAAGCCGCCGCCACTACTTAAGTAGAGGCTGGCAGTTCCATCGGAAGCGGCAAGCACACTCGCTGTTCCGTTGCCGACATACCAATCCATTAAAACGACGGCTACGGCGTCACCGGCAAGATTGGGATCGCGCATTGTCAGCGCATTTGCGCGCATCTTTGGATAGATTGCGGGGTCGGCTTTGGGTGGGTCGGGGTTCTGGGCAGAACTCATAGTCGTAGACAGTATAACGGGCGCGAACGCAGCGCAGATGGCTCGGATAATGGTAGTAGAAACATAAATCTGGGATCGGGAATTGCTTTCTCCCACAATGCGTCCAGTCGGAGCATTTCATGTTCCCTGATCCCTGTTCCCTGCCTCTCACATCTCCCGCGCCCGCTCGATGGCCCGGATCACCGCCTGCGCCTTGTTGAGCGACTCCCGGTGCTCCAATTCGGGCACGGAGTCGGCCACAATGCCCGCGCCGGCCTGCACGTAGCCCTTGCCGCCGATGGCCAGCATGGAGCGGATGGCGATGCAGGAGTCCAGGTTGCCGGAATAATCCGCGTAGAGCACCGCGCCGCCATAGGTTCCGCGCCGCGCCGGCTCCAGCTCTTCGATGATCTCCATGGCCCGCACCTTGGGCGCGCCGCTGAGCGTTCCGGCGGGGAAGCACGCGCGCAGCGCATCGATGGCGGTCAGCTCCGGCCTGAGCCGTCCCTCGATCGAGCTCACAATGTGCATCACGTGCGAGTAGCGCTCGACGAACATCAGCCGGTCTACCTTCACCGAGCCGAATTCGCTCACCCGGCCCACGTCGTTGCGCCCCAGGTCCACCAGCATCACGTGTTCGGCGCGCTCCTTCTCGTCGTGCAGCATCTCTTCGGCCAGCGCCTGGTCTTCCTTTTCCGTCGCGCCGCGCGGACGGGTTCCGGCGATGGGCCGGTACTCGACTTTGCCCTGGTGAACGCGCACCAGCAGCTCTGGCGACGACCCGGCCAGCTCCAGCGCCATGGGCGCTTTTGACCTTTTGGACAACTGCCTCGGCTGGCCCGGCAGCCCGCCCAGCGGACCCTCCGGCGAAATGCGCAGGAAGAACATATAGGGGCCGGGGTTGACGGTGCGCAGCGCCCGATAGACCTGGAAGCTGTCCGCGCCCGGCTCCACATCCAGCCGCTGCGAGATCACTGCCTGAAAGATATCGCCCGCGGCGATGTACTCCTTGGTGCGCGCCACGGCGGCCAGATAGTCCTTCTTCGCCGTCCGGTGTTGCACCTTGAGCTTGCCCTTGACCGGCCGGGCCGGCAGCTTGGGCAGCGGCTGGGCCAGCCGCGCTTCCAGCTTCTCCAGCCGCGCTACGGCTTTGTCGTAAGCGTCGGCCGGCTTGCCGCGCGTCACGTCGGCCGTCGCCAGCAGCCAGATCTCTTTGCGCACGTGGTCGAAGCCCAGCACCTCGTCGAAGAAGAGCAGGCAGGCGTCGGGAACGCCCAGCTCGTCCTTGGCCAGCTCCGGCAGCCGCTCGATCTGGCGCACCGCGTCATAGGCGAAGAAGCCCACCGCGCCGGCGGTAAACGGCGGCAGCCCCGGCAGCCGCGCCGGCTTGTGGCCGCTCAGCGCCCGGCGCAACACGGCGAAGATGTCGTCTTCGATCTGGACAACCTTTTTGCCTTCGGTGATGGTGATCTCGCGTCCCCGCGCCACAATCCGCTTGAAGGGCCGCAGCCCGATGAAGGTATAGCGTCCCAGCTTCTCGCCGCCCTCCACCGACTCCAGCAGGAAGCACTCGCGCTCCGGCCAGGCCGCGCGCAGGAATGCCGAGACCGGCGTCTCCAGGTCCGCCGCCAGCGTGCGGCAGACGGGGATCAGTGTGTGCTCACGAGCGAGCGCGAAGAACTCCTTGCGGCTGGGCTGGACGGAACGAGAAGAAGATTTCACTCGCTCAGTGTAATTGTTCCGGGGCCGTGGGCCGAGTCTGGCCCCTCGATGACCCGTTGCGTACAATACGATCATTGCCGGCACTGAAGCGAACCCTGCCGCATCCAAGCCTTTGGATTCGTCTTTCGGGTTCACCGGCGGATTGCGGGTAATCGGAGATCGGAGAGGTGCATGGCAACTAGAATCCCCAGTGTCACTTTGGACCACGAGATCAACCCCTGGGAGGCGCAGAGCGCGCGCTTCGAATTTGCCGCGCGCAAGCTGAACCTTGAGCCGGGCTTGTGGAAGATGCTCAGCACCCCGGTGCGCGAGATCATCGTGCACTTCCCCGTAACCATGGATGACGGCCGGATCGAGAAGTTTACCGGCTTCCGGGTGCAGCATTCCATCGCCCGCGGCCCGGGCAAGGGCGGCGTCCGCTACGCGCCCGATGTGACTCTGGACGAGGTGCGGGCGCTGGCCAGTTGGATGACATGGAAGTGCGCGGTAGTCAACATCCCCTTCGGCGGCGCCAAGGGCGGCGTCATCTGCGACCCCAAACAGATGAGCCAGGGTGAACTGGAGCGCATGACCCGCCGCTACACCGCCGAGATCATCGACTTCATCGGGCCGGAGAAGGACGTTCTGGCGCCCGACATGAACACCAACGAGCAGACCATGGCCTGGATCATGGACACCTACTCCATGCACATGGGGCACACGGTCACCAGCGTGGTCACCGGCAAGCCGCTGAACATCGGCGGGTCGCGCGGCCGGCTGGAGGCCACGGGACGCGGCGTCATGCTGGCCTGCGACGAGAGCCTGCGCTATCTGAACCTGGCGCGGGACGGCTGCCGGGTGGTGATTCAGGGGTTCGGCAACGTGGGCTCGAACGCCGCCCGCCTGATGATGGAGCGCGGCTACAAGATCGTGGGCATCGCCGAGATGGACGGCGGCCTGGCCAACTCCAGCGGCATCGACATTCACCAGTTGATCGAGTACAAGTATCGCAACGGCACCACCCTGGGCTTCCGCGGCGCCGAGGCCATGCCCAGCGATGAGCTGCTGGTTGCCGACTGCGAGATCCTCATCCCCGCGGCCACTGAGAACGTGATTACAAGCCGCAACGCCGACCGCGTCAGGGCGCGCATCGTCGTCGAGGGCGCCAACGGCCCCACCACCGCCGTGGCCGATGAGATCCTGGCCGAGAAGCGCATCTTCGTCGTGCCCGACATCCTGGCCAACGCCGGCGGCGTCACCGCCAGTTACTTCGAGTGGGTGCAGGACCGCCAGGGCTACTTCTGGAAGGAAGCCATCGTCAACGAGCAACTGGAATCCATCCTGCGCGACAGCTTCGACGACGTGGTCCGCTACGCCGACGCCCACAACGTGAACAACCGCATCGCCGCCTACATGCTGGCCATCGACCGCGTGGCCTTCACCATCAAGCAGCGCGGCATCTACGCGTAGCTTCTCCCCGAACGAGGAACGGCGGCAGCCGCGGGAACGGAGTGGGTTTCAACCCCATCCCGCTCTTGTTCTTTCATTCGGACCTAACCGGACCCCCGCGCCGCCCCTCTAATCGATAGATACTTGGAAGCCGGGGAGAACGAAGATGAATCCTGCGGATCGCACCTTTACAACCTGCAAAACGATGCTGCTGGTTTGCGCGCTGGTCGTTGCCGCATCGGCATTGGCTCAGAACCCGAACGGCCCTCTTCCCGCAGCCTGCGGTCCAAGAAATGTCACCTTCGACGTGCCGGACGCGGATGAAATCCCGGCTCGGAACCCGCTGACTCAGCCCGAGCCGGGACGAGCGCTGGTCTACTTCATTCAGGACAACGGCCTCTGGGGCGGAGTCTCAGGGGGCGAGCACCAGCATTACACACTCAGAATCGGGATCGACGGAGCCTGGGCAGGAGCGTACAAGCAGAATGCCTACTTCCCGGTCTCCGTAACGCCGGGAGAACATCACCTGTGCGCCAACGTGCAGTCGCACTTCGCCCTTGGGTCGCTGGTGGCGCTCCTCCATTTCACGGCGGAGCAAGGAAGGGTCTACTATTTCCGCACCCGGTTCATTGCCGGGATGCCCGGCCAGGTTCCGCCGTACATCGATTTCGATGCCATTGACACCGATCAGGCCAAGTACCTGATCGACTCCTATCCGCTGTGCGTTGCGGCGCCCGACGTTCCACGTCCGAAGAAATGAAGTTGCCGCGGCGAGCAGTCTCAATGGAATCTTACAAGAGGCGCAATTATTTGCGCATTTCCAGGCGGCTCTGTGGAAAAGTGTGCAATACTGAACAGACGTGCCGGACATTTCGTGGAAAAGATGAAGTACCGGGCGGGGATTTCCTTGCTCTCCTCGTGAGCGAACAAGGTGTCCTCCGCGTGGAAGTAAGAGATTCTCACTTCCCCAAGGCTAGACCTGTGAACTAAACCATCATCTTCCCTCAGCGAACGTTCACGTTTGCAAGACTCACATCAGGAACCAGTACGGCCACTTTCCCGGCCTGCGCGCGGTTCTCTTTGGCCTGGCTCTTTCGTCATCCATCATCCGCAGCCGGTAGGAGGTTTCGATGGTCGTCAAAACACATTCCAAGGGTCACGGGGTGACCGGATTGCATGTTGGCGTTTCCAATGTCCGCCGTTATTTTCCCAGCCACATTCCGGTAATCGAGTTGCTTCTGGATCATCTCCAGATTCAGTGTGGGCTGGCCCCTGACTTTTGGCAGGGCCAGCCTGAAATCCACGATCCACGGCTCTGCGCCTGGCTAGAGTCCAAGCATCTCCGCGACAGATCGGATCGAACTCCGATCCCTCTGGCGATGATCCCGGCGGGAAACAACTCCTTCAGGCTCCGGCCGGTCTCCTTGAACGGCCCGTCCGCGCCTCAGGCCCGGGCTCGGATCGGGCCCATGCCGGAGCCCGCGGCCTGAAATTCGCGTCCTCTCTCCGGGAGCCTCTGGCCGCAGCCGCGCGGCGGAGAGCGGGAGCGGGTTCGGCCGCGCGATGGAGGGTGGGGCGCGCAGCCGGCGGAAGCCCCGGGTCTCGACGACGAGGCCTGAGGTAGCCCGCGCCGCTGCCGGTATCCCGCATCCTTGTTACCCAGGGCCGGGAATCCAGACCAGGCGCGCCCGGTATCGTTCCTCGCCAGAGCCTTAGCAGATTCCGGCCATTCTCCCGCATGAGTTCCTCCCCAGCCTCTGAAGCCCCGCTTTCTCCGTTGGCTTGATGACCGGCTGAAGCTCCGGTTTGTCGCCCGATCTCTTCCCCCGCCTGCGCAGATCGCCGGCTCTGAGCGCTGGTTGTCGCTGGCGCGTCTACTTCCATGGGAGCGGGCCGCTGCGACGCTGACGGCTGAAGCTGGTAACCTGAATCCTGAGAGAAACTCTCCGAGAGAGGCCGGCTCAAGCCGCCGGCGGGCGAGGCATGGCGGAGTTCGTCATCAAGTTGGCCGATGAGCGTGGACGGGTGCAGGAGCAGGTGCAGACGGCGGCCACGGCGGAGGAGCTGCGGGCGCGCTTTGCCCATGCGGGCTACCACGTCTTCAGCGTGCGGGCGCGGTCGGGGTTTGGGGGGTTCAAGCGGCGCAAGGTGAAGCTGGAGCCGTTTTTGATCTTCAACCAGCAGTTTCTGACCCTGATCCGCGCTGGATTGCCAATTCTGGGCAGCTTGCAGATGCTGGCCAAGAACCAGAAAAATGCCCATTTTGCCGCCCAGTTGGACGACGTCTCGGGGCGCGTGAAGACGGGCGAATCGCTCTCCTCGGCCTTCGAAGCGCAGAGCGGTTTTCCGGTAATGTACACCACCACGCTGCTGGCCGGGGAGCGCTCCGGCAACCTGCTCGAGGTGCTGGAGCGCTATGTGAACTTCCAGCGGGTCTCGCTCACCTTCCGCAAGAAACTGGTCACGTCGCTGATCTACCCCTGTGTGTTGATGGCGCTGGTGAGCCTGTTGCTGATGTTCATGTTCACCTACGTGGTGCCGCAGTTTGCGGAACTGTACGAGCAGATCGGCTCCAAGCTGCCGGCCATGACCGTGACGCTCCTGGCCTTCGGCAAGTGGCTGAACCATAATCTGCTGTGGATACTGCTGACCGCGCTGTGCTTGGGTGCGGGGGCGTATCGGTTCTCGATCACCGACCGGGGGCGGGATTTTGTGGACGGCTTCCGCATCCGCATGCCGGTTTTCGGCAGGATTTGGCTCAAGTACCAGGTGGCGCTGTTCTCGCGCACGCTGTCGACGCTGCTGACGGGGGGATTGCCGCTGGTGCCCTCGCTGGAGACGGCGGCCCGCTCCATCTCCTCGCGGCGGGTTTCAAAGGCGGTCATGGTGTCGATCGGGACGGTGCGCGAAGGCAAGAGCCTGGCCGAGGCGCTGATCCAGACCAAGGTCTTTCCCGACCTGGCGGCGGAGATGATCACGGTGGGCGAACAGACCGGCGCGCTGCCGCAGATGCTCAACTCGGTCGCCGAGTTCTTCGAGGAGGACGTGGCCACGGCGCTCACCGCCTCCCTGGCGCTCATCGAGCCGGCGATTCTCATCGTCATGGGCGTGGTTGTAGTCTTCATTCTCATCTCGCTTTACCTGCCCATCTTTTCCCTGGGACAGACCGGCGGGGCACAGGGGTAACCGACCATGGCCGACACCACATTGATTGCGCCTCCGCTGCCCACGGGCCAGGATGAGCGGGCTCAGGCCGAAGCGCTGGCGCGGCGCTATCACGCCGATTTCGTGGATCTGAAGAACTTTAAGATTCAGCACGACCTGCTGCGCACGGTGCCCGTGGAGCTGATGTTCCGCTATAACTTCGTGCCCATCGAGCAGCAGGAGGACGCGCTGGTGATCGCGGTCAGCGACCCCTCGCGGCTCATGGTGCTGGACGAGATCGCCGGGCTGCTCGGGCACCGCATCATTGCGCGCGTGGCCACACTCTCCCAGATTACCGACCTGCTGAAGAAGACCGAGCAGTCGCAGCGGGTGCTCGACGAGGCCAGCGAGGGGCTGACCTTCGACGTGCTGACGGGAGAGGACAGCTCCGACGAGAACATCTCCATCGAGAAGCTGACCAGCGAGGAGGACATCAGCCCCATCATCCGGCTGGTGGACACCACCATCTTCACCGCCCTGGAGCGGCGGGCCTCGGATATTCACATCGAGACCATGGACGACTCGGTGATGGTGAAGTACCGCATCGACGGGGTCTTGCAGGCGGCCATGGCGCCCATCGCCCGCGAGCACCACTCCACTATTCTCAGCCGCATCAAGATCATGAGCGAGCTGGACATCGCCGAGCGGAGGGTGCCGCAGGACGGACGCTTCCGGGTGCGGTACAAGGGCCGGCTGATCGACTTCCGCGTCTCCATTATGCCCACCATCTATGGCGAGAACGCCGTCCTGCGCGTGCTGGACAAGGAGTCGATGAGCGAGAAGTTCAAGCACCTCACCCTGGACGTGGTGGGCTTTGCCGAGGAGGACCTGAAGCGGTTCCGGCGCTACATTCGCGAGCCCTACGGCATGGTGCTGGTGACCGGGCCGACGGGCTCCGGCAAGACGACCACGCTGTACGCCGCGCTGAACGAGATCAAGAGCGACGAGGACAAGATCATCACCATCGAAGATCCGGTGGAGTACCAGATTCGCGGCATCACGCAGATCCCCGTGAATGAGAAGAAGGGTCTCACCTTTGCGCGCGGGCTGCGGTCGATTCTGCGCCACGATCCGGACAAGATTCTGGTGGGCGAGATTCGCGACAACGAGACGGCCCAGATTGCCATCAACTCGGCGCTGACGGGGCACCTGGTATTTACCACGGTTCACGCCAACAACGTGGTGGACGTGCTGGGGCGGTTTGTGAACATGGGGGTCGAGGTGTACAACTTTGTCTCCGCGCTGAACTGCATTCTGGCCCAGCGGCTGGTGAGAACCAACTGCGAATACTGTTCGCGCACGGTGTTCTACGGCGACGACGTTCTGCTCGCCTGCGGCATGGAGCCGGACGAGTGGCGCGGCTTCGCGTTCCGCGAGGGCGCGGGCTGCATGGAGTGCGGGGGAACGGGCTATCGGGGCCGGACGGCGATCCACGAGTTGCTTGATCTGACCGACCCCATCCGCGAGGTAATTCTGGAGAAAAGACCCACTTCAGAGGTGCGCAAGCTGGCCCGGCAGGAGGGGATGACCTTTCTGCGCGAGTCGGCGCTGGAGCGCGTTCGCCGCGGGATAACGACGCTGAAGGAGATCAACAAGGTTACCTTTATCGAGGCTTCGCGCTGATGAGTTCGATGGCGAGCAAAGGCGGTTCCGTGGCCGGCGGGCGTCCGCCGGCGGCGGTGGAGGTTTCGCCCGAGGGGGTGCTGGCGGCGGCGCTGCCGGGGCCGGGGCAAGCGCCGGTGTATGCCTTTCAGCCGCTTCCGCCGGGGGCGGTCATGCCGGGAATCGCCGAGGCCAACCTGAAGGCGCCGGAGGCGGTCGCGGCCGCGATTCGCTCCACCCTCGGCCGCGTTTCGCCGCGCACCCGTTCCGTGACAGTTGTGACGCCGGATTCCTCGGTGCGCGTCTTTGTGCTGGACTTCGATTCCCTTCCCCCCAAGGCCGCCGAAGCCCTTCCGGTGCTGCGCTTCCGCCTGCGCAAGATGATTCCCTTCGAAGTGGAGCACGCCGGGCTCAGCTATCAGGTGCTGGTGGAGAACAAAGACGAGTGCAAGGTTTTGGCGGCGGTGATGCCGGGGTCCGTGCTGGCCGAATATGAGGGCGCGGTTCGCGCTTCCGGCTACGAGCCGGGCGCGGTGCTGCCGTCCAGCCTGGCGGCTCTTGAGGCAGTCGACCCCCTGGAGGCGGTGCTGATCGCCAATCTGAGCTCCCAGGCGCTCACCACCTGCATCGTCAATGGCCAGGATCTGCTGCTCTATCGCACCCTCGACCTGCCCGCCGACCCCAACCTGCGGTTGCAGGAGGTGCAGCGCGGCATCGCCGTGGCCTCGGCGTATTACGAGGACAAATTGGGCGTCGGCCCCCGGCGGCTGTATTATGCCGGCAACTACGGGACGGAGTTCGATGGGGTCAACTACAGCGGCGTGGGAGCCTTCGCGCGCTGGCTCGACGACCCCGAGTTGACGGTGGTCGATTTGGCGCCGCGGCCGGAGACGGGAGCAGTTACCACTTTGGGACAGGCCAGCCTTGCCGGCGTGGCCGGGGCGCTGGCCCTCCGCGGCGGCAAAGCCCACCACGGCGGACAGGCGGGAGCGGGATAATGCGCATCACTCTCAATCTCGCCAGCCGGCCCTTCGCCGATCTGGGACCGGCAACCAAGCGATTGCGCATCGCCATGGCCCTGCTCGCCCTGGCTTCGATCGGCTTGGCGTTCGGCCTGCGCGCCTTCGACCGTAAGGCCGAGGCAGCGCGCGCGCGCGATCATTCGCTCGACGGTCAGATTGCCCGCATCACCCAGGAACGGCAGGGCTACCGCAACCTGATGGCGCAGCCGCCCAACGCCCGCTTGCTGGAGCAGGTGGCAACGCTCAACCAGCTCTTCGATGAGAAGGCATTCAGTTGGACGCTGGCCATGGAGGACCTGGAAACTGTGCTCCCCGGCGGCGTGCAGGTTTCCACCATCGAGCCGGTGCGCGCCAAGGACGGCCACTTCACCCTGCACCTGCGCGTGAATGGGCCCCGCGACCGCGCCGTCGAGCTGGTCAGGAATCTGGAGCGCTCGAAGCGGTTTCTCTTGCCCCGGATCGTGGGTGAAAACGCGGAGTCGACTGGAGGACCGGGCGAGCGGCTGCAGCCAGTGAGCGCCTCCAACCGCGTGGACTTTGACGTGCTGGCCGAGTACAACCCGGCCTTGCCCGGTGAGCGCAAAGCGGCCAAAAAGCCGGCTCCGGCTCGGGAAGACTCCCGCGTTCAGCCCGCGCCGCCCGCGCCTCATCCGCCTGCCGGCCCCGTCTTCCTTCCCCAGCCGCGCATGGGCCAGGGTGCGCCTCAGGATAGACTCTCGCGGCCTGTGCGTCCGCCTTATACCGGCCCGGCGCAGCCCAATCCCGGCCCCTCGCCCTTTCCACCGCCCGGAGGCCCGCAATGAGCAGCCGTTCCTCCTCCAACTGGCGCGAACACCTGACCTCTCCGCTAACCTGGCACTACGCCGGATTCGCCGTGCTGCTTGTGCTGGCCGTCGGATTGTCTGTGCGCCTGGGACTGGACTGGGCGGCAATGACCGGCCGCTCCAGCGACGCCCTGGCCGGCAAGCAGATTGAATTGAAGGCGCTGGACCTGCAAACCGCGCCTCTGCGCGGCCTGGACAAGCGCGTCGAAGAGTCCCGCGCACAGGTGGCGGCCTTCTACTCCAGGCGCATCCCGCCCAACTACTCCTCCATCGCCAGCCGCATCGGCGACCTTCAAGTCGACTCGGGCGTGCGCCTGTCCAGGGTCCAATACTCGCAAGGCCCCGCCGGCTCCGATCTGACCGAAATCTCCATGGACGCCAGCATCAGCGGCACCTACCCCCAGATCATGCGCTTCGTCAACAGCCTGGAGCGCGACCGGACCTTCTTCGTGATCCGGGCCATGGCTCTGACCGGCCAGCAGGGCGGCATGGTGAACGTGCGGCTGCGCGTTTCAACCTGGCTGCGGCCGGCCGATGCCGCGGCCAGCGGATTGCCGCCGACTCCGGACGCTGGAGAAGCGGCGCCCGCGCCCGCCGAATCCCCCAGCGGCGGAAAGGAGGGCGAGTAGCCATGGCCCTTCGCCTGGGAACGGAGAACAAGCGCCAGGTCTATCTGGTCATCGCTCTCTTCGCGGTGATTGCGGTGGTCGGAGGATGGGAGCTCTTCGGCTCGTCCGGGCGTTCCTCCACGCCGCCTCGCCCCGTTCCCGCTCAAGTTGCATCGCCGGCCGCGAACGTTCGTCCGGCCGCTGGAATGCCGTCCGCCAGTGGGAGCGGAAACGACGAACAGGCGGGCAATGCGCAGAAGCTCACCAACGCGGGCCTTGATCCCACACTGCACCTCGACAAGCTGGCCCAGAGCGAGGACGTGGATTACGAGGGAACGGGCAGGAATATCTTCTCCGCCGAATCGTTGCCGGTGGCATCGATCGAAGCTCCGGTCAAGAGCGGGCGGAACGGCGAACCCAATGTGACCTCTGGACTCCCGACTCCGTCCGCTCCTCAGCAGCCTCATGCGCCGGCCATCGATCTCAAGTACTTCGGCTATGCGCAGGCCAGGGACAAGTCGCTGAAGGCCTTCTTCGTTCATGGGGAGGACATCTTCATGGCCAAAACCGGGGAGATTGTCGATCATCGCTACAAGGTGGGGGCCATCACGCCAGCCGGCGTCCAGGTCACCGATCTGAGTTACAACAACACGCAAACCCTGCCCTTGACGGCCAACTGAAACCGCCCCGCGATGAGCAATTGCAACCCAATACGCCGCCGCAACCCCTCGGAAGAGGGTTACGTCCTGATTGCGGTCATCTTCTTTCTGGCCATCCTCGTGATTGCCCTGGCCGTTGCGGCGCCCAGCATCCGCAAGGATATCCAGCGCGACCGCGAGATCGAGACCATGCACCGGGGCAAGCAGTACGTTCGCGCCGTCAAGATGTACTACAAGAAGTTCGGCGCCTATCCGCCCACCGTCGATGCCCTGGTCAACACCAACCAGATCCGCTTTCTGCGCAAGAAGTACGTCGATCCGACCACGGGCAAAGAGGAGTGGAAGATCATCCGCTTTGGCCAGAACAAGACGCCGACGATGGGCTTTTTCGGCCAGCCCATCGGCGGTACGGGCGTGGCTGCGGCGGGCATTGGACTCGGCGGCACGGGCAGCTCAGCAGGCGCGGGGATCGGTTCGCCCCTCGGCGGCCCCAACTCCGGGACGGCTCCCCCGGGCAGCCCCTCCGCGGGCGCAACCGGCAATCCCGCCGACGCGGCAGGCAGCGCGGGCGGCGCTAGTGGAACCGACGCGAATGCCTCCGCCGGCGGTTCACTTCCCGGTTCGAGTATGGGCCTGACGGGCCAGACCTTCGGCGGCGG
>Ga0326727_10008557_pt1 | contig 25858 bp, 20 predicted proteins | sample MB2enrmetagenome_FD_207643 | JGI IMG/M metagenome (GOLD analysis project Ga0326727, IMG submission 207643) | Lab enriched peat soil microbial communities from McLean, Ithaca, NY, United States - MB29MY | ecosystem: Environmental > Terrestrial > Soil > Wetlands > Peat | place: USA: New York...
CCGCGGACAGTTTATCGATGTATCGATGCTCGACAGCATGATCTCGACGATGAGTTCGAACTACATGAGCTTTCTGGGATCGGACATCGTCCCACAGCCGATGGGAACCGCGTTCCCCACTGTGGTGCCGTATCGCGTGTTTCAGGCCCGGGACCGCGCGCTGGCTATCGCGGTGGGCAGCGAGAAACTCTGGATGGCCTTCTGCCGTGCACTGGAGCGGACGGACCTGGAATCGCACCCCGACTATGCGTCCAACGCCGAACGAATCCGCAACCGCGATGCGCTCGAAGAATTGCTGGCCGGGATCTTCCAGGAACGGCCGGTGGCGGAGTGGCTCGAGCGGCTGCAGTCCGCGGGCGTGCCGTGCTCGCTGGTGCGAGACTTTCGGGAGGTGGCGGAGCACCCGCAGAGTGCGGTTCGCGAAATGTTCCCGGTGATCGATCATCCGACCGCGGGCCGGCATCGGGTAACCGGAACGCCCGTCAAACTCTCCGAAACACCCGGTCATCCGGCCTCGCCTGCACCCCTGCTGGGCGAACACACTCGCGGCACGCTGCGCGAGTTGCTGGCGCTCGACGAATCCACCCTCGACGATCTTGCGGCGCGGCGAGTGGTGTTTGAGCCGCGGACTTCGTAGCGCATGATTGCGGTCCTCGGGTTTCTCACCATCGCTCTTGTTTTGGCGGCGATTCTGAGCAGAAGAATGACGCCGCTGACCGCCCTGATTGCGATTCCGGTGGCGTCCGCGGCAGTGGGCGGTTTCGGCTTCAAAACGGCCACGTTCATGGTGCACGGAATTCAGAGCGTCGCCGGTGTCGCCGGCATGTTCATCTTTGCCATTCTCTACTTTGGCGTCGTGAGCGATGCCGGAATGCTCGACCCGATCATCGATGGAATCCTCCGCGCGGCGGGAAGCGATCCGGTCCGCATCGTGATGGGCACTTCGCTGCTGGCGTTGCTGGTGCACCTCGATGGGTCCGGGGCAGTGACCTTCCTTGTCACCATCCCGGTGATGCTCCCGCTTTACGAGCGGCTCGGCATGGACAAGAGGGTGCTGGCCTGCGCGGCCTCGCTTTCCGCGGGCGTGAACTTCCTGCCATGGACCGGTCCGATGATCCGCGCTTCCGCGTCTTTGCACATCCCGGTCATGTCTATCTTTCGTCCGCTGATTCCCGTCCAGATTGCGGGACTGATGTTTGTGTTTGTCAGCGCGTGGTGGCTGGGAAGGCGAGAAGCGACACGGCTGGGCATCCGCAGCCGGAAGGGCGAAGCATTCCGCCGCGAGCTTGATGCCGGACAACAGGCGCTCCGCCGGCCGCGTCGTTTCTGGCTGAACCTGACGCTGACGCTGACGCTCATTGGCGGCATGATTGCCGCGCGCCTGGAGCCCGTGACGGTGTTCATGCTGGGACTCGTGCTCGCCCTTTGGATCAACTATCCCGACCTGAACATGCAGCGGGAGCGAATTGAAGCGCACGCGCGGGCGGCGCTCACGATGGCTGCGATCCTGTTTGCGGCCGGCGCCTTCACCGGAATCATGAAAGAGTCCGGAATGCTGAGCGCGATGGCGAGTACCGTGGTCGCGTGGGCTCCGCCAGGGATCGCCCCGCATCTGCCATTCACCCTGGGGCTGTTGTCGATGCCGCTGAGTTTGCTGTTCGATCCCGATTCTTTTTACTTCGGGGTGCTGCCCGTGCTTGCTGGATCGGCCGGCGCTTTCGGCGTGCCCGCGGTGCAGATGGCGCAATCGGCGGTTCTCGGTCAGATGACCACGGGGTTCCCGGTCAGTCCGCTCACGCCGGCCACGTTTCTCATCGTCGGCCTCGCGGGCGTGGAACTGCGCGAGCACCAGAAATTCTGCTTTCCGTTCCTGTTCGGCGCGTCGGTGTTGATGACGCTCGTGTGCGTGGTGCTGCGCGTGTTCCCGCTGTGAGAAGACGCTGAAAGGCCGCGGAACCGCTTGCTACGCGCGCGGCTCAGAAAGGCCGATTCGTGTTGGACCGAGCCGCGACCGAAGGAAGCGGCCCCTCATCTCGCTTCACTTCGCGCCGGCGGATGCCTGCAGAGAATCCAGGAACACGTAGCGATCGCGATGCTCCTCGGGAAGCGCCTTGCTTTCGGTGTTGAGGTGCATCACCTCGTGGGTCGCGGTGAAGCTGGGCCACTTGGCGAGGCCGGCGCCATCGGGATCGCCGGTCCTGATGAAGTTCGCCCAGTACTCGTTCATGGTGTCGGCGACTTTCTGGTCCTCGGGTTGCCAGTCGGCTTTCTTCGAGGCGAGCATGTTGAACACATATTCGAGCTCGGAAGCGTGCGGCGATCCGAGTGTCTTCGCGCCCCGGGCCATCGCCTTCATGGCCTCGGGAATCGGCACAGTACGATCGAATTCAAAACGATAGACCGGCTTTCCCGTCTTCGCCTGCATGTCGATCCATTTCCATGTGCTGAAGACGATGAAATTGTCGCTGGCGAGATCGCCCGCCGACCGGATGGCCTCCTCGTCGGTGGACGCCGGATACAGCTTCAGGGCCTCCGCGCCTCTGTCCTTGAATTGCTTGTTCAATTGATCGGGAAATGTCTTCGCCGTCGGCTTCTGCGGGTTCATCATCACGGCCATGCGAACCTCGTCGGCGTTCCATCCGGCGAGCAGCGGGACCTTCGCCTGTTTGCCGGCCGCGTAGGTGGCAGAAACATCCTCGGTCAGACAGTATCCGTCAATGATCGGCCAGAACCCAAATCCGTTGTTCACCTTTCCCGCGGCCTTCAGAAGCTCATCCGCCGATTTTGCGCGCAGCTCGGCGAGCGATTTCGCTCCGGCCGAATCGGCAAACGTCGCGCCTGCTTTCTCCGCTTCCGCCAGCGATGACATGCCGCGGCCGCCCACGTTCCCGAGGAACGCGCCGCTCTCGCCCACGGCCTGGGAGATCAGGTCGCGGGATAGGGGAGAAGCCATGAGTGCGCTGACCGACAGCGAGCCGGCCGATTCGCCGCCGATGGTGATTCGGTTCCGATCGCCGCCAAACGCCGCGACGTTCTTTCGCACCCACTGTAATGCGGCCACCTGATCGAGAAGACCATAGTTGCCGGAAGCGTGATGGGACGATTCCTTCGTCAGTTCAGGATGAGCAAGGAAGCCGAACACGCCCAGACGGTAATTCGCGTTGACGACGACGATGCCTTGCCGGGCGAAGCTTTCGCCGTCGTAGCGCGCTTCGCTGTTGCCGCCCGCCGCGAAGCCGCCGCCGTAGAACCACAGATAGACCGGCAACGGTTTGTCCGGCGCTTTGGCTGGAGCCCAGATGACAAGGTTCAGGCAGTCCTCGCTCATCGCGCCGGGAGCGTCGATGTCGCCGAATACTTTGCCCTGAACGCAGTGCGCGCCAAATTCCGTGGCGTTGCGAACGCCCTCCCAGGGCTGCACGGGCTGCGGCGCCTGCCAGCGCAGATTGCCCACTGGCGGAGCCGCGAAAGGCACCCCGCGGAAGATGCGCACGGAAGAGTCGCCGTTAAGAGTTCCTTCCAGCGTTCCGCTGTCCACTTTCACCAGGTTGGCGGCGGACGCCGCGAGGCAGAACGCGCTCATGATCAGAAATGATTTCACTAGACACCTCATTTACTGGAATAACTGCGGGATTTACCGAAATAACTGCGGAGCGAACTGCTCGAGATAATTGCGCCAGTTGATCCACGTGTGGCCACCGGGACTCTCCTGGAAAACGGGCGAGAAACCGTGCCTCTTCAGAACGTCGAGCGTGGCCTTCGTCGTGGCCAGGACGAAATCTTCCGAGCCGGTGCTGAACCAGAACACTTTCAGGCCGGACTTCAGAGATGCGTTATCCAGCATCGGGTGCTGCTGCTCCCATTCCGGCGGAGGACCCGGCTGCACGCCCGAAGTGCCAGGACGCCCGGCCCGGAAATTGAACAAGCCTGAGCTAAACACTCCGATATAGCCGAATTCATCCAGATGGGACATAGTAACGTTCAGCGTCTGCATCCCGCCCATCGAAAGGCCCGCCATGGCGCGGTGGGCGCGATCCGCGAGCACGCGGTAGTGCGCCTCCACATATGGCATGATGTCGGTCACGAAGTCCTCGGAGAACTCGTCGCGCGCACCGGGGCTCGGCATGGTGAAGGTTCGCGACGTGTGCCCGGCCGGCATCGCGATGATCATCGGCTTGGCTTTGTGTTCCGCGATGAGGTTGTCGATGATGAAGCCGGCGCGGCCAGCCGATGTCCAGGAGTCGTCGCAATCGAGCGCGCCGTGGAGGAGATAGAGCACCGGGTATTTCTCGCTGTCCTTCTCGTATCCGGGCGGCGTGTAGATGTGCATCCGCCGGAATCTGCCCAGCGCGGTCGAATAATACGTGACCGCCGCCACCGCACCATGGGGTACGTTCTGCGTGTCCATGAACGCCGCGCCGGGCACGTAAACCAGGCTCCAGGAGTTGGCGTTCGATTCACTGACGTCGGGATTGCGCGGGTCCATCGTCATCACGCCGTCAACGAGGAATGTGTAACGGTACGCGCCCGGATCGACCGGCCCGACGGTGGATTCCCACACGCCTTTGTCGTCCTTGGTGAAGTCGGGCTTCCCGGGCTTCCAGCCTGGAATGTCACTGGCGATGAGCCCGACGCTCGCCGCTTTGGGAGCAAGGATGCGGAAAATGATGTGGCGATCCGCCGTGACTTCCGGCGAAACCACCTGCGGCCCCTGAGGCATCATCGGGGGCGGCGGAGGCGGAGGCGTCTGAGGGCGCGCTTCCTGGGCCCGCCCCAAAGTAAGGAAAGAAGCCGCGATGCACGCAGCACACAAATACAGGGATTTCCTGGTCATGATTGTCCTCATTTCTTCGCGCACGGGTACGCACAGAGCGATCCGCCGCGCACAGACTGAGCCGCCGCGGCAACCGCGAAGATCAGAGCTGCGATCAGGCGGGCCACTGGCTCTTCCTCTCGTTCGCCAGGCGCGTCAGCAACGGCGCGGGTTGCCATACCTCGCCGTGGCGCTGGTAAAACTCGCAGATGCGGCGATGCACTTCCGCAAAGCCGACCTCGCTCGCGTACCACATGGGTCCGCCGCGATAGATCGGGAAGCCGTAGCCGGTCAGGTAAATCGTGTCGATATCGCCGGCGCGAAGGGCGAAGCCCTCTTCGAGAATGCGCGCGCCCTCGTTGACCAGAGCGTAAATGCAGCGATCGACAATCTCCTGGTCGGCAATCGCGCGCCGTTCGATCCCGGCGTCGCGAGCGGTTCGTTCGATAAGCGCCTCCACTTCAGGGTCGGGCGATGGCTTGCGATTCTCGTCGTAGCGATGCCAGCCGCGCCCGGTCTTCTGGCCCAGCCGGCCCATGTGGTAGAGCTTGTCGAGAACGAGCGGCGTTCGTTCGCCCGGTTTTCGGAGGTGCCGGTGCGCCTGATGGACGCGCCAGGCCACGTCGATGCCGGCCATGTCGTCAACGGCGAAAACCCCCATGGCCATGCCCCAGTCGCACAGAGCCCGATCCACCTGCCACGGAGTCGCGCCCTCTTCGACGAGGAACTGGGCCTCGCGCATATAAGGCAGCAGCATGCGATTGCCGACGAAGCCGGGGCAGTTGCCCACCACCACGCCGACTTTCTTCAGCCTCTTCGCGAGCGCCAGCGCGGTGGCGATGACGTGGGCTCCCGTGGAATGGCCGCGGACGATTTCCACCAGCCGCATCACGTTCGCGGGACTGAAAAAGTGCAGGCCGACAACCGAGGCCGCCCGCGACGTGGCAGCGGCGATCTCATCGATGTCGAGTGTCGATGTGTTGCTGGCAAGGATGCAGGAGCGTTTCGCGATGGCGTCGAGCGCGGTAAAGAGCGCCTTCTTCAGCGCGAGATCTTCGAAGACCGCCTCGACAATCAGATCGGCCTCGCCGAAGCCGTGGTAATCCGGTTGCGGACGAATCAGTGACATCCGCTGTTCCATGACGCCGGCCGGGAAGCGCCCTTTGCGCACGGAGTTCTCGTAGTTTCGGCGAATCGTCGCCATGCCGCGTTCGAGCGCGGCGGGGTCGCTGTCGGTGATGCGAACAGGAATGCCGGAGTTGGCGAACGCCATGGCAATGCCCCCGCCCATGGTGCCCGCGCCGACGATGGCAACTGAGGCAATCTCACGGACCGGCGTGCTTTTGTCGATCCCCGGCACTTTGGCCACTTCGCGCTCGGCGAAAAAAGCGTGCATCATCGCTCGAGCCTGCGCGGATCCGAGACATTCGGCGAACAGGGCGTGCTCGGCGAGACTGCCTGCGGCGAAAGGCAACGTCGTGGCCGCTTGAATCGCTTCCACGGCCTGGAGCGGCGCAGTCTGGTTGCGTCTCAGTCGGCCGGCCTGCTCGCGCGCGGCGGCGAACAACGACGCGTTCTCGCCGGGAGTGCCGAGCTTCTCATTTCGCGCGCTGGTTCTCGGCCACGGCCCGCCGGAAGCACCAGCTTCGAGGGCAAAAGCGATCGCGCCCTCCAGCAAATCGCCAGTCACGATCCCGTCGATGATGCCGGCAGCGAGGGCGTCCTGCGCGCCGATGGGCGCACCCGTTACGCACATCTCGAGCGCTCGCGCGACGCCGGCCAGTCTGGGCAGCCGCTGTGTCCCCTCGGCGCCGGGGATGATCCCGAGATTCACCTCGGGCTGTCCCACCTGAGCGCCAGGGGCAGCCACCCGATAATGCCCCGCCATGGCCAGCTCCAGGCCTCCGCCCAGCGCGGTTCCGTGGATGGCCATCACCAGGGGCTTCGGAAGATTCTCGCAGGAGGAGAGCAGGCTGTGCAGCTCGGGCAGCTCGGCTTTCTGCAGCTCGTTGATGTCGGCCCCCGCGACAAAAGTGCGGCCGGCGCCGATGAGCACCACGGCGCGAATCTCCGAATCGCTCACCGCCTCTCCGAGACAACCGCCAAGCTCTTCCGCCACCGCGCGGCTGAGCGCGTTTACCGGGGGGTTGTCGATGGTGATTACGCCCACACCATCGCGCCGCGCCAGAGTAACGAATCTGTTCATCACAAGCCCAGCAGCTTTCGCGCGTTCTCTTTCAGGATCAGCGAACGAACTTCGGGTTTTATGTCGATCTTCGCGAAGTCGGCCATCCAGCGGTCGGGCGCGATGAGCGGATAGTCCGAGCCGAACAGCACCTTATGCTTCAGCAGCGTGTTTGCGTACTGGATCAGGTTCGCGGGGAAGTACTTCGGCGACCAGCCCGAAAGATCGATGTAAACTTCCGGTTTGTGCAGGCAGATCGAGATGGCCTCATCCTGCCAGGGGAACGACGGATGAGCAAGGATGATGGGCATCTCCGGAAAATCCACCGCGACATCGTCGATGTACATCGGGTTGCCATACTTCAGCCGGACGCCTCCGCCGCCGGGCATGCCCGTACCGATGCCACTGTGGCCGGTGTGAAAGAGCACTGGCAAACGGGCTTCCGCGAAGATTTCGTATAGCGGATAAGCGATGCGATCGTTCGGAAAGAACTGCTGCAGCGGCGGATGGAGTTTCAGCCCGCGAATCGTGCCGGACGCCACCAGCCGTTTCGCCTCGCGCACGGCGTCGGCGCCACGGGTTGGATCGATGCTGGCGAACGCGATCATGATGTCCGCGTTGTCGGCGGCGAACTCCGCAACCGCGTCGTTCGGGACCTGCGGTTTGCCGGTGAGCTTTTCATCCACCGGGAAGATGACGCAGCCGATCTTCCGCGAACGGTAGTACTCGGCCAGTCCCTTGCGGTCCCGGGGGGCTCCGCTTTCGCCGAAGTACTTCCTTGCGGCGGCATCGGCGGCCAGGCGGTCGTCCTCCGGTTCCATGTGGACGTGGGTGTCGATCGCGATCAGCTCAGCGACGTTCATTTATTTTGCATGCAAAAACAACCGTCGTATTGTATCATGCGTGGATAGCCGCTGGACATGCGGCTCTTCTGCATGCAGGACGCTTGCCCATTGCGCTTCCTCAACGTCGCCTCGTGGAGTGTGGAGAGCGAGTGCTCGGCAAGCGGAGGGACCTATATTACTCCGGATCTTCAGCTCGGATCGTACCCGACGAGGCTGACGGATCGGCTTGACGAGTGGGCAGACCGCGCGCCGGAGAGAACGTTCCTTGCCGAACCGGATGCAACCGGCGAGTGGCGGCGAATCAGCTACGCTGAGTTTCGTAACCAGGCTCGATGCATCGCCCGCGCACTGGCTGATCGCCAGCTCACGCCGGAGCGCCCTGTTGCGATTCTTTCCGGCAACAGTATCGCGCACGCGCTCCTGGCCGTCGGCGCGATGTACACGGGCATTCCGTACGCGCCGATTTCGCCCGCGTATTCGCTGGTTTCTTCGGATCTGAGCCGGCTGCGGCACATCTTCGACCTGCTGACGCCGGGGCTGGTGTTCGCCTCCGATGGCGCGCAGTTCGCGCGGGCGATTCATGAGGTGGTCCCCGCCGAGACGCCTCTGGTGGTTTGCGAAAATCCGCCGCGCGGGCGGCCGGTGCAACTGCTCGACAGCTTCACTGCGGCTGCGCCGCTCGTGGATGCCGGCAGCGCCGATGCGGATACCGTCGCGAAGATCCTGTTCACCTCCGGTTCCACCGGCATTCCCAAGGGCGTCATCACGACGCATCGCATGCTCTGCAGTAACCAGGAAATGCTGCGCACGGTTTTTCCGTTTTTCGCCGATGAGCCGCCGGTCATCTGCGACTGGCTTCCCTGGCACCACACTTTCGGCGGCAGTCACAACTTCGGTCTGGCGCTTTACAACGGCGGGACCATGTACCTCGATCACGGCCGGCCCATGCCTGGCGCGTTCGATGCGAGCCTGCGAAACCTCGGCAAGATCGCGCCAACCGTGTACTTCAACGTTCCCAAAGGCTACGAGCTGCTGGTGGAGCACATGGCGGCGAATCCGGCGTTTCGCGGGCACTTTTTCTCGCGGCTGCAGATGGCCTTTTTCGCTGCGGCGGGCCTGCCTCAGCACGTCTGGGACGAGTTCGACCGCCTCGCCATCGAAGCGCTCGGCGCGCGCATTCCCATGCTCACCGGGCTGGGCGCAACCGAAACGGCTCCGTTCGCGCTGTGCGCCGACAAGGCGAACAGACGATCCGGTGTGGTGGGTCTGCCAGTGCCGGGCGTCGAGTTGAAGCTTGCACCTGTGAACGGCAAGCTCGAAGCACGCGTGCGCGGTCCGAACGTTACACCGGGTTTCTGGCGAGAAGGCGAGTTGACGCGAGCGGCATTCGACGAGGAAGGCTACTATCGCATGGGCGACGCGCTGCGCTTCATCGATCCCGCCGATCCGAATCGGGGCTTTCTCTTCGACGGCCGCCTGGCGGAGGACTTTAAGCTGTCCACGGGAACATGGGTGAGCGTCGGACCGCTGCGCGCGAAATTCATTCTGCATGCCGCGCCGTGGGTGAAAGACGTAGTCATCGCCGGACACGATCGCGACGACGTGACCGCGCTGATATTCCCCGATGGCGGCAGTCGCAACGTTCTTGAAGCGCTGCTTTGCGATTTCGCGCGGCAAAGCACCGGCAGTTCGAATCGCATCGCGCGCGCTATCATTCTCACCGAGGCGCCGTCGCTCGACGCCGGCGAAGTCACAGACAAAGGTTCCATCAATCAGGCCGCCGTGCTCAGGAGGCGCGCTGCGCTCGTCGAGCGGTTGTACTCGACGCCGTACGCGCCGGAGGTAATCGTCGTATGACCACGTCCGAGAACGAATCGCAAACGCTCCGAGCTCTGTTTCGCATGCGCGAGATGATCGTTCGCGGGGATTTCCAGCCCGGCGAACGGATTCGCGAGATCCCGTTAGCCGAACGGCTCGGTGTTTCTCGAACGCCGTTGCGGCTGGTGCTCGATCGCCTGGAGAACGAGGGGCTGCTGGAGGCCCGGCCCACTGTCGGATTCGTAGTGCGCAAGTTCACCATTGAGGAGATCGTCGACACCATCGAGCTGCGTGGCGTTCTGGAAGGCACGGCCGCCCGGTTTGCCGCCGAACGGCTGGAATCGGAAGAGCAACTCGCCGGCATGCGCGAATCGATCCGGCAGACCGAGGCCCTGCTGCGCGAGCCCCGCGGCGGAGTGGAGACGCTTGGTGATTATGGTGTGCTCAACTCCCGGTTTCACACCGACCTGCACGAACTGGCTCGCAGCGTGATGTTGCGGCGCTCTCTGGAACGGGTTCTCGCCCTGCCCTTCGCCTCGCCGAACGCGTTCGTCGCCGCGGAGCCCGAATCCGATGAATGGCGCGAGGCGCTGGTGATGTCGCTGTGGCAGCATCGGGCCATCGTCGATGCGATCGCCAACCGCGAGGGCGCGCGAGCGGAGGCGGTTACGCGCGAGCACTCGCGTATGGCCCGGAGGAGCGTATCGCTGGCCTTCGAAAGACGCCGGTATGAGGAGATCCCCGGCGGCTCGTTGCTTCGTGTCTGAGGGAAGGAGACCATGCCGACAAAACCATGTTTGCTTTTCGTCCTGACGGCGGTTCTGACGCTTGCTCAGCCTGCCCACAAGTGCGCCGATGCAGCGCAGTTTACTTCGCCGGGCGTTGCCGTGCGCATCGACAAAGTTGAGCAGGTTCCCACAGCCCCGCCCAACACCGTCCGCATTTCACCAATGTTCCCTGGCACCGTTGGTGTGGCCATTTCCGCTTATTGCCGCGTCGATGGAACGATCGACGAGCGCACCGGCGCGGACGGTAAGTCGTACGCCATCGGCTTTGCCCTCGCTCTGCCCGATGCGTGGAACGGCGGATTCGTGTTCCAGGGAGGCGGCGGTCTGAACGGTTTGGTTGCGCCGCCGCTGGGGATGAACGCCGCGGGAGACGTTCCCGCGCTGGCCAGGGGATTCGCTGTCGTCGATACCGACAGTGGTCACAAGGGCGCCGTGTTTGATGGCGCGTTCTTCCGCGACCAGCAGGCGAGTCTCGATTTCTACTACATCGCGATAGGCCGCGTTGCCGTTCTCGCGAAGCAAATGATCGCCTGGTACTACGGTCGGCCTGCTCAACACGCGTACTACGACGGCTGTTCCACCGGCGGACGCGAGGCGATGATCGTGTCGCAGCGGTATCCGTCATACTTCGACGGAATCGTTTCAGGTGACCCGGCCATGCGCACCGGCTACTCGAATCTGGCGCTCGGCTACATCGGCTCGGTGTTCGACGCGGCGGCGGGGAAGGACGCCAGCGGCAAGCCCGCACAGCTTCTGTCCGATGCCGACCGCAAACTGATCCTCGATTCGCTCCTCGACAAATGCGACGCCAAAGACGGTCTGCGCGATGGCATGATCTTTAACACACGCGCGTGCGATTTCGATCCGGCGGCGCTGGTTTGCGAGGGCGCGAAGACCGACCGCTGCCTCACCGCCACGCAGGCCGGAGCGCTGAAAAAAGCCTTCGCAGGCCCGAAGAACCTGCATGGCGATGAGATTTATCCCGGCGTTCCATGGGATGTCGGCATGGCCGACCACAAAGGCCTGCCGGGTCTGCTCTACGGCCCGTTCATTCCGGTGCCCACGGCGGCGGGGAAAGCCGATTTCGATCTGCAGAATGAGGCGGCGCGCATCGCCGGCAATGCTAACGGACTGCTCGGCGACAGCACGTGGACCAATCTGAGCACCTTCGCCGCGCATGGGAAGCTGATCTTTTATCACGGGCTGAGCGATCCATGGTTCTCGCCATGGGACACGCTCGAATACTACGAGAGGATGGGGCGCGACACGGACGTCAAGCCGGTGCAGACCTGGAGCCGCCTTTATCTCGTGCCCGGGATGGGGCATTGTGGCGGCGGCAGCGCTGCGCTCGACCACTTCGACATGCTGACGGCGATTGTCGACTGGGTGGAGAAGAATCATGTGCCGGAGTCGGTGATCGCCACCGGCGCAGCGTTCCCCGGTAGAAGCCGCCCCCTTTGCCCGTATCCGCGGCACGCGGAATACAAGGGCCAGGGCGATCCGAACGACGCCGCAAGTTTTGCTTGTCAGGAGTGAGTCAGGGACAATGCTCTTCACTTTGCGTGCGACGGACACGCGGCGCCAGCCGCGTCCCTTCGGTATCGGCCAACGACGCGGCTGACGCCGCGTGTCACTCGTAAGCAAAGTGAACAGTTTGGAGTTAGGGAGGATTTCGATGACGTATCGCAGCGATGTGGTAGGCAGCCTGTTGCGCCCGCAGTATCTGAAGGAGGCGCGACAACAACATGATGCGGGAACGCTGGGCGACGCCGCGTTCAAGAAGATCGAAGATCGCGCGGTGGACGAAGCGGTGGCGCTGCAGACCCGGGTGGGCCTGGATGTCGTCACCGATGGCGAACTGCGCCGCTACGCGTTTTTCGGGCATTTGATCGACGCCGTCGAGGGCTTCGACAAACTGGGCGGGTGGGCCATTCCGTTCCGCAATGAAGCCGGCGAGAAGCTGGTGATGCAGCGGCCGGTGGTCGTTTCGAAGCTGCGCCGCAAGCGTCCGCTCTGCGCGGAGGAATTCACTTACCTGCGCGCACGAACGGAGCGTGCGGCGAAGGTCACGATGATCAGCGCGCAACAGGCTGCAGCGTACTACGATCCCGAGAAATCCGCTGGCGCCTATTCGAGCATCGATGCCTATCTCGGCGACATCGTGGACATCATGAAAGACGAGGTAGCGGAACTGATACGCCTCGGTTGCCGCTACATTCAGATTGACTCGCCGCAGTATGCCGCGCTGCTCGATCCCGACATTCGCGATGGCTATCGGAAGCGAAGGAACGACCCCGATCGCCTGATCGATCTTGCTGTGGAGATGGACAACGCAGTGATTGGCCGTCATCCCGGCATTGTCTTCGGCCTGCACCTGTGCCGCGGCAACAACCAGAGCCGATTCTATGCATCGGGCGATTACGGGCCCATCGCGCGGGTTTTCCGGAATTCGCGATTTGACCGATTTCTGCTGGAATACGACGACGAGAGAGCGGGCGGTTTCGAACCGCTTGCCGCCGTGCCGGAAGATCGCACGGTAGTGCTGGGGCTGGTGAGCACCAAACATCCGCAGCTGGAGCAGAAGGACGAATTGAAACGGCGTATCGATGCGGCCGCGCGGTTTGTGCCCCGCGAGCGGCTGGCGGTAAGTCCGCAGTGCGGCTTCGCTTCGACGCTCGAGGGCAACGAGATTACGGAGAAGGATCAGGAACTGAAGCTGCGGCTCGTCACCGAGCTTGCGCGCGAAGTCTGGAAAGAGACGAACTCAGGCGCCCACGCCGCGTGAGCCGCACTCCTCTATCGCGCGCAGAACTTCCGCGTAGCCTGCCGGGCCAGCGCTTCCGAACTTATCGCGCAGCCCGAGCTGCGCCGACCAGTCCTGGCGTCGCGCGGTCGCGTCGGCCATGAGCGGCTCGATGCCCAGCGAGCGCAGCGTAGCGGCCACTTCTTCCATCTCCCGTGCGCGGCGCTCGCCGTGGACAACGGCGCGGCCAACCATGTAGTTTGCGAGCTTGTCCCAGTCGATGCCGGGGAAGGTCTCGCCGAGCGAGTCGAACACGCGCTTCTCCGCGCCGTAGCGGCTCGCTCCCAGCACGCACTCGAACAACAGCGCTTCCAGGCCTTTCACCACGATGCTGCGGAACATCTTCACGGCGGCAGCGCGGCCGACATCGACGCCGAGAACCTCCAGACACATGCCCAGGGGCGTCATCTTCTCCCTGAATTCGGGAGCGCCCGCACCGCCCAGCAGGATGGGCACTCGATGGCCGTGCGGCGGGACCGGCGACATGATGGCGCCTTCCACAAAACGCGCGCCGCTACCGCGAACGGCTTTGTCTATCGATCGTTTCGTGGCAGGCGAAACGGAGTTGAGGTCCGCGTAGAGATGGCGCGCATTGAGAAAAGGAGCCGTCTGCTCGGCGGCTTCGAACGCGGAACTTGCGGTCACGGTGGAGAACAGGGTGGTGCAGGAAGCGGTTAGTTCGCGAGAGGACCCGGCCAGCGCGACGCCGCTCTCGCCCGCACGTTGCTGGATCAGTTCGCCCCGCCCCGGCGTGTGCGTGTGAATGTCGTACGCGACGATGCGGTCAACACCCGCGCCGCGCAAGCCTTTCGCGATGTGGAATCCGGCCTCGCCGAAACCGATGAATCCGACCGCCGGCCCAGCCATGGTCAGTGCAGATACCCGCCGCCGTCGCAGAGAATCGTCTGGCCGGTGATCATCGCCGCGTCGTCGCTGGCGATGAACGCAATCAGTGCCGCGAGGTCTTCCGGCTGAACGCGCCGCTTGATGGCCTGATTGTTCATCACCCGCTCGAACGCCTCCTCTTTCGAATGCGCCGCGGTCCCGGGCGTTGCCACCATTCCCGGCATCACGGCGTTCACGGTGATTCCCTCTTCGCCCATTTCCTTCGCCAGAACGCGCGTCATTCCCATCACCGCGCCCTTGCTGGCCACGTAGGCCATCTGGCCCGGATTCGCAAGAAAATACGTTCGCGACGCCACCATGATGACGCGCGGCGTTTTGCTCCTGCGGATCAGCGGATACACCGCTTTGGTCACCAGAAAATAGCCGATGTAGTTGATGTCGATGTAGCGTTCGACGTCGGCGCGCGACAGCGTGTGCCATGGCGACCGGCCGGAGAGAATGCCGGCGTTGTTCACCAGGATGTCCACGCGCCCGTGACGCGCTTCAATCTGCTCCACGGCGCGCTGGATCTGCTCTTCGTTCGTGACATCGCAGAGAATCGAATTCGCCGTGCCGCCCGCCTTCCGAATCTCCTCGCACGCCGGCGTCGCATCCTTTATATCCAGAATCTCGACGAGAGCGCCCTCGCTGGCCAGCCGCAGCGCCGCCGCGCGCCCCAGCCCTTCCGCGCCTCCGGTGACGACGGCCACGCGATTCGCCAGCCTGCTCATTCTGCTGCCGCCCCTTTCGTTTCGGCCGCCTGCATCCTGCGCCGGTCCGCCTGCAGGACGTGCACGGCCATGAGCGCCCCCAGCGGATGTGCTCCAACCTTCACCAGCGGATCGGGCGAGAGTGGACGGAGCGCCTCGATCTCTTCGGCATTCAATCCATACTCGGCTCCCACGGCATCCATGTCCAGTAGCATGCGTTGCCGCAGCGCCGGTTTGTGACGGGACTCATACAGCAGTTTATTCAGTTTGTACGAGGACAGCGACGGGTGCTTGTAGAATTCATAGCCCTCGTTTCTGAATTGATACTGGTTCGACGTGCGAGGCTTCGCCGCCGCCGGTTTTCCGGGATGGAAACGCGCCACGGCGTGCCCGTGATGCGAGGTCGGCTGATAGGTCAGCAGCTCCATGTGCTGCTCGCCGATCGCGCCCAGCACCGCCGCCCACGGCAGCATTTCCGTGTTTCCGACTTCGTCGAGTTGCTCCACCGTCAGGTTCAGGAAGGCATCGCTGTTTCCGTTTTCCAGCTCTTCAATGCACCACTGGTCAAACGCGTAGTCCGGCTGATAATAACGCCACGTTCCCGGATAGTGCGACATCCCGCCGCTGGCCAGCAACGCAACACGCTCGGGCCGCGAGGCAATGATCTCGGCGACGGCCTTGCCCAGTGCGGCGCAACGTCGCGGGCTCGGCAGAGGCGGCAGATACGTGTTAATGAACACGGGAACCACGGGAATATGGCGAGTGCCCAGCACCCACTCGAACGGCGCGGCGAAGGAGTGCCCCAGCAACGCCTCCTGTGAATACGCCATGTCGAATCCCGCGCGCACCAGCTTGTCCAGAAGGTCCTCGGCCAGGGCCTGGTGTACCAACGGCGCGTAGGTTCTGCCCGCGAATGCGGCGGTGGCCCGTTCTCCGGCGATCACCGCGAACGTGGGCACCGATTGCAGGAAGAACGTTTCCAGATGGTCGCTGCCGAAGATGACCAGCGCGTCGGGCTTCGTTTCATCCAGGACTTTGCCGAGCTGCCCCATGGCCGCCACATCGGCGTCGAGCTGTTTGGGGTCCTCCTCGGGTGGACGCGTAAACAACTGGGGCGCGTGAACGGTGGCCATCGCTGCCACGATTTGTCCCATAAGCGTTACCTCTTCACCTCATCGATGCCGGCCGCATCCTCCACGTACCGGACTCCCAGCTCCGCGAGTTTGGCGCGCAGGCCGTATATGTCGAGGCCAAGCTCGCCGGCGCGCAGCCGCTCGCGATTCTGTTTCTCCTTCAGCAGCCGCTGTTCCGCCAGCCGCGCAACCTCTTCGGCGGCATCGCGCGCCACCACCACCACTCCGTCCACGTCCGCCACGACGACATCGCCCGGATGAACCACCGCGCCCGCACATGAGACGTCGATGTTCACCGAGCCCGCGGTTGCCTTCACCGTTCCCTGCGCCGAGATCGCTTTCGACCACACCGGAAACTGCATGCGCGTGAGATCGGCCACATCGCGCATGCCGGCCTCGATCACCAATCCGGCGATCCCACGCGCCTGGCACGACGTGGCCAGTAATTCGCCGAACATGCCGTCCGTGGAATCCGACACTGGCGCAACCACCAGAACGTCGCCCGGCCGGCATACCTCGATGGCCGCATGAATCATAAGATTATCGCCGGGATGACATGACACCGTAACCGCCGCGCCGGCCACGCTCGCCGATGGATAAATCGGGCGCATGTACGGCCTCATCAGACCCGTTCGCCCCTGCGCCTCGTGCACGGTGGCGACGCCGCATCCACCGAGTTGCTTCACCACGCCGGCATGGGGACGGACGATGCTACGCACAATTACGGGCGTCATGCCAGTTCGCTCGCCACCTGCGGATAGACGCGCTGGTACGCTTCGGCGTATTTGATTTCGCGCCGGCCCGAGTTACGAACAGCTTGCACGCCGCGACGGCGCGCGAGATCCGTATAGTACTCCCATAAATGCTCCTGCGCCTCCATCGATTCCATCGCCTTGCGCTTGCGCTCGAACGCCGGCGTAATGTCCAGCAGCACCTCCGGCCGGAAGCCGCACTGCTCCGGCTGATGCGGTTCAAAGATGAACACCGGGGGCGCGCCGAGCTTCTTGCCCGGGGCCGGATATCCCGCGGCCTGCGCGTAGATGCGCGTTTTCAAAGTGAGCTGGGTGGCCTCGGGATGATCGCTGTTGTAGGGATCTGCGAAGGAGTGCGTGAGAACGAATTCGGGCTGGCAGGCGCGATACTCCATCACCATTTCGTGAATCAGATCGTCGGTGACGCGCAGCGGATAATCGCCGGAATCGAAGAAGCGAATCTCGGCGCCCAGAATGTCGGCGGCCTTTTGCGACTCGGCGCAACGCAGTTGTTTCACGCGGTCAACGTCCATGCCGGGCATCTTCCACAGGCGCTCGGATTCGCCGCGCTCGCCGTAGGACAGGCAAAGGATGCGCACGCGAAAACCGCGGTCGGCATAGAGCGCGATGGCGCCCCCGGCGCGCCAAACGAAATCGGCCGCGTGGGCGCTGACCACCAGGACAGTTTTCTGATCCATGCGCCTATTCCACCCACGAGGCCGGATTGACGACGGCCATGCGGCGTACGTCCGCGACGCTGAAATCGTCGTCCAGCAGCTTCTGCGCGAACATGCCAAATCCTTCGGAAACGGCCGGATTGATGGTCTGCCCCAGATCGGTGGAAATGATGCAGCGCGCCGGGCCGACGGCGCGGATGGTCTCCATCACTCGTGCCCACGGCGCTTTGTTCGTGTGCATCGTGGTGAAGCAGTGCTCGATCCAGGCACCCATTCCAGCGAGTTCCCGCTGTTCTTCCGCGGACAAATCCTGCGAGGGGAACTCGGCGTGCGTGACCAGTATCTTACGCACGCCCATCTCGCGGCCCTCACGGACCACGGCCGCGATCTCCGTGCGCTCGAGATGTCCGGTGGCGAGAATCATGTCGTATTTCGCAATCGCTTCGATGCATCGCCGCGCCGGCTCACACAGGCGTCCGTCGCCATCGAGGACGGTGATCGGCGGCGGCGCGATCCCGGTGGCCGCGAGCTCGCGCTGGATCTTCGCCCAGAACGGCAGCTTCGCGCTCCCCCCATCCAGCCGGCCCGCGGTTTCATTGGCCGCATCCACGGTGGGCATCCAGACGATTTTGGCGCCGGAGCGGCCGGCAAGTTCCACTGCCACCGGATTGAGGCCTCCCACGGCGTGGTTGAGCGCGATCGCTCCGAGAGCGGTGATGCCCGGGACTGCCCTCGACACCACTTTGGCTCGTTCCGCCGTCGGCAGGTAATGCGACTTGAGGACGAAGCCGCGCATCCCGCGAGCCAGAAACTCACGGGCGAGGTCGATATCGTCGATCCGGCGCTCGATGACGTCGGGGGCGACGTGTACGTGCAGGTCCCAGGCGCCCTGAAGCGCTTCCCAGGCCTCATCGGAAATGAACGGAGGGATTACGACGCCGGATACAGGTGTGCTCACAGGGGTCGGTTCTCCACAGACGGCATCATGGAGTATGACAGCAGGACGACCGGGGTGTCAAGCCGATCTGATATATCACAGATTGTTGTGACAACGCATCGCGAATGATAGACTGATTCTTCCCCGCATGACTCGCACCCGCACTTCTCCCGATGCCACCAGCCTCGCCACAGAGGCCTATCTGGAGTTACGTCAGAGGATTCTCCGTGGCGACCTGACTATAGGACAGGTGATCTCGCGCCGGAAACTGGCCTCCGAGCTGGGCATGAGCTTCCTGCCGGTATCCGAGGCCCTGTTGCGCCTGGAAATTGAAGGCCTGGTGGAGAGCCGTCCGCGGGCGGGCACCAGAATACGCATACCCAGCCGGCAGGATGTGCGCGGTCACTACGTGATTCGCGAGGCCCTGGAATGCCAGTCTGCCCGGCTTTTCGCGGAAGCCGCCAGCACCGAGGAGAAGGCCGAACTGATGCGCCTCGCAGCGCGCGTTGACACGCTTTCCGCACAGACCGATGGCAACCGGGTCCTGTATCTCACGCTGCACGAAAAGCTCCATCGGCGCATTGCCGAGTGCGCGCGCTGCCCGGCGCTGTCGGAAGCGATCGAGAAGACCCACGCTCTCGCTTCCACATGGCTTTGCGTCACGCGCCCATCCACGGGCGAGGTTGCGCCGCGTCGCCACCAGGAGCTCATCGCCGTGCTTTCCGCGGGCGATCCGGCAGCCGCTGTTAAAGCCATGCGGGAACACGTGAACCGCAGCATGGAGAACACGCTGCAACGTCTGGAGTCCTGGTTCAAGCTGCGTAAGACGCGTGGGCAGAGCTACGCCCGTGCGCCCAGGCGGCCGGCGAACGCGTCCGGCACAGCCGCCTGAATCCACAAAAGTGATATTGCAGTCCTGAAACGAATGCACTATGATGCGGGAATCGTCTCATGAGCGATACCGCACACTCCAGCATGCGCACCCAGGTGGGGATCGTAGGGGCCGGACCGGCGGGTCTGATGCTCGGGCATCTGCTGCACCTCGCAGGGATCGACTCTGTCATCGTCGAGAAGCACAATCGCGAGCACGTGATCGAGCGGGTTCGCGCCGGCGTGCTCGAGCAGGGCACCGTGGACGTCATGGTGAATGCCGGCGTTGGAGATCGGCTGCTTCGCGAAGGCATGAGGCACGGCGGAATCTACCTTGCGTTCCTCGGGCAGCGCCATCGGATCGATTTCGAGGATCTGGCCGGCGCGTCCATCACCGTCTACGGCCAGAACGAGGTGGTTAAAGATCTGATCGCGGCTCGCTACGCCACCGGCCGGCCACTGTACTTCGAGGCGCGCGACGTCCGGCTGAGCGGCTTCGAAGACGGACAACCGGGTATCCACTTCCGCTCGGACGAAAAGGAGCACGAGATTGCCTGCGACTTCATCGCCGGTTGCGACGGGTTCCACGGCGTCTGCCGCCCATCCATGCCGTCAGAAAAATGGCGCGCTTACGAGCGCGAGTATCCTTTCGGTTGGCTAGGCATCCTGGCGAACGTGGCGCCGAGCTCCGGCGAACTGGTTTACTCGCTTCACCAGCGCGGCTTCGCGCTGTTCAGCATGCGCTCGCCCTCGGTGACCCGGTTGTACCTGCAATGCGCTCCGGACGAATCGCTGGACGCCTGGCCGGACGATCGAATCTGGGATGAGCTTCTGGCGCGCCTGGGGACCGCCGACGGATGGCGGCCGAATCGCGGCGGGATTCTTCAGAAGAACGTAACGGGGATGCGCAGCTTCGTCGCCGAGCCGATGTGCTGCGGTCGTCTGTTTCTGGCCGGCGACGCCGCTCATATTCTGCCGCCAACCGGGGCCAAGGGCCTGAACCTGGCGATTGCCGACGTGGTTATACTGTCTCGTGCGCTGGCAGCGTTCTACCAGGATCGCCGGGAAGATCTTCTGGACAGCTATTCAGTCCTGTGTTTGCGGCGGGCCTGGCGCGCTCAGCGTTTCTCGTGGTGGATGACCTCGATGCTGCACCGCGCCCCAGGTGGCGACGAGTTCGACTACCGAAGGCAAATCGCCGAGCTGGATTACCTGATGAGTTCACGGGCGGCGATGACCAGTCTTGCGGAGAACTATGTGGGTCTGCCGACGGAACAACGCTGACGGTGGGCACGGACGGGTCCGATTTTCTACCGGCGACTCGCCGTCCCTGAACCTGAGTCAGCCCTTTCCTGTCAATGTTCAGCCGAACGCACTACGTGACGCCCGCGCGGTAACCAGGACGATTGGCTTCAGTTCTTAGCGCGAGCCAGATTCGAGTTGATGCAAAGCGACCATCCGGGGCGCCTCTGCGAACAGCCCGGTATAGCCGCCTTCCCGATAGCGCGCACGCTTGCGCTGCATATTGCGCACGCTCATGCCGGCGATCTCGGGCCGCGTCGATCCACCTGATCTTGCGCGCCATCGCCTTTAGAATCAGACATCCCGCAGTTTCCTCATCCGCTCCGCTTCGCGAGCCGGCTCCTTTTGCGCTTGTCGAGGATGCGGGGCTTGACCTGCTGTCGCGCAGCCAATATTCTGAAACGTTCCAGACTTACTGTTGTGCATCGGGAGGCAGGATGGCGAATCCATCGCGCAGGCAATTCCTGACCGTCACGGCGGCCACTGCGGCGGCAGCGGCAGTGTCGGGTGAGCTTCAGGCCTCGGATCATGGGCCTGTTCAGATGTGGAGCACTTTTCGAGACCGGCGGCATACGCCAGGTGCGCCGCTCGCCTGGAAGCCGGTGACGGAGGTCGCCTCCGATGCCATCGCACTCGATCCGGCGATCGCGCGGCAGGAAATTCTGGGCTTTGGCGCGGCCATGACCGATGCATCCTGCTGGGTGCTCAGCCGGATTCCCATCGAACAGCGGACGGCGCTGATGCACGAGCTTTTCGCGCCCGGCCAAATGGCCATGAACGTCTGCCGCACATGCATCGGGTCCAGCGACTACTCGAGGGAACTGTTCAGCTACGACGACAGCGATCGGGAAGACCCGGAGCTGACGAAGTTCTCCATCGATCACGACAAAGCTTACGTGCTTCCCATGCTCCGGGAAGCGCGCCAACAGAATCCGGATTTGTTCCTCTTCTCGTCGCCGTGGAGTCCGCCGGCGTGGATGAAATTCAACCGCTCCATGCTGGGCGGAACCATCCGCAAGAGCGCGCTGGAGCCGTACTCGCGCTACACGCTGAAGTTCCTCGAGGCCTACAAAGCCGAAGGCGTGCCCATCGATGCCATCACGGTGCAGAACGAAGTCGATACCACGGTGGATGGCCGGTACGCCGCGTGCCAGTGGTCCCAGGAAGATGAAATCCTGTACGTGGCGCGTTACCTCGGTCCGCTGTTTCGCCAGGCCAACTGCCCGACGAAGATCTGGGTTCTGGATCACAACTTCAACCTGTGGGGCCGGGCCATCGCCGAACTGAGCGACGCGACGGCCCATGAATACATCGACGGAATCGCCTGGCACGGGTACGCCGGCGAACCTTCGGCGATGACCGCGGTGCACCACGCGTTCCCCGGCGAGCACGCCTACTTCACCGAAGGGGGACCGCCGCGCCGTCCGGGACAACCGGGCGAACCGTTGACGGCCTGGGCCACATGGGCGGCGTGGGCCAACGAAGTCCTCGGGAACTGGTGCCGGTCGATCACCGTATGGAACATCGCCCTCGACGAGTATGGAACTCCGTACATCGGCCTGCGGGAAGGACCGGGCGGAACGGCGGCGCCTCCGGACGAACAGCGACGCGTGCTGAGAATGGGGGCCGGCGTTCTCACCGTGCAGAACGACACCCACGAGGTGACCCGCAGCGGGCGTTTCTGGGCCCTGGCGCACTATTCGAAACACGTGAAGCGCGGAGCCAGGGTGTTCGCCACTGAGGGAGTGGGCCAGACGACGGCGCAGGGCGGGACCGGCGAAATCTCTCACACCGGATTCCGCAATCCGGATGGCAGCTATGTTGTCGTGCTCGCCAATTGCGGTGTGGAGAAGCGCGTTCAGTTGCTGCTCGACAGGAACGCTCTCGACGTGGATTTACCGGCCGATTCCGTGCACACCCTGCAGTGGTCGTGAACCGCCACCCGCGCGCCGCCACCCGCCTGTTCGCTATATACTGATCGCTTCCGGGCCGGGCTCGGTTAAGGTCGGGCCCGGCAACCCAACAGGAGGATGTCTAAACCATGAAGCCCAACAGGCGCAGTTTTCTTCAGTCCATTGGAACCAGTTCCGCCGGCATTGCCATCGGCGCGGCATCGGTGAACGCAGCATCGCTCAGCGCAACGACGGAGACCGCAACGGCGAAGGGCCGGGACGCGCAGCTTCTGCTCGTCGGCGACAACATCGCCGTGGTCGGCACGCAATACGGAAAGGTCAGAGGATACGTCCTTCGCGGCATCAACTACTTCCTCGGTATTCCCTACGGCGCCGACACCTCCGGCTCGAACCGATTCATGCCTCCGCAAAAACCGAAGCCCTGGACCGACGTGCGCCCGGCGCTTTTCTGGGGCGATTCGGCGCCGCAAAACATGGACAAGCGGTACGCGTTCACGGCCGCGTCGTTTCGCGATCACTGGAACTACTACGACGTCAGCGAGGACTGCCTCCGCCTCAACGTCTTCACGCCCGCCATCAACGACGGCAAAAAGCGGCCAGTGATGTTCTGGATCCACGGCGGCGGGTTTACCAACGGCAATGGCATCGAACAGGACGGGTACAACGGCGAGAACTTCGCTCGCTTCGGCGACGTTGTTTTCTGTTCCATCAACCACCGGCTGGGACCGCTGGGCTACTGCAATCTGGCGGGCGTGGGCGGGGAGAAGTTCGCGGCGTCCGGCAACGTCGGCATGCTCGACATCGTGGCCGCTCTCGAGTGGGTTCGCGACAACATCGCCAACTTCGGCGGCGATCCCGGCAACGTCACCATCATGGGCCAGTCCGGCGGCGGCGCCAAAGTCTGCATCCTCACGGCCATGCCCTCGGCGAAAGGGCTGTTCCACAAAGCCGTCGTGCTCAGCGGAGCATCCCGCAAATCCGGCGACAAGGCATTCTCCGAGAAGCTGGGCGCCGCGGTGGTCAAAGAAGCCGGGCTGGGTCCCAACGAACTGGATAAACTGCAGGCCATGCCGTGGAAGGATTTCTATGCCATCGCCACCAAAGCGCAGCAGGCCGTTGCGAAGGAAGCAGGGCCCGGAGGCGGCCTGATGCGAGGTTTCAGCCCCGTTGTCGATGGCGCCATCCTGCCTCAACATCCCTACGATCCCGAAGGTGCGCCGACCGCGGCCGACGTGCCCATGATCATCAGCTCGGTGCGGGAAGAGGCCTCGGCCAGTTGGGCTGATGCCTCACTCGAATCCATGACGCTGGATCAGGCGGTGGCCAGACTCCGGGACAGAGCGGGTTTCGGCCCGGGACTCGGCGATAAAGCGAAGGACGTGGTGGACTCCTACGTCAAAGCGTTTCCGAACGCGAAGCCCGTGGAAATCTGGACGTTGGTGGCCAGCAATCGCCAGGGCGTGGTGGCGCTGGCGGACGTGAAGTCGAAGCAGCCGGCCCCGGTGTACGTCAACTGGTTCACCTGGCAGCCGCCCCTGTTCGACAACCGCCTGCGCGCGTTCCACTGCGTGGATATCAGCTTCTGGTTCTATAACACCGACCTCATGCTCACCCACAGCGGCGGCGGACCGAGGCCGAGGGCGTTGTCGGAGAAGATGGCGGGCGCTCTGCTGCAATTCATGAAGACCGGGAATCCCAACGGTCCCGGCCTTCCGAGCTGGCCCAAATACTCCGCCGCCCGAGGCGAAACCATGATCTTCGACGATGTGTGCGTCGCGAAGGACGACCCGGACAGAGAGGCCAGAAAAGCGCTGCCGGCAGTGACGTAGGCGCCAGGAATCCAGCTTTAGGGTGATGGATCGGGCGGGTTCACAGGCTGAAGCATTACGACTCTGCGATCGGCGTTGATGAAGGTTGTGCGGCCTGCCTGAAGAATCGCCGGGCAAAGGTGGCAATGCCCGAAGGCGTGGACAACCGGTTTGTACGTTAAGACGTACTCCGCCAGGAGAGAATTCCCGATCTCTGGCTGAAAGCCGCTCACACGCGGAGTGTCGTGGGTGGCAAGCGTATGCACGTCACGGGTCTCGAGCGCCGCGGTTACGCGTTGCTCGAACACCGGCTTCGACACTCTGCCCGGCACGTCGCGCCCCGACATGATCCCGGAGACGCCGCTGACAAGAGCACTGCCGAGACTGCCGGGGCTTCCCTCCAGGCTGCACGAACTGCCATCGGAATTCGTCAGCAGGTAGGCGCGTTCGCGCGGCCGGTCGTGGTTGCCGTCCACAAAGTAGAACTTCCTGAAACTGCGATGTACGCGCTTGTATTCCTCGGTTGGGTCGCCATCCGATCCAAATTCATCGGTTCCCGCCATGTCGCCGAGCGACACAAACGCCCATTCCCACGGCCGGACGAAGGTCAGCAGGAAGTCGATTACCGCGGCACAGTCCTTGTGCAGATCGCTCGCGAACAAGACGGGCTCGTCGTACAAATTGCTCACGAAATTGCAGATCTCGACGGCATGCTGCGTGCCGTCGCGCATCGGCCCAAAGTCCGCGAAGAGGAACGAACCTTCGGGCTTCACAAACCGACTATGCGGATCCATTGGATGGCGTCCGTTCCGCTCGCTTCGTTACACGGTCTGGCTCCAGCAGACATGTGCAGGCCATCATCGGCGATAATACCGTCACCAGGGTAGCCACCAGCCGACCGAACATCGCCGCTTCTTTACGCTCTCCCGTAAACCGGAATCAGCGCGCCGTTCACCTCCGCCGCCTCGGCCGACGCCAGCCACAGCAGCACCTCGGCGATCGCCTCCGGCCGCACCCATTTCGTGTGATCCGCGCGCGGCATGGCCTTTCGATTCGCCGCCGTGTCGATCGTGCTCGGCAGCACTGCATTCGCCGTGACCCCGCTGCCCGTCACCTCCAGCGCCACCGTGCGAATCAGCGCGTGCAGCGCCGCCTTCGAAACTCCGTACGCGCTCAGCCCCGCCGCCGGCTCCACGCCCGTCCGCGATCCCACCGCGATGATCCGTCCCGAACCCGCCGCCAGCATCCCCGGCAGCACCTCGCGAATCATATAGAACGCCGACCGGACGTTCAGGTCCATCATCCGGTCCCATTCTTCGTCGGTGGTCTCGCTCACCGGCCGGCCGCCGGCGAAGCCGCCCATCACGTGCACCAGCGCATCCAGCGGTTGCGCGCGCTCGGCCACGCGATGGCAGCCCTCCACCGTGGTCAGGTCGGCCTCCACGGGGTGGAATTGCCCCTCGGGCACGGTGCGGCCGTCCCACGAGCGCGCCACCCCGAAGACGGCGGCCGCCCCGCTGTCCAGAAACGTCTTCACCACTGCAGGCCCCAGCCCGCCCGTTGCGCCGGTCACTAAAACTACCATGCGATATTGATGATAATGCCTGACCAGTTGCCCC
>Ga0326727_10008559_pt1 | contig 25857 bp, 21 predicted proteins | sample MB2enrmetagenome_FD_207643 | JGI IMG/M metagenome (GOLD analysis project Ga0326727, IMG submission 207643) | Lab enriched peat soil microbial communities from McLean, Ithaca, NY, United States - MB29MY | ecosystem: Environmental > Terrestrial > Soil > Wetlands > Peat | place: USA: New York...
TTCAGCGATCATCCAGGACATGCTCACATCTTTACGGGTGCAGGTGAGGGTAGGCATGGGGAATTCCAGGTTTATCGCGAAACAGGCAGCCTTGAACGCGTGGAATGTGCTTATCGTCAGGCCGGGTGAGGAGAAAACGTTTCTTTCCCTCCTGTCCGTAGAAACACTTCCACTGCCGGACAAAGAGAAAGAACATTTGCGCCTGCTTGGCCTTTCCACATTGAAGAAGGTCGCCGCCCTTTCCCGAAAGGCCCTCATCTCCCAGTTCGGGTCAATGGGAAACGTTCTTTTTGAAATCGTCAACGGCACAGACGAGAAAAGGCCCATCCCTCGAAGGCAGCACGCCTTTTGCTTGGAAAGGGAGACCACCTGCGAGGTTCCGCTTCAGACATCGGAGGAAGTACGGGCCGTCATGGCGGATATGGTCGCCGGATTATCGGATGAGCTGAACCGGATGCGCCTCGCGTGCAGAAAGGTGCAACTCACCCTTTTCCTTCAGGATGGGTGTTCTCTGGAAAAGGCTTTGGTGCTGAAAAAGCCGACTGCAGAGGCAAGGCATATCCTTGGACGGCTTTCGGATTTTTTGGAATATCTCGTGGTGAAAAGCCCTGTCGCTTCGTTCCGGTTATCCGTTCCCGATCCTGTGTGCGCTTCCGGGGACCAGGAGGACCTCTTCCGCAAGAGGTCGGTTTTTGCGGAGCGACTGGAGGGTGTCAAGGCTTACTTCGACTCCCGTTACGGGTATACCCCCGTCATGAGGATCGAGGAGGGGGAGGAGAGATCCCGCCTGCCGGAGAGGAGGTTCCGATTTACCAGTGTCTAGGCCCGGTCCCTATCATCCGGAACCGATAAGCGTGGTTGCCCGGGACGGATTGCCCGTGATAGCACAGGTCAGGAAGAGGAATCTGCGGGTACGCGAGATCATGAACACATGGCGCATCGAGGAAGAATGGTGGCGGGTACCTATCTCCCGCCTCTACTTTTTTTTGGAGCTTGAAAATGGAACGAGACTCACCCTGTTCGTTGAAAACGGCAATTGGTACCGGCAGAACTGGGTGTGATATATATGCAGTACGTTGAGCTTCACGCCCATTCAAACTTCTCGCTCCTGGACGGGGCGTGCTTCCCCGAGCAGCTTGTGGAGGCTGCCCGTGTCCGGGGCATGACGGCCCTTGCCCTTACCGACCACAATGGCCTTTACGGAGTGCCTCAGTTTTGCCGGTCCGCAAGAGAAGCAGGCATCAAACCGATTGTGGGGGCCGAGCTGACCCTGGAAAACGCCTGCCATATAACCCTGCTCGTAAAAGACACAAGGGGCTACGGCAACCTGTCCCGTCTCGTGACGAAGGCCCAGCTTTCCGGCTCAAAGGGCAACCCCCGTCTCGATTTTGCCCATATTGCGGAGCTGAGCGGCGGCCTTATTTGTCTTTCCGGCTGCAAAAAGGGGGAGATTGCGACCCTGCTCCTTCAAGGGAAGAGGGAGGACGCACAAAAGACAGCCTGGAGATACATGTCCGTCTTCCCCCCCGGCAGTCTCTATCTTGAGATGCAGCATCACCTGGACCCGGAGGACAGGTCGCTTTGCCGGAAGCTCATGGATCTTGCAAAAAAGACCGGCATTCCTCCTGTCGCTGCCAACAATGTCCATTACGGGGAGCAGTCCGACCACAAGCTCCATGATATCCTCGTCTGCATGCGACACAGGGTGGGCCTTGATGATTCCGCCCCGTTCCGCCGTCCCAATGCGGAATATTACCTGAAGGACCATAAGGAGATGCTCCTTCTGCCCGGACTTCCCCCTGAGGCAATCGGTCGCACCCTTACAATTGCCGAAGCCTGCGCGTTTGAGCTTGATTTTTCTTCCTATTGTTTCCCGGACTTCGATCTTCCGCCCGGAGAGGCGCCGTGCACCTATCTCCGGCGGCTCTGTGATGAGAGGGCTCCCGGAAGATACGGCGGGATATCTGATGAGGTAAAAGGAAGACTTGAACAGGAGCTGGCGCTTATTGAACGGAAGGGGCTTTGCGGCTATTTCCTCATTGTGTGGGATATCATGGAGTTTGCCCGCAGGAATGGCATTCTCTCTCAAGGCCGGGGTTCCGCGGCAAGCTCTCTTGTCGCCTATCTTCTCGGCATCACCCCGGTCGACCCGATCAGGCATGGCCTTTTTGTGGGCAGGTTCCTCAACGAATCCTCCGCGGTTCCGGATATAGATATCGACATCGATACGAGGCGGCGGGAGGAGGTGATCCGGTATGTCTACGAGAAATACGGCGAGGAGCATGCGGCTATGGTATGCACCTACGTGACGTTTCGGGCGAGAAATGCCATACGGGAGGTAGGGAAGGTATTCGGCTTCCCCCCTCATGTTCTTGACAGGATGGCCAAGTCCGTCTCCGCTTACAGCCCGGTCGCCGCCATAGAAGAGCTGAAGGACGTCCCCGAGTTTAGACAGTACCTCGATTCCGCGGCGTGGGTCCATTTCTGTATGTTGAGCAGGCAGATCGCCGATTTTCCCAGACACTTATCGATTCATGTGGGGGGAATGATCATTTCATCCAAGCCTATCTCCGAGATGGTGCCCCTCGAAAGGGCGAGGGCGGAAGGGAGGGTAGTCTGCCAGTGGGACAAGGACGGGGTCAATGATGCGGGACTCATCAAGGTGGACCTCCTAGGTCTCCGTATGCTCTCCCTCATTGACGAAGCAGCGCTGCTCGTGAAGAAGACCCGGGGGATAGCACTTGACCTCGACCGCCTTCCCGAGGATGATCCCTCTGTCTATGACCTGATCGGCCGGGCCGATACGGTCGGTGTCTTCCAGGTGGAGAGCCGGGCACAGATGCAGAGCCTGCCCAGGGTGAAGCCCCGCTCCCTTGAGGACCTGGGCATTGAGGTGGCCATCATAAGGCCCGGACCGCTCCAGGGGGACATGGTACATCCTTATATGCGAAGAAGGAACAGGGAAGAGCGGGTTATCCATCTCCACCCTCTCCTCGAGCCTATCCTTCGTGAGACGCTGGGGGTTATCCTCTTTCAGGAGCAGGTGCTCCAGGTGGCCATGGCCGTGGCAGGATTCACCGCTGGGGTTGCCGACAGGCTGCGAAAGGCCATGGACCGCAAGAAAGGCAGGGCCGAGATGGAGAGATGGCGCGACACCTTTCTGGAAGGGGCGGCTGGAATTGGTGTGGATAAGGCGCGGGCGATGAAGATCTTCGACCTCATATGCGGTTTCGCCGAATTCGGTTTTTGCAAGTCCCACGCTATGAGCTTCGCCCTGCTCTGCTATCGCTCGGCGTTTCTTAAGCACTATTACCCCTTGGAGTTCTACTGCGCCCTCCTCAATAACCAGCCCATGGGTTTCTATATCCCGGAGGTGATCATTGGCGATGCGAGGCGTCACGGGGTAGAGTGTTTTCCCGTGGACGTGAACGAAAGCCTATGGGTATGTTCACCGGAAGAACATGGCATACATCTCGGTTTCCGCTATGTGAAGTCCTTGGGCGAGGAGGGGGCGGACGCCATTGTGGCGGAGCGAAAGAAGGGAGGTTTCAGGTCTTTCAAGGAATTCTGTTTTCGTGTGCGCCTCGATAAAGACGCGCTCCGGAGCCTCATCATCATCGGGGCGTTTGACCGGTTGGAGCGCTCCCGCCGCCGACTCCTCTGGGCGCTTCGATCCGTTGATACGATAGGCCTGAGGGAAATGGACCTGGATACGGCCGGAGATGCGCCCCTTGATGAGATGACCGGCCGGGAGGAGCTGCGTGCCGCCTACAGCATTCAGGGTTTTTCCGCGTCCTCACATCTTGTGGAACTCTACAGGGATAAGCTTGCGCACCAGGGCGCCGTCAAGAGCTCTCAACTCTCCCGGCTCGCTTCCGGCAGAGCGGTCAAAATAGGGGGTTACAACATCTGCCTGCAGGTACCGCCTACCGCAAAAGGCTTTGCCTTCATCACCCTTGAAGACGAAGAGGGGCTTGTCAATGTGGTGCTGAAACCGAACATCTACCGTAGGCATAGGCAGCTTGTGCGCCTCAAGCCCCTCTTGATCGTTGACGGAGTAGTAGAACGAAAAGATGGGGTAATTAATGTGGTGGCGGAGAAGGTCAGCGACATGCAACCTTGAACCGGCTACCGTTGCGGAAGGGCGGCATCGGGGAGGCTATAAGAAAAATGGAGGAATGATAGATTTCCCCAAAGTTCAAAATAAATGCCCCCGGCGTGACTCGAACACGCGGCACCAGGATTAGGAACTCTCGCTTCGGGATTCGTAGGGATAACGAAGGACAAGCAGAGATATAGTAATTTCAAGGTGTTACCACGAAAACCCCTCTTTCGGGATAGACCGGGAAACATAGGGAAATGGGGGGTTATTTTCGGGTATCTGTTGACCAAGTGTTGACCAAGGAAAACGCTCAAGTGCAAGAACCAGTTTTCAATATAGCAGACATCGGATAAGCAAAAAGGGTAAAAGTGGCAAGCAGTGGAGGAAGAAAATAACAAAGGACACCACTGAGTCATTCGCAGGCAGTGCGCGAACGTCATGGCCGTGACCGACCGACGAGGAGAAGCCGAGACCCAAAGATCACCTCCGTACGTGCCTCTAATGTTTGAAACAGCTCAAGGACATGAAGGAATGCTTTATCATGAGAAGCATCCGACAGAGGGCGGAAGTGAAGCCTGTTGCGGCGCGTCTTCGTCCGAAATTTCCTGTTCTTCTTGCCCGTTACTCACTGGACGGTGGGTAACGGGGAAACAGCACACATTTATGTGTGATAGACAGGCTGAGGATGTCTGCTGTAATCCAGCGTGGGCCATTTAGTTTTGCGATCAAGATTGCTATCGGTAATCGGTCCATTTAATCACGGGTGATCAGCCAGCGACAACGCCCTGTAACACCCTCAAGCAAAAAAAGGACAGGGTTGAGAAAGAATCAAGACTGACGCCAGCAGCAAGAGGAACTGTGGCTACCGTGTTAGGATAGGATTTGTCTGTTAGTCAGAGCATGTTCCGAATGGCGGTAGATATCTGGTCAGCTGTCTCCAGAATCTGGGGAGATAGATCCCTTTCTATCTCGGCCACCGTGTAACTCTTGCTCAAAACTTCGACGTTGATGGCCGCGATTGCAACCCCGTTGCTATCTACAACAGGTGCGGCGATAGAGCGCAGACCTACAATAACCTCTTCGTCGTTGACTGCGTATCTTTTTTTCCTGATCGTGCACAGCTGTTCCATGAAAACGGGAAGGGATGGAGTCGTTTTAGGGGTGAACGGGCGGAATTCGAGATCCTTCAGGATGGAGTCGACGATCTCCCGGGGGCCAAACGCCATAAGCACTTTCCCTTGAGAAGTTGCATGCACGGGTAGCTTCGCGCCCACTTGGAGGTCCCAGGGCATGTCACGCTCTTTTCTGACACGGAGGACATACATTATCTCGCCTCCTTCGAGCACGGTCATGCTCGCCGCCCTTTCGCTGATCTCTGTGGACAGCCTCTCCAGATAATACCTGGCCACGTCGTACCACGGCAGGCTTCGGACTGCTGCATATCCGAGGGTCAGTATCTTGGGGGTCAGAGAATATCGTTTCTCCTGATTGCGGGAGATGAACCCCAGTTCTGCCAGGGTATGGCAGAACCTGCCGGCCGTCACTTTGTTCGTTCCCATAGCGCGAGCGATTTCGGAGAGGGTGAGAGGCCGCAATTCCCTTCCCAGGGCCTCGAGTACGGACAGCCCCCTCGAAACTGATTGGACAAATTTCCGCGACCCTTCATTCATTGGTTTTACCTCGTTTAGATTATGTAGTTTATGACGTATCCTGCACTTCCTCTTTTTCGGGGAACCCGAAAATATTGCTTGACACCTTTTTTTACTGGTGCTATACATCTAAGTAAGTGTAATGACAGCAGTAATTATATTACGCAATGCGTTACTTGTCAAGACGGCAAGAAAGGCGGATCACGTCCGGAGGAGCTAAACATGAACCTTTCTCTCGCAACTTTTCCGGTCACCGCAGTCGAATCTTCGAACACAACCACCTTGGAGAACAATGTCCTCATCCTTGATTTCAAGGCCCTGCGCGACCTGATCCTGAAAGATGATGTCTTTGCCGATGTCTCCATCGAAGTGGTGTATCCGGGCGAAAAGACGAGGATCATCCACGTGCTAGATGCGGTGGAGCCACGCGTAAAGGTGGAGAATGGGTCCCGTTGTTTCCCTGGCTTTCTAGGAGCGGCACGGACGGTCGGGAAAGGTACCACGCACCGGCTTTCCGGTGTCGCGGTACTCGGCGTCGGACTGGGCATTGATGTACCCTCGGAAGGCGAAACGGGTGTGCTCACGTTTAATGAAGGTTTCATCGACATGAGTGGTCCTGCACAGCGCTATTGCGCCTGCTCGGACACTATAAACATCTGCCTCTGCTTCAAGGTCAGAGAGGCATGTTCGTACGTTGAATTCGATGCGTCCGCGCGCCTGGCGACGCTTAAAGCCGGAGAGTACCTGGCGCAGTCGACTGTCGGCCTGGAGCCGCTGCAGAAGACCGTTTATGAGCTTACCCCGGTCGACCCGGACCTGCCGCGGATCGCCTACATCAACCAGATCCAGTCGCAAGGCTTCCTCTGTCGCACATTCCTCTACGGCGCTCCTATGGACGCCCCCTTCACCCCGACACTCCTCCACCCAAACGAGCTTCTGGACGGGGCCTTGGTAAGCGGCAACTACCGCAATTTCTTCAAGGCCTGTACCTACCTGCAGCAGAACAACCATATTGTCAGGGAGCTTTACAGGAGGCACGGCAAGGACCTGAACTTCGTGGGCCAGGTCATCGGTCGCGGCCACTTCGATGATTCCGCAATGAAGGAGCGGCAGGGGCAGTATGCGGCAAAGCTTGCCTCCCTCCAAAAGGCGCAAGCGGTGGTGCTGACGATGGAAGGAAGCGGAAACGCGTTTATCGACTATATGCTGACGGTCAGGGCCCTTGAAGCATCGGGCATTGCGGCGGTACCCATCGTACACGAGTTCGGTGGCGTCAACGGCGAAGACCAGCCTCTCGTTTTCGTGGTCCCCGAGGCGGTTTCAATCGTTTCAGGGGGAGGTGTGGACCGCGTGTTCGAGATACCGGCCATGGAGCGGGTGGTCGGGGGCGAGATTGTGAAATTTGCTGAGGGGCCGTGTGCGTTCAAACCGATTGAGGCGCGTAGCTCTTTTGTCGCCGGACCTACCTATTTTTATTGCGGGTATTGGCAGATGCAGATCAATGGGCTAAGGGCGCTCGATTATTGAGGCAGTACGTAACCTAATTAAGCCTCTTCGTTTTTATGATGGGGGGCTCACCGGGTTGGGGTATGCGCTTGCGCCCCGTAGAGAGAGGGCAACCGGATACCGTTTTACGGTTGTTCCCGTTAATTGATAGAGGAGGGAAGGGATGATCAAGGTCGCCCATTATCTTAACCAGTTTTTCGCGGGGATTGGCGGCGAGGACAAAGCGGACATCCCGTTAAATGTGATCGACGGCCCTGCGGGCCCTGGTGTTGCCTTGCAGGCGCAGTTCAAGGATCGGGCACAAATCGTGGCAACGCTCTATGCAGGCGATAATTACGCCAACGAGTGTAATGAAGCGTTTGTCGACGATGGTTTAGAAAGATTGAAGGCGATTCAGCCGGATGTGCTCGTGGCCGGACCGGCCTTCAACGCAGGACGATACGGTATTGCCTGTGCAAGTCTGTTAACATTTGCTCATCAACGTCTCAATATTCCGGTCGTGACGGCATTCTCCCCTGAGAACCCTGCTATGGAGGCATACCAGCGCTATCTATACATCGTACCCACATCACGCTCCGCCGCCGGAATGGCAAAAGCCCTCCCGCCCCTGGCCCGCCTGGTCTTACGACTGGCTGAAAGGGTGGAGTTGGGTCCTGCGCGGGAAGAGGGGTATGTCCCAAGAGGCGTACGGAAGAACGTGTGGACCGGCGAGGGTGCAGCATGCAGGGCGGTCAATCTTGCGATTGCCAGAGCAAAAGGAGCCCCGTTCATGACTGAACTGGAGATCCTTCCTTTTGACAAGGTAACTCCGCCTCCACGCGTCCCCGACCTGTCCAAGGCGATTATAGCACTTGTGACGGAAGGCGGACTCGTGCCGGCCGGAAACCCGGACCGGCTGGAGACGCAGAACGCAACGAAATGGTTCCATTACCTGCTGCCTGGCGATGATCTGAAGAAAGGTGAGTACGAGTGCTGGCACGGAGGTTATCTCCCCGACCGTTCCAATGAAGACCCTGATCGTAATCTTCCCCTCGACGTGATGCGTGAGCTCGAGCGGGAGGGGATTTTCGGGAAGCTGCATGACGAGTACTGTGTGACGTGCGGAAACGCAGGAACCATATCGACCATGCGCAGGATTGGTAGCGAGATCGGCGCGTACCTGAAACAAAGGGGTGTGTCGGCGGTAGTGCTCACCGCTACCTGAGGGACGGGTACTCGTAGCGGGGCTACGATTACGAAGGAACTTGAGCGGAACGGGATTGTAACAGTTTGTGTAACTGCCCTCTTCGCAGTGGCGGAGCGGGTGGGCGCGAACCGGATCATGAAAGCCGGAGGTAAATTCCATCACCCCTTCGGTAATCCGGAGCTCAGGGCTGATGTTGAACTCAAGTGGCGGCGGAAAATGGCAGAAGCGGCATTGAAAGTCCTCACAAGAGAGGTGGAAGGACCGACCGTCTTCGAACCGGAGGATCTGCTTAACGGCTGACGCACACGCAATCTGCGGTCACCGAGCATGGAGAGAGGAGTATTACATGGCGGGACCAAACAATCTCGCATATATTCCTGTCGTCAAAGGGGCGAGCTATTTTCTGGGCCACGTGCCTGGGCTCGTTCGCTACGGATCGAAGCCATCACGGGATGTCGCGGTCGATCCTACGCTTGTTCCACAGCTTCTCGGGCATCTGTGGACCTTCGATCAAGCTGTCTCTTACCCGCCGAACCAGGCGTTCATAGGCAATATCGATCCCGATGAGCTGCGTCGGCTGCCTGGGCCATTTCATCTGAACCCTCTCCTGAATGTGTCCCGCTTCGGGCCGTTTGGCGAGATCATGCCTGAGGACGAGTTCTATGGTATGGTCAAGCGTTGCGACGAGTTCGACCTCGTGCACCTGGAAGAGCGCTTTGTCGCGTCGATTTTGCCGAAGTTTGCCAGCCATCCCCTGATCAACGATGAGGATGTTCAGAAGTTGGGTGAAGGAGCGCCTCTTACCCGTATCGAAGAGCTTCTATCCGATAAACGCCGCCTTCCTCTTTTCCTGCGAGACGGTACTCTGATAGGGTGTGTCGTCGAAGGGCATGATGAGGACACCTCGCTCGCCCCTGATATCCTGCTCGAAAACCTTACCAGCCGTGCTGCAGGGGTCTTGGCCCTTCGCCGGCTGATTTCCGCTACTGCGGGTGGCAGCGCGCGCAGTATTGACTACCTTCTCGGCTGCGGTGAGGAGGCGATCGGTGATCGCTACAACCGCGGCGGCGGTAACCTTGCGAAGGCGATCGGGGAGTTGTGTGGCTGCGATCGGGCGACTGGCGCGGACGTCAAAGCCTTCTGCTGTGGCCCGGTTCATGCCCTAGTGCTTGGTGCCGGTCTTGTCGCGTCTGGACTCTTCGAAACCGTCGTCCTGGTGGCTGGCGGTTCCCTTGCCAAACTTGGTATGAAATTCCACGGACATCTCCGCCACGACATGCCCATTCTCGAAGACGTACTGGCTGGAATGGCGGTCTGGATCACGCGGGACGACGGAAAACACCCGATCATACGGCTGGACTCGATCGGTAAGCACGAGATCAGCTCTGGTTCCGCGCAGCAGGCAATCCTGAACAAGCTTGTCGTAGAGCCGCTCGACCGTCTAGGACTCAAGCTCACCGATGTTGATAAGTACGCGACAGAGATGCATAATCCTGAGATAACCGAGCCGCAAGGCTCCGGTAATGTGCCCAAAACAAATTACCGGATGATCGCGAGTTTTGCGGTCATCCGCAAGGAGATCGCACGGGACGACTTGGAGAGTTTCGTCGAACGGCATGGAGTGCCCGGTTTTTCTCCCACGCAGGGTCATATCGCCTCGGCGGTGCCGCTGCTCGCGCACGCTGTGAGAGAAATGGAAGCAGGAAGAATGGAAAGAATGATGTTCCTTGCGAAGGGGAGTCTTTTCCTGGGGCGCATGACGCACCTTTCTGACGGCATCTCCTTTTTACTTGAGCGAAATAGAGGGAGGGGCGTATAGCTAATGGATTTGAACAGAGACATCTATGAGACTACCGTCCGGGCATCAAAGAGTCTTCTGCTCGTTGACTTCTGGGGACCTCAATGTGGGCCCTGCTTGGTCCTGATGCCGTTCGTCGACCAGCTTGAAGCGAGATACAAAGAGAGGATTTCTGTAGCGAAGGTGAACGCTGCAGAGAACAGGATGCTTTGTGCGAAAATGCGCGTCATGGGTCTTCCCACATTCATTCTATACAATGACGGGGCCGAAGTGAAACGGCTGACGGGACAGCAGCTTTCCGAGCAGGACCTCGTAAATCTACTCGATGAAGCGTTAGCAGTGCAGACAAAGGAGGTGCCATGAACCTGAAAGGGAAGAAAGTGATTATCCTGGGAGAGCGGGACGGGGTCCAAGGCGCGGCGATCGCTGCGTGCGTGTCGAGCGCTGGGGCAGAAGTACTCCTCGTGCAGACACAATGCTTTGTCTGAACGGCTGCTGGTGCGCTTGACCTGGAGGGTCAGGAGAGTATCTTGAAGGTCGTGAAGCAGCATGGCAAGAATGACGTCGTCGTCATGCTGGGCGTTCCGGACGCGGACAGTGCCGAACTCTACGCGGAGACGGTAATGAACGGAGACCCCACCTTCGCGGGCCCGCTTTCCGGCGTTGCCCTCAATCTGCCGGTTTTCCATATTATGGAGCCGGAGATCAAGGCACAGATGGACCCGGCGGTCTTTCAAGAGCACCTTGCACTGATGGAGATTGCGCTGGATGTAGAAAAGATAACCGAAGGCCTGAACAGGGTGAGGGCCAAAGGTTAAGGGCAGCAGATATGAAGAGGTTCTTGAGGATCGCGGCGAGAATCAGCACCTGGATGGACAATGTGGGTGGAGTGATCCTGGTGCTCATGATGCTCCTCACTGTCATAGATGTGATTATGCGCCTATGCGGCAGACCGATCATCGGCACGTATGAACTGGTTGCGGTAGCGGGTGCCATGGTTATCGCCTTTGCCGTTCCGCAGACGACGTACGAGAATGGTCATATCGGCGTCGATATACTTGTTGAAGGCCGGTCCAAGCTGGTGAAAGACGTGCTTTTCGTTGTCACGAAGCTCTTCGGCATTGCCCTTTTCCTGGCACTTTCATGGTTTCTCTACAAGAGAGGCAACCACCTGCTGAAGGAGGGCGACGTCTCGCATACACTTCAAATTCCCGCCTATCCGGGGGCATACGCGATGGCCTTCTGTTTCTTCATCGAATCGTTCGTGCTCCTCGCCGAGATCCCCAAGCGGTTTTATCGGGAAGCGAAACATGGATGACGTTACCATAGGCATCCTCTCGCTTTTTTTCCTTGTGGCCATGTTCCTCACGGGCATCGAGCTAGCTTTCGCCATGGCCATTGTCGGCGTCGCGGGCTACGCCTACCTCGTCTCTCCCAGTACCGCGATGAACCTCCTCGCAAACGACGTGTACGATTCTCTGGAGTCCTACGGGCTTACTGTTATCCCCCTCTTTGTCCTCATGGGTCAGGTCGCCTTCCACGCGGGCATCGCCAGGCGGCTATACGACGCCGCCTATAAGTTTTTCGGCCACATACCCGGAGGCTTGGCCATCACTACCATTGCGGGCGCCACACTTTTCAAGGCCATTTGCGGGTCAAGCGCGGCAACGGTGGCGACCTTCGCGAGCGTCGCGGTTCCCGAGATGGAAAGGTTCAAGTACAGCAAGACCCTCGCCGCAGGTCTAGTGGCAACGGTAGGAACGCTGGGCATCCTCATCCCGCCGAGTGTGATACTCATCGTGCTTGGCCTCATCACGCAGCAGTCCGTCGGCCGGCTGTTCCTCGCCGGCGCGATCCCCGGTCTAATGCTTGCAGTTTTCTTTGGTTTTATCGTCTACGGCTGGTGCAAAGTGAACCCTTCCATGGGACCCACAGGGGACCGCTCGAGCTGGAAGGAGCGTGTCAGAACCGTTCCTGAGTTTATCTGGCCGATAGTGGTATTCATCGTCATTATAGGTGGCCTTATGAACGGGTTCTTCACCCCCACCGAGGCCGGGAGCATCGGGGCCTTTGCCGTGCTCGTGCTCTGCGTGCTCAAGAGGGACATAGGCCTCGCGGGCATAAAGAGATCGATAAAAGAGGCCCTCCGCACGTCGTCGATGATCCTTCTCATCGTCGCTTTCTCCACGGTCTTCGGTCACTTCATTACCGCAACCGATATCCCCAACCGGGTCGGCGAGTGGGTCGTCAACCTCTCGCTCCATCGGCACGTGATAATGATCGTTATATTCGTCGTCTACCTCATCGGAGGATCGTTCATCGATGACCTGGCCTTCGCCATCATGGCAACGCCCGTCTTTTTTCCCGTGATAATTAAGCTGGGATATGATCCGATCTGGGCGTGCATTATGGTGGCCCTTACCATTTGCATCGGCCAGGTCATACCGCCCGTCGCCATATCGGTATTCATCGTCAAGAACATTACGAATCTCCCCATAAATACAGTGTACAAGGGTGTGTACCCTTTTCTTGCGGCGCTCGTGCTCGTCGTGGTCCTGATGTTCGTCTTCCCCCAGATCACCCTGTATCTACCCTCCGTGCTGATGCCGTGAGGACGGTGGGGGAGGCCCTTGGTACTACACGTTTCTATAGGAGGTGCATTATGAAGCGCATTACGGTTTTCTCTCTGGCCCTTTCTCTTTTTCTCTCGTTGATCTGCACTCTGGCGCCTTCCGCGTCGGCCCAGCACGGGGCAGTAAACCTCCGCTATTCGACCATGTTCCCGCCCGGTCACCCACATGCGGTCCTTTCCGAGCAGTGGTGCAAGGAGGTGGAAAAGAGGACGAACGGCAGGGTGAAGGTGCATCACTATGCCGGCTCTACCCTTACGTCGCCCCAGATGACGTATGACAGCATTCTTGAAGGCGTTGTCGATATCGGTTTCTGCATCCTCGGCTATACCATGGGAAAGTTTCCCCTCTCGGAAGGCCTGTCCAACCCTCTCGGCTTTCCCAACAGCGTGGTGGCAACGAGGCTGATGAATGAATACTACGCAAAGTTCAAGCCCGCTGAGTTCAACAACGTGAAGGTTCTCAGTATGCAGGCCACGGGCCCCGGCATCATCCACTCGAAGAAACCGGTCACCAAAATGGAAGATTTTAAGGGGATGAAGATACGGACCTTCGGCCCCACGTCAGCCTTCATTGCGAACCTGGGTGCGACCCCGGTGGCAATACCTATGGGCGACGCGTATGACGCCCTCTCCCGCGGTGTCGTGGACGGTATATATTGTCCCTACGAGGCGCTTACCGGTTATAAGCTGGGTGAGGTCGTGAAGTACACCACCGAGAACTTCGGCAGCTCGTATACGGGGATGCACATGGTTGCCATGAACAAAGCGAAATGGAACAGCCTGCCTCCGGACATACAGAAAACCATCGATGCCGTCAGCCAGGAATGGATCGAAAAGGTGGCTAGGATGTGGGATGACATGGACCGGGAGGGCAAGCAATTCGCTCTCAAAAGGGGCAACAAAATTATCACCCTGTCGAAGGAGGAGGATGCGCGATGGGCCGCCAAGGCTCAACCGTTGCTTGACGACTACATAAAAAGGATGAAGCAGAAAGGTCTGCCCGGCGATGAAGTGGTGCAATTTTTTCAGGAACGGCTGAAAGCGTCTCGCAAGTAGCGAAAACGGGCCAGGCATTAATTAAAGGGTCGGAGGAAAGCAATGGGTTACAAGTATTACAAAGACAATAGAGCTTATATCGACGCACTCCTTGCAACAGGAGACGCAGTTACGGTAAGTCAGGAAGTAGACTGGGATCTGGAGATGGGTGCCATCGTGCGTAGGGTCTGCGAAAGGAAGGCGCCTGCGCCGTACTTCAAGAGGATTAAAGATTACCCTGATTTCGAGGCGATCGGCGCGCCCATCGCGACGTATCGTCGGCTTGCGATTGCTTTTGGCTTGGATCCTGCGACCCCCATACCGGAGATTGCCTCTGAATACCTTGCCAGGACCTCATCCACGCCCGTTAAGCCGAAGGTTGTCGATAAGAAGGGCGCCCCTTGCAAAGAGGTGATTCTGCTGGAGGATGATGCGAATCTGCTCTCGTTGCCCGCACCTATGGTCCACGACGGGGACGCCGGTAGATACATCGGCACGTGGCATGTGATTGTGGCGAAGGACCTTGACACACCCCTCGTCAACTGGGGCATGTACCGACAGATGCTTTTCAACGAAAAGACGATGGTCGGTCCAGTCTTGCCTTTTTCGGATATGGGCAAGATATTCTGGAATAAGTATGTCCCACGCAATACTCCCATGCCTTTCGCCACCGTCATAAACCCGGACCCCCTCTCAGCGATTGCTGGTTGCGCACCCGCCACGCTTCCTGAAGATCAGTTCACGGGTATGCTGATGGGGGAACCCATCGAGTTGGTGAAATGTGAGACCAACGACCTCTGTGTGCCGGCCCATGCGGAGATCGTCATCGAGGGGGAGGTCCTGCCGAATGTAGGCATAGAGGAAGGTCCGTTCGGTGAGTACACCGGATACCGGACAAGTCCGAGAGAGAAAAGGACTGTGTACCGGGTTAAAGCGATCACCATGCGCAGCAAACCGATCATGGCCGTGTCCAACATGGGCGTGCCTACGGACGAAGGACAGCTTCTCCGGTCGTTCTCGCTTGCACTTGAAATGCAAAGGATGCTGAAGGACCAGGGAATCCCCATCACCGGTGTGTACATGCTTCCCGAATCGACCCATCACCTGGTGGTAGTTGGCGTAAAGCCTATCTATGCAAATATTGCCACCCAGATAGGCCAACTCGTATTTGGCAGCAAGCTTGGACCCTGGTTCCATATGGTGCTCGTGGTCGATGACCAGACGGACATTTACAACAAAGATGAGGTCATTCATGCCCTGAGCACAAAATGCCACCCGGTCACAGGTATCAGGGTAACCGAACACGGGGTTGGATCGCCCATGAACCCTTTTGTCAGTACCGACGAAAGGCGATACGGGAAGGCCCCGAAAGTAGTGTTCGACTGTCTTTTCCCTTACAGTTGGCCTGTTTCCGAAGTTCCCGTGAAGGTGTCATTCAACAGTGTTTATCCAAAAAACATCCGGGAGAAGGTGCTGTCCAACTGGCATTCGTACGGGTTCAAAGAGTAGAGGAGGCTCTATGGCTACGTGGGATACTTTTGTCAACGTCGAATTCAAAGACCTGCAGGAAGATCAGGAGCAGATAACCATCATACGTGATCTCACGCCGGGAAGAGGTAAATACCGATCGACCTATGCGCGGGTCAAATTGTCAAAGGATTCGGTCAGGTATCCAGAAACCGTGTGGATAAGGCTGGGCAAGGGACAGCTTATCGACACACCCTGCTCGATGCACATTGTAGAATTCATTGACGTTTGTAGTGAAAGCCAGGGTAGACGGGATTGAATAATGTCATGGCTGCCTGCCTATAGCATTACGCATAATTAATTCTCGATTGGAGTCGCGGCAGACGCAACTTTCGTCGGGTTGTCCATCAACTCGCAAAGAGCACGATCGCGGCATGAGCAAGGAGGAGCTGGCCTCGAAGCTCGGCAAGATGCCCTGGCGCATCGACGAGCGCACCAGTCTCCTCAATCTCTCCCCGGCCCATCAGAAGCTGGTGGAGGCGGGGAAGATCGGCAACTCTGAGGCATTCGAAATGAGCCGGCTGCCTGCTTCCAAGCAGGACGTCGTGCTTCGACGGATCATGTCCGGCGAACTCTCCTCATACAACAAACTCCGCTCTTTTGTGGATGGCCTGATGCTTTGTGAGCAACAAGAAGCGATTTTCGCGCTCCAGGAAGTAAGCGGAGAAGAGAAACGGGCTATAGACTACTTTGAGAGCCTCATGCGGAACATTCAATCCTTTGTCGCGGAAGTGGACAACGAGGAGGCCGTGAAAAAAGCGGCCTTCCATTCATCCGTCCGCGCGGAGCGGCTCGACCTTGTTATCAGGCATCTGATGAGACTACGGAAGCTCGTCCTGGCGGGATCCGGGATCAAGGAGGCCATCGAGGCGGCGGCATAAGAGACGGGGGCGGGTCCAAGGGCCGGCCGCCTATTTTTGTCCAATCTCCGGCTGTTGAGGCTGGGGTAATGGTATACGAACAAATAGGATGGTGATGATATGGCAATCTTAGCGGAGTGCCCAACATGTCATAAGAAACAGGCGGTGAAGAATCGGATCTGCGTCTGTGGCGCGGATCTCGTGAAGGCAAAGAAACTACAGAAGGTCCGCTACTGGGTCAATTATCGGCTGCCTGATGGTAAGCAGCGCCGAGAGGCGGCAGGATATCTTATCGAGGAAGCAAAGGCGGCAGAAGGCGAGCGCAAAGCCCAAAAGTACGAGAACCCCGGAATCCTCCAGAAAGTCCCGGTAGAGAAGAGGACCTTCACCGGGCCATGGCGCGTTATACTCAGTGGCTGGACAGTCAACTCGCTCAGAAAAGTGTTGACCAAAATGTTGACCAAGGGCCTAGTTTGAAGAGTCCGTGAGTGGCTAAGTAGATGAAATTAAAAATGCCCCCGGCGTGACTCGAACACGCGGCACCAGGATTAGGAAGACTAATTATACCCATTCCGGCAAGTTCTGAAAACTTCCTATATATGCGAAATTATTCTACTATCACCACTTTGCACATGTCAATACCTTCTGTCTCGTTCTCCCTTTTTGTGTGATTTTCCCTGCATGATTACACCAGAATTACACCAATACTTGTATAAAATAATGTACACAAGTTCGAACCTGCCGGCGCGTCTGCAGTTGCCCTTGTGCTGTCCCAAAATAACTGGCATCGTCCCAACACCACTTTTTCCACATGCGTGACATTCTTCCTCCAGTGGTGATTTCTGCTCTCACAACAGAAGCACAGTACTTCACGCGGCAATCCTCGGAGACATCGTTGTCTCTTATTCTCTTATCGGAATTGAGAAAAAAAGTAGCGGGGTGTATAATTTTATATGTGTCGTCGGTTGTACTCGATTCCCGAGCCTACCAAACAGGGTCAGGTGGCTCCCGAGTCTGTCTGTAGGGTGCTCCAAGGTAGCAAAAAGGAGGTGCCTATGGACGATAAATTGCAGAGAGCTGCTCAAGCAACGCGCAACTGGTTAAACAAAAGACATATACTAATCGTCTGTTTGCTGTCAGTGGTTCACGTCGGACTTTCCTGCATTCAAACTCGGGACTCGGGTACAGCCGACACACATACAGAAGGATGTGATCAAAAATGCCAAGAAATTTAGTGAAACAACCTAAGACTATGAAAAAACCCAACGAAGAGAATGCCTGCCGCGCCTTTATTGACATTCTGCCTGCCCTTACAGATACGATATACGACGTGAAGGGCAAGCCGCCTGATGTGCTAAATAGACGCACTTCTGATGTTGACTTTGTTCTGATTTCCAGCACCGATAAAAATGACAAGATTGCAGTTGAACATACCATTCTTGAATCTTTCGATGGGCAGATTGAATATGTGAAAAGATCGCGCGATATCGTCGGCGTAATCAATGATCGCTGTAGAGAGAGAATTCCTCCCGACCGCTATTATTTTCTTAATATTCCTCCACAAACAGCGGATTTCCTTGTGGGGAAGAGCAGGACGCTGTTTGTCATCGATCTCTCTTCGTGGGTAAAGGAGACCGCCCAGAAGCTACTACTGGTCGATAGCTACATACAGACTGACTACAAAGGGCATAAGATAACATTGACGTGTGGGGGTAACACCGCATGCTTGAATGGAAACGTCTGGTGCATGCCCCAAGAACCAGAAAACCCGAAAGCTCTACAAAGCAAGAGGCTTGAGCGGGCAATTAGAGATAAGCTTCCTAAACTCACCAAGTACAAGGAGCAGGGCTTCAAAACCGCGCTCCTGCTTGAAGACGTTGCTGGTACTCTATCAGACAGTTCACTGAGAGGCTATGCAATTACTTTAGACGAAGTTGACTATATTGTCGTTTTTGTATCGAACGAAGACCGGATGATTGTCGGTAGTGTGTTGAAGGAGAATTCTGTTTGGTATTCGTTCATCCCGCCTAATAGGAGATTCCCTAATGGGAAATTCACTTTTCGACAGATGCCGGGGAAGAGGACAGGCGTAGAAACATGAAGGGCCATGCCAACCTCAGCCTACGAACGATCCGAAAATATCAATGACGTGTTATACACAGAGCCACCCGTGTTTTTCCAACCGGGCCTATCCGTCCTTGTATCGCCTGAAAGTCTTAACGAGTTCGCTGTAAGAATCTGGCTTGTATCTCTCAAAGTCCTCTTCATCGACGAAGACGTAATCGAAGTGTACCTTGTCCTGGGCTGCGTTGACATCCTCGCACCACTGTTTCAGACGTTCCATTTTTTGTGGCACGTCAAGGTCTTCGAGGCCCTTGGTTTCAACGATGTAGATTTGCCTATCCCCGGTCCTTACGATGAAGTCAGGATAGTAGTTCGAAATGCTCCCGTCGGCCTTGACGTAGTCGATTTTGAAATTGACGGAAAAATAGTTCTTCGTATAGGCAACGACATCCGTGTCGGCGCATTTATCGAGGAAGGCCGCGAACTTCAGTTCCAGTGCGCTCTTGTCTCCGACGATCTTATTGAAGAGGCTCTTTTGCGGCATGAGAAAGGGCTGCTCCTTCACGACAAAGGGGCGGGTGTTCCTCAGTTTTATGTAATCCCGTATCTCGGCGCTTCCCTTGTCCCGGATGGTCAGGTCGTTTATCTTTTTCCTGAAGGTTTCGATGATGGCCTTGCAGGCTTCCATTTCCGAGAGATTGCGGAGCGTGTTCAGGTCTTCAATCTCAACGGGCACTTCGAAGAGCCAGTTGGAGACGAATTCCTTTATTTTGCCGTACAGAACGTCGTACCCGCTCACGAGGCGAAGGTCTTTCATGATGACTTGCGTAAAATAGCCGATCACACTCCGGTAATCGGTCACGGCCGCCGAGTCGAGGAAGGTCGTATGGTTTATCTCGCCCGTCGTGATGTCCTTGAAGACAATCTCTCGCTTTTCTTCATCCGTGAACTTCCGGTATTCCAGTCGCTTCGTACCGAAGGAAGCCGGCTCAAGGTCTTCCAGGTTCTTGTATTCCCGATAAACGCGGGCAGAGAGGACGGGGATTTCTATGTCGAGCTTGTCCACGTCCTTTCGCGTGTTCTCGCGGTCCACCTCTATGATGATCGGTGCCTTCGCCCCGGTGCCCCCGCCCATCGGCTTATATTCCAGTTCCACACCTTCGCTCTGGATGGATTCGACAAAATCCATGAAGGCGTCGGTACCGACAACGCTCACATACTCCTTGGCATCAGTACCGGGATACATGCGGCGCAGGCCCCTTCCGAGGGTCTGTTCGGGAAGAATGTTGCTCTTGGCCGAGTAAGCCCGCAGCCCTACGATGGTCGTCACGTTGCGCACATCCCAGCCTTCTTTCAGCATGAGAACGGAGACTATGACTTTATGTGGGCTGTCAAAGCTATCGATCCGGTTGGCTTCCTTTCGCAGTTTTTGAAGTTCGTCTTTGCTCTTCTTGCTGTCAGCTTCCGACACCTCGCCATTGTTGTTCGTGTGAATGGTGAGGACTGCGTCTTTGAATTCCGGAAACGTGTTCTCCAGGTAGTCTTGCACGTCATCGCAGTTCTTCGTGTCGTCCGTCATGACGAAAAGCACGGCTTTCTTACCGGCCTTCTCATGCTCACGATAAGCCTTCCGCCATTCCTCGACACCGAGGGCGATATAGTCCGCGTACTTTTCCGTGTAACGGGAACTCTGCCGTTCGGTGAGCTTCGCACGGCTTGGCGGATCAGGTAGCACCGGATGCTTGACGACATTCTGCCAAATCGCCTCAACGAGAGGGTAATCGCATACGGTCTGTACGAAGATCGCGCCGTTGTTGTGTTTCGGGGTCGCGGTTACGTCCACCTGAAGCGAGAGGAAGCGATCTTTCTGTTTCAAACGGTTGTGAATATCCTCGATGGATTTGAACCACGCGAGGCGGGGATCGTGGATGTGGTGGGCCTCGTCGTTGATGACGACAAGCTCGTCGATCTCGCGCACGATCACGCCTAGGTCTACTTTGGAGTCGGTTGTCTTCCCGGCAGGGCGCTTGCCGAGGAAGTAGTCTTCTAGGTTGTCGTCATCAAAGCGCGGCTCGGAGTCGTTGCCGGAATAGACCCGGTGAATGTTGGTCAGAAAGAGGTTTCCCGTCTTCCGCACGATGGAAACCTCGTCCTGGATATGTAAAGTCATCTGGAAATCGTCCTGCCAGTTCTGCCCGGCGTAACCATTATCGGGCAGAAGCGGGTCCTTCCAAAAGATCCTCAGGCCGTCGAAATCCGCGCGAAGCCGGTCAAGCACGATGATGTTGGGCGCGATCATGAGGAAATTGGTCGCAAGCAGGGAATCCGGCTCATAGGTCCTATGGAAATAGCACCACGTCACGATAAGGCTCATGACCTTGGTCTTGCCCGCTCCTGTCGCCATTTTCAGCACGAAACGCAGCCAGTCTTCATCGAACATGCCCGTCGATACCGCGCCGGAAGAGTCGTACCGCATAAGGTCATACTTGTCTTTGACCCTTGCGACCTCGTACAGATAGATCACGGTCTCGACCGCTTCCCGCTGCGAGAAGTAGTATTTGAATTCCCCCATGGTGCCATCATCTTGCGGGATGATATGCTCGGTGTTGAACCACCAACTCAAGAGCGCCTTTGACGTTTCGGACACACCGGTATAACCCCGCTCACGCCATTTCTTGACGTCGCCTCGAATCTTGTGCACGAGAGGGGGCAGGAGCTTTTCATAGCTCGATTCGCGCAGGGCTTCGTCTGCGGGGAACCAGCGATAATCGGGATTCAGGATGTCGTAAGGGGAGTCCGGAAAGAATCGATGTATCGCCATTGTCTACCCCTCCACGCTCACGTCTATGATCTTCATCGTGTCGTTGCCGAAGATATCAACCACCTTGACGGCGACCTTGTACCGCCTTGGCAGGCAGTCATGGAAAGGCGTCTTCAGCTCAAGGGATCGGTCTTTCTTGGTGCGGAAGCTCTGCCATTCGTTTTCGAAAATGAAATCACCTGTCCAGACCTCTTCCGGCTCGCCTGTCGCTTCGTTTTTCACGCGCACGATCTCTCGCTTGTGCTCGAAATCGAAATCGACGCTCCAGTAGTCTATCCAGTCTGTCCAGGTCTTCGTCAAGGCTTCTTTCGTACAGATGCCATCCTTGTCCTTTATCACTTTGACGATTTTCCCGTTCTCGACGACGATCCTGTTCTTGCCGTTGTCGAGCGAAGCTGCCGCATTGTCTATGCTATCCTGGGAGTAGTAGACCGAGAAGTCGGTCAGTTCAACTGCAATGGCGTTCTTTTTAACCTGCGGCCTTATCTCTATGTACGAGACATCATGGAAGACAACCTGGTTCCTTTCGACAGCCCTCTTGTCAAACACCTCGCGGGGGATGTACTTCAGGGCAAGGTCGATGCCTTTTGCCTTTGCCTCTTCCTGAATGTTCGGGAAAAGCCCCATTTCGAACTCGAAGGCGAGGATATCCACGCGGGAAATCCGCTTCTCCCGGCATTCCAGGATCACTTCTTCAACGAAAAGGCGCGTGACAGGCAGGTTGATAGGACCGACGGACACCAGGCGGCCGGCCTTTTTGCCGTTGAAGCAGCGGAAGTTTTCAACCCTTTCCGCTCTGTAGGCTTTAAGGATGAGGGCGATAAAGTCCTTTTCCTTTTGCTCAAGTTGTTTCTGCCGCTCCTCTTCCCGGAGGTTCATGTTGACGCCTATGTAATGCGCCCGCTCGTACTTACCGAGGTTGAGGATTTCGAAGGCCCGGAAATCCTTGCCATCTGCCTTCAATTCCCGCTGCACCCCGATCATGCGCTTGCGCGTGGTATGTATGGCGAACTTTCCAAGATCGGCGCCTATCCACTTGCGACCGAGCTTTTCGGCAACGGCAAGGGTCGTGCCGGAGCCGCAAAAAAAGTCGGCCACAATGTCGTCATCTTTGGAAGAGGCTTTGATGACGCGGTCCAGAAGTTTTTCAGGCTTCTGAGTAGGATAACCTATCCTTTCTTCAGCTTGGGAATTTATCAGTGAAATATCATTCCAGAAATTGCCGACCGGTTTCCCTTTGTCATCCGCTATTCTTAATTTCCGAAACGGTTTACCATTGGCAGTCCAACCCAAGTCGCCGGCCTTGTCAATTTTGATAAGATTTTCAAGTGTTACACGCCAACCTGCGGCGGGAGGAGTATAGCCTTTATATTCATAGACCAGTGTCGGTCTTGGCCCCATTGACTGGGAAGACACGATAGGCCCATCGTACCATCTGCCCTTGTCATCTTTTCGGTAATACTTCTCCATAAGCTCTTCATTTGTCAAAGGTATCCTAATGCCGTCGGCATCCAACTCGCCAGAAACCGATTTCGCATAGAAGAAAATGGTGTCAGTATAGACATCGTATCTGTTCGATTTGTGCTGTGACCCCTTCGGATTTGTTGATCGTACCCAAGTTATCTCGCTCCTGAAACTTTCTCTGCCAAGTATTTCGTCTAGCACAAGGCGTATTAAGCTGTTTAATCGATAATCGCAATGAACATAGATACTTCCGTCTTCTGTCAGTAAATCCCGCATCAGTACGAAGCGCTCATAGATCATGGCGATGAAGGAATCTGCCCCTTTGCCCCAGGTATCCCTATAAGCCAGTTCTTCCAGAACATTCGGCTTCTTTGTGAACGTATCTTCGCCGATCTCTATGTCCATCGAGAAATCAGCGCCTACGTCGAAAGGCGGGTCAATGTAGATAAGCCTGATACCGCCGTGTTTCTCGATCTCTTCGCGGATGGGGCCATTTTTGAGAGACGACAGGATGAGCTTGTTGTCGCCCCATATGAGCTTATTCGCCCAGCCTGCTTTCTGACGGCCGCGCATGTCGAAAAGACCCCCCTGCAAAGCGGTGTCGGCCTGCTTCTCGGCCCGTGGCTCGTCAACCTGTTCGATGATCTGAAAGGGCAAGACGATGTTGCAGACCTCATTCGTCTTGCCATTCCACACCAGTTCCACTTCCCGCTTCTCATCGAAAAGTAGGAACCGGTATTTGTCCGGCAGCGGCTTGTCAGCCTCAATCAGTCGCAGGATTTCACGCTTCTCGTTGTCGGTGAGTCTCATCGCTCCATCGCCCCCCGCCCCATGCGACGTATCCCTTCGGTATCATACGAAGCTGAATGCGTAAGTTTCCAGGCACGATTACACAGCAATTACACAGAACTCTTGTACAAACCCGCATACAATTAGTTGTCATACGTTACCCATTTAGACCCGCCCACGCGACTTCCTCCGGGCAGCCCACGCTCGTCATCACAAACATCCCACCCGCATACACCGCACTTATACATATTATTCAACGCCTTTTCAGACCCACATCGAGGGCATCGACCCTGCTTCATACATTCACAGTCCTTTATATTAATATCGGGCCTAATTCCTATATGTATGCCCCAACCTTTGCAAGACCTACAATAATTCTGGTACCTTTCCTCGTATTCTCCCCTATCCATCCCTTCTCCTTCTATCTACCCTCGGACCACACCTTTTGGCCTCTTAAGCCCGATACCTATACTAATCCACGATGCCCAACTGCACCCCGACCATCCCCCGTTATTGGGAGAACTCTTCCCAGGATTCACCTAACTGTTTCTTTATTTCGGCCTGCACAGCCCTTTTATACGAGTCAATGCTGTCCTTTATCGCATCCAGTACCCGCTTGTAATCATCCTGTCCGGCCATTGTTGTAGAATAAACCGATGCCGCAAAAAAGTTCGTATACTTATTAAAAAGTCTACTCGCAAGATCCAGAAGGTATTCAATGTCCTCCCATGACAGATCAGCGCCCACTAATAGCAGATTAGGGTCTCTGTGAGCCAAATACTTGTGTCGTATCCCTATGAACTTTTTAACCACGACATCGTCCGCAACCGAAGCAATATCCCTATCCAATTCAGTCTCGTCCGGCTTCCGCGAAGCCTCTGCCAAGCTATCAACAAACGCGTTTCCACTAAGTCTTTTTCGAAAGTTCGGCTCATCAAACAAATGCAGATTCGATTTTATAGTCAACAGCCAATTAACAAGACTTAACGCACGTTTTTGGGTATCAAACACACGCCCCAACCTAAAAAGAGTCGCATCTTCGTGCGCTTGCGACGTCAGGAACCAGAAAGTGGGACTTGAACTGAAAACTTCCGAGTATTGATCGTGACTTCCTTGCAATGCCCGCAACAGTTTGTAGTGAAAATGCGCGCACCCTATATCAGAACTCAACGCGTCAAGAAGCAACCCAAACTGTTTCTCATTGCCTATACCAATCCGAGCCATCTTAACTATCCCCTTTCCTTCCGGTAACTCAACGGTAACTCGATCGCATTCTCTATTTGATTGAACTACCACTCAATTCTATTGCCGTTCATCACCTTCCTATGAGATTTGCCCATAGTAGTTCATTAGGCCATAAATACGTTTGCAGTACTCGATAAAGACTTGCAAATAGGCGAATATTTGTTCCTTCTTAACGACCTTGCCGCTGGGGTGTCCAGCCTCATTTCTGTTATTCCGGATCATATCGAACACGCCGAACAGGATGGTTTGCAGATTATCCGACAACTCATTCGGCAGCTTCCCGATCTGAGCAGAAAGAGCTTTAGAAAACTCGTCATATTGACGCTTTATCATCCGACCTTCAACCTTGCTCCTGAATGATTCTTGTGACCTTGTGTCCTTAATGGAATTGATATAGCTATCGATCAACAGCAGCAAAGCTTTTTCCGAAGCACAGCCCAGCATCACGGAGGCGGACAAATAAGCACCTATGCTGTACGTACGGATGCTTTCTTCCAAATAAGTGAAGATGACCAGGTCAATCTTTGGAATTTCTTCTCTTACTCTCCCCAAATAGCCCGACGGATCGTGAGGTACGGGTGTCTCGCTATTAATGACCTCCTTCCCATAGGCTGTTACCTTGAGCCAAGGCCAATTAGGGTTTGCGTCATTCATTCCGATAGTCAGAACTCTCGCGACTATCAAATCCCAGACTATTTCTCTCACTGTTTCCCCGTCTTGCTCTCCGAGAGTATATAAGCCGCCCGGCCCTACGCTAAACTCAGATGGTGGCTTAGGGACAATTTGCCGAGTGACGGCCATGTTAGCCACCCCTTTGCATATCTCCGAATACGTACAACTTGACACACCTTTCAGATGCACAAGGACAAGACTCTTTATTTCGTCGTACAGGATGTTTAATGCTGGAACTAGGATATTCATTCTATTCTGAGAAGCTTACCATTTAAAAAAACATTGCTCAAGAAAACGAAGAAGCCGACACATATGCACTATTCTCAAGATTAGAGACAGCACCTAACTCCTCTAAGTCCCGCGTGAAATCAAAAACCATCTGAATAGGTCTATCTTTACTCGCATTGTCGTTATAACTGTCCATATCAGTTTTCAGTTGCCTACAGTCTCCAACGATCTGCTGTCGCCTCTGCTGAAAGGCAATCGCCATATGTTGTCTGTTTGCGG
>Ga0326727_10008561_pt1 | contig 25849 bp, 23 predicted proteins | sample MB2enrmetagenome_FD_207643 | JGI IMG/M metagenome (GOLD analysis project Ga0326727, IMG submission 207643) | Lab enriched peat soil microbial communities from McLean, Ithaca, NY, United States - MB29MY | ecosystem: Environmental > Terrestrial > Soil > Wetlands > Peat | place: USA: New York...
GCTGCCTTGAGCTGGCGCACGCTGTCCTCGATGTTCGCAAGCATGTTGTTGGCCTGTTTGAGGCCGGTGCTTGAGGTGTTGGAGGACAAGGTTCCGGCATAATTTTCCCACTCGTTGAGAATCGATTCCATGTTGTTCATCGCATCGAGCTCTGTTTGGTTTGACGCGGTGACAGCCGTGGCGGATTCGGCCGCCAGCGCATTTCCAATCCCGGCAATGCCCGCATCCAGCGACGTTACGGCCGTATCCGCATCGGTGGAAGTGCTCGTTCCCTGGATCTCTTTGCTTAAGAAGTCCGAGAACGCGGTCGTTGACCCGGATTTGGCGGTTTTGGCCGTCGTGCTTTGGCCTAGGGCATTTGTGGGGTCAATTTGATCGATTTTCATGCGCTGCCTCCTGCCCAATTGATCACTGCTGGTTGTGCATAGAGCTTGCCAACATTGTCTGGACGTATTTATCGGTAATATTGAATTTTTTTTTACCCCTGTCCGGGAATTTTTTTCCCGGGCCAGGTTCGGACGCAACCGCACTCTACCTGACTTGCCGGGGATGACGCTTTCAATCTAGACCTAATCCCTTGTCTCTTCAAGATCATTTTGGCACAATGCGGATTGCCCGAAAGCCCGGCGGACGTGCCGGGAAACAAGACGGGCGCAGACACGGCGCCGGCAGGGTTCCCTTGCGGCGCGCCAGGAGGCAGTCATGGTCGAGATCAAGAGAATTTTGTGTTGCGTGGACCTGTCGGATTTCAGCCCCGCCGTGGCGGATTACGCCGTGAGCCTGGCCCGGCGTTTGGACGCCGGCGTGCTGTTCGCGTACGTCGCCCCGTCCTTGTCCCAATACGTCGGCTTCCACGTGCCGCCGAGTTCGATCGACAGCTTTGTGAATGAGATCGTCGCCGGGGCCGAGGGGGCCATGAATAAGTTCATCGCGGAGCACTGCCAGGGCGTTCCCTGCCAGGGTCGGATCATCACCGGTTACGCCGCCGAGGAGATCCTCGCCCTGGCCGCCGCGGAGAATTTCGATATGATCGTCATGGGCACGCACGGCCGCAAGGGGATCGACCGCATCCTGTTCGGCTCGGTGGCCGAAAAGGTGGTCAAGAGCGCCAAGTGCCCGGTTCTCACCATACGTCCGTCCGAACCCCAGCAAGACTAGCGGACGGCTTGCAAGGAGTTCTCAATGCCCGTTCGCCGGACCGTCCGGGATGAAGTCCTGGAATTTTCGCCCTATGTCCCGGGTCTCTCGATTGACGAGATCAGGAGCAAATACGGCCTGACCAATGTCATCAAAATGGCCAGCAACGAAAACCCGCTCGGTGCGCCGCCCCTGGCGCAAAAGGCCATCAAAGCCAAAGCCGGTCTGGCCTTCCGCTATCCCCAGTCCGGCAACCCGAGGCTCATCGCCGCCCTGGCCCGGGCGCACGGGGTGGCGGAAAACCGCTTGGCCGCCGGCAACGGTTCCGACGAGATTATCGACCTGATCCTGCGGGTCAAAGCCAGGCCGGGCATCGACAACATCGTGGCCTTCAGGCCCTGTTTCAGCATCTATGCCCTCCAGGCCAAGCTGTGCGGGCTGACCCTGCGCCAGGTGGCGCTACGGCCGGATTTTTCCTTCGATCTCGACGCCTTGGTGGCGGCCTGCGACGAGGATACGGCCGTGGTGTTCCTGACCAATCCGGACAATCCCTCCGGATACGCCATCAAAGCCGAGGCGGTCCTGGCCCTGGCCAAGCGGCTGCCGCCGCGCGCGCTTTTGGTCGTGGACGAAGCCTACGTCGAATTCGCCGACTCCGGGTATGCCGTCCTGCCTCGCCTGGCCGAGGCGGACAATCTGGCCGTTTTGCGCACCTTCTCCAAACTCTACGGCCTGGCCGGCCTGCGCCTGGGCTTTGGGGCCATGCCCGCCTGGCTGGCCGATTACCTCACGCGGGTCAAACTGCCCTTCAGCGTCAACCTTTTGGCCGAGGAGGCCGGCATCGCCGCGCTTGAGGACATAAATTTCCAAGAGAAAACCCTGCAGACCGTGCGGCAGGGGCGGGCGCTTCTGACCAGGGAGCTTGCGGCCATGGGCTATGCGGTCTTTCCTTCCCAGGCCAATTTCGTGATGTTTAGGCCCCGCCACGACGCGGGCGAGCTCTTCTCCCGCCTTTTACGGCGCGGCATCATCATCCGGCCGCTGAAAAGCTATGGCCTGCCCGAGTACCTGCGGGTGAGCGTGGGCGCGCCCGAGGAAAACGAGGCCTTTCTGACGGCGGTTCGGGAGATCACAGATGCCCTCGGATAAGAGCCGGCTCATCGTGACCATCGACGGCCCCTCGGGCGTGGGCAAGACCACCCTGGCCGGGCGCATGGCCGAGCGCCTGGGCGTGGCCAGGCTGGACACCGGGGCCATGTACCGGGCCGCGGCCTGGATTTTGGGCCGGGGGCTTATGGAACTCGCTCCGGAGGAGCTTTCGGCCCGCTTGGCCGGACTGGCCTTCGATCTGCGCGGCTCGGGCGACGCAACCGAGCTGATGCTGAACGGGGCGCCCTTGCCCCCGGAGATTCGTAGCGAGGCCGTGGGGCTGCTCGCCTCCAACGCGGCCACCTTGCCAGAGGTGCGCGCCTTCCAGAAGGCCGCCCAGCAGGCCCTGGGCCGGGACCACGACCTGGTGGCCGAGGGCCGCGACATGGGCACCAACGTCTTTCCCCTGGCGGCGCACAAGTTTTTTCTGGACGCTTCGCCCGAAGTCAGGGCGAAACGCCGGGTGGACCAGCTCGCCGCCCTGGGCCTGCCCGCCGATCTATCGGAAATCGCCGCCCAGATGCGCGAACGCGACGTCCAGGACCGCACCCGGGAGCTCAATCCCTTGCGGCCGGCCGAGGACGCCCTGGTCATCGACACCTCATGTCACAACGTGGACCAGGTCCTGGCCATGATGTTGGGGACACTCGGCCGAAAGAAAGAGGAACCGGGGGGGAAACCCCTTTTGTGAACACAAGGGGTTTTCCCCTGGTTCCTCTCTTCCCCGCCTATTCCACATTCTTCAAAAAATTGATCGCCCCGCGCGCCGCTTTGGCGCCTTCGCCCACGGCCACGCTGATCTGCAGGAAGCCGCCGGTGCAGTCTCCGGCGGCGAACACCCCCTCGATGTTGGTGCGCTGCTCCGGGTCCGCGACGATGAACGCGCCTTCGCGGGTGAGCCCCAGGCTCTGGGCGAAATCGGAGCTTCCGGCAGCGCCCATGGCGATGAACAATCCGTGCGCGGGCAATTCCCGGCCGCCGGAAAGGCGCACGCCGGAGAGCCCGGGGTCGCCGAAAAGTCCTTCGATCTTGGCCTCGATCACCGGGATGTCCGCCTGTTCGAGTCTGGCCGTAAACTCCGGCTTGATCTCGGACTTCTTGCCGTGGGTGACGATGGTGACGTCTGTGGTGTACGTGGTCAGCTCCAGGGCCTGGTTGGCGGCGAAAATTCCCTCGCCCGCGACCACCACCGGCAGGTTCCGGTGGAAAAATCCGTCGCAGCTCACGCAATACGACACGCCTTTTGCCTCGTAATCGGCCAGGCCGGGGATCTTGGGCGCGACCCTGGCCACGCCCGTGGCCAAAATCAGGGCCTTGCAGGCGATCTCGCGCTTTTCGGTCTTCACGACGAACCCGCCGGTCTCGCCGTGGTGCACGCCGAGCACCGTGTCGCAATCGAGGTCCGCGCCGAAGCGTCCGGCCTGGCGCTTGCCCCTTTCAATCAACTCCCGGCCGCTGATCGCCTCGGGAAAGCCGAAATAGTTGTCGATTTCGTAGTCACCGGCCACTTTGGGGTCGCATCCGATCACCAAGGTGTCCACGTTCGCCCGTGAGCTGTAGATGGCCGCCGATAGCCCGGCCGGACCGCCGCCCACGATCACCAACTGCCTCGATTCCATGACACCCCTCGCTATTTGAGCGCCGTACCCGGCGCGGTTCGTCCAAAAACGCCGACGCGATTCCTCGGGCATGATATGGAACTTCCGGGACCCGCAGTCAAGCCGCAAAACCAGCGCCCGGCCGGTCATTGCCAAGCTGGCGGCCTTGCGGCTATGCTGCGCGGACTTGATGCCCAACCACATCGACCGGAGCGGATATGCGCGACGATATTCTCAGATATATCAAAGAACAGCGTGAAACCGTCATCAGCCTGCAACGCGACCTGACCGCGATCCCGGCGCTCGGGCCGGACAACGGCGGCGCAGGCGAACGGGAAAAAGCCGACTACGCCGTCGACCTGCTCGAAAAACTGCCCGGCGTGAGCGTGCGCCAGTTCAACGCCCCGGACCCCCGCGTGCCCTGCGGACATAGGCCCAACATCGCCGCCGTCCTGCCGGGCGCGGACACCTCCAAAACCTTGTGGATCATCTCCCACCTGGACATCGTGCCTCCGGGCGACCCGAGCCTGTGGCAATCCGATCCGTACGTCCTGCGCGTCGACGGCGACGACGTCTTCGGACGCGGCGTGGAAGACAACAACCAGGGACTGGTTTCTTCGTACCTGGCGCTTTTGGCCCTGTGCGACGCGGGCGTCACCCCGCCGGTCAACTACGGACTGATGATCGTCGCCGACGAGGAAACCGGAAGCCGCTACGGCCTGGAATACCTGGTCGACAACCACCCGGAACTCTTCGGGCCGCGCGACCTTTTCCTGATCCCGGATTTCGGGCTGCCGACCTCGGAACTGGTCGAAGTGGCCGAAAAAAGCATTTTTTGGCTGAAAATCACCGTCCACGGCAAACAGTGCCATGCCTCCACGCCCGACGAAGGCATCAATTCCCTTGCCGCCGCCTCGCTGCTCATCGTGCGGTTGCATAAATTGGGAGAACTTTTCCCCAAAACCGATTCGCTCTTTAAGCCGGCCAACTCCACCTTCGAACCGACCAAAAAAGAAGCCAACGTCGAAAACGTCAACACCATCCCCGGGCGCGACATCTTCTCCATGGACTGCCGCGTGCTGCCGGATTACAAGCTCGATGACGTCTTCGCCGCCATCCGCGCCATTGGCGACGAAGTCGAAAGCATAACCGGCGTCCGCATCGAATACGAAGTCGTCCAAGCCAACCAGGCCAAACCGGCCACGCCCGTGAACAGCGAAATCGTCCAAAAAACGCTCAAAGCCGTCAAAGAGGTTTACAACAACAACCCCAACCCCTGGGGCATCGGCGGCGGCACCGTGGCCGCCGTACTGCGGGCCAAGAATATCCCGGCCGTGGTTTGGGCCACCTGGACGCCCAACGCGCACCAACCCAACGAACGCGCCAGCATCTCCAAAACCATCGGCGACGCCCAAGTCATGGCCAGGATTTTGTTCGACGAATCCTGAGAAAAGAATTTTCGGAAGAGCGGGGGCCGAGGCGGCCGGCGACCCGGCGGAGAAGGGAATATGCTCTGGAACCGGCGGTATCTCATCAGGAGCTACGTCAGGGCCTCGTTGTGGGTGGTGCCTTTTGTCGCGATCGCGTTTTTTTGGGTGGTCAGCCGCATTGTCCAAGGCGTCGACGGTTGGCTCCTGCGCACCGGCCGCATCGACGCGACGACGGCGTTCTACGGCCTGGACATGGCCGGAGCGAAGACGCTGCTCGATACGGTCGTCACGACCAACCTTTCTTTTGTCGTCTTCACGTTCGGTTCCTTGCTCGTGGCCATCCAGGTCGCGGGTGGACAGTACACGCCGCGGATCATCGCCACGACGCTTTTGCGCGACAATAAAATCCGTTTCACGGTCGGGTATTTCGTCTTCACCATGTTGTTCGCCTTGCGCGTGCTGATCAAAATGGGAGCGGAGACGGCCCATCAGTTCAATGTCTTCATTGCGGGACTGTTGGGGTCGTTCTCCATCATCGTGTTCCTGTACCTGATCGACTACGCGGCAAGATTTTTGCGTCCGGTCAGCCTTGTGCGGCGGGTGGGAGAGACGGGGATCGCGGTCATCCAGGACGTCTACCGGGATGTGGCCAAGCCCGCGCCTCTGGGCGAGCCGGCCCGTCGGCCCGCCGTTTCCGTCCGGACCGTCGCGCATGCGGGCGTTTCCGGGATCGTGCTCGCCGTGGATATGGCGGGACTTGTCGCACAGGCGCGCCAGGCGGGCGGGATTGTCGAATTCGTCCCTCAGGTGGGTGACTTCGTGGCGGTGGACGAACCGCTGTTTCGGCTGTATGGCGGCGCCGGCGCCCTGGGCGACCGCCGGCTGCGGAGCGCGGTCGCGCTTGGGAGCGAACGCACGCTTGAGCAGGATCCGACCTTTGCCTTCCGCATTCTGGTCGACATTGCGATCAAGGCCTTGTCGCCGGCCATCAACGATCCCACGACGGCCGTGCTGGCCATCGACCAGCTGCACCGGCTGCTGCGGCGGGTCGGCCTGAAACATAGCCCCGGCGAGGAAATTTGCGACGACGCCGGCGAAGCGCGCCTGGTTTTCCGCATGCCGCACTGGGAAGACTACGTGCATCTCACCTGCACCGAAATACGCCATTGCGGCGCGGGCAGCATCCAGATCGCGCGGCGGATGCGTTCGATGCTGGAAAACCTCATGCAAACCCTGCCGCCGCATCGCCACGAGGCGTTGCGCCGGCAACTCGAACTCCTGGATCGCGCGATCGAGGCGCATTACGCCTTCCCGGAGGACCGGGCGATTGCCAAGATTCCCGATCCGCAAGGCTTGGGCGGGACGTTGGACATACAGGCCGCAAGCGAGCCGCCGCCCCCGGGAGCCGCGAAAAACGAGGCCTAAAGGATCGGCCGCCCTGGACAAAGGAAGCGATATTTCACACATGGAAAATACACAGTTTTTTGAGGAAGGGGGCTCGGGGGAAACCCCTTTTGTCCACAAAAGGGGTTTCCCCCGATTTCTCCCTCCTTCCCGCTTCGATCTCATCGTGGTGGGCGCGGGGCATGCCGGGTGCGAGGCGGCGATGGCCGCGTCGGGCTTGGGTTTGAAGGTTTTGTTGCTCACGATCAACGTGGACCGGATCGGCCATTTGTCCTGCAATCCGGCGATCGGAGGGTTGGCCAAGGGCCACATGGTCCGCGAGATCGACGCCTTGGGCGGCATGATGGGGTTGTGGGCGGACGAGGCCGGCATTCAGTTCCGCCGACTCAACACCCGCAAGGGGCCGGCGGTTCGTTCCACCCGGGCGCAGATCGACCGCGACGCGTATCTGCGGGTGGTTCGGCGCGATATTTTTTCCCGCGAAAATTTATGGGTTCGCCAGGACATGGTCGAGGCGGTGTTGTCCGAGTCCGGCCGGGCGAGCGGGGTGCGCACGGCGTACGGCGAGGAGTTTGCGTCGAAGGCGGTGCTTTTGACCACGGGCACGTTTCTTTCCGGCCTCATTCATGTCGGGTTGACCCATTTTTCCGGCGGCCGGCTGGGCGATCCGCCCTCGCGGGGCTTGTCCGCCTCGCTTTGCGGGCACGGGCTTGTGCTTGGCCGACTCAAGACCGGAACCACGCCGAGGCTGCTCCGTTCCAGCTGCGATTTTTCGGTGATGAGCGAGCAGCCGGGCGACGACCCGCCGCCGGGTTTCAGCTTTTTCGGTCCCGGTCCGGTGTTGCCGCAGGTTCCTTGCTATCTGACGTATACCAACGAGGCGACCCACGAGATCATCCGGGGCGGTTTCGACCGCTCGCCGATGTTCACGGGCGTGATCACGGGCCGCGGGGCCAGGTATTGTCCTTCGATCGAGGACAAGGTGGCCCGGTTTCCGGACAAGGACCGGCATCAGGTTTTCGTCGAGCCCGAGGGGCTGGAGAGTCCCGAGGTGTATCCCAACGGCATTCCCACCAGTTTGCCGTTGGACGTGCAGAAGCGGATGCTGGCCACGATACCGGGCCTTGAGCGGGCGCAGATCGTGCGGCCCGGGTACGCCATCGAATACGACTACGCCTCGCCGGACCAGTTGCGCCCGACGCTTGAGGCCAAGGTCTTGCCCGGCTTGTATCTGGCCGGCCAGATCAACGGCACCTCGGGTTATGAGGAGGCGGCGGCCCAGGGCTTGTGGGCGGCCCTGAACGTGTATTGCGGGACCGTCGGCCGGGAGCCGTTTCTCTTGCGCCGCGACCAGGCCTACATGGCGGTGATGATCGACGACCTAGTCACCAAGGGCGCCAGCGAACCCTACCGGATGTTCACTTCCCGGGCCGAGCACCGGCTGCTCTTGCGCGAGGGCAACGCGGACCAACGTCTGACCGGAATCGGCCGCGAGCTCGGGCTGGTCACGGACGGCCGGTACCGGAAATTTTTGGACAAGCAGGCGGCCTTGGCCCGGGTGATGGAGGGCTTATCCGAGGTGAAGGTGCGGCCGGACGCGGCCACCCGCGAGGTTTTATCGCGTCTGGGCGCCGCCGTGCCTGGAAAAATGGTCAGCCTTTCCTCTTTATTGCGCCAGCCGGAGTTGTCCATCGAATCCCTGGCGATTTTTTGGCCCGGGCTCACGGGCGTGGACCCCGAGGTGCTGAGCGAGGCCGAGACCCAGGTCCGGTACGAGGGCTATCTGGTCCGCCAGGCCGAGTTGGTGGAGCGTTGCGCCAGGCTCGAGTCGGCGGCCGTGCCGGCGGACCTGGATTATTCCCAGGTCGCCGGGCTCACGCGCGAGGCGGTGGAGAAGCTTATCCGCATCGTCCCGGCCACGCTTGGCCAGGCGGGCCGGATCGAGGGGTTGACCCCGGCCGCGGTTTCTTGCCTGGAGATCCATTTGAAAAAGATCGGGTCCTTGTAAAGCGATTGTCATATTCCCGTGAAATGGTTACTCACTTTTGTAATGCTTGGATGCGTTGAGCTGAAGTGCGGGCTTTGGGCGTCGTAACCTGTTGATTTCCACCGGGAAATGTGATTTTGCCCAGGCAGGGAGCGGGTTGTATCGCGCCCAAGGGTAAGGAAGCATATGCTGGATGTGTTTGCAGCGACCCGCTGGCTGCCGATATTCGATTCCGGTTTTTTCAACCGGATGACGGACGACATTGCCTATGACCGGTTTTCGCCGGAGGGCATGTTTTTGGTCTTGTGCTTTTTTGCCCTGTTCGGCCTGGCCGTCGGCGTCGGCCTTTCCATCAAGACCAAACAGGCTCCCAGCGTGGACTTGGCGACATCCAACTGGATCATCCACCACCGCGAGATCATGGCTTTGCTGCAAATGGCCGTTTCCCAGCGAAGCAAGGTGCGGCTGAGTTTTCACCGCGACGACAAGCGTTCGCGTTCGACCGACGCCGCGTTCGTGGAACTCTCCGACACCGGGTTTATTTTGGAATTGTCCAGCGTGCGCAATCTCAACCGGGCCTGGATCGGCAAGCTCGTGGACTGCGATTTTCGGGTCAAGGAAAAGAAGTCCGATTTTTTTAACTTCTATCATTTTGTGTCCGAAATCCAGGACATCAGGATGAGCGCCGACCAGATTTTGGACCTGCACGTGGCCATCCCGCTGCGCATGGAGGCCAGCCAGAAGCGCTCCAGCCTGCGCATCGACCCGCCTGACCGGCTGATACCGGTTTTTCGCGTCTGGCGGCCCTTGGCGGTCACTTCCGGCAAGGCCACGGACCTGGATTACGCCACCTGGGGCGAGCCGAACTTCGAGATCGTTCCGGCCTCGGTGGTCAGTGCGGGGGAGATCGTCGATATCTCCGGCGGGGGGCTGGGACTTGAGACCGAGATCACCGCCCTGGACGACGGGCCGCACAAGGTGTCCCCTACCGACGACTTGTATATTCGCATGGACTTGGCCGAACCCGACGAAGAGGGCGTGCTGACGATTTTCGCTCTGGCCCGGGTGCAGATCATCCGCCAGGAGGCCAAGGTTGCCGGCCGGCACAGGCTGGGACTCCGGTTCGTGCGCCAGGGCCTGATCGTCGATCCCAAGCTGACCAGGCTGCGCTGGCAGGTGGTGGAGGAGGACGGCATTCGCGAGGTGGATGACTGGGTCTTCGCCCGTCATTTGGATATCTATCGCCAGCGCGGCGGAGTTTGACTTCATGGGCGACGGCGGCTGCCGCCTCGCCTGGTCATGCATGGATTGATCCCGGTTGTCCGCGGTAGGGGCGAGGGGTCGTGAACAACAGCCCAAGGGCGCACATTGGACGATAATTCCGAAAGTAAATTCTGGAGCGCGATCGGACGGTTCTTCCGGAACAAGAGCGGCCTGTCCATGGAGGAACTGATCCAGGCAGCCCGGGAAGACGGCGAGATCAAACCCGAGGACGCGCTTATGCTGCTCAATGTCATTCGGCTTGAGCGCAAGCAGGTCGGCGACATCATGATCCCGCGCCCGGACATCGTGTGCGCCGACTTGGACGACAGCCTAGAAGACATTTGCAGGATTTTCATCGAGCACGGCCATTCGCGCATCCCGGTCTACCAGGACAACCGCGACCATATCAAAGGCGTGCTCTACGCCAAGGATTTGCTGGCGCCCTTCATCAGCCCGGACAACCACCGCCCGCTGCCGCGCGAACTGATGCGCACGCCGCTTTTTATCTCCGAAACCAAGAACTTGAAGGAAATGCTTTTCGAGTTCCAAAGCCAGCGCAAGCACATTGCCATCGCGCTGGACGAATATGGCGGCACGTCGGGCCTGGTGACCCTGGAGGACGTGCTTGAGGAGATCGTGGGCGAAATCGAAGACGAATACGATCCCCATCGTCCCGAGGACATTCAGAAACTCGGCGAGGACGGCTACCTGGTCACGGGCAGGATTCCCCTGGCCGATCTGCGCGACGATCTGGGCATCGAACTGACCAGCGAGCAGGTCGAGACCCTGGGCGGATACCTGAGCGAACTGGCCGGACGGGTTCCCAGGCAAGGCGAGTTCTTTACTCTCGAAGGCCGCCGTTTCACCGTCAAGGAAGCCAGCAAACGCCGTATCCGCTGGATACTCATAGAACCTTCAGACATCTGAGCAGGCCATGTATCTTCCCGTCGTTCTCGCCGTCGCGGGCGCATTTTTCGGTTTTGAGAACCCCTTTGTGCGCTTTCCGCCCCTGGTTCTGCTCCTGCCCGCGGCCTTGGCCCATATCGGGGCGCAGGCCAGGGACGGCCGCGGCGCCTTTCGCCGGGGCTATCTCGCCGGCGTGCTGTCCGCCGCCCTGCCGCTGTACTGGACGGCCTTGCCGGTCCACGACTACGGCGGCCTGAACTGGATTTTGGCTATTCCCTGTCCGGTGCTGATCAGCCTGGTGCTGGGACTGTATCCGGCCCTGTTTTGCCTGGTGATGTTTTGGGCCACGAGAACGCTGCGACCCTTGTCCGCGGGACTGTTCGCCGGGCTTTTCTGGGCCGGGATGGAACTGGCCCGGGGCGCGCTGTTGACCGGTTTTCCCTGGCTCACCCTGGCCTCGGCCTTTTCGCCTTGGCCTTTCGCCATCGCCTGTGCCGGACTTTTAGGGGCCTACGGCCTCTCCGGCCTGTATGCGGCGGCTGCGTCCCTTTGCGCACTGGGGCTAAGGCGCGACAGCTTTGGCGCGCTCGCGGAATCCGTCGGGCTTTCCCTCTTTGCCCTGCTGGCCTGCGCCGGTTGGTATCTCCTTGCTCATCCCGCGCCGAGCGCGGGGCAGGCCAATATCTCGATCATCCAGGGCAACGTGGATCAAAGCCAGAAGTGGGACAAGTCTTTCCAGGACGAGATCGTCGGGCGCTATCTGCGGCTCAGTGAAGAAGATATCGCCGAACACAAGCCTGACCTGGTGATTTGGCCCGAGACCGCCCTGCCTTTTTTCTATGAACCCACGGTTCCGGACGATCACCTGAGCCGGTCGATCAAGGGGCTGGTGCGCAAAACCGGCACGGCCCTGCTCGTCGGCGGACCGGCCGAGGGCAAGCAGGGCGGCAAGACGGTCCTGTACAACCGCGCCTACCTGCTCAACCCGCCCGAGGCTGGGATGAGCTATTACGACAAGATGCACTTGGTGCCGTTCGGGGAATACGTGCCCTTCGGCCAATATCTGACGTTTATCGGCAAGCTGGTCGAGGGCGTGGGCGACTTTGTGCCCGGCGATTCGGCGGCGCCGCTGCGGCGCGGCAATCTTGCCATGGGTGTGCTCATTTGCTATGAAGCCATCTTTCCGGACTTGGCCCAGAAGCGCGTCGATGCCGGCGCCAATATCCTGGTCAACTTGAGCAACGACGCCTGGTACGGCAGATCGAGCGCGCCCAGGCAGCATCTGGACCTGGCTGTTTTGCGGGCGGTCGAGCAGGGCGTGTGGCTTATCCGGGCCACCAATACCGGCATTTCGGCGGCCATCGATCCGGCCGGCAGAGTGATCACGCCGACGTCCCTTTTCGTCGCCGCGAGCGCGAACTATCCTCAGGTGGGGCTGGCGGCCGGACACACCTTTTTCCACCGTTGGTACGGCCTGATCACCGTGGCGATCGCGGCCGGAAGCCTGATGTTCGCCGTGCTGGTGTGGCTTGGCGCGCGGGGCGCGAAGAAATCCTATTAAACCTCGGACCACAGACCAATCATTATGTTGCAACTTCCTGAATTGCGCGCCCAGGGCAAGGAACTCCTGGACAAGTTCGACACCCTGTGGAGGCGTCTTTGACCTTGCCGGCAGCAAGGAGCGTTTGGAACGCATCGAAAAAGATCTGGCCAAGCCCGAATTCTGGGACAAGCAGGAGGAGCTCACCCCTCTTTTGCGTGAAAAAAGCCTGCTCGCGGGCAAGATCGAGGAATGGGAGCGCCTGGGCCAGGCCAAGCGCGACTGCGAGGACTGGTTCGTCCTGGCCCAGGAAGACGGAGGCCAGGAGGCGCTCACGGCCCTGCACGAGCAGTTGGCTGTTTTGTCCCGGGCCATCGCCGAGGCCGAACTGGCGACCCTGCTCTCCGGGCCCGAGGACAAGCTCGCGGCGATCGTCGAGATTCATCCCGGGGCGGGCGGCACCGAGGCCCAGGATTGGGCCGACATGCTGCTGCGCATGTACCGTCGCTGGTGCGAGCGGCGTAATTTCGCCGTTTCTTATTTGGATTTTCTGCCGGGGGACGAGGCCGGAATCAAGAGCGTCACGCTCCAGGTTACCGGCCCCTACGCTTACGGATTCCTCAAGTGTGAAAAAGGCATCCACCGTTTGATCCGCATTTCGCCGTTCGACGCCTCGGGCAGGCGGCACACCTCGTTCGCTTCGGTGGACGTCTATCCCGACGCCGAACGCGATATCGACATCGAGGTCAAAGACGAGGACATCCGTCTGGACGTGTTTCGGGCCAGCGGACCGGGCGGGCAGCACGTCAACAAGACCAGTTCGGCCGTGCGCATCACCCATATGCCAAGCGGCATCGTGGTCCAGTGCCAAAACGACAAGTCGCAGCGGCGCAACAAGGAAACGGCCATGAAGGTGCTCAAGGCCAGGCTTTTCGCCCTTGAGCTCAAAAAGCAGGCCGAGGCGCGCCAAGCCGATTACGCCACCAAGGACGCCATCGGTTTCGGCAGCCAGATCAGGACCTACACCCTGCAACCTTACCGCCTGGTCAAAGACCACCGCACCGGGGCGGAAACCGGCAATGTGGACGCCGTGCTGGACGGCGATTTGGATATGCTCATCCGCTCTTACCTTCTGAGTAACAATGCCACGCCCCAAGGCTAAATCCCTCGCGCCCGCGTCCCAGGAGTGCCTGGTGGACGAACTGGCGGCCATTTGGAAGGCGGTCTTGGAAAATCCGGGGCTTCCGCAGGATTGCGATACCGGACTGGTGATCATGCGGCTGTGCGCCGGCCTGACTATGGATCAGTGGGGCGAGCTGGCCAAACGGCACAACCTGAGCCGCTGGATGGCCCTGCCTTTGGCGGAGAATCCGGCGCCGCACCTGGTCCAGCTGCAAAAAATTCTCGAAGACCTGACCTACCGCAGCGAGCACGACCCCTTGACCAATCTGGCCAACCGGGCGGCTTTCGAACGGGTCTTGGAGCTCGAATTCGAGCGCACCGGCCGTACCGGAGCGCCGTTGTGCCTGGCGATCGTGGACCTGGACGATTTCAAACTGATCAATGACACCCACGGCCATCCTTGTGGCGACAAGGTGCTCGTCGAACTGGCCGGCATCTTGCTTGCAGGGAAGCGCGGGTACGATCTGGCCGCGCGCATCGGCGGCGAGGAATTCGTCCTGATTTTGCCCGGGGCCGGGATGGTCAGGGCTTTGGCCGTGGTGGAAAGGCTTTTGGAGGCCCTGCGCGAGCGCGTTTTTTACTGCTCGCCGCACGGCACCGAGCCGTTTCGGGTGACCGCCTCGGTCGGGCTGGCGTGTCACCGGGGCGGCGCGGGGCTCAGCCCCAAGGAGCTGTTCGAAATGGCCGACAAGGCCTTGTACAAGGCGAAGCAAAACGGCAAGAACCGCGTCGAGAAGGCGCCCTTGCCGCCGCTGCCCGAGGATATACGCAAAACATTCGTCCACTCGGAAGAAAAACTGTTTTTATTCACCGGCGGCAAATAGCCGGGCAGCAGCCTGATGCCGCTTCGCCGCCGCTCTCTGGCGGCCCGGAATTTTCAGGAGTACTGGGGGGCGCATGCCGCAACCGACCAAGACGACATTGTCGCTCGCCGTGTTAAGCGGCAAGGGCGGGGTGGGCAAGACCAACCTGGCGCTCAACCTGGCCTTTGCCCTGCACAAGGCCGGGGCCAAGGTCCTGATCATGGATTTCGACGTGGGCCTCGCCAACATGGACGTTCTGCTCGGGATCGCCCCGGAGAAAAATCTCCAGGACCTGCTGCAAGACGGCGTGACCGCCAGGGACGTGGTGGTGGCGATCGAGCCCGGCGGGCTCGATTTCCTGCCGGCGGCCAGCGGCGTGCCGGAACTTTTGGATATGGACGAAGACGTCAAGGACATGCTTTTCGGCAAGCTCAACCAAGTCTTCGGCGAATACGATTTTCTTTTTCTGGATCTGGGCGCCGGGATAAATCCCCTGGTCATGCAGGTCGCGGCCATGACCCAGACCCGCATGCTGATCGTCACCCCGGAACCGACCTCGCTGACCGACGGCTACGCGGTCATCAAGGTTTTGTCCTGCCAGCGCGGGGTGCGCGATTTTCTGGTGGTCGCCAACCAGGTGGCGACCCATGACGAGGGCAAGGCCACGTTCGAGAGGCTGGCCCTGGCCTGCAAGAAATTTTTGGACATCGACATTGTCTTTTTCGGTTCGGTGCTGACCGATCCGGCCGTCCCCCGGGCGGTGCGCCTGCAGGTGCCCTTGCTCAAATCCGCGCCGAGCAGCAAGGCGGCCAAGGATATTTTGGCCGTGGCCGCCCGGATCGTGCGTTTTTCCCGGGACAACGCGGAAAATTTGCGCGATTTGCCGATTTTGAAAAAAAATTCCCCATAATCCCCGTGATGGCCCCTTGACTTGACCTGCCCCGAGTTGGCACTATACGTATTCTTTCGAATACGATATCGGCAGCTTGGCGAGACCCTGGAGGAAAGCATGAACAAGAGTGAATTGATCAAGACCCTGGCTGAGGCCAAGAACATCCATGTCGACGAGGCCGCGGCCATCATCAATTCCTTCATCGAGAGCGTCAAGAAGGCCTTGGCCGACGGGGACCGCGTCGAGATTCGGGGATTCGGCAGCTTCAAGGTCAAGGACTACCGTGGCTATGTCGGCCGCAACCCCAAGAGCGGCGAAGTCGTCGATGTGTCGCCTAAAAAATTGCCCTTCTTCCGTCCCGGCAAGGAACTCAAGGAATACATCAACCTTCCTTAACTTTCATACCGGGCCGCGCGGCCCGAACTGGCCGGCCATGAATCGTCTCTTGCCGTTGATCGCGGGCGTGTTTCTGATGGCGTCCTGCCTGGCCCCTGGCCGGGCCTGGGCCGGGGAGCCGGTTTTTTCCCTGGTGTTCAACGCGAACACCATCGGCACATATAAACCCTGTCCCTCCTGAGGGGGGAAGACAATTGGCGGTTTGGCCCGGCGGGCCACCGCGTTCGACAAGATACGTCAATCCCCGGCAGCGGCGAACATCATGCTTATTGCCGGACCCAACGAGATCTTGCCCTCCGAATCCGGCGACGCGCCGCCGGATCCGAAGGTATTGTCCGCACTGGCCGCGGCTTACGGCATGCTCGGCTATAACGTCGGCTACCTCGGCGCGGCCGAGGGCAAGGCCTTGGCCGATGCGCGCGCGGCCCTGCCGCCCGGTTTTCTGGTGGCCGGCGAGACGCCCCAAAAGGCGATCTACACCATGGGCGCAAACAAGATCGGCGTGGTCTTTTTTCCCGAGCTGGGTCGCGCCGCCAAACCCAGTGGCGCCATGATAGGGGCCATAGAGCGCGCGGCCGCGAGCCTGCGCCCCGAAGTCAAGCTCGTGATCGCCATCTCCCCCTGGGGCTCGGACGCCGAACGCTACTATCTGGAGCACGCGGGGCCGGCCGTGGACGTGTTGCTCGGTGGCGGTCCGGGCATCGGACTCACCGCCCGGACGGACGCGACCGGAAAGGTCTTGTGGATGCGTTCATTCAGCAAAGGCAAGACCTTGGACACCCTGGACCTCATGGCCTGGCCCGGAGGCGCGGATTTCAAATGGGTGGACAAGGGCAATTACGCTTTTCAAATCATTTCGCTTGGGGACGACTTCGCGGCCAAACCCGAGATCGACGCCTTGTTCGCCGCGCCTGCCGGCGGCAGCAAGGAAGTGAAAACGCAGTAACGCCGCTCCCGGACCACGGCCCCTTGGCCGCGCGCCGGGAGCCGTCCCGGCAAGCGGCCGGGGAAAACCAGAAGGAGGCGGTATGCAGTTGAAGGGCGCGTTGACGGCGATTGTGACGCCGTTCGCGAACGGCGAGGTGGACGAAGAGTCCTACCGCGCCCTGATCGAATGGCAGATTGAAAGCGGTATCCACGGGCTGGTGCCCTGTGGCACCACCGGCGAATCAGCCACCTTGTCCCACGAGGAACACAAGCGGGTGGTGGCCATCTGCGTCGATCAGGTGAAAAAACGCGTGCCGGTCCTGGCCGGGGCGGGCTCCAACAACACCCGCGAGGCCGTCGAGTTGACCCGTTACGCCAAGCAGGCCGGGGCCGACGCGGCGCTGCACATCACTCCCTACTACAACAAGCCGACCCAGGCCGGGCTGATCGAACACTTCGCCGCCGTGGCCAGGGAAGTGCCCATGCCCTTGATCGTCTACAACGTCCCGGGCCGCACGTCGCTCAACGTTTTGCCCGCCACCCTGGCCAAAATACGCGAGCGCGTCCCCGAGGTCGTGGGCGTCAAGGAGGCCACCGGCAATCTGGCCCAGGTCTCGGAAGTCCTGGAATACTGCGGCCGCGACTTCATCCTGCTTTCCGGCGACGATTTCACCGTGCTGCCGACCCTGGCCGTGGGCGGTGTGGGCGTGATCTCGGTCACATCCAACATCGTTCCGGACAAGATGAGCGGCCTGGTGAACGCCTATTTCGCCGGCGACATAAAAAAGGCCCAGGACATCCATTACGAGATTTCACCCTTGAACCGGGGCATGTTCCTGGAAACCAACCCCATCCCGGTCAAGACCGCCCTGGCGGCCATGGGCAGGATCAAGAAGGAATTCAGATTGCCCTTGACCCCCATGGCGCCTGACAACGAATCCAAGCTGATGGGCATATTGAAGCAGTCCAAACTGATATAAATATGGGATTCCAAAGGGGCCAAGCCCCTTTGGCCGCCGGAGGCGTTCTTCATACGGCGGATATAACGCACACCGGACACCGGCGGAGTTCCTCCGCCGGTGCCTTTTTTGAGAGCGCAATGTCCAAGAAAAACAAAGTCCGTCCCGTCCCCTGGGACGCCGGCCTGCCGTCCGGCGGCGTCGATTCCCACGCCCACCTGGACATGCCGGGCGCCTTTGCCGGGCGGGTTCCCGAGGTGCTGGAGCGTGCCCGGAAATCCGGGCTGGCGCGGGTAGGCAACGTCTTTTTGGGACCGAAAGCGTACGCGGAGAACGTCCCGCTGTTCGACGGCCAGGCGGACGTCTTTTTTCTGCTCGGCATCCATCCGGGCGACGCGGCCAAGGCCGAACAGGACGACCTGGCGGCCATGGAGCGGGCCTTTCGCGCCGACGCCCGTCTGGCCGCGATCGGCGAAATCGGCTTGGATTTTTACTGGGACGCCGCGCCCCGCGACGTCCAGGCCCGTCTCTTTGCCGACCAATTGGCTCTGGCAAAAGAGCTCGGCAAGCCCGTGGCCATCCATTGCCGCGACGCCTACGACGAGACCATGGCCATCCTCGCCGACCAGGGCTTTCGCGATGCGCCCCTGCTCTGGCACTGCTTCGGCGGCGACGCGGAGCAGGCCCGGGAAATCCTGTCCAAGGGCTGGATGATCTCCATCCCCGGACCGGTGACCTACGCCAAGAACACCGCTCTGCGAGAAGCCGTGGCCGGCATCGACCTGTCCCGGCTGCTGCTTGAAACCGACTGCCCCTACCTCGCGCCCGAACCCTACCGGGGCAAGCAGAACGAACCCGCATATCTGGTCTTCACCGCCCTGGCCGTGGCCGCCCTCAAAAACCTGGCCCCGGCCCTCGTCTGGCAAGCCACCGGCGAGAACGCCCGAAGATTTTTCGGGATTTGATCGGGGCTCCGCCCCGAACCCCGCAAGAGTAAGGTGCGGGTAAGCGAACGAAGACGCCCGCAACTCGCACTTTAATCCCCCCGGCTCTCCTCTTCTGTCCCCCTGTCTGGACACCGCCCCCCGGGCCGGGTTAATCCGGCCACGGGAGTATATGACATGAGCGATACCGTACGCGAGCGAGCCAAGGCGCTTTTGGATCGTATTTTCGTTGCCGACGCCCATTTCGACTTGGCGCCGGACCTGGTTTTTCAGCATGAGCGAGGGGCGAAAAAGGTCGTCGAGGAGCAGTTTCTCTCCGATTTCCAGGCCGGCGGGGTGAATCTGGTCGTTTCTTCGCTCTTTGTTGAATCCTATTTTCTGCCCGAGATGGGGCTGCGGCGGTCGCTGGACATGATCGCCTGTTTATACAGTGAAATACGTGAATCCCGGAAGCATTTCCGGTTTTGCCGCTCGCCCGAGGATGCCTACGCGGCCCGCGAGAACGGCCAGGTGGCCGTCGCCTTGTCGCTTGAGGGCGTCGATCCCTTGCAGGGCGACCTCAATCTCTTGCCCGTGTTTTACGAGCTCGGCGTGCGCGGGGTCGGCCTGGCCTGGAGCAGGCGCAACCAGGCCTGCGACGGCTCGCATTTCGCCCCGGTCGAGGAGGGCAGGCCGGGCGGGTTGACCGCTTACGGGATCAAGCTCTGCCGGGCGGCCTGGGACCTGGGCATGTGGCTGGACGTGAGCCACTTGAACGACGAGGGCTTCGCGGACCTGATGGGCATCGTCGACGGGCCGGTCATGGCCTCGCACAGCAACTGCCGAGAACTGGCCTCGTCTATGCGCAACCTGACCGACGAGATGGTCCGCGCCCTGGCCCGGGCCGACGGGCTTGTCTGCGTCAACAACATCTCGCCCTTCGTCAAGGACTCCTGGCGCGAGACGCGCCTTGGTCCGGAGGACCTGCTCGACCATGTGGACTACCTGGTTGGGCTCGTGGGCGCGCGCCACGTAGGCCTGGGCTTCGATCTCCTGGACAAGTTCAAGGATTACTTGAATATGGACGACATGCCCAGGAGCTACGACGTGCTCGGCTCCCATGCCGGGCTGGTCGATTTCGTCGCCGCAATGATCGAACGCGGCTACGCGGAGCAGGACATCGAGGGCATCTGCGGCGGCAACTTCATGCGGTTCTTCGCCGCCGCGGCCGCCCGAAAAGGCGCGTGAGCGGGCGCGTGCGGAAGATACTCATCGCCGTCGCAGCTCTGTTGGCCTTGGGCGCGGGACAGGCCTGGGCCCAAGTCCAAACCGGAAACGAACTGCGCCTGGCCTATCCCCATGACCCCATGACCGCCGACGTCCAGAAGAACACGGAATATTTTCTTTTGGGTCTGAACATTTTTGACCGGCTGGTGGAATGCGAGGCAACCGGGCCAGGCGAATCAGCCATCGTGCCCGGTCTGGCCGCGAGCTGGGAGATATCGAAAGACGGGCTTACCTACACCTTCCATCTGCGCCCGGGCGTGCGCTTCCACGACGGCTCGCCTCTGACCGCGGCCGACGTGGTCTACACCATCGACCGCATGTGCGATCCCCAAACCAAGGCCTTAAACAGCTCCATCTTTGCGTTCGTGGCCGGGGCTCGGGAGCGCCTGGAGGGCAAGGCGGCGTCCACCGCCGGGGTCGTCGCCCTGGACGACCTGACCGTAGCCATCCATCTTGTCCGCCCGTTCGCGCCGTTTCTCGCCTTGCTGGCCAGCCCGCAGGCCTCCATCTACTGCGAAAAATTCACCAGGGCAGCCTGCGAGCGTTTCGGCCTCACGCCTGAAGCCACCTGCGGCACCGGACCTTTTCAACTCACGCAGTATGTCCACAACAGCCACCAGCGCCTGGAAGCCAATCCGGATTATTTTCGCGGGAGGCCCGCTCTCGACGCCATCAGCGTGCGCGTGGCCGGGGACCCGGAAACCTTGCGCATGCTTTTTGAAGCTGGCGAGATCGATATCTTCGACATGGACTTCGCCCCGACCCAGCTGGACTATTTCGAGGCCTCGCCCAAATGGCGGGGCCGCCTGGTCCGCGCCCCGCGCGTCGGCCTGTATTACCTGGCGATCAATAACGCGAAAAAGCCCTTTGACGACCCGCGCGTGCGCAAGGCGCTGCAACTGTCGATCGACCGGGGGCTGATCCTGGACAAGATGTTTTCCGGGCAGGGCGCGCTGGTGAGCGGCGTGATGGCGCCCGGGCTGGCCTGCTTCGATCCCAAAGCGCAGGCATTGGAATACGATCCCGCCGGGGCGAGAAAGCTTTTGGCCGAGGCCGGGTATCCAAACGGGGTGGACACCGAACTGGCCCAGGTCGCGGGCTGGCCGGCCACCTGGGCGGATCTCGCCCAGGTCATCGCCGCGCAAGCTGAAAAAGGCGGCTTCCACGTCAAAATCAAGCGCTACGACGAAGCCGCCTTCCTCTCCACCCGCATGGCCGGTGACGCCCCTCTCTATTTCCAGGTCTGGTCGGCGGATTTCAACGATCCGGACAATTTCTTCCACACCTTTTTCAGCCCGACCGGGACCAAAGTCCGCTCGATCAACCTCGCCGACACGGCCGCCCGGGACGCCGTGGAAGCGGCCAGGTCCATTACCGATCCGACCGCGCGCTGCCAGGCCTACCGCGAGCTCGAACGGCGCATCGTGGACCAGGACGCGGCCTGGCTGCCTCTGTTCAGCCTGGACCACGTCTTTGTCACTGGACCCAGGGTGGCCCGTTTCGCTGCGCCCTGGAACGGCTGGAGCGATATGTCCCACTACCAAACCCGGATCGATTGACCGGGAGGCCGCCATGACGCGCTTCGTCCTGACCCGCCTGTTCGGCTCCTTGCCCGTGCTGCTCGGCGTGACCGCGCTGCTTTTCGTCCTGCTGCAGATCGTGCCCGGCGATCCGGTGACGCTCATGATGAAGGAACACGCCGATCCCGAGGTCGTCGAACGCCTGCGCGCCGTCATGCATCTTTCCGACCCGGTCTGGCTGCGCTACCCGCGCTTTCTCTGGGGCGCGCTGCACGGCGATCTGGGCGAGTCCTACAAGCTTGGCCGCCCGGTCGCGGGCGTGCTTCTGGAGGCTTTGCCCAATACCGTCGCCCTGGCTCTTTTCGCCTCGGCCGTGTCCTGGCTCGTCGGCGTTCCGGCCGGGACCCTCGCCGCCCTCAAGCCCGGCAATTTTCTCGACCGCCTGGTCATGGGACTCTCGCTCACCGGCGTCTCCACCCCGGTCTTCTGGTCCGCGCTGCTGCTGCAATGGCTTTTTGCCGTCAAACTGGGCCTGCTTCCGGTCTCGGGCTTTTTCGGCTTCAAATACCTCGTCCTGCCCAGCCTGACGCTTGGCCTGGCCTCGGCCGGGACCGTGGCCCGGCTCGCCCGGACCAGCCTGCGCGAGGTCATGGACGCGGACTTCATCCGCACCGCCCGGGCCAAAGGCCTGACCGAGTTCGCCGTCATCACGCGGCATGCCCTGAAAAACGCCCTGCCGCCCGTGCTCGTCGTCATGGCCCTGCAGGCCGCGAGCCTGCTTTCCGGCGCGGTCATCACCGAAACCGTCTTCGCCGTGCCGGGCGTGGGCCGGCTCAGCGTCGAGGCGATCATGGCCAGGGATATGCCGCTCCTGCAAGGCGCGGTACTGATCGCCGCCGTCATGGTCATCCTCGGCAATCTGGCCGCCGACGTCCTGGTCGCTCTCGTCGACCCGAGGGTGAGGAAAGATTGGGGGAAACTTTTTTGAAAAAAAGTTTCCCCCAAACCCCCTTCCAAAAACTTTATTCTGCGCCGGGTATTGGTTGCCGCTTTGCGGCAACCAATACCCGGCGAAAATCAGGTTTTTTGAAAAGGCTCTGAGGGGAAAAGTTTTGAGGAACGAAATCCGTACGCCCCTTACCGAGGGGGTCCGGGGGGCATCATGCCCCCCGGCGGGGTTCCAAGGGGCTGAGCCCCTTGGTCCCTCTGGCCCCTACGCCCGGGCGTTGGCCGCGCTGGCTCGCGACCGGGTCGCGATGGCGGCGGCCGTGGTGGTCGCGGCGGTCTGTTTGGCCGCCTTGGCCGCACCCTGGATTTCGCCGTATGATCCGAACGCCGTGGATCTTGTGCTGCGCAATATCGAGCCCGGTTGGTCCCACTGGTGCGGCACGGACGCGCTCGGCCGCGACGTGCTCACCCGCATCCTTTACGGCCTGCGCGTCTCGCTCATCGCCGGCATCCTGCCGAGTTTTGCCGCCATGGTCCTGGGCGCGCTTTTGGGCGTGACCGCCGGATATCTGGAGGGCGCGGCCGGCTTTTGCATCATGCGCCTGTGCGACGCGGCCATGGCATTCCCCTCGTTGCTTCTGGCCATGGGCCTGATGTACGCCCTGGGTTCCGGGCTTTCCAACATCTGCATCGCCATCGTGTTGACCTGCTGGACCGCCGCCGCCAGGGTGGCCAGGGCCCAGACCCTCTCGCTCAAACAGCGTGAATTCGTGCTCGCCGCCAAGGCCATGGGATTATCGAGCAGGGCCGTGGCCGCACGCCACATTCTGCCCAACTGCCTGCCCGCCCTGGTCGTCCTGTGGGGCGTGGGCATCCCCGAGGCCATTCTCTTCGAGGCCGGCTTGTCCTTTCTCGGCATCGGCGCACAGCCGCCGGACACGAGCCTGGGGCTCATGGCCGCCGAGGGCAAGCGCTACCTCTTTTCCGCGCCCTGGATCAGCATCGCCCCGGGCGCGGCCATCCTCGGCCTGACTTTGGCCTTCAACTTCCTGGGCGACGGGCTGCAGGGCGCCCTGGACCCGAAACGGGCGGATCGGCCGTGAGCGCGCCCCTGCTCGATATGACCGGCCTGTGCGTGGCCGTGCCAACGCCCGGGGGCTGGCTGACCGTGGTCGAGGACGTACGTCTGCGCGTTGCGGCGGGAAAAGTGTGCGGACTGATCGGCGAATCCGGCTGCGGCAAGACCATGACCGCGCTCGCTTTGCTTGGCATGGAAGGCTTTCAGGGCTGGCGGCGCACCGGGGGCAGGGCGCTTTTTTACGGCCGGGATCTGTTCGCCCAGGACGCCGCCGCCTGGCGCTCTTTTCGGGGCGCGGGCGCGGCCATGATCTTCCAGGAACCGCTCAGCGCGCTCAATCCCGTGCTCACCTGCGGCCGCCAGGCGGCGGAAATTTGCATCGCCCACGGCCTGGCCGGGAAGACCGGCGCCAAGGCGCGGGTGCTCGAACTTTTTACGCAAACCGGCCTGCCGGACCCGGACTTCGCCTGGAGCGCCTACCCCTTCGAACTTTCCGGCGGGCAGCGCCAGCGGGTCATGATCGCCATGGCTTTGGCTGGCGAGCCCAAGCTGCTCCTGGCCGACGAACCGACCACCGCGCTCGACGTGACCATCCAGGCCCAAATATTGCGTCTGCTGCGGCAAACCGTGGACGCACGCGCCATGGGCCTGATCCTGATCACCCACAACCTGGGCGTGGCCGCGCAGCTGTGCGATGAGATCGTGGTCATGTATGCCGGCGAGGTGGTCGAAAGCGCCGATGTCTTCAGCTTTTATGCCGGCCCGGCCCATCCTTATTCCGCCGGGCTTCTGGCCTCGCTGCCCTCGCGAGCGCCCGAAAGACCGGCGGCCGGATTCGGCGGCATCGAGGGCACCGTGCCCGCGCCCGCAAATATGCCTCCCGGCTGCCGCTTTGCGCCGCGTTGTCCCCGCGTGGGCGAGGTCTGCCGCACGCAGCGCCCGGTACTTACGGAAATCGCCCCCGGCCGTTTTGTGCGCTGCTTTTTCCCTCTCACCGGCGAGGCGCCATGAACGCCGCCATGCTGGAATTGGCCGGGGTCCGCAAGGCCTACCCAGGCAAAGGCGCGCCGCTGGGCAGCCGGGCTCCGGAACGCGTCGCCCTGGATGGCGTGGACTTGACTGTGAATCGGGGCGAGATCCACGCCCTGGTCGGCGAATCGGGCAGCGGCAAGTCCACTCTCGGCAGGCTCGCTTTGCGCCTGGAAGCACCAAGCGCCGGCCGGATCGTCTTCGACGGCCGGGACATCACCCGGGCGAGCGAAAAAGAACTCTCGGCCCTGCGGCCCAGGATGCAGATTGTCTTCCAGGACCCAAGCGGGGCGCTCGATCCGCGCTATTCGGCCGCCGAGGCCCTGGCCGAACCGTTCCTTGCGCCCGGACGCTTCCTGCCCAAAAACGAGGTCAAAAACCGCGCGGTCGAACTCATGCGTCTGGCCGGACTGCCCGAAAGCCTGCTTGCCGCCTACCCGCATCAGCTCAGCGGCGGCCAGCGCCAACGCCTGTGCATCGCCCGCGCTCTGGCCCTAAATCCCGATTTCCTGGTGCTCGACGAGCCGGTCTCGGCCCTGGACGTCTCGGTCGCCGCGCGCATCCTGGCGCTCCTGGCCGACCTGCGCTCGCGTCTCAACTTGACCTACCTGTTCATCACCCACGACCTGTCCGTTGTCGCGCGCCTGTGCGATACCGTCAGTGTCATGTTGCAAGGCCGCATCGTCGAAACCGGCCCGGCTCAGTGCGTCCTGGCCGCGCCCAGCCATCCCTACACCGCCGGCCTGCTCGCCGCCATGCCGGTCGCGAACCCGAGGCGGAGAGAGGAGATGCCCGGGGGCTCCGCCCCTGGACCCCGCTGGGAGCGATAATCGCCCCCAGACCCCCCTCTCGGGGGGGCCGGGGGCGGAAGCCCTCTGGTCCGTCTAGCAGGCTTCGACTTTGTTGCGGCCGTGTTCTTTGGCCCGGTAGAGCGCGTCGTCGGCGCGTTTGAGGATGGTGTCTATGGTCTCGTCGGCTACGTTGGCGTTGGTGACCCCCAGGCTGACCGTGACCGGCGTATCCAGGGCAAAGGACAAATGCGGTGTAAGATCGGTTTCCACCAAGACCCGGATTCGTTCGGCGAAGCGTTGCGCGGCTTGGCTGTCGGTTTGCGGCAGCACCAGCAGGAATTCCTCGCCGCCGTAGCGGCCGAAGATGTCGTAGGGTCTGACGTGGCCGGCGACCAGTTTCGCGAAGGCGACCAGAACCTCGTCTCCGGCTTGGTGGCCGTGCGAGTCGTTGATGCGTTTGAAGTGGTCCAGGTCGAAGAGGATGCAGGCGAGTTCGTTGCCGTGCCGTTTGCTGCGTTCGAACTCGTCCCGGAAGCGCTCCAGGAGACGGCCCCGGTTGTAGATGCCGGTGAGCGTGTCGGTGGTGGCCATGACGCGCAGTTCTTCGTGAAATCTGTTCAGGCGGGTCTTCATCTGCCTGAAGAAAAAATACACCAGAGTGATCAGGCTGACCAGGGTGAAGATCGAGAAGACCAAGACA
>Ga0326727_10008562_pt1 | contig 25847 bp, 23 predicted proteins | sample MB2enrmetagenome_FD_207643 | JGI IMG/M metagenome (GOLD analysis project Ga0326727, IMG submission 207643) | Lab enriched peat soil microbial communities from McLean, Ithaca, NY, United States - MB29MY | ecosystem: Environmental > Terrestrial > Soil > Wetlands > Peat | place: USA: New York...
CCTAAAGGCGAGAGTCGCGAAGGCGATGAACAATGTGTCCGAAGAAAGGGTTAGAGAAATGCTGATCAGCGGAACTCCCGCGGAAGTTAAACATCAAGTAGAGAGCTTCGGAGACGCGGGAATCGAATATTTCATTGTGAACCTCGAACCGCAGCGTGAACTCGAGGCGCTGGAACTCTTTGGGAGAGAAGTAGTTCAAAAGCTCTGATCATTCAAATCTCAGTCGCTATCAGAGCAATCCATAGACTTTACCCCAAACTAGCCGCCGCACAGTTTCAGAATCATGATGCCCGTCAACGATCTTCCAACCATTCTTCCTTGCTAGTCGCACGTACGCCCTCCTCACCCTCCTGAGGTAGCTAAGATCGCCCTCGTGAAGATCACGTTCTCGGCGCTTACGTATGAATGACGTTCGCGGAGATACATCCAACACGACCACCACATCAGGCCTCGGCAAACCCTCCTCGAGCGAATTGAGCCAGGCCGAGGGAAGGCCGTGCGCGATTCCATAAGCCAAGTTTGAAGGGCTGTAGCGGTTTACGACAACAATCCCGCCACGCTCGATTCTATGAGACAGTTCTCCAGCCAATTCCCATTTGTTCGCCGCATAGAGAAGATGAAGTGCATGCAAGTCGAACTGAATCTTTCCCGCCAAGTAAGCCTTCAATTGCCTGCCTAACGGGGTTGTGTAATCCGGAAAGCTCAAGACAGATGCAGGCAGACTAAGATTTCGAACTTCCTTAGCGAGGAGGTCGGCCTGGGTCCTCTTCCCTGCTTGATCGATTCCCTCAATTGCGATGAGCCTGCCGCGTTTCTTAAGCAATGGTCCTTGACGCTCATGAATTGTTTCGTGCATTTCCAATTAAAGTAGGCGACTTAGCCTGTTTACGCCCTGGACGAGGCTCTACGTGCAAGTATCGTTGAAGCCATTGCCAAACAACTCGCTCGGCTCTTGTCACAATGATTGATAAGTGACTCTCCATTTTCACGTCTCTGACGAGACAAATGCGCACTACAATGAGGATTACGAAAATAGTCGGTAGAGAGATTCTGGATTCTCGGGGAAACCCTACTGTCGAGGCAAACGCTTCGGCCCGCGGTGTATCTGTCACCGCAGCTGTGCCATCTGGCGCATCAACCGGCACGCACGAGGCACTTGAACTCCGCGATGGAAACCCAAAACGTTACGGCGGATTAGGGGTGTTAACCGCTGTCAAGAACATTGATGATACTATTGGGCCAAAGCTGAGAGGCCTCGATCCACACCAACAATCAAAGATAGATGAACTCATGATCAAACTTGACGGTACGCCTAACAAGTCGCGCCTTGGAGCAAACGCAATTCTTGCAGTATCTCTAGCCGTGGCGAAACTATCCGCTCAATTGGAAGGCGTTTCCCTCTTTTACTATCTAAGTAAAGGCAGAGGGCGAACACTGCCCGTTCCCGTAATGAATGTCATCAACGGTGGAAAACATGCTGGCACTGGCTTGAAAATGCAAGAGTTCATGGTCATACCGACCGGAGCGAAGAGCTTCAGTGAAGCACTCAGGATTGGAGTCGAGATCTACCATGCACTCAAGAAAGTGATTCTGGCTAAGCATGGAAAGGCAGCCATTAATGTAGGAGACGAAGGAGGCTTCGCCCCTCCACTAACCAAAACTGCTGAAGCGCTTGAGCTTATCCTTCAAGCTATTTCTCAAGCCGGGTATTCTGCAGGCAAAGACGCATTCGTGGGAGTCGATGCAGCTTCCTCCGAATTCTACGAGAACGGCACATACCAACTCGACGGCCAGAGCAAGTCCGCAGAAGAACTGATGCAATTCTACATTCAATTGACCGAGGAGTTTCCAATCCTGTATCTCGAAGACCCATTCGAGCAAGAAGATTTTGATCACACCGCGCGACTGACCAAGAGTATTGGAGAGAAAGTCGAAATCGTAGGGGACGACATCTTCGTAACCAATGTCTCCAGGTTAGAGCGCGGAATAGACGCGAGGGCTGGAAATGCGCTCCTTATGAAAGTGAACCAAATAGGATCCCTTACCGAGGCGTTCAATGCCGCGAAACTTGCGTTAAAAAACAAATATCGAGTCGTTACCAGCCACCGGTCTGGGGAGACCGAGGACGCTACGATATCTGACTTAGCGGTTGCATTGAATTGCGGTCAAATAAAGACAGGGGCGCCTTGCAGAGGAGAACGCACGGCGAAGTACAATCGCCTGCTTCGCATCGAAAAGGAACTGGGCTCTAGTGCCACTTTTCCTGGCGTTGCCACATTTAGACGCTAGTACATGACTAATGCATTTTGCATAGCTTTCACACGAGCGACGTTTCACCCAGAAGAAAACAGCTTCAGCACTATCATTGTCGGCCCTCCGCTTGTTAACCGCGCCTCCAGGACGTAAGAGCTTAATATCAAACCCAATTTGAAAGGCGCATGGTGAACACTAGGATTTTCTTCACTTCGGACGTCCACGGATCAGACGTTTGCTTCATGAAATTCTTGAACGCGGCTAAATTCTATCAAGCAAACGTGCTCATATTGGGTGGCGATATCACTGGAAAAATGATTGTTCCGTTAGTGGAGCAAGGAGATGGGAGTGCCGTCGCCGATTTTGTTGGAGTTCGTGAAGTGGTGAAGACGGCCGAGGAGCGGCAGGCGTTAGAGAAGAAGATTAGGAACAGCGGATACTATCCATATTCGACGACCCCTGACGAATTCGAAAAGCTTCAAGCGGATAAGGGGTTGGTCGATGAGCTTTTTTCGAGAGTGATGGCGGCAGGGGTTCAGAGGTGGGTTGGTATTGCCGATCAACGCCTCAAGGGAACGAACGTAAAATGTTACATCAGCCCAGGGAATGATGATCGGTTCGATATCGACGAGGTGCTCAAAGCCTCTACTGGAATCCTGTACCCTGAGGATGAAGTTGTCGCAATTGATGATCACCACGAAATGATTACGAGTGGATGGGCAAACACAACCCCCTGGAACAGTCCGAGAGAGGTACCGGAAGAAGAGTTGGTAAAGAAATTCCAACCAATGATAGACAAGGTACAAAACATGGAAACCGCAATCTTCAACCTACACGTCCCCCCCTACGAGACTCCAATAGATTCAGCGCCGGAACTTGACGCCAACCTCAAACCGGTCATCAAAGGTGGGGCGATGAGCATGATCCACGTCGGTAGCAAAACCGTAAGGCAACTGATAGAGCAATATAAGCCAATGCTCGGAATTCATGGACACATTCATGAATCACGTGGCTTCGTGAAAATCGGACGGACACTATGCATAAACCCGGGAAGCGAGTATGGGGAGGGAATCCTTCGGGGCGCAATCATTAACCTCGACCAGAAATCCGTCAAGAACTATATGCTCACACAAGGCTAGCTTAAATTCACAATCAGATTTGAAATACAAAAATCGAATCTCGCAGGGCCCTGACAATTACTCACCTTCCAAGAGGTTATTGTAGTCGAGTAGCTAGTGTAGCGAGTGGTGGGATTGTTGGATGCGTATGACGCTTTAGTAACAAAACTCGATGTGCGCGAGTTCACTTCAAAGAATGTGCCGGCAGATGTTAAACTCAAGATCTTGGAGGCCGCCCGGCTCTCAGGAAGTGGTATGAATGTACAACACTGGAGGTTCGTATTGGTTCAAGGGCGCGATCGCCTCGAGACACTTGCGAGTGATAGCACAACTGGAAAGTGGGTTGAAGGCTCTGACTTCGCCGTGATCGTTTTAACTGATCCGAAGTATGGCTTCCATTTGATCGACGCAGGCCGAGCATTGACGAGTATGCAGATAGCGGCTTGGAATTTCGGCGTAGCCTCCAGAATCTTCACAGGCGTCAATCGAGAGGCGCTTGAGAAGGATTTCGGCATCCCTAAGGATATGAGTCCTAGCGTTATCGTTGGGTTCGGCTATCCAACAAGAAAGATATCCGGAAAAAAGAAGCGAAGCCCGCTCAGTGAAGTAGCCTTCCTTGACCGTTTCGGCAAAGCTTTGACTCGAGATCAATTGTAGGTACAGAAATCACACGCCACACAGAGTTTTGATCAACTGAGATCTGCCATACGGACCTAGGGGTTATTGTGCCATTAACAAAGTCCGAGTTAGTTGCGCTTCTAAGCGAACCCAGAATGGCCCATCTTGCCACATCATCTTCGAAGGGAAAGCCTCGTGTGAGTCCGATTTGGTTTGTTTACGATCAAGGCTGCTTCTACTTCACGACGCGGCTCGGACGAATCAAGAGCGACCACATTCAGCAGAATCCAAGCATCGCCCTAAGCGTTGCCACGGACGAACGTCCCTACAGGGCCGTTTGCGCGTTTGGTAAGGCTCAACTCGTTCCGAAGGATCGAGACAAGTGGTTGGAGCGAATCTCATTCCGATATGGTGAGCAGGAAGGAAGAAGCTGGTTAAGTGAGGCAGTAAAGCAAGACGGAAGAGTTGTTTTCAAGCTTCAGCCAGATCGTGTACTCTCTTGGCATTACGGACGCGACGATTCTGAGCGACAAGAGAAGGGCGAGTCAATGGCTACGCAAACTTAACTCCGTGTTCATTTTCTGAGCTTTCTCCTTCTTGCCTTGGTCAATCTTTCCCTTGTACTCTTGAAATGGCTTTCGCGCAGCCTGATTTGTTTTTCAAAGAAATCGGCGGCTTCGCTACAAGCCTCTTCCCGTGTTAAGGCGTACTTGGCAAGAAACGGAATTAGGATGCCGTATGCTTGTTCCCTAATCATCGGTTCAGACCGACCATTCTTAGCGTTTTGATCAACTAAGAGAGCAAGCGCGTTCTTCAAACTCTGTAATTGCACGGCTTCGACCATCACGCTGGGCTTCGCGAGGGATTTCTTGAATGTGAAAACAAAATCGCCGACGAAGGCTCCAATTTGCATGGCGTGAAACGTGGTCATGTAAGGCCTAATTGGTGCTTGATATTGTACGCCGTTGGGAGGAAGGATGAACCCTGACCTCACCGCGGCTGTGATGAAGCTTGCTACGACACGGAAGTCCTTACTGTTGAACGTTGAAACAAAATTCCCATCAACCTTCAACACCCGATAGCATTCATCGAAGACCCCTTTCAAGAGTCTTTCATAGTCTGCGAGAGATTTTCCTTGCGTTTTATTGATTATGACTTCATCTTCCTTTTCGATTAGCTTGCCATCATTCATCCAGACGTACCAGAAGTCAGAAAGTTCGGCATAGTTGACGTTTCCTCCGTAAGGTGGGTCCGTGATCACAGTATCCACCGCGTTATCTGGGATCGGAAGATCCGCACCGTTTCGAGTCAAAACGAGACAAGTTGCGTCTCCGTCGACGAGTTCGTTGAAATCTCGTGCGAATTTCGAAGAGTTCCCAATGTGATCGTTGCTGTAGCTCTTTCCTCTATGGACTGCACTGAATCGACGCTTGAAGATGTTCCACACATTGAGTTCGAGACTCTTTGAATAGATCCAGTATGCATGCATCGCCCACCCCTCAACGATCGTGCCTCTGAGGTGTGACTGGCGACTCGCCCATTTCAGTGAACTGCTGAACGCAAATGAGAGTAGATCTTTCGCGGGGGTTCTGGCGAATTTCGAAATTTCTTTGCGGAGGATCGAGAGGGCCAGAAGGTTTCTCTTTGTAAAAAGCTGATTGAAGGTTACGAGTTTCCGTGCCAGAAGATAATCTGTCTTAACTCCCTCAGGAATACGAGTTAAGGGATACCATAGATCGCGTTCTTTCACTGTACTCTCGAAATTTCGCTCAATGTGCGTTACCAGGCGATAGTCCTCGTCGATGGCGGCTTTTTCAAATGGACCGCAGGTGGGGCAGTTGCATTTGATGCGTATGATACGCTTCGCTTTCTCATCCCACTCAAGCCAATCCGCGACAGCGTCTGATCGACATTTGTTACAGTGTGTTCGGTAGAGCGAGGAAAGTTTGTCCCCAACCCGATCGGTCAGTTGAGTGAACAAGGAATGGAACTCAACAAGATCGGCAGCGGCACACTCCATTGACGTTACGTATGCGGCAACCGGGTTGACGTCGACGCCGACCACCTTCCTGCGCAGTTTCAGGGCTTCCACGACGGTCACCCCTCCTCCACAGAAAGGGTCTAAGACGATGTCCCTCTGCGAGGAGTATTGGGATATGAGATCTGAGAAGACGTTCCACGGCCTTCTGGCAAAATATTTGTGCATTCTGTAGACCGCAGTATGGGGCTTAGCTACCAATGTTTTCGAGTACGCCGATGTCATTGGTGTTCGAGTCTTCTCTTGCAGGACGCATCATTATTGCAAGCGTTCTACAAATGCTTAGTCTTGACGAAGTTCAGCCGCGCCTAGTCGCTAAATTCAACTTCGGTATTACAACGTTTGTCAAATGGTGATTATTGTAAGGGAGGTGTTGAAACGAGATGTGTCATGAAGGTCGTAGGTTCCTAACTAAAGAAGAGAAGGTCGAGTGGCTTGAGGAGTACAAGAGCACCCTAGAGAATGAACTCAAGGGCGTTACCGAGAGAATCGAAGAGCTAAAGCACTGATCTTAGCTTGCATTTTCTCCCTTCTCTTTTCTATTCTAACTTCATATTGGGCGATGGCTATGCTGATTTGGTAGAGTAGCGAGGCTCCGTTCTTGATCTCCCTCAAACGCGCGATCGATTTACTCATCTACCTTACCGTTGCGTTGGGTGTAATCCTGCTTCCACAACTTTACATTTTAGTTCCGACTTGGCTTTTTTTCTCAGTTCTCGTGGGATGGCTCGCATATCTCGCTGTAGCGGTGTTGGTTGTTGCTGGCCGCCGGATAGCCTATCCGCTAACTTTTGTGCTTTCGATCCTCACGCTTGTAGTTTCATTACCGCAGCCTGAACATTACTCATATGTAGAAGCGGGGCTTTCTCTGGCTTCTAGCACGTTCATCGTTGGTTCGGCTCTGCAAGTGCTGCTCCTAATCCTCATCCCAATCTATCTTTATCGTACGAGGACAAACGCAAAGCAAACTTAGGCTCTCGAGGTTAAGTCCGCAAACTGGAAGCCGTCTCGCATCACTCGTTCTCCTACCTGAATTGGTATAGGGCTCTTGAAGATAGGTCCATCATATACGAATGTGTGAAATTCCCCATTCTCACCACACGGGTCTACGTATGCGGGCAAATCTCTAACAAGCGAGGAGTCGAATTCTCGTCCTGCAAACTGGGCATCAAGCTTTCTTGGGTCAACGCAACAGATAACGGCTCGAAAGCCGAGCCCCATCATTTCTCTAGCCAAGTTCGTTGTATCCTTTCCCCAAACAGGGAAAACCGGTGTCAGATCAATCTGAGCAATTTTTTCCTCGCGATACCTGCGGATATCCTCTAGGAACAGATCACCAAAGATGACGTGTGTAACTCCTTTTCTCTTCCAGAATGAGAGCACTTCGCTCATCTTCTCCTCGTACACGGCGTTGGGGCAGGGGTATGGAATCATAACCTTCTGCAATTGAATGTCTAATGATTCTGCTTGCAATTCGAGAAGCTCTTCCCTGACGCCATGCATCGACACGCGGTGAAATGCGTCACTAATGGTAGTAAGCAGGCAGACGACTTCAAGTTCCTTGGTGGCCAATGTCCGGTGAAGAGCCATGGCACTATCCTTGCCGGAAGACCAAGAGAGTATAGCCTTCGGTCGACTCAATGAGGTCGTTTTATCACCGCATGAGAATTTTCCATGAGTCTGAAAAGCCTTCGGATGGTAAAATGCGGCAAACGTTTTTAATTAATACAGACAGACCCTGTAGCTGAGGTTTCGAAGCTTCCTTTGTATCGGTTTGGATATTGTGTCGTATGCGGAACGACGAACCCTATTGGCCAGAGATTCTGTCCCCGTTGTGGGACCCCGCTCCCTCAACCCGGCGCCGGACCGACGGGAATTTGTCCTGCATGCTATTTCAGAAACTCACCAGCTGCACGATTCTGCGGAAGATGCGGATCAGTTCTATCAGGACTTTGAACGGAGTCTAGTCGAGATGTGGGCCTGTCCAGCGCGAATTACCTGGCTCAAACTGAGAGGAATGAAATCTAGAACGTTTCAGGGTAGCGGTGCCTGGTTTCCTTTCCCCGTCTGACGGATGCTAAGCCTAATCGACTGGCTGTCGGATCGTCGCTGGGATGAAGTGGGGACGTTACTTAGATTGTGACCTTTGTTCCTGGATTCATTATGTTGTTTGGGTCGAAAAGTCGTTTTATGTTTTTCATTAATTCGATTTCCCCTTTGCCCAGAAATTGGTCGAACTTCTTAGTTCTAGTTTTGCCTATGCCGTGTTCGCCCGTTATGACGCCCCCGAGAACCATTGTGGCTTTGTAGATCTTGTCGGTCAACTCATCAATGTTCTGAATTTGTTCGCCCTGTTTTCGCATTATGTGAACGTGTAGATTACCGTCGCCAGCATGGCCGTATACTGGTAAGGGAGCGCCGGTCTCTTTTGAGATGTCCTCGATAGTTTTTACGATCTGTTCGATTCGAGAAATTGGTACTACGATGTCTAAGATATCTAGAACGTCAGGTTTGAGTACGGTGTAGAGATTGCTTCTGATCGATAGAATGTTTTCTTGATCCGACGCTGATTCAGCTGCGAAAATCTCAAGAGCAGCGTTGTCTTTGCATATCTGGGAAATTCTCAAACTTTTGGCGAGCACTTCGTCTCTAGTGTCCTCGCCGATGATTATTAGAAGATAATATTTGCCGGTAGTGACAGGCCAAGTTCTCCCTGTGTGCTTAGCCGTTCTTTCCATTAGATCTCTTTCAACGTATTCGATCGCCAACGGGGCCATACCTTGTTTGAGAATGCTTGGAACGGTGTCTATCGCTGCGTGGCGGTCGTTGAAGGGAACGACCAACGTGATTGAGGCGCCTTCCTTTCCGTAGAGTTGAATTGTCACATTTGTTACGATTCCGAGAGTGCCTTCACTTCCAATAATGAGCTGCATAAGGTCGTAGCCAACGTTATCTTTGTGCACCTTTCCACCAAGATGGAGCAGTTCGCCAGTTGGGAGAACGACCTCGAGAGCTCTAACGTGGTTACGCATTACCCCATGCCTAACCGCTCTAGACCCGCCCGCGTTTGTCGCGACAAGCCCCCCGACCTGAGCGTTTTCATCCCCAGGGTGAGGAGGAAACGAAAGCCCGTCCCTACCCGATACCTCAATTAACTTACCAAGAGTAATCCCAGCCCCGACATCGGCCATCATGTTCTCTTTGTCAATCTCGATCTTGTTTAGTCGTTCGAGCGATAACACTATACCATTCCTTGTCGGCACGGCCCCTCCTACAAGTCCGGTACCGCCTCCGCGTGGGAATACTGCAATTCTATGCTCGTTAGCGAGTTTAACGATGGCTGCTATCTCATCTGCGTTCTTGGGTTTCACCACGATAATGTCGCTTGCAGACTTAGGTTCCATAACTGCAGGGGTCTCGTCTGAGAGATAGTTGAGCATACTTTCTCTCTTGGTAAGCGTCTGATCTCTCCCGACGATCGATTCAAACTGTCCGACTAGGACCGAATCCATGGGTATTCAAGCGTAGGCACGTTCGGTATCGTAGATAACTTTGCGCATAGGTGCTTAAGGCCGGGAGGAGCCATAGGGGCCGCTGGTCAACACCCTATTTAGCGACGATTTCGACGGTGGCATTCTGCGGGGATAGAGGAGATTGACTGAGGGCACTAGTAGGGTTTCCCCTATAGGAGGGCGGACTCTCGTTTTGGGAGCGTCGCGTGAGCCACGTTCAGTTAGCGCCTGAGCAGGTGTATGGGAGAATGGAAGAAAAACTGCAGACAGTCGTCTGCGATCATTTGACCAAGATCTACGGAGGTAGTGAAGCCAAGGCGCTCGACGCCTTAAGTTTCTCCTCGAGTTCCCGCGGGATATTCGTGCTTATCGGCAGGAACGGGTCGGGCAAAACGACCCTCGTACGAATCTTGGCGACTGAACTTGAGCCAACCTCTGGCATGGCTAGGATAAACGGAATTGATGTTATAAGGGAGGCAAGGAAACTCAGAGAAAAAATTGCAATCGTACCCCAAGAAGCCAGACCAATACCTTGGATGACGCCTCTGCAAACAGTTCGGGCGTATCTTCTTTGGAGAGGGTTCGGTTACTCCGAGGCAAAGCACAGAGCTCTGCTAGCGCTTGAGAAGCTTGGTCTTTCCAAGTCCTGCGATGAACTGAATCGAAAGCTGTCTGGCGGAATGAGGAGGAAGGTGATGGTTGCTACGGTTCTTTCATCAGAAGCGGAAGTAATTTTCTTGGACGAGCCCACTACAGGTCTCGACCCAATTTCGAGGAGAGAGTTCTGGGCAACTCTCAGAGAGGTCGGAAGAGAGCGCTTCACGTTCCTCACTACTCACTACCTTGAGGAGGCTGAGGAGCTAGGGGACAAAATCGGCATTTTGGATCAAGGTAGGCTAATCCGTATGGGGACAATGAAGGAGCTACGGGACAGTGTTCGCTACAACTACAGCCTAAAGATCCTATCAGGGTCGATGGAAAGCATCCCTGCGCCCGAGATAGGTGAGACCATTTCCGGACAGGACGGCAATGTCATGATCCTCACAACGGAAGACGAGGCCTACAAGATTTCAAGAGAGCTTGTCAAGCAAGGCCTCAAGTTTGCGGTTAACCCAATTTCGCTTGATGATATATTCTTCTATCTTGCGAGGCATAAAGCAAGTGAATGATTCCGTCGGAAGCAGCGAGTCGTTCCTCAGGAGGAACACGTTCAGCCAGATTCTCGCTAGCATTTTGGTTAATTCTATTTATGAAATGCAGAACTTTCCAGTTGTCCTCATCAACACAGTTCTTTCTCCTCTCTCGTTTCTACTAGTGATCGTTTTCGTAAGTCACGGGTCATTGCTTGGCGAGGCAATCCAAGGGGGATTCATAATGAGTATGTTTTCTGCAGGTATCGGACTTCAGGGCGACCTATCTCACCTGAAGAATGATTTCAAACTGCAAGATATGGTCGTTAGTTCGCCAACTAGTTGGCAGACTTACATGTTTGGGATGGCGATTTCAGAACTCGTCTATTCTCTACCGGCTCTTGTCGTGCTCGGGGTGCTCGGTTTTTACTTCATGAGTTTGAGCGCTCTTGGCATACTGGAGTTTGGTGGAGTGCTTGTTCTGATGTTCTTGACCTCAATCGCGATCGGGTTTACTCTTTCGACATTCTCCACGGACATCGTCCAAAGTTTCGCCTTTTCGAGACTGATTTCCACTCTCTTCTCGACGATACCCCCCGTCTACTATCCGATTACGTACATCCCGCTTCCGTACAGATACATAGCGTATCTTTCTCCAACGACTTACGCTGCGGAGCTTGCGCAGAACGCGGCTGGGTATCTACCTTTGTCATCTACGAACGCCACATTGGACTGGATCATACTCATTGCAGTTACTATGTCCCTGTTTCTTGTGGCGAGCACCAAGGCAAGATGGGTTGAGGTCTAGTAGAGATCAAGTAGTAAGCGCTTGAGCGCGTTCACGAACGCTCTCTAACCGACTGCGAATGGGCTGTTTGTAGTCCGTCAAATGACGGAGATTCACGTCAAAGGATGGCTTTTGGTTTTCTTGTAGAGGAGGCCTATGAGTTATCCTGTGTTAGTCAGGGACTCATTCAGGTGGAAGTTCTTTGAAGACTAGGCTCATGTTCAGTCCTTGCTTTCCGTAGTACCACTTCCCGATCGGGTATAGAAGGGCGCCTAGAATCCAGAAGAACAACATGACCCCCCAGGACAGTGGATTGATGGCATAGTATGGTAAGAAGAGGAGCTGATAGCTGACATAGAGAAAGAACGGAGCTGTTAACACTCCACATATTATCAGTGCTGCACCCGTGCTTCCCAGCTGACTTCTCTTTCGATAGCCGTAGATTATTGCGGTTATTCCGATGAACGCGAAGAAAACGCTCCCTAAGGCGGTCGTGGTGTAAAGTGTGGTCCAATTTGTGAGGTTCTCTATGAAGATAAAGGGCAGGCCAACAATAAAGCATAGCAATAATGCTGTACTCGGGGAATGGAATCTATCACTGACATGAGCCAGTTGAACCGGTATCAGTCGATCAAAACTCATACCGAGGATATAGCGCGACATTGAGAGAAGAGTCTGTTGAAGTGACGCAAGGTACCAAACTGCGAATGTTACGTTCATGATCCACATCAATGCCATGTTGTCTTTGATCGCTATTGTAGCGATTGTTAGCATGTTTGGGACTACCCCCACTCCATAAAGTGCCACCGGCCAGGAGATTGGCCCTTGCATCGCGAAGTTGAAGCCTAATCCCCAATAGTACAACGCAATGAACGCTGCCAACAGAACTCCGCTAAAGACGGCGGGGAGCACGGTACCAATCCATGCTGATTTCTTGAGGTTCTTCAATTCTCCCGAGAAAGCCGCGGCGTTGTTAACCCACGGTAGGGTGAAGAACAGCCACGGAATAAGCAGAAGTACGGCAGAAAAATCCACTTCAGGCCCGGTGTACTGGGAGGCGATTTGACTGTATGAACCGCCATTGGATGAAAGGAAACTTGAGACAGCAGTCTGAATGCCGGTCGGGCCGTACCCCAAAAATACGCCAGCCATAATGAAAGTACCGATTAGTGGTATTATAGTTAGAGCGGCAAGAAGTTGGAACCCGGACCTTGGAGAAACTATGTCTACTGCCGTCATCAGACCGATGAATAATACGCCCACGACTATCAAACCGAACGGAGACGAGAGCATTGAAGAGAACGACCCAAGCCCGCTGTTGCCAGTGACCACTGCGATCGTTGAAATGCTGGGTGCAAGTGAGAATGTGACAAACCAGTTTGCCGAAATGGCTAGGAAGGGTATTCCTGTAAAGACGAAACCGAGGACGAGCGCCCCTCCCAACACGGGGCCAATATTCCTGCTCATCCAAACATAATCGCCGCCGGTTCTTCCCACCGAGCGAACGACGTGGTAGAAGATGTAAGATTCGAATATGACGAAGAATAGGAGCAGCAGAACGGCATAGATGCCGTTTCCTCCCGGATTCCCGTTAGAAAAGTACGAATCCGCGTCATTGGCCAGTAGCAGGCCGGTTCCGAACCCTATCTCGCCAAGCATTGCGAAGAATAGTGTCCATGGGCTAACGCTCTTAACCAGCCCTGTGGCTTCCCTAACGAAAACCTTTGGCTTAGACATAGTCTAACATGGCTGACCTGATGTGGATTTAAGATTTTGCGAGTATTACATCCAACCGGGATGAGCATAGCTTAACGCGCCATTCTTTCAAGAATAGAAAGGCTTGAGCTAGTCCCTATCCTGTTCGCTCCCGCCTCCACCATCCCCAGCGCCTGTTCCAGCGTCCTAATGCCACCCGCGGCCTTCACACCCAACCTTGAACCAACAGCTTCTCTCATCAAACGAACGTCGTCAAGAGTAGCTCCGGCCGAACCGAACCCCGTGGACGTCTTTACGAAATCAGCACCCCCCTCAACCGCCAATAGGCAAGCCTTCTTTTTCTCGGCCTCACTTAGGTAGCAGGTTTCAAGAATGACTTTTACAATCGCCTTCTTCGCTTGAGTCTTTGTCAACTCTACGATGCTCCTTATCTCATTCAAAACATAGTCCTCGCGGCGTGAGCGGAGAGCACTGAAGTTCATGACCATATCTATTTCCTCAGCTCCTTGGGCTAGAGCGCTTCTTGCCTCTGCGAGTTTCACTTCCTTCGATGAAAGCCCGAATGGAAATGAGACGACGCTACATGTCTTCACACGTGAACCTTTGAGGTTAGTTGCCACTATTGGAACGTGTGTAGGGTTGACAACAACCGCAGCCAATCCGAGCTTCACAGCCAATTTGCACCCATTCCTAACGTCCTCTTCCGTTGAGTCGGGGCGTAACACCGAGTGATCTATCATGCCTGCGAGTTTCGTTCGAGATATCAAGTTTCTTGCGATTCCCTCGCGTTCTTAATGGCATGAAGTGCTAGTTTAGTTGCTCTCCCTAGAAGTTCGCGCGCCCGTTCGAGGTTTTTCGCTTCCGCATTGCATCTGAGTAAGGGCTCAGTGCCAGAAGCTCTCACCAAGAACCACGATGAGTCAGGGTACTCCACTTTTAATCCGTCAATTGTTGAGGTTCGCATCAGTCCCTTACTCTTGCAAGAAAGGTTTACAAATTCCATCGCTTTGCCTTTCAACTGATCTGAGCATTGGATTGCAGTCTTCACTTGGTAAAGCCTCGGGAGGCCGTTCCGAAGTTGGCCCAGTGTCAACCCCTGAGTCTTCATGATTTGTAGGAGTTTGCCCGAGGCCACCGCCGCGTCGCCATAGAGTAAAATCTTCGGCCAAATGTGCTTCCCAGACTCCTCCGTCGCGAAAATCGCATTCTCAGTGGAACGTAACGCTTCAGCGATTGCCGGAGGCCCAACTCTAGTGACCTTGAGGCTCCCTTCGTACTTTCGACACAGGAGGCTCATAATGCACGACGTATTCACAGTGCTGATTATCACTCCACCACGATTCTTCTGCCACTCATCCTTCGCGAATATGGCGCCAGTCAGATCGGCCCACAAGACATCACCCTGTTCCGTCGCGAACACGGCCCGGTCGCCGTCGCTATCAGTTCCGACACCTAGATCTGCCTTGGTTCTCTTCACCGCCCTCGAGAGTTGGGTAAGGGTGGAAGGCTGAGGGTTTGGGGAGCGTGCGGGAAATCGCCCGTCAGGACGCCCGTTAATCGTCACGATCTTGCACCCTACTCCCTCTAATACACGGTTGAGCGTCGCGTAAGTCGCGCCGTTACCTGGGTCCACTACAACCTTGTAGCCCCCAATATTCCCTAGCTGTTTCTCGATCAGTCGCACATAATCGTCAAGAATTTCGACTGAAGAAATAGAGCCATTTTTGCCTCCGACCTTATCGCCTGAGGTTTTTGACCAGTATAATTTTTCGAATATTCTCTCGTCGCTAGGACCCATCTCACCTGTATCAGAGAGGAAGAACAAAACCCCACCAATCTCTGAGGGCGTGTGACTGCCAGTTACTACCACGCCGGCTGAAGCTTTCGATTCCTTCACCGCACAGAGTAAGGCTGGGGTGGGAACTAGCCCGCAATCCAAGACGCTTACGCCTCCTTCCACTAGGCCAAGCATTAGGTTACCTTGAATCCTCTTAGAATGAAGCCTTACGTCCCTGCCAACAAAGACGGTTCCCCGATTGCCGAGAACTCCTGCAAATGTCCGCCCAAGCCTATCTACAAACTGAGGAGTTAGAACTGTATCTGCGCGTCCCCTAATACCTGAAGTGCCAAAAAGCCTCTGAGAGGGATTACGCGAAGAGGCTCCGAATGTTGCAGGCTGTAATTCCGCGGCCCGTTGATTGATTTGTCGCAGAGGGGAGGACATGGTGCCAATCATTGTGCGTCCTTGGCTTCAGTTTCTCCATACTGCTGGTAGCATTTACGTGTAATCGCTTCTCCTAACAATGCCCACGACGGGTTCATGGTTTAGGAATCTCTTCACGTTCTCAGCCGCATACACCGCACCCTTCGTAAGAGCCGCCGGAACTATGCCTGAATTGTGTGGGGACCCTAAGAAGTTTGGAAGTTCCAAGAATGGGTAATTAGTACGGAACGTTCCGTTACGTAAAGGTTCATTCCACCACGCATCCACCGCTGCCGTGAACCCTGGATTGGCTTTCAACTTCTCGTACAGCGCAGCTTCATCAATTATGTCTCCCCGAGCCACATTCACGAGGATAGCGGAGTCCTTCATCCAACCCAACTCTCGACTACCTATTAGTCTCCGAGTTGAATTCGTTAACGGAAGCGCAACAACGACCACGTCAGCGTGTCTCAACACGTATTCGAGATTCTCAAGAGTTCCAATGAATTCAACGGACTCATCCGTTTTTCCAGCGCTATTAATCGCGTAGATCTTCACACCGAAACATCGCAAGAGCCGAGCAGTAGCTTTTCCAATTCCTCCGAACCCTAAGATCGCACATGTGTACCCTTTCAACATGCGGTTTGCATTGGTTTGATCAAATATGCCGTTCTTGAGTTTATTGTATCGATCCAACAAGTTCTTGGTAACTGCCAGCGTCATTGCAAGTATATGTTCTGCCATAGGCTCCGCGTAGGCCCCGACGTTGCCTGCAATTGTGAGCGTAGAGGGTAGTTGAGGGAATGGAAGGTGATCTGCCCCGGCGGAGAGTAGTTGCATCATCTTTGCGTGGGAGATTAATTCGAACTCCGCTGGATGCAGTTCGCGTGCAGGGTGCCACGAAATTAACACGTCCGCGGAGGCAAGTTCTCGTGAACGTTCCTGCGATGAAATCTCTGAAAGAAAGACGACTCGGGCTACTCGACCTAGAACGTTGAGGACAGTCTCTCGCAGCTCAGCGTGAACAGGAGCAGTGACCACAATGGTCGTCATGGATTCACTCAAACTCTTCAATGAATCAGAATCATGAGGCTATTTGGATTCTGCAATCAAGTCTGATCAGCGCCTGGTTCTGATGTGCAAAGTGTAGGTCGGTTCTACAATATGATCTAGATATCAGCTTTATTTGAGTGGTGAAATTGAACCATAGAATCCCTGGTTGCTAACAATGTTCAGTGTATCCGAAGCTAAGGCTGTCGAGCGAGAGATAATTCAGGTCAGGCGGACAATTCACATGCACCCTGAGTTGTCGTATCAAGAGGTTGAAACGGCCAAACTCGTTGCGAAAAAACTGCGGGCCTTGAGCATATCGGTGCGGACAAAGGTTGGTGGGACCGGTGTTGTTGGTTTGCTGAGAGGCGCTAAGATAGGGAATGTAGTTGCGCTCAGAGCCGACATGGACGCGCTGCCGGTGACTGAGAATGTGACTGTGCCATTCAAGTCGAAACGGGAGGGGGTTATGCATGCTTGTGGGCATGATACGCACGTTGCCATGTTGCTCGGGGCTGCGATGTTACTTTCAAGACATCGAGATGAGCTGCATGGACAAGTGAAGTTCCTCTTTCAACCTGCGGAGGAGGATGGAGGTCGAGGCGGAGCTAAACCGATGATAGAGGATGGTGCTATGAAGAGTCCGAAAGTCGATTATGTATTCGGTTTACATATTAGCGGTACTGAGCCTTCGAACGTCTTCGCCTCGCGACCTGGTCCGATAATGGCTGCGCCTGACACTTTCAAAATTAGAGTAATTGGTAAGGGTGGGCATGGCTCCTCGCCGCATGACGCCGTCGACCCGGTATTCGTTTCAGCACTTGTAGTTACGGCGCTTCAGGGTGTCACGAGCCGGATGATCGATCAACGTGAGCCCTTCGTAATCTCAGTCTGCAGTATACATGGGGGGACGAAGGATAACATCATCCCTGACGAGGCTTTACTCGAGGGCACGATTCGCGCGCTAGATGAGAAGACTAGGGTTCGAGCGAAGAAGTACGTTAGCGCTGTTGCTAAATCCGTTAGCCGGGCCTTCAAAGCGAAGGCCGAGATCGAATTCAAAGAAAATGCATACCCAGTGACTGTCAATGACCCCTCGGTGACCAACAAAGCTATGCGAATACTCAGGACGATCGATGGAACTAGAACCGTGGTTTGCAAACCTATTATGGGCGCTGAAGATTTCTCAAGGTTTCTCCAGAAGGCGCCAGGAACATTCTATTTTCTCGGCACACTTAACACGAAGAAAGGTTGCACGAACACAAACCATAGCTCGAAATTCAAAGTGGATGAAGATGTTCTCAAATACGGCACCCTCTCATTAGCGAAACTCGCTTACGAGTTTGGCAAGCCAAACGCTAGTGGCTGAACGATTAGAACATTGGGAATACATTATTTCTCTTTGTCTCCTGCAAGCATGCCTTCATTAGTAATCTAAGTACGCCGTTTGATGATCTAATTTGGAGTACCGTGAGTTGGACCGCACGGGTATGCGCGTTTCGACCGTGAGTTTTGGTGCTTGGCCAATCGGAAGTGACTGGGGCCATGTCGATGATAAGGAGTCCTATGCTGCTTTGAACCGCGCAGTCGATCTAGGAGTCAATTTTATCGACACAGCAGACGTTTATGGTGACGGTCGCAGCGAGAGACTAATCGGGCGACTGCTGAAAGAGCGCAAGGAAGAAATCTTTGTGGCCACGAAGGCCGGGCGACGCCTCGACCCACACGTTTCGGAAGGTTACAATCTCAAAAACATTGAAGCGTTCGTTGACCGAAGCCTAAGAAATCTAGATGTAGAATCAATTGACCTCCTGCAGCTGCATTGCCCACCAACTCCGGTCTACTCTCGGCCTGAAGTCTTTGTAGCTCTCGACCATTTGAAATCGAAAGGTAAGATTCGAAACTATGGCGTAAGCGTTGAGAAAGTAAGCGAAGCGTTGAGATCAATTGAATACCAGACATTCAAAGCGTCCAAATCATATTCAACATGTTCCGCCTCAAACCCGCAGAGGAATTCTTCCCGAAGGCTAAGGAACGCAAGGTCGGAATACTGGCACGCGTCCCGCTCGCAAGCTGGCTACTAACCGGCAAGATAACGGCTGAGACCAGGTTCCCACCTGATGACCACCGCAATTACAACCTACGCGGTGAAGCTTTCGATAAAGGCGAAACATTCTCGGGAGTGAATCTCGAGAAGGGCCTAGCAGCTGTAGAAGAATTGAAACAGTTAGTACCGGCAGGGATGAACCTGACTCAAATGGCTCTCAGGTGGATTTTGATGTTCGAAGCAGTGACTTGTGCGATCCCAGGAGCTAAAAGCGTCAAACAGGTCGAGGAAAACGTCACCGCTGCAACGCTGCCACCCTTAGATGGCAAGACCATGAGGGGCATTCAGTCAGTTTACGAAAGATGTGTAAAGCCTCAGGTTCATGCCAATTACTAACCGGCCCCCTGTAGCGACGATGCATTCATGGAATCTGGTTCGCACACATCCTTGAAGGAGCTCGTTTCAAGGATTGACTTGATTTTGTCTACCGTACAACCTCCGAAAAGAGAAGGGAAGATGTTTGATCCAATTAGCTCATATTTGCTAATGCCGCAGCATCCTCATGCAAACAATGCTATCTGCAATGCGAGTTGGCTTCGTTTGGTTTTGAGCTAATTGTTAGCAAGTACTCTTGTTTACGACTGCGACGAAAATTATGTAGATGCTTATGATTACGGCAGGCAGATTTGGAAGATACCGTAAACACCTCCCACTTCTGATGGCCCTTGTTTTCTTCGCGACTGGAGATTACATGTCGCTAATTCGACTGCTCCGATTCGTCTTCTAAGATGGAACACCTCGACGCCGTCCAATTACACGCCTCGTTACTACTTACTCCAAATCTTCCGAACCGGTTCTACTTACAGGCGTTTCTACCGGGCCAGTTTTACCGTATTCGTCGACTTTGGATGGGGTCTGTACGTAACTCTAAATACTCGCGGTGACAGGGCGCGAGTGGAGTAGTTTTCTTATGCCTTCTTCAAGGAAAGTTAAGAAGAAACCGACGAAAGCTTCCGCGAAAGCGAGCAAGATACTCCGAATCACATACGCTACGCTGAGAATAACACCTGAGGACGACTTGGCATATGACCATGCCGTTGAACAAGTACGCGCGAGGCTTGGCGGCCATTTCGCAATGTACGTGAACGGCGAGAAATGGGTTGGAACAGGAGAGGAAATCCCACACACAAGCCCAATCAACACGGACATTACCGTGAGTCATTTTCCGAAGGGAACACGGGACGACGCGAATGCGGCAGTGGATGCCGCACAAGAGGCTTACACGAAGTGGAGTGATATACCATACAAGGAACGGTTGAAACCCCTGCGCCGAGCTGCCGACATAATTGTCGAGCGGCGTTACGAGTTGTCGGCGTGGATGGCGTTTGAGGTCGGCAAGAACAGGGCCGAATCATTGGCAGAGGTGAATGAGGCCGCGGAACTCATACGATACTATTGTGACCAGATTGAAGTGAATAGAGGATTCCTAAGACAACTCGAATCGCCTGGCCCTGGACAGGAGACGGTTAGCGTTCTTAGGCCATACGGGGTCTGGGCGGTGATCGCGCCCTGGAACTTCCCGCTAGCACTATCGACAGGTATGACTGCTGGAGCAATGGTGACGGGAAATACCGTGGTCTTCAAACCCTCAAGCGAATCCCCCGTACTCGGCTATGAGCTAACCCGGGCTTACGCCAAGGCTGGAATTCCACCTGGTGTCTTCAACTTGGTCACTGGTCCGGGAGCGACGGTGGGGGCTGAGCTACAAGAGAGTGATGACGTGGACGGGATGATCTTCACTGGCTCCAAGCCTGTTGGAATCGGCCTATACCATAACTTTGCGAAAGACTACCCCAAACCCGTCATAACTGAGATGGGCGGGAAGAACCCAGCAATAGTCACCAGCAAAGCCGACATCGACCAAGCCGCGGAGGGTGTCGTCCGCGCCGCGTTCGGGTTTGGAGGACAAAAGTGCAGCGCCTGCTCACGCGTATATGTGGAGCAAAAGGTCAAAGAGAAGTTCACGACGGCGTTGAAGGATTACACGAAGAAACTTGTGAAAGTCGGCGACCCGATTGAGAAAGAGACGTTCCTCGGGCCAGTTATCAACAAAGGCGCCGTGGAAACTTACGAGCAAGCGGCGGCAGACGCGAGAAATGGCGGAGGAACATTTCTGTACGGAGGAAATCAAGTAAAGGGCGACGGGTTCGAGAATGGATACTTCGTCGAACCCGCGATCGTCGACAACCTCCCGCTAACCCACAGACTCTTCAAAGATGAGCTATTCGTCCCATTCCTCGTTGTCGGGACCGTGGGATCACTCGATGAGGCGTTGGAATTGTCGAACGACTCAGAATATGGATTATGTGCCGGCATATACAGCAAAGACAAGAGAGAGCTAGAGACCTTCTTCGACCGTGTCGAAGCAGGCGTCACATATGCGAATAGGCGGGCAGGAGCAACGACCGGAGCATGGCCGGGGATTAACTCCTTCGGAGGCTGGAAGGGAAGCGGGTCAACAGGCAAAAGCGGGTTAGGCCCATACTACGTACAGCAATTCATGCGCGAACAATCACGCTGGATCGTAAACAAGTAGAGATCAACTTGGAACAAAAATCAGAGCAAGAGAAACCAATATTCCTAGTCAATACGACGAGCGTTCCAACAGAAGTCTTGGAGAAGGGCGCGGAGAAATCCCAAGTCCAATACCTGATCGATGACCTGCACGGGTCAGATCGATTCGCCCTGCGCCTCTACACAGTGAAGAAAGGCGGTCACACCCCGCTCGACCAACATCCCTTCGAACATCACGTTTACGTCATGAGCGGCGAGGGCTTACTGAGACAATCAAAACTACCGAACGCACCGCTGCGCGCTCTGAAGGCAGGTGACACGCTATTCATACCCTCAAACGCCATCCACCAATTCAGCAACGACAAGAATAAACCATTCACGTTCCTTTGCGTCAAAGGCAACCCTAAGCTCTACGTGGACTCAGAACAATCCGTCCCCGATGATTCGGAGCCAAATTACTGCTAACTCATAAGCCGACATTCGTCTAGTAGTCTGTAGTACTTCCAGGGGAACTCCTTAGAAATATCTACAGCCAACAAACGCTTGCACTCATCGAGTAGAGAGAAACTAATTTCCTCTCGCGAGCATATGATAAAGGACCTGGGTGAATTCCTCGAGCCGTTTGAGGTTGATGTATTCGTCGGCGATGTGCGCCACCTCTCCAGGCCCAATAATTACCGTTTTGATATTAGCTTCATTCAAGTAGGTTGAGTCCGTCCTCCCAGATTCAACTTTGAATTCTGGAGAATACCCTAGCACCTGTCGTATAGATTCCGTTGCGAGAGCGACAACTGGGTGGTCACGTGGGATGAGGTATGATTTTTGAGCGTTCATGTATGAAACATTAAACTCTACATCCTTCACGGTGTTCAACGCGCCTTCCACCTGTTCCTTGACAGAGGCCCATTCCTCGTTTGGGAGCACGCGCCGTTCACAAGTTATTTCGCATTCACCTGGGACAATGTTGATCGCTATCCCACCCTGTATCTTGCTCACGTTGAGTTCAGTGTATGCTTCATGGCCGTCCAGTGTCATGAGTACTGGTGGAAGCTTTCGCAATGCTTCAATCACCTTAACCATATCATAGATAGCGTTCCTACCCTTTCGCGGATCAGATGAGTGTGCCTCCTTCCCAACTGTCGTGACTTTGAAACCTACCCTTCCGCCGCATCCAAGCGAAACCATCAACCGATCCTTCTCGACGGTGCCCTCAACGTTAATTCCGCATTGAGATTCGAGGTGGTGATGTCTTAAAAAATAGGGTGTCCCGAGCCAAGTCTCGGCCTCAAAGGCCGTATTGTTATCCTCATAGTTCGAAAACAAAACCTCAAGCTTCCGGAACCGACAGAACTCTAACTTAGCTAAGACGTGCAGAATCGAGGCCGCGGAGCCCTTATCATCCGATGCCCCAAGCCCATGCAGCCTATTTTCTTCCAATGAAGCATGGAGCGGGTCCTTGGTCCATCTTGGAGTGGATGGGACTGTGTCGAAATGGCAGTTGATGAGGAAAGCTCCATCCCCGCCCGGGTAGGTTCTTTCAGCGAAGACGTTGTTGAGTTTGTCAACCTCGACTTTGAACCCCAACCTTCGCGTTTCAGTGGCGATAAAATCCGCGCACTCCTGCATCCCGCTTTTTTCGTACGTGGGGAATTCGATAAGCTTTCTTAGAATGCCGACTGGGTTCGAGTGATTAGGTGCTGTTGACATTATCTAATGGCTCCACGAATCGGAATTCTTCACGGGGAATTTTTTTGTTGCAAAATGCACCCTTTTTCGCCGGATTTTTTCTGGCGACAAACAAGAAAACAGATCAGACTTGCCATCGAGATTCTAAGAGCTTAATTCATCCTCGCCAAGCGGGGAACGCTTCTGGTAATAGGTATCTCCGCTGGGGTCGGGTATCTTCTCCAGCAAACCGATGTTGCAGAGCCTGTCGCACGCGGCTTGAACTTCATCTGGATCGAGTCTGAGACCAAATCGTTTTTCCACTTCTTCCTTAACTTCGAAGACGCCCTTCCTCTGCATGTCAGTCAGAACACGGTAAATTCTTCCGTCTGGTGTCTCTGCCGCTGGAGGTTTCGGAAGTTGGATAAGTTTCTGGTCACCCCGCTTCAACCGTTCTATCACCCTTGTCCAGTCATTCAGATTCCTTCGCCTACTCCGTCCGCTCAAGAGTTCAATGAACACCCTACCTTGCTCGCTCGTCCCTTGCTGCCATTTGACCTCGAGACTGGGCTTCGTCACGTGTCCCGCGTGGCCTTTGGCAGAAGAGATGGAGGATAGTTCAATGATCAAATTATTGCCACCAGCGGGGATGGAGGCTAAGTCTTCCACATCCGAGTATACGAGAGGCATTTTCCCGAACGGCGTGGTCTTAAGATCATCCTCCCTTTCGTTGGTACAAACGAATATCAGCCTGTGATTTGTAATCAAGAGGGTGCCCTCCAATTCTCCACCCAACCGCCCTTCCAATTTCTTCGCTCTTCCTGCCTCTCGCATCACAACGCCTTGCTCTTGCGCCAACATGACCTCGTCGGTTTCATCTCGCAATTTGGAACCCAAACCCAGAACCGATTCTTGGCATTAAAGGGTACCCGTTTGCGCCCAACAGGTATCTTAGGCGATTATGATTTGAGAAAACTAACCGGCGCGGACTTCACGGCTCAGGCTCAGCGCACCGCTACTTTACTGGGGTGACGAAACTGTCTTCGTACGGGTTTATGGTCGATAGGGGTGCGCTCATAGGAGTTGGTGTCAAGCGGTCTGGATATAGGGTGGCATTGCCCACATCGGGATTCCGACGCAAAGCGTCTTCTGGAATGGGTATGGTGGGAAGGGTTGGGTTTGCGGCCAGTTAGGGTAAATGAAACCGTAGACTTGGACTGCTTGGTTTTGGTATTGGGAAATCGTTGTCTGGTTCAGGTTCCAAACTACGTAGGTTACGCCCGTCGCAACGTACAGGTTCGCGCAGGATGAGTCGCTAGTCAAATATCCAGTAACAGTGACTGGAGGGCCTTCGTTGCACACGTAGGGGTTGAATGGGTAGCCGCAATACTGTTGGCTGAACCAAGTTGGTGGTGGGCCTGCTAGTAGAGTAGCAAATGAGGCTACTGTCATCGTATAGGCCTGAGTTGTTGTGGTACTTGAGGTGTAGCTGACGCTAATGGTGGTAAATTGCATTTGCATTTGAGTTATGTAATTCGTCTGGGTCTGGGTTACAGTCCCTGGGCCGCGAACAACTAATCCAACTACTACGAGGCCCATTAAAGCGAGAGCGATAATCACGACGTAGAAAACCTCCTTCGGCAGCGTCAACGGTCGCTTAGATTCGTTCGGCCGTCTTGCTTCAACCCCGATGGTTTCCGACGCTCCACATAGGTGGCAGAATATTGCTTGGTCGCTTAGTTCAGTCCCACAGTTTGGGCAATTCTTCAACTACAATCTCCCTGTTCGAGCCGTTTGCTGTTTTAGGCGGAGGGTTCGATTCGAAATGTCTCTATTTCCGGTTAGGTTCAACTTATCCTGATAGGTTGAATCTTGATAATGACCCGTTTCTCTGTAGGCGAGGAGCGTTGATATTTCTTAGCGCCGGTGTACTTGTTAGCGAGTTTGTCTATGTGCGCGTCTGCTCCCTGGAAACTCTGTGAGACCACACGGCCCTGTATTACGACTCTGTCGTACATGTTATTTTGGTCAGCGACAGAAATGGAGACTCGCGGCTCCCTCGCCGTATTCTTTTGCTTGACTCGGCCCATCGAAGTGTTTACGAGAACCAAATCTCCGTCATGGTCTATCCATACTGGAGCAACATGAGGCGATCCATCGGGTAGGAGAGTGGCGAGAAAGGCGAAATTCTTCGCCTCGATTAGTCTGACAGCTTTCTCGTTGAGTTTGGCGGGCATTGCACGACCAAAACTTTTGGGCGCCGTTGATCTACATCATACCTGGTGGCATTCCACCGGGCATTCCGCCCATGCCGCCTGGCATGCCTCCCGGCATTCCACCGCCGGGTGGACCTTCTTTCCCTTTCGAGGATACTACGTCGTCGATTCTAAGGAGCATGCTTGCTGCTTCTGTTGCGGACTTTACGACTTGCTGCTTTACTCTAAGTGGTTCGATAACATTATCTGCGAACATGTCGGCTATCTTACCCGTCTTGACCTGAACGCCGTACCACTTGTTTCCGGGTTCCGCATGTTTAGACCTTAACTCGACCATGATGTCGATTGGGTCTAGGCCGGCGTTTTCTGCGATGGTTAACGGTATGGTCTCCAAAGCGTCAGCGTAAGCTTCAATCGCTAACTGTTCGCGACCACCGACTTTCATCGCGTATTCGCGCAGTTGCTTTGCGGTTTCGGCTTCTGGTGCGCCTCCTCCAGCGACGATCTTTTGATCTTCGACTGCGTTTCTGACAACGCAGAGTGCGTCGTGGAATGATCGTTCTGCTTCGTCCACGACATGATCCGACCCTCCTCGAATTACCACGGTGACTGCTCGTGGGTCTTTGCAGTCACGAACGTAGATGAGTTTATCGTCACCAATTTTCACTTCCTCCACAAGCTTCGCTTCTCCGAGAGCCTCCGGGACAATATCTTTCGTACTCGCGAGGATCGCTCCACCTGTGGCTCTCGCTAATTTCTCCATGTCGCTGCTGCTGGCGTTCTTGACCGCCATGATGTTCTTCTTGGATAGGAAGTGCAGTGCGAGGTCGTCGATTCCTTTCTCGCAGAAAATCACGTTCGCGCCACTTTTCACCACTTTGTCGGTCATCTCTCTGAGCATTGATTCCTCTTCGTCAAGG
>Ga0326727_10008564_pt1 | contig 25844 bp, 29 predicted proteins | sample MB2enrmetagenome_FD_207643 | JGI IMG/M metagenome (GOLD analysis project Ga0326727, IMG submission 207643) | Lab enriched peat soil microbial communities from McLean, Ithaca, NY, United States - MB29MY | ecosystem: Environmental > Terrestrial > Soil > Wetlands > Peat | place: USA: New York...
TCCAGTCCGTCCACCGCCGTGCCGACCACTTCAATGGCCGGCTCCTCGCGAAAGATGCGGCCAACGATGTTCCGTATGAACATGGAATCATCGACGATGAGCACCCGAATGCGCCGGCCAGCCAGCCAACCGGAGTTGATCTGTGAAGACGTCACTTGTCTGGCTTATCGGTTCTCCCTCGGCAAGTGTGAGGTGCTGCGATGAACAGCGTAGTCCTGCGGGCCGATCGCCTGACTCGCACTGTCAGCGGCAGGACCATTGTCGACGATGTCTCCTTCGAGGTTCCGCGCGGCGAACTCCTCGCTGTCACCGGAGCCAGCGGGGCCGGAAAGACATCGCTCCTCCGCCTCATCAACCGCCTGGACGAGCCTTCGTCCGGGACCGTATGGCTGCACGAAATCGATTACCGCGCGCTGCCGCCCCGCGAACTCCGCCGGCGCGTGGGCATGATTATGCAGCGCGCTTACCTGTTTCCCGGCGCCGTGGCCGATAATCTTCAATTCGGCCCTGCACAGCGCGGTGAAACCCTGGCTGACAACGAGATCTCCGAACTGCTGGCCGGCGTTGGCCTGAGCGGCTGCGAGCATCGCGACGTATCCACCTTGTCCGGGGGCGAAGCCCAGCGCGTGTCGTTCGCGCGTGCGCTGGCCAACCGTCCGGAGGTCCTGCTGCTCGACGAGCCCACTTCATCCCTCGATGAAGCCGCCGCGCGCCAGGTGGAAGCCGTGATCGCCGGCGCCGTTCGCGAACGCGGGCTCGCCTGCGTGATGGTCACGCACGATCCCGAACAGGCGGTCCGCGTGGCCAGCCGCGCGCTGCTCCTTGAGGCCGGCCGCGTCGCCGCTATTGACACACCCGAAAGGATTCGCGATGCTCAACGCGCTCATTCATGACCGCGTGACGCTGGGGATTGTGCAGGCTCTCGTGGCCGCCCTGTTTGCGCTGGCCGTGGTGCTGTTTGCGCGCGCCCGGGGAGTGCATATCGCCGGTGAAGCGGTGGTTTCCATGCTGCGCGGCGCCGCGCAAATCGTCGCCGTGGGATTGGTGTTCGTGATTCTGCTGCGCGGTCCGGCGTGGATCAGCCCGTTTGTGCTGGCCGGCATGATCGCTGCCGCAGCGGCCACGTCTTCGCGCCGTGCGCGGCACTATCCCGGAGCGTTCCGGATCTCACTGTACGCGCTGGGTATCGGCGCGGGATCGGTCATTGCGTTGATGGCGGCTCTGGGTGTCATTGCTGTTACCATCAACTCGCTCATTCCGGTCGGCAGCATGATCATCGCCAATGCCATGAACGCCAACGGTCTCGCGCTGGATCGTTTCCGCTCGGAAGTCGAGTCGCACATCGGCGAGATCGAATCCGCGCTGGCTTTGGGAGCCTCGCCCGAGATCGCCGTGCGGCCTTACCTGCAGGCCGCCTTGCGCGCCAGCCTGATTCCGCCGCTCGACAATCTTCGCTCGCTGGGCATCGTCTGGATTCCCGGCCTCATGGCCGGAATGCTGCTGGCTCACGACTCGCCGGTGTATGCGTCCATTTATCAGTTCGTGGTGGTGGCCCTGATCCTCGCCTCGTCGGGGTTGACCTGCACCATCGGCTCGTGGCTCTTCAGCCGCCGCGCGTTTTCGCCGGCGGAACAACTGATCATGCGCCCGCCGGTGCGGGAACTTTCGCGTTCCAAGTAGTGTCCAACGAGCATGGGAACAACCGGGAAGGCCGGCGAAATGAACGTCACGCCGATGATTGACGTTCTGCTCGTTCTGATAGTCATCTTCATGCTGATCGCACCGATGACACCTACCGGCTTCAACGCGAAGGCGCCTCAGCCGTCGCCTGCCGAGCGGCGTGTACAACCCTCCAGCGATATCGTGGTCACCGTCTGCGCCAACGATTCCGTGCGAGTGAACCGGCAGCCGGTGGCTCTTGCCGATCTGCAGGCGCGGCTGGCTGCGCTCTACCGGAACAGTCCGTCGCGCGTGCTGTTCGTGCGCGCGGAAGGTAACCTCGAATTCCAGCGGATGGCGCGCGTAATCGACCTCGCTCGAGGAGCTGGTCTGGAGCGCGTGGCGCTCATGCCACGCTGAATGGCGACACATCCGTAGGGCAACCGGTGCACTAAACCAGCACGGCTTCCCGGTCCTGTGCCGCCTCCGGCCGGTCAGCCGGAGCCCGCCAGAAAAAAAGTTTGTTCTCACCGGCCACCGCAGGTAACGGCGTGCTCGGGATGGTAAAGTGAAACTTCGCTCCCCGGCCCGGCGACGATTGAGCCCAGATTCGTCCGCCGTGCCGCTCCACAATCCGGCGGGTGATGGCCAGTCCGATTCCCGTTCCCTGACGTTCTCCCGGCTCCAGCCGCTGGAAGACGCCGAAGATCCTCTCCGCGTGTGCCATCTCAAACCCGATGCCATTGTCTTCCACCGTGAACTGCCACTCTTCGCCGAGCTTCTCCGCGGAAATCGTAATTCGCGGCGCCGCGTGACGGTTTTTGTACTTCAGCGCATTGCCCACCAAATTCAGAAACACCTGCTGAAGAGGGCCTTCCCATCCGGGCACCACCGGCATGGCGCCGATGGAGATTCGCGCGTCCGTATTCCGGATCTCAATCGCGAGCGACTCGATCACGTCGTTGAGCACGGCACGGCAATCGATCTCCGTCATCGCTCCGTCGCTCCGCTCTGCGCGGCTGAATTCCAGCAATCCCGTCAGCAGGTCGCTCATGCGCCGTGCGCTGGCCCTCACCATGCTCATGAGTTCGCGGCATTCCTCATTGAGCTGCGTCCGCGACCGGCGCTCGATCAACTCGATATAGCATGACACCATCCGCAGCGGTTCCTGCAGGTCGTGAGAAACGCTGCAGGCGTATGCCTGCAGGTCCGCGTTCGAGCGCTCCAGCTCCCTAACCAGCGTTCGTTCGCGCTCGCGTTGTTGCCGCCGCATCCGCGCACGCCCAATCTCCCGCTTCACAGCGGCGGCCAGGCGCGCGAGATTGCTCCTGAGCAAATAATCATGCGCGCCGCGCCTCATCGTCTCCACGGCAACGTCCTCACCGGCCGCGCCCGATACGACAATGAACGGAATATCGCGGCCGCTCCCCCGCAAAACATCCAGCGCTTCGAGCGCACTAAACTCGGGCAACCGGTAATCGGCGATGATCACATCCCACTCCCGCTCGGCCAGCGTGCGCTGCATCTCATGGTCATATTCCACGCGAGACGATTGGACTTCGTACCCCGCAGCGCCGAGGATATGCCTCACCGGCTCGGCGTCAGATTCGCAATCCTCAACCTGCAGAACATGCAGCGGTTCACTCATAACGACCCTTTCATCACAGTTTTCACCATCACGCCGCGGAACTGGCTGACGCGCGGCATTAAGGATGCTGTGATGGTTCTTGCGGTGAATGTGCCGCGCGGCGGAAAAACCTCTCACCGCATTCGCCCGATAAGCTACGTCGGGAAGCGACGCCAGGTAAGCTACGCCACAGTGGCCTGGGCTTCGGCCGGCTTGCGAAAAGCCAGTGCGAAGCTGGTGCCCATCTCCTTCTCCACATGCAGCGTCCCTCCCAGTTGCCGCGTCAGGATGTCGACAATTTTCAATCCCAGCGACCGGGATTTTTTCAGGTCGAATCCGTCGGGCATGCCGGTTCCGTCGTCGGCCACCAGCAGCGTGACGCGATCCCCATCGTCGCAACGGAGCGCCACCAGAATCCTGCCGCTGCACCCATCGGGAAACGCGTGCTTCACCGAATTCGTGAGCAGCTCGTTCAGCACCAGGCCGCACGGTACCGCCTGATTGAGCGGCAGTTCCAGAGCGCCCAGATCGAGCTGAAGCGACACGCGGCTGGTATCGACGCCATATGCGTAGAACAGCTCGCGCGCCAGCGCCGCCACGTATTCCCGGAAGTCCAGACGGTCCGAGTGGTCCAGGCTTTGCAGCCGTTCATGGATCATGGCCATGGCTTCCACGCGCCGCTGGGTCTCGCTTAGCGCGCGGATCCAACCCTCGCCCGGCAGCCACTCGGCCTGCAGATTGAGCAGGCTCGATACCACCTGCAGATTGTTCTTCACGCGGTGATGCACTTCCTTGAGCAGCGCCGCCTTGGCCGTCACCGCGTCCGCCAGGGCCTTCTGGGTGCGCACCTGTTCCGTGATATCGATGGAGACCACCCCCAGCAGAACCTCGCCCTCGGCGTCGGCAAAGGGGAAGCGGAACGACAGCATTTGCCGTGCGCGTCCGTCCGGCGCGGGCTGCTCTTCCAGAATCTTCGACGGCCTGTTGTCGATCAGCACCCCGAGATCGCCGGCACGCAGGCGGCCCGCGTAGTCCTCGGGCCAGAGGTCGGCGTCCAGCTTCCCTTCGCACTGGGAAAGCGTCTTCTTCCACGCTTGTTCACAGGCCTGGTTGATATAGAGAATGCGTCCCTCGCCGTTCTTGATGATCGCCAGCGCCGGAGTGTTCTTCATGAACGAATAGAAACGAGCTTCGCTCGCGCGCAATGCTCTCTCCGCCTGCCGCGAGTCCTCGCGCAGCGCCTTATCCGCCAGCGCCAGCCGGACGGCCGGGCCCAGCCGCCGGAGACGGTCCTTCAACAGATAATCGCTCGCGCCGCGCCGCATCATCGCCACCGCTGTCTCTTCTCCGATCGCGCCGGAAACCACAATGAAAGGGATATCCAGATTGAGTCTCCGCAGCATCTCCAGCGCTTCCGGCGCGTCCAGTTGCGGCATGTGATAGTCCGACAGAATTATGTCCGGCGGCGATTCGAGTTCCCCAAGATATGCCGGCGTGTTGTCGACGCGTGTCCATTCGGGCGCAAAGCCGCTCCGCTTCAGCTCATGCAGAATCAGCGCGGCATCTTCGGCGCGGTCCTCCAGAATCAAAACGCGGATGGGCACCGGCGCGGCGTCTGGCAGGACAATATCGCTTTCCGTCGCGGCCCGCTGTTCTCTCACGATTGCGGTTGCTCCTGTTCCTCCAGGGCTGTTTCTCCCATTACGTCCGCGCCCCGCAGCGTAACGCAAAGCGTCGCGCCCGCATCCGGTTCTCCCTGCGCCCACGCCTTCCCGCCCGAATGCGATTGGCGGAATTGAGCTTCTTCAGCGAGCGCGGACCAGTTCCACGTCGCTGCCATTGTCCTCCACCAACAGAAGTTCCATCGGCTCGCCGGCCATGTCCTCAGGCCCGCCCTTCACGCCCGGGATGACACGTGTGCTCGCGATGGCCCGAGCACCGAATTCACCCACTCCAGCAATCTCGCGCCGCTCAGCGGGTTGCATATTTCCACGGCGCCGTTGCCGGTCTCCTGCCATTGCCCGTCAAAGAGGCGCAGGTAAGTTGCCGGCCGGATTCGCCGCAGCGCTTCGTCAAGTCCCGCGCGCCCCGGGTCTTCCGCGGATGGGTTGCCGATCACCAACGGAATATGCCCCTCGTAAAGTTCGGCCGCCGCTACCGCTTCCTGGCAGGTGGATGCTTCCAGAATGTTGTATCCACTACGGTCAAACCAGTAATGCAACTGGCGGCTGATGGCGGAGTTCGGCTCAATCAAAAGGATGACCGGCCGCTCCTCCCATTCAGGCGCGACGCCGGTGGCCACGGCCTCCACCGAAGGGAGCAGCACCTCAAACGCGACCATGCGTTTCCCTTCCTGCCGCGCTGTCAACACGCCGCCCATCTGCCGGGTGATCCCGTATGCGAGCGGCAGGCCTTCCCACTTGCCTTCCCAGGAAGGGTCGAATGCGCGCTCCACCGAATCGGCCGTTTCGCGGCTGCTCGTGTACGAAACACGCGCGCGTACCCATTCCGACATCCCGCCCATCAGGAAGCGTGAAGTGTCCATCCAAACGCTCCCGCCGGGCTGCATGCTTTTCCGCGCATGCAGAAGGATGGTCTCCAGTACGCGGGTCAGCTCGCGCGGGTTCGCGTGCGCCGGCCGCGGGTCCGAATCGAGCTGCAGCGTGAGCGCGGGAATCACATTCTTCCAGGCGGGCTCCAACGCGGAAAGGATCTGATTCACCCACACCGTTTGCAGTTCCATCCTGGGGGGGCGTGAAAACTCGCGCAGATCGGATGTCACGGCCAGCGCCCTGGTTGCGCAGGTTTCAATGGTCTCCGCGACGGACTTATGCGCAACTCCCGGCTCCAGCGTGCCCAATAGCTTCGCGGCCTGCCGCGCCACGATGTTCAACTCCTCGTCCAGGTGACCGGCGATTCCCTCGGCGAATCGCGTGAGCGCTTCGTGCTTGTTGTCCTGCCCCGCGACCTCCAGCGAGAAGCGCCGCTCGCTCACATCGCGGAGGACGATCACCGCGCCTTCCAGCCGCCCTTCGTTCCGCCGCGGCTCCACACCGCCCTCCACCGCGTAGCGCCTCCCCTGGCCGCCCTGCAGGCATATATTGACCGGCAATGTTACCGGCTGGCCTTCGAGGACCACCCCACGAACAAGATCCTCCACGGGCTCTCCATCCGGGTGGACCAGCCACAACAGATCCGCGGCTGGACGGCCCAGCGCCTGTGCCGAAGTTCGCCCGGTCATTTCCTCCGCCACGCGGTTCAGATAACAGATGCGGCCCGAGCCGTCGGTCACCAGTACCGCGTCAGGCAACGCCGCGAAGCTGGCACTCAGCCAATCCCGCTGTTCGCGCAAATGACGCTCGAAGCGATGCCTTGAAAGCGCCGTGGTGATGGCCCCCTGCAAGCCCGCCGATGCAATTGGCTTGCGCACGTAACCAAACGCCTGCGACGTGCCCGCCCGCTCCAGCGTGTCCGGGTCCTCGTAAGCGGTCAGGTATACCACCGGAATATCCATCTCACGGCGGATCTGTTCGGCCACTTCGATCCCATCCAGATCGCCGCGCAGACGGATATCCATGAGGACAAGATCCGGCATGATTTCACGGATCATCTCCAAAGCACCCGCGCCTGTATCGGCAATGGCAGGAACGGTATAGCCGGCGTGCTCCAGCCGGTTCTGCAAATCGGCTGCGATCAGCCCTTCGTCCTCCACCACCATGATTCTTTGTTCAGCCGACGCCATTGTTTCGTATGCCTCCCGCAGCAACTCTTATCGCCGTTTCCCGAATCCAGCTATATATTCTTGCTTCGATTTGTGGTCTGATGCCCCCGCTTTTCTCACGTGGGTGCAGGCCCGGAATTGATAGACCCGAATTAACGGTTCAGCCGCGAAACTCATGCCTATCCCTGGGTTTTATCAGGACGTACGGCGGCGGATGCCGGTGCTGAAAGAAAACAAACGTTGAGGATGCGATGAATCGGCCGCTGCAATGCACTTTGATGACGATGGTTCGATCCACCTTGTTAACGATGGCGCTTGCCGGTATGGGCTTTACGCAGATAAATGCCCGCCGCATTAATCAGCAGGACCGGATCGCTCAGGGGATCAGGTCAGGTCAACTGACGGCGGGAGAAACGGCGAGACTGGAGAATCAGGAATCGCGAATTAATCACGAGGTCCGCCGGGATCGCGCAGCGAACGGCGGCAGGCTCACTCCGTGCGAACGCGCCCAAGTGAACCGTCAACTCAATCGCGAGAGCGCGAGAATTTACCGGGCGAAGCACAACGGAGCGGGAAAGACCGGCTCGCCGTGCCGGTCTCGGAGCCGGTACGGGCATTCCCAATAGAACTAACGCCCATAGTAATCGGCGTTGCGCTTGGTGAACTCAGCCCACTTCTCCGGCAGGTCATCCAACGCGAAGATCGCCGATACGGGGCAAACCGGCACGCACGCGCCGCAGTCGATGCACTCCACGGGGTCGATGTACAGCATCTCGTGCTCGCCGAAGTTCGCTTCGTCCTTTTTGGGATGAATGCAATCGACGGGACATGCGTCGACGCAGGCGGTATCCTTGGTTCCGATGCAGGGTTCGGCAATTACGTAGGCCATAAGTCTCTCTCCAACGGTGGTTGTGAAAGTCCGATTATATCAGCGCGAGACCGCGCGTATCTTCCCCGCCAGAAACAGAGCCGTCTCCAGTGCCTGCTCATAGTTGAGCCGGGGATCGAGTGAACTCCGGTACTCCCGTGTAAGATCCGCTTCGCTCAGCTTGCGAGCGCCCCCGATGCATTCCGTGACATCTTCGCCGGTCAGCTCGATATGCACACCGCCGAGCAAACTGCCGCATGCGGCATGTATGTCGAACGCCTGCTCGAGTTCGCCAAGAATATCTTCGAAGTAACGAGTCTTGATGCCGTCGGCGGTGGTTCGGGTATTCCCGTGCATCGGATCGCAACACCACAGCACCGTCTTCCCCGAGCGCCGCACGGCTTCGATCAGCGGCGGAAGTGCCGAAGCGATCCTTCCCGCGCCGAAGCGATGAATTAACGTCAGCCTGCCCGGCTCGTTGTCCGGATGCAATATGTCGAGAAGCTTCGTCAGCATCTCCGGCGTGGCGCTCGGACCAATCTTCACCCCGATAGGATTGCGAACGCCCCGGAAATACTCCACATGGGCGCTGTCCGGGTCGCAGGTGCGCGCGCCAATCCACGGAAAGTGCGTCGAGAGGTTGTACCAACCCTCCCGGCGTGGCACGCGGCGTGTCTGTGCCTGTTCGTACGGCAGCAGCAGACCCTCATGGCTGGTGAAGAAATCGATCCACTGGAGCTCGCCCGGATGAACCCCCAGAATATTCTCCATGAAACGCAGCGACTCGCCCACGCTGCGCGCCACCCTCCGGTATTCCTCCGCCATGGGCGAGTGGCGAACGAAATCGAGATCCCAGTAATCAAGCCGGTGCGGATCGGAAAAGCCCCGGCTCACCAGTGCGCGAATGAAATTGATGGTCAACCCGGCGCGTTCGTAGCCACGCAGCATGAGCTGCGGATCGGGAGTGCGTGCCGCGGCCGTGAACTCCGGACCATTGATCAAATCGCCGCGATAGCTTGGCAGCGTCACGCCGCCGCGCGTCTCGAAATCGTCCGAGCGCGGCTTGGCGTACTGGCCGGCAAAGCGGCCCACGCGGATAACGCGCCTGCCGCCGTGGGTCAGCACCAGGCTCATTTGCAGCAGGATCTTCAGCTTGTTGGCGATGGTGTTGGAATCGCACTGGTCGAAGCTCTCGGCGCAGTCGCCACCCTGCAGCAGGAATCGGTCGCCGTGCGCCGCTTCGGCCAGTTGCTGTTGTAGCGCACCCACTTCCCACGAGGTGACCAACGGGGGCAGCTTCGAGATTCGCTCCACCACCGCGGCAACTTCGGCCTCGGATGCGTAGGCGGGTTGTTGCGCGGCCGGCTTCCGTTTCCAGGAGTCGGGAGACCATTCAGATATCTGGCTCAAACCTTAAGTGTAGAGCAGGTCAGTTCGTTGAGCCTGCACGTCTTGCCTCCCTTATCCGTCATACTAGAGAAGAGTCGCTGCGCGATGAAATCTGTACTTGTCTTCTGCCTCGCGGCCGTTTCCGCTTTGGGCGGTGAGTTCGCCGTTCTTTCCAATGGTTTCCGAATCCATGCGGACAGCCACGAAGCCGCCGGCGGCCTGGTCACGCTGCACACCGGCAGCGGTGATATCGAGTTCCCTGCGTCCAGCATCAGCCGGTTCGACGCGGACGATTACGTTCCTCCACCGCAGCCCGCCGCAGTGCCGGCCGCGTCCGCCTCGCCGGCCCCCACCGATCCGAAAACACTGGTGAGCATGGCCGCCGATGCTGCTGGTCTTCCGCGCGCTCTGGTTCACAGCGTTGTCCGCGCCGAATCCGCATACAAGGTGAATGCTGTCTCACCCAAAGGCGCTGTCGGACTGATGCAACTGATGCCTGGAACCGCGGCTGCTATGAATGCCGACCCCCGCAATCCCGCGCAGAATGTCGCCGCCGGCGCAATGTACCTTCGCGAGTTGCTGTTGAAATATCAGAACTCCGATCACCAGGTGTCCGAAGCGCTCGCGGCCTACAACGCCGGTCCTGGCGCCGTGGACAAGTACCAGGGCGTGCCACCGTACTCAGAGACGCGCGCTTACGTTCAGCGCGTGATCAGTCAATACAATAAAGAACTGCCCCGGGACAATAAGGCGTTGCCTGACGACAATATGGAATCCCCACCGTCCACGGCCGGGACCGACAACCAGGATCACTGATCCGCGGCTGGACCCGAACCTCTGGTTTCCATCCTCACCAGCGAATCGCGGTAATTCACCGTTACCACGAAGCTGCGCAGCGCCGGGTATCCAAGCAGCCCTGCCACCTCCACTCCGTTGTAGCGGCTCATCTGGTCAAGGTCCACCATCACGACATCGTTGGAGGTAATCTCCTGGCCAGCCATCCGGAAATGGACTCCGGGCCTCATCGCCGGGGCTTCCGATGATCCGCTGGCGCCTTGCACCTGGCGTGCCGGCGCCTGGAAAAAAGGACCACCCAGCGCTCGCGCCGTTTTCCGCGAGACAGCGTTGTGGGCCGCACCCGTATCCACCAGAAAGTATCCTTCATGCAATCTGTCCAGAGCGGTTTTGAGAAACAGCACGGCGTTTGCGAAAACCGCGCTGGTAAAGCCCTCGTGCGATGCGCGCCCGGCTTCGTACGGCGCCAGATCGAGAACTTTGGCCGGAAAATCGAGACGGACCAGAAAATCCGAAAAGAGAACCAGCGGCAGAACCCCATCGGCCCCTTCGAGCAGTTTGTGATCGACGACGTCCACCGGGAAATCTCTAAACGAAAGAGGACCGACATCCAGTGTCCGTGCCACCATGAGCGACGCCGACTCTGCTTGTCCGAACCCGACCAGTGCCAGACTCGATTCCCCGGTTAATCCGGTCGCGCGAGCCGTCCCCCGGCTAATCACAACGTGCTCGGCGCCGCTGTCCAGAACCAAATGCAGCGCCTTTCCGCCGTTGATCCGGGCCTTCAGCAGCACGCCCACGGGATTGCCCGGCGAGGGCACAAAAGACTCCAGCTTCAGCGTGTACGAGTGGAGCGGACTCGCCAGGTGGGAACGGCTCTGCTCGGTAGCCGGCTGGGCAAAGCAAACCGCACCAAACACGGCAAACACGCCGAAGATTTGGCGCGGACTGGCAACGGTGCGGCGCATAGCGGGCCGGTACCCGCTCTATCGACACGAGCGGTGCCCGAACATTACAGCTATGCGTCTAATCTATGACAATCACGTTACAAACACAATAGAAAGGTAAGGAGTCCAACGATTGGTCCGGGTTGTTGAGCAGCCTACGCGCGGGCCTGGGCGCTCACTTCGAGGATTGCCACAACGTTGCGCATGCGAGTCAGCGCATCGAGCAGACCGACAGGCCGTCGAGGAGCAAGTCCCAGCGGCGCAAGTACGAGCCGTACTCGCAAAACAAAAATACGGAAGTGAAAGGCGGTCCACTGGCGAACGAGCGTCGCTAGCAGGTCGGGACGATCCTGGCGGGAGGCCAGCAGCATTTCCCGTCCCAGGCGGACCATCCGGTCAAAATCCGAAGTTAGTTCGGCGAGAAAAAGCCGCGCCGCGGCACGACGCGAGGAAGCCAGCTTCCTTCCTAACGAAGCTGTATATCCTGGGTGAGCCTCGGCGAATTGAAGATCGTCCGGGTCGAATAGGCGGTCGAGGGGACGATATCTCTCAATAGTGAATTCGTCCAGCCATTCCGTGCCGGACGCATGCACGCCCGGCGTGCGGCGAAACAGGGCAAGAAACAGCACTGCGGAAATCGTGACGATCGACAGAAGGGCGAGGCTAACGTAGATTGCGATCATATCGAAGCGGCACCGTCGCGCCGCAGCTACAATTTTAACCCGAAGATCCAACTGGTGGCAACAGTATATTTACAAAACACAGCGTAATTCCGCATACATTGCCCCAAGACACGTGAATTACTTCTGCGCCGCCCGGAGTAAGCTCCGATTGACTGCCTCCAATTGCGCCAGAAGACGGCTCTCATCGGCCGGATTGAACGACCTGCCCAGAGAAACTACAGATGTTTCTTTCGTGCCATCCAGGGCAACGGCCCAAAAAACGAGGCACAGCGTGCACGCGGCCATGCACACCGCGCCCGTGAGTTTGACCGGTCCGTGCCCAACGGCATTACTCACGAACAACGCCGCCGCTTTGGGAACCATATAAGAGGCGTACCCGACGGAATAGACTGCCGTGTTGCGGGAAACCCGGATCGGGAACCACACCATGACTGCGGTGATCATCAAAACAAACAGTATGAGGCTTGTAATTACCGTGCGGTCGACGCGATAGAGCCAGTCGATATATCGCGCCGGCCGTCCTTCGAAGGCAAATAAGGAGGCCGAACCGATGGCGCTGGCCGTGACAATGACGGGAATCGCCACACGCGCGGCGGAGGCGATACCGGCCAGATCTCGCAAAACCTTGCCATACAGCTCAAGCACAGTGAAAACGTACAGGATGAGTGTCAGGCTCTCGGCGCAGAGATAGAACCAATAGTAGAACTTTACATCCATATACATGGCCAGCGGCAGAAGCGATAACACCACATTCGCGCCCAGCCAGACGGTTAGCGCCGGATATGACTTGGCGAGGCCAATGTAGGCTATACGGGTGAGCAGAACGGCAAATGCAATCAGATTGCAGACGAACAACGCGATCTGCCAGGCCGGGATGTCGGACACGATCAACAGCGGCATAAGCCCAGTCATGCCATGTCGAGTCTATCACCGGCGCCCCGGCCCAAACAAATCGTGGGTTCGTTTAGCCGCCCGCGCGGCGACTTGCCGCCTCTAGCCGGGGCACTGGGAAGGCGGGCACGTCGGTGTCGGAAAGTCGGCGGCAACATTGGAAACAACGGCGAACTGCAACGCCAGAATCGCGCAAAACAAAATCTTTTTCAGCACGGCATCTCCTTGGGAAGTCGGGATCTGGCCTGTAAAGGCCAGCCCAAGGTTATGCGGCCATAAGCCTAATTAGAGGAAAGTGGTATAGTATTTCCGTTTTCAGAACAACTCTGATCCGGCGGGATGCTTTTTGGAGGCCGATGCGGTTCTCACCGCTAGTGCGTAATGGACCATTCGCGGCTCAATCGCGATATCATGGAGCGGGGAAGTCTGCCGTGAGCGAACCCGCAATCCCGCTGGAGCGCGATGCCACCGGCGTCCTGTGGCGCCGAACCCTGTCGCAGATCCCCTCTGTTTTTGGCCGTCTGGCCTGGTTGGCCTCCTTGCGCAACCCCCACTCGGGCGTTTATGAGCACCACGGCCTCGCTGTAGTGTTTGGCCCGGAGGAATCCAATAAAGCCTTGCGGCTGAGTCACCTGGCTTGTTGCAGGGAGTGGCTGAATATGAGTCTCCGGGACCAGATGGCGGATTTGCGCCTCTATCTCGATTCGCAGTCCGGAAGTCCGGGAGAAACCATCTGTAACTGGCAGGAATTAGGATACTGGCGGACGATTCTGCCGGGCTCGATCCGCGGGGGGGAGCGCGCCATGTACCTGGCCAATGTCGAGGCGCTGCTTACGCTTCTGCTGAGCGAGACCGCCGGCGGTGATGTTCGTCGAAGCGCATAGCCACGGCTACCACCTGGCCGATAATATCCACTTCATCCAAAGCGAACGACAGCGGTGCGCAACCAGATGCCGGATGTGGAAGCAACGTAATGCGATCGCGGTCCTGAACACACCAGGCACAGTAATAGCCGGTGCGATGTTCCAGAAAGTAGATGGGGCGCTCCAGTTCGGTGCTCCATCCCGATGCTGCTATTTTGCGCTTCGTCTCGTCGAGAACCACGAAGGTGCCGGGCTGCAGAACCGGGTACATGAACCAGTCTTCAGTGCCAATGAATGCATAGCGCTGACCTGCGGTCGGGTCGGCAGTCTCCAGCAGGAGCAGCGGCACCTTTCCCCAACGCGAGATCACGCGCGTGAGATAAGTGGTGCGGATGGGATCGAAACCCGGCTCGACCGTGATCGGGCACAGAACGCTTCCATCCTTCCACGGCGTGGAATTAACCGGGTGCGTGCGCGACAGGGGAATGACCTGACCATCGGCCAGCATGGACGAGAGCGAAATACCGTACCATCCGAGCACCTCTTCAAAATCGAGCCGGTAGATGGCGCAAAGGGAATATAGTTTGTGGAGAGATGGGATAAGACCTTTATTTTCAATTTCCGAGAGGCGGCTGGCCACGACGGAATAGTCGTCGTTGCCGTGCTTTTCGGCGATCTTGCGGCTGGCTTCCTCAACTTCGCGGATCTTCAGGTTGAGCCGCTCTCGTGCCTGTCTGAGTTTTTGCCCCGACTCGTCCATGATATGATGCCTTCCGGTCGTTCCAGCGAGAACAACCGGAGGAAGCGAGAACGGTACCTCTTTCGGCGCAGTACTGGTACCGCTCGGATTATACCGGCAGCAATTCCCCAGTGGCAAGGCTTGCCGGACCTTTTGTTCCGAAAACGGAAAAAAAGCTCTCCTAAGGGGGCTGTTTTGCAAATTGTTGTGGGAATCTCGGGCGCCAGCGGCTCGATCTACGGCCTGCGAATTCTCGAGAAGCTGCGTCAGTTCAGCGAGGTTGAAATCCATCTGGTCATCACCCGCGCAGCCGAGCGGACGGCGTGGCTGGAAACCGGGCGGACCGGCAACGATTTTCGTGCCCTGGCGCACCATCACTATCCGGTGGAGGACATTGGCGCGCCGCTGGCGAGCGGATCGTTCCTAACCGCGGGGATGGTGATTGCGCCCTGTTCAATCCGGACCATGTCGGCGATCGCCGCGGGCATTTCCAGCGACCTGTTGACCCGTGCCGCCGACGTCTGCCTGAAGGAACGGCGCCGTTTGGTGCTGATGGTCCGCGAATCGCCTTTTCACCTCGGGCACCTTCGCACGATGGTGGCCTTGTCGGAAATGGGAGCCGTGATCGCACCTCCCATACCCGGGTTTTATCATAAACCCGAAACCGTGCTCGATATTGTGGATCATTCCGTCGACCGCGCACTCGATCTGCTCGGGCTTCCCGTCGCCAATGCGCGGCGATGGAACGGCCTTGACGCGCCGCGAAAGGCCGAGGAGAAATGAAGAGAGTGACCGCGGCCTTTCAGGGTGAGTTGGGCGCTTTCAGCCAGGAGGCGGTCCGGCAGCTTCTTGGCGATCACGCGAGCGTCGCTCCATTCCAGCGTTTCGATGAGGTGTTTCGCGCGCTCACCGGCAAAAAAGCGGATACGGCCGTCGTTCCGATCGAGAACACGCTGGCCGGATCGGTGCACGAGAATTACGATCACCTGCTCGAATACGACGTGCGCATCGTAGGCGAGACCAACGTGCGCATCGTTCACAACCTGATTGCGCCGCCCGGCGTGCGCCTGCGCGATATTCGCCGGGTTTTCTCTCACCCCGTGGCGCTGAACCAGTGCCTCGATTTTTTCGTGAAGAATCCGCAAATCGAAAAGGTTCCTTACTATGACACCGCCGGCAGCGTGAAGATGATTGTGAGAGAAAAGCTCGGAGATGCAGGCGCGATCGCATCTTCCATCGCGGCGTCCATCTACGGCGGCAAAATTCTGCGCCGCTCCATTGAGGACGACCGGCGGAACTACACGCGGTTCTTCCTCCTGCGGCGAACGAAGGAAGCGCAGCGGCAAGCCAAAGACGCACGCCGTGCTCGCACCGGAGCGAGCCGCTGGAAGACTTCCATCGTGTTCACCACCCGGAACACGCCTGGCGCCCTGTTTCGTGCCATCAGCGCCTTGGCTCTGCGCGATATGAATCTGACCAAGATCGAGTCCCGGCCGCTCCGGGGCAAGCCCTGGGAGTACCTGTTCTACGTGGACTTCCTCGGCCGCGAGGACGAGGAACCGGCCCGGAATGCCCTGGGACACCTGCGCGAACTGGCGGATTTTCTCCGAGTGCTCGGTTCTTATCCGGGTGGGGAGTGACTAGCGAGGGAGTAGGTGGGTGCGCTCACACACAGGCTGGGTGATCATCGCGGGCGGGATGGGTGGCTTTACGCAGCCGCCCCTCGCGCTTCCCGGCTAAGTAAGTGAGGAAACGATGAACTCAGCCTGGCAGACGGATTGCTTTTATTGGGACAACCGCAGCTAATCGGCATGACCGCCAGACGGGTCATCACGGTTCTCCTCCTAACAAGTCCCGTCTGAATGCCGATACTTGCGTGCCGCGGCGTGCGGCTTCCGAGCGGGGCTTTGAGTGAGGCTCTTGTTCGGCGTCCTCCAGCGCAAAACCGCACGCCCGCGCACGCAGATTCTCCGGCCAAACGCCTATTTTTCAGCGACTTGACCGGTCTCCCTACTCCAGCGATGTATTCAGAATCTGAAATGTGAACCGCTCCGGTGGGAGTGCGGCTATGGGGCTTGGCGTCAGGTTCACCCACGCCTGCCAGGCGCTGGAGGCGACGCTGTGGTTCAGGTAGAACAGGAACTGATTGGAAAAGCAGGAGATCGGGGGAGGCTGACGGAACGTGAGGCGTAAGCCCACGGCCTTTTCCAACGGCATCTCGGGTCGGGAAACAGCCTTATCGGCCAGCAACTGGACGAAACTGCTGCGTCCGGCATGGGGCCAGACGTCGTTCTTTAGAAGGTTGCGCAGTTCGGCGCGGGTGTCGAAGGTCATTTCGCACTGCCGGATCCACTCAAGAATACTGTCGCCCCAGCTCCAGCGCGCCAGCAGAGCCTGATACTGATCCACCAGATTGAGCGCGAGGTCCATCCGGCGGCGGTCGATTTCCTGTTCGTGCAGAGGCGCCTGCGGGCCCAGGTCGGCCACCATTTCCTCGTCGGCGACGATGTCGCTGGCCATGTTCATGACGCGGTCCAGCCGGCGCACCTGGGGCGGGCGCAGCAGAAGCGGCGGAAGCTCATGGGTCTTTGAGCCCGGCACCTCCACGAACTTCCTGTCCCCCAGGATTTCCGCCATATGAAACCCCCTATGCACTCTCTATCGGCTGTTTAGCCTTAGAGAATAACCCTCTGACTTGTTGGACGCTTCTCTGGCTGCGTGGTTGCGAACCAGGCGGACGGGGCAGTTGTGCGGTGCGAGCGGCACGAAGCTCGATCCCCTATAGTACCGGAAAACAAGGCCCGTGCAGCATGTTTCGGTGGAGACGGATCCCCGGCGGCGCTCACGAATGTCCCAGTACCGGGTGCGGCTGGTACGGTTCAGCCAACGCCTTCAATTCTGCGGCATCGAGCTTGACGCGCAGAGCCGCGACTGCATCGTCCAGGTGCTGCATCCTGCTGGCGCCGACGATGGGTGCGGTCACGCCAGGCTGATGCAACAGCCACGCCAGCGCCACCTGCGCATTCGGGATGCCCCGCCTCCGAGCGATCTCGGAGACGCGATCCACCACCGCGAAATCCGACGGCTGGTAATACAGCATCTTTGCGTATTCGTCGGTCTTTGCGCGCACCGTTTCGCCGAAATCTTCCTTGCGCCGGTTTCCCGCCAGAAATCCACGCGCCAGCGGACTCCACGGGATTATGCCGATCCCCTCCTCGCGGCACAACGGAATCATCTCGCGCTCCTCTTCGCGATAGATGAGGTTGTAATGGTTCTGCATGGTGGCGAAGCGCGCCAGACTGTGAGTATCGGAAGTGTGCAGCATGTTTGCGAGCTGCCAGGCGAACATCGATGACGCGCCGATGTACAGGGCCTTCCCCGCACGCACCACATCGTCCAGAGCACGCAGCGTCTCGTCGATGGGCGTGTGGTAATCGAAGCGATGGATCTGATACAGATCGACGTAATCGACTCCCAGACGGCGCAGGCTGTTGTCGATGGCGTGGTGGATGTGCTTGCGCGAGAGGCCCTGGTCGTTTGGGTCGTCGCTCATCGGATTGAATACTTTGGTTGCGATCACCACGCGGTCGCGCGATGGGCCGAACTCGCGGAGTGCCCGGCCCAGCACCTCTTCGCTCGCACCCAGCGAGTACATGTCCGCAGTGTCAAAGAAGGTGAAGCCCAGTTCGAGCGCATGCCGGATGAATGGCCGGCTTTCTTCCTCGTCCAGGACCCACTCGCGCCACTGCTTCGAGCCGTAGGTCATGGCGCCCAGGCAGAGCCGCGACACCTTCATTCCGGTGGATCCGAGGTTGACGTATTCCATGCTCTTAGTATCGGGCCAGCAATCCTCTCGCCGACAATATGAACCGCACGCGCTTCTCGATCGAATCGAGAGGAATCGATATCAGTTCGTAGTCCAGCTCCGAGTAGGTTTCCTGCATCGCTTCGCACGTGGCCCGGGCCTCTTCGAGGGATTGCTTCCGCTGCCCGTCCTGGGTGAAGATTTCCGGCCAGGGCGGTGCGATAAACACGCGACGGTGGTAGCGAAACATCTGCGCAGCCTTGTGCACATGGAGAGGGATGGACAGGCCGCACAAGCGCAAATACCCGGCCACATCGGGTACCCCACGATCGAAGACCACCGGACCGCTCAACTTCAGCGCCGCGCGATACGATCGAATTTCCCGGCTCAACATGAGTTCGGCGAAGGTGCGCCGGTCCGACCAGGGCAGGGCCTCACCGCCAATGGCCATCTGCTCCTGAATGATCGCCCTGCCAGCCTCGGGCATGCCGGCAATCCCATGTCCCGCCAACGCGTCAATCAACGTGCTTTTACCCGATCCCGGACCGCCGGTGATTACGAACAGACGGTCGACATCCGCAGCCTGCAATGTGTCTCCCAAGCTTATCGATTCGGGCATTCGTTGCCCAGCGCTTTGATCAGCCGGTAGACGAACTCCACGTGATCGTCGAAAACGTCGGGGCGGATGCGTTCATCGCGACCGTGCGCGCGGATGTCGGTGGGATCTTCAAACACGCCCATCGCACCCCACGTGGGAATGCCCGCCGCCCGCATGGCGCGTCCGTCGGTGGCGCCGGTCTCCATCACGGGCAGCACCGGAACTCCCGGCCACATTTCGTTAGCGACTTTTTCGATAGCCTTCACCACCGGGCCATTCACGGGCGAGAAGGGGCTCAACTGCGCATGCTGCGGGGCAGCGATGACGACACCCGGATCCGCCACCACGGTTTGCAATGCATGCTGCACATAGTCTTCCGTGTCGCCAGGGACCAGCCGGCAGTTAACCGTCGCAACGGCGCGCTGTGGCAGAGCGTTTTCGGCATGCCCGCCGCTGAGCATGGTGGGGACGCAGGTGGTGTGCATCATGGCGTTGTAGTAAGCGTTGGCGGAGACCCGCGCGATCACGTCATTCGCCGGATGCCCGGCGGCCATTTCAGCCAGATCCTTGCCCACCTGGCCGCTCTCAATGTGCGACAGCCGCTGGAAGTATGATCGTGTCACGTCGTTCAGGTGAATCGGGAAGCTGAAATTGCGCAGCCGATCCAGCCCCTCGGCCAGTTCATAGATCGCATTCTTCTTCACCGGCAGCGAGCTGTGGCCGCCCGGATTGGTGGTGGTGAATGTGAAGGTGAGGTAAGTTTTTTCGGCGGCCTGCACCTGGTACGCCAGCCGCTTGCCACCCTTCAGCACGCCTCCGCCCGAATCCTCATTGATGCAGTACTCGGCATCGATCAGATCGCGGTGCTCCTTCAACAGCCAGTCCACCCCGTTGTACGGGCCGCCGGTTTCCTCGTCGGCGGTGAGAGCGAGGATCAGGTCACGCTTGGGCTGGAATCCTTCCTGCTTCAGACGAATGAAATCGGCCACCAGCGCGGCATCGCCGTCCTTATCGTCGCTGGTGCCACGGCCATAGAACCAGCCGTCTTTTTCGGTGAAATGGAACGGGTCGACGCTCCAGTCCTCGCGCTTCGCCTCCACCACATCCAGATGCGCGTTGAAGAGGACAGGCCGGCACCCGCCGGTACCGTTAAAGCGGACCACCAGATTGCCCTTGCGCGGCGCGGCGCCGAGGACGCGAATGTCTTCCTCGGGGAAACCGGCGGCTTTGAACCGCGCAGCCATGGCTTCGGCGGCCTGGGTGACGTTTCCCGTGGAATCAGTCGTGTTGATTTCCACGAGCTGGCGCAGGAGCTCCCGAGCGAAGGCGCGCTGTTCGGGGGTGGTTGTCTGGGCTGGCAGCGCGCAGGCTGTAAGGGCGATGACACAGGAAAGGCGGTGGAGGGGCATGGGAATTAGCCATGATACCAGGGACGCGCGGAGATCAGCCCTGGTCGCCTTTGGCGGGGAACGCGGCTGCCGCCGCATGTCCGGGAGTTCCGGCCAGCCTGCACGTCTGCCGCTCGCCGCGCGTCATAATATAACAGTGATGGACAAACAAAAGGGGTGCGCTCGCCCAGGTTTCCCGCGGCGCGCTCGCGCGGGTTTTTCGCTCGTCGAGCTGCTGATCGTCATCGCGATCATTCTGATCATCCTGACCTTCGCCCTGCCCCGATTCAACGTTGCCCAGGAGAACGCTCATGAAGTGGCGGTGATCCAGGCGATTCGAACGCTGCACAGCGCGCAGACGCAGTACATGTCGCAATTTGGCACGTATGCGACGACGCTGGCGCAGCTTGGTCCACCCGCGAGTGGCGGGCCCAGTGCGCAGGCCGCGGACCTGATTCCAACATCGCTTGCCAACGGCGACAAGGACGGCTACACGTTCACGCTGACGGCGACGCCCAACGGTTACACCATCAACGCCAATCCCAAGGTGTACAACAGCACCGGCCGCCGCACGTTTTTCTCCGATCAGAACATGACCATCCGCCAGCACTGGGGCCAGGAACCGGCGACGGCGACCAGCGACGAACTGAAGTAGGGCGGCCGCGACTGCGAGGTGATCCGATGGCTTCTGCCAGACCTCATTCGTGGACGGGGCTCGTTGTTGCCGGAGTCTTCGCTTTGTCGTTGGCTCTGATCGTTCTCGCGTACCTCACGTACGCCCTGCCGCGGTTCGCGGCGGCCGAGATCAATGCTCACGAAGTGGCCGCGCTCCAGGCGATTCGGACTCTGAATAGCGCGCAGACGCAGTACATGTCGCAATTTGGCAGGTACGCGAGTGTGCTTTCGCAGCTTGGTCCACCGGCCAGCGGCGGATCCAACGTGCAAGCGGCCGACCTGATTCCGACGTCGCTTGCCAACGGCGACAAGGACGGCTACACGTTCACACTGACGGCGACGCCCACCGGTTACACCATCAACACCAATCCCAAGGTCTATAACAGCACGGGCCGCCGCACGTTTTTCTGCGATCAGAACATGACCATCCGCGAGCACTGGGGTCCGGAACCGGCCACGGCGACCAGCGACGAACTGAAGTAGGGGGGCGGCCCAGCAATCACACCGGCGCGGTGACCGGGCGCACTTCCACCTGACGATACACCTCGCGGGTCTGCTCCAGCGTCGCGAAGGTTACGCCGGGCAACGTGGCTGACGCGGTCCCGGCCGCAACGGACCAGCGCAGGCATTCCGCGAAGTCCTTCCCGTTGGTGCTCGCCCAGACGAATGCCGCGGCGGAAGCATCGCCTGCTCCGATGGGACACAGCGCGTCGATCCTCGGCGGAGTGGCCTCGATGATCTGCTCGCCCTGCGTGGCCACCACTCCACGGCTGCCGAGCGAAAGCATCACCGACTCCGCGCCCAGCGCTTTGATGCGCGTCACCGCCTCGCGAAAATGCGCGCGCGTGATGAGAGCGCGGTTGAGCAGCCGCTCGGCCTCCTGCTGATTAGGCTTCACTATCGTCGGGCCCGCTTCGATGCCGCGCAGCAGCGCGTCGCCGTCGGTATCGAGCAGCGTCTTGACATTCTGCGCGCGGGCCATTTCGATCAGACGGCAATAAAACTCAGGGTCCGTGCCGGGAGGAATGCTGCCGCAAATCATGAGCCACTGCGCCGAGCCGAGCCGGTTCGCCACCGCGCGCTCCAGCGCCTGAATCTCCTCCGCGCTCACTTCCGGCCCCAGCTCATTCAGCTTGATGGTGAGGCCCTGCTGATCGGAGATGGTCAGGTTACCGCGAATCTCGTGGCTGATGCGCACCACTTCGGTGGGGAATCCGGCCGTCGACAGCAGCTCTTCCAGACGTTCGCCCGCCGGTCCGCCGGAGACCAAAATGGCCAGTGTTTCGGCCCCGAAGGAGTGCAGCACGCGAGAGGCGTTGATGCCGCGGCCGCCCGCCGATTCGGTGGTCGACTGGATGTAGGCGCGGTCCTCGAACACCAGCCGGTCCACCGTAACGTTCTTGTCGATGGCAGGATTTGCGGTGAGAGTGACGATCAAACCTCAATGGTACCCTGAACGTTGGAAGGGCACTCCAACTACCGCGCGTGGATTGCGCTCAGCGCGGTTTGCCTGTTCTGGGGCACCACGTATCTGGGTATTCGGATGGCCCTGGAGTGCTTCCAGCCAGCCACTCTGCTGGCCATTCGCTACACGCTCTCGGGCGCGATTTTGCTGATTGCCGCACGAGCGGCGCACGTACCGATTCCTTCCGGCCGCGAACTGATCTTTACGGCACTCTTCGGCGTGATCACGCTGACCATTGGCAACGGCGCGCTGATTGTGGCGGAGCAGTGGATCCCCAGTGGCATGGCGAGCATCTTCATCACTACCTCGCCATTCTGGATGACCGGCGTGGAGGCGGCGCTCCCGCGGGGCGAGCGTCTCCACCTGCCCACGATTGTTGGCATGCTGATCGGGCTCGCGGGAACGGTGGTGCTGGTGTCGCGAGACGCCTTCGGCAATGGCGCGCATGGTGGACTGTTGAGCGGTTTCCTCGTGCTGCAGTTGGGATGCTTCGGCTGGGCGATCGGGTCGATACTGCAGCGGCGCTATGCCACCACCGCCCATCCCGTGGTGAGCGGAGCGGTGCAACAACTGGCTACCGGTTTGTTTGCGGGATTCCTCGCGTTGTTGATGGATCGCCACGTTCCGCATCCCACCATGCGCGGCATGCTGGCGCTGGGGTGGCTGGTGGTGTTCGGGTCGATTGTCGGCTACAGCGCGTTTGTGTACGTGATGGAGAAGCTGCCGGTGTCGGTGGTGAGCATTTACAACTATGTGAATCCGGTTGTGGCGTTGATTCTCGGCTGGCTGTTTTATCGCGAACCGTTCGGTTTGCGGGAAGCGGTGGGGATGGTCATCATATTTGTGGGCGTCGGTGTGGTGAAGCGGTTCAGCGCGGGGACGAGGCCAGCGCTGGTGGGCGCGGCGACATCCGCGAAGTAACTTATCGACCTATCCGGTATGCTGATGCTGAGCGGGCATGACGGATGTTCACACGCCGGAGCAGCGGAGCCGCAACATGTCGGCTATTCGCGGCGCTGACACGAAGCCGGAGAGAATCGTGCGGTCGCTGGCACACGCGATGGGTTATCGCTTCCGCCTGCATCGCCGGGATCTGCCGGGTAAACCCGACCTCGTGTTTCCGTCGCGCCGCAAAGTGGTTTTTGTGCACGGGTGCTTCTGGCACGTGCACGATTGCGCGCACGGACGCGTGAAGCCCGCCACCAACGCCGGCTTCTGGGCCAACAAGAGAAGCGGGAATACCGTGCGCGACCAGCGTAATCTGGCAGCGCTCGAAGCGGCTGGCTGGAGCGTTCTGGTGATCTGGGAATGTGAGACGCGATACCCGGAGCCGCTCGAGCGAAAGTTGCGGGAGTTTCTGGAAGGATCGGCCAGCGAGAGGGCAAAGGCGGCCAGCCGGTAGACCCAGGGTGCGTGCGTCAGCATAATAGTAAGAGCTTATGTCGCGCGATCGGAATCAGGAGGATGCTCTGGACTCCCCGCCCGAACAGCCCTTCGCGCAGCTATCATTTTCCCTCGGAGCGGGAGAGAATCTGCAGGTGGACAAGGCGCTGGCAATCGCTGAAGCGGCGGAAGACGAGGAAATCATCAACAAGTTGCGGTTGGGTTGACCACGTTGCCATCATCAGCGTGCGTGCGCCAGCACCGATCCGGCGATCCCCTGCAGGGGCAGGATTATGTCGACCGCGCCGCGTTTGATTGCTTCGTTGGGCATTCCAAACACCACCGACGTAGCCTCGTCCTGAGCGATGGTCATGGCGCCGGCCTGCTTCATTTCGAGCAATCCGTTGGCGCCGTCGTCGCCCATTCCGGTCATGATCACGCCGACGGCGTTCGATCCCGCATAACGGGCGGCTGAGCGGAACAGCACGTCCACCGACGGGCGATGCCGGGAAACCAGGGGGCCGTCCTTGATCTCCACGAAATATCGCGCGCCGCTTCGTTTCAGGAGCAGGTGATGGTTGCCCGGCGCGATCAGCGCGCGTCCGCGCAGGACGGTGTCGTTGCTCTCAGCCTCTTTCACGGAAATCCGGCAAAGCTTGTCCAGACGGTCGGCGAAAGCGCGCGTGAACATCTCCGGCATATGCTGAACAATCACCATGCCCGGCGCATCGAGCGGCATGACCTCCAACAGCGAGCGCAACGCTTCGGTTCCTCCCGTGGACGCGCCCACTACCACCACCTTTTCCGTCGTTTCGAGCATGGCGCTGGTAGCGCGAGGGAGGATCGCATCGGCGGACAGCTTCGGTTCCACCGTGTGCCGCGCGCCGGGAGCGGGCAGTTTTGCCGCCGCCGCCCCGCGCACCGCTTCGCAAAGCATCGCGCGCGATTCCTCAAGAAAATGTTTGCTCCCCACCCGCGGCTTGGCGATGACGTCCACGGCTCCATATTCCAGGGCTTTGAGAGCGCTTTGGGTCCCATCTTCGGCGAGGCTGGAACAGATGATCACCGGCACGGGGTGCTGCGCCATGATTTTGCGCAGGAAGGTCAGACCGTCCATGCGCGGCATCTCGATATCGAGGGTGATCACGTCGGGCATTTCTTCGCTGATGCGTTCGGCGGCGGCAAACGGGTCGGCGGCGGTGCCGACCACTTCGATCCCCGGGTCGGAGGAGAGAATCTCGCTGAGCGTTTGGCGCACCAGCGCCGAGTCGTCCACGATGAGCACGCGAATCTTCGGTTTGCTCACGCCGCGAACCCCTGGCTCCCGTTGCCGCCGCCGAGGCCATTGAGGCGGTGCACCAGAACCTCGCCGGTGGCCGTGTCGAAGTGGATGGTCCGGCCCACTTTGCCGCCCAGGTCCGATGCCGAAATGGTGAAGCCTTCCTCCTTGAGCACTTCAAGAGCGACCTCGCAGTTCATCGCGCCCACGGTGGCCTTGCCATTGCGGGAAGGGGAGATTTGCAGCACGTCCGCGCCGCCAAAGAGCTTCACTTCCACCTCTGCCCGGATCGCGCCAAGCGAATCGAATTGCCGGATCAGATAGCGAATGCTGAAATCGACGTAGCGATGCAGCTCGGCGGGATCGGCGTCGGCGGGGCACCGGGGCAGCACACCGTGACACATGGCGCCCGTACCGGACTTCGCATGGCGGAACGTAGCGCTCACGCAGGACCCGAGAATCGTCTGCAGGACCATGGGGCTGCGCGCCAGATAAAGCTTGCCAGGTTGGATGCTCCTGCCCGGCAGCGCTGAGGTCATGCGGACTTCCTGTAGACAGATGCCCCGGCCGACGTCAGCGGCAGATCCATGTTTTGCAACGATTCCGAATGTCCCGAAAAGAAATATCCGCCAGGCTTCAGTTGCCGCACAAGGTTTTGAAGCAGGCGGATCTGCGTCCGCCGGTCGAAATAGATGATCACGTTCCGGCAGAAGATGATCTCCGGCAACTCGGCGAGGCCATGGTCCGAATCCATAAGATTGACGCGGCGGAATTCCATCTTTTCGCGAAGCTCGGGCGTGGCCCGGACCACGTCCGATCCCGGATCCCGGCTGCGCATGAGGTACTTCTTTCGAAAAGCCTGGGGCACCGGGCGTATCGCCTCGGTTTTGAAAACGCCGAGGCGGGCTTTATCCAGCACCACTGTGCTGATATCGGTTGCCAGAATGCTGAAGCGGAATCCCGGGTGTTCCTGCAGGTACTCGCTGAGCACCATGGCCAGCGTGTACGGCTCTTCTCCGGTGGAGCAGCCGGCACTCCAGATGAGCGATGTCCGGCCGGAGCCGTTCTG